>Ga0187888_1003023_pt1 | contig 13600 bp, 11 predicted proteins | sample June2016WEW_7_40_FD_132987 | JGI IMG/M metagenome (GOLD analysis project Ga0187888, IMG submission 132987) | Peatland microbial communities from SPRUCE experiment site at the Marcell Experimental Forest, Minnesota, USA - June2016WEW_7_40 | ecosystem: Environmental > Terrestrial > Soil > Wetlands... | reverse complement strand
TGCCGAAAGACGGGAAAAGCAGCCTATTTTCGAAGATCCTCGCGTCTCCTAATGAATTCGCGATGCTGATTGCTTGTTGCAGTTGACCTTGGAGTTACGTCAAGCATAGCGCTGTAGTACTAAAGCGAGTTCCGCCGCGATCGCCGGTCGCGGTTCGTCCCCGCGCCAGCCAGGCAACATGCTCCGCGCGGACCCTGGACGTGTCCCTGGCGCGGACCGATGCTCCACGACTCTCACGTACGAGACAGGTTTTCCTTACAGATTGATTTATCGCAGCCAGAGTTGAAGCCGGATGGCATAGCGGCGCAGCTCCTGGTCGAGCTGGTCGAGATCTCCCAGGTGAGCCTGGGCGTCCTCGATCCTCCGGTCGGACTTCACTCGCGGCGCGATCGCTTGCAAGTATTGCCGGAACCGGGGCAGCGCCGCCGGCTCCTTGATCAGGTAGTGCACCAGCAGCCAGCTCTGGGCATAGCCCAGCATGATGCGAGCGGCATTGCCGGCGCGGAGGACGGAATCATCGCCGATGAGCTCGCGTACGGGAATCCAGGGCACCCGCCTCTGGATTCTGGCCAGGTCGTCCATCCGCCTCAGGTTGAGCCGTCCGAAATCACTGGGCCCCGTGGTCTTGCGAGGCTCGCCGTGGGTGCCCAGACCCTCGACGATGCAAAGCGGCGTGTCCCCCGCGCGGTTGAGCAAGCCCGTGTTGAAAGAAAGCTGGTGCGTTCCCTCGTGGGCCAGGGTCTCCATGTTGCGGTGCGACGACCGTGACTCCATGGGCACGTTTCTCCAGTCGAAAACGTGCAGCACGTTGCTCGTCTTGTCGTAGATTCCCGCCGGTTGAATGGGTCGTCCGTTCGCGGCGGCGTCGAGCAGCGACGGCAACCGGAAAAACTTCCCAAACGATCGGTCGTCACGAAACATGACCACGATGAGGGGACGGTCCGGCTGGTGCAGGTGGAACCCAAGGGAATCAAAATACCTCTGATAATCCGCGTCAAGCTGTTCGCAGTCGGCGAGGATCGTCGTGATGAATGCTGTGGGGGCGTCCCCGATCGCCACGTAATGTGCCGAGTGGACGGTGCTGAGGGGGCCGATCCTGGCCTGGTCCAGCTTATCTCGGACTGCGGCGAGCTCGGCGTCCGGCGGCGGCGGCGCGGGCGCGGCTTTGTCCTTCGCTGGACTTTGCGTTTCCTTCGCTGGACTTTGCGCCGACCACGCGGTCGCCGTGCCGCCACCGGAGCCGATCATCCCGCCCAGCATCAACCACAGCCAGCCGCGCCGATCCAGAAACGCCGATCTCGATTCGGCTTCGTCGTGGTGGACTCGCATGATCAACCAGCCATTTCGAGCTCGCCCCAGGTCTTCCCGATCCCCCGCAGTTCCAGCATATCCCACGGAGCAGACGCCGGAAACAGGCACATTTCCTTCGCGCCTGGCTCGCGGGATCTGGACTTCCTGGAGGGCGCGACGACTGGCAGCAAGGCCCACTCCATCATCTTCATGCTCGAATCGAACCGCAGGATGCCACCCGGTTCCGAAAAACCTGCACGAAGACGCGAGGACCGCCAGAATTTCGTGGGCCAGTCTCATCGCCCCAGGCCAGCCAGGCGCACTCGCGGCCGCACGAACCCCGGTGTGCGCGGTTGCGCCGGGCCAAGGGTGGTGTTAGAATGGACGGGGACGAAGCCTCCATCTCGATCTGATGATTACCATGACGATCCCGTGGGATCGAAGCGAGGGCTGATGGACGGACAAGGTGGTTCCATCACTCACTGGCTGGGCGACCTCAGAGGCGGCGACCTGGCGGCGGCCCAGCCACTCTGGGAACGCTATTTCGGCAGGCTGGTCGTCCTGGCCCGGGGGAAGCTAGAGCGGCAGCGTCATCCTCGGGCAGAGGCCGACGAGGAGGACGCCGCCTTGAGCGCGTTCAACAGCTTTTGCGTGGGAGTCGCCCAGGGAAGGTTTCCCCAGCTTGCCGATCGCGAGGATCTCTGGCGAATTCTCATGACCATCACCGTGCGCAAGGCCTACGCCCAGGTTCAGCGCCAGAAACGGCTCAAGCGCGGCGGCGGGCGGGTCGTGGAAGAGGCCGCGCTGCGGAGCCCGAAGGGCGACTCGCCGTTTGACGCCGCGTCGGCTGCGGGACTCGAAATGATCGCGGGAGAAGAGCCCACGCCCGAGTTCGCGGCGATGGTGGCCGAGGAATACCGCCGGCTGCTCGACGCCCTCGAAGACGACGGGCTGAGGCAAGTTGCGATCAGCCGGATGGAAGGGTACACCTGTGACGAGATCGCGGCGCAGCTTGGCTGTGCCCGCCGGACCGTGGCGCGGCGGCTGGACCTGATCCGCAAGACCTGGCTAGCTCACGTCGAGGTGGCCTGATGCTCGCCGACCCTCCTCAGCGTGAAGATCTTGACTCGCCACTGGCTCGAGCTCGACGCGTCCACCAAGCGTGTGAGGGCTTCGAGTCCGACTGGAGAAGGGGCGCCCAGCCCCGGCTTGAACACTTTCTGGATGCAGTCTGCCCGGAAGATCGTCCCGCACTCTTCTGCGAGCTGCTCCCTCTGGAGATCGAGCTCCGCCGCGAACGCGGCGACCGCCCCCGCTCCACCGAATACCTAGCGCGGTTCCCGGGCCTGGAGAACGTGATCGTTGAGACTTTTCGCGATGCCGAACTGGCCGCGGGCGATCCGCATGCGACCGCGGCATGGAATTCCGACACCCTCGGCGCCGCCTCGCCAGGCGAGCCCGCGTCGGGACGGCCGGTACCGCCGGGTGAAGAACGCGTGGGCGACTACCTCTTGCTGGAGGAAATTGCCCGGGGCGGCATGGGGATCGTTTACAAGGCCAGGCACCTCGGGCTGAAGCGGCTCGTGGCGCTGAAGATGATTCTCTCGGGCTCGCTGGCGACGCCCGCGGAGCGAGCCCGGTTCCGCCGCGAGGCCGAGCTGGCCGCGAACCTCGATCATCCGAACATCGTGCCGATCTACGAGGTCCGCGATCAGGACGGCATGCTCTTCTTCAGTATGAAGCTGGTGGACGGGGGCAATCTGGCTCAGCATCTTGCCACTTTCGCGCGCGATCCGCGGGCCGCCGCGCGCCTGGTCGTCACCCTGGCGCAGGCCCTGCATTACGCGCATGGCAAGGGATTCATTCACTGCGACCTCAAGCCTTCGAACGTCCTGATCGACCGCGACGGCCAGCCGCAGATCACCGATTTCGGCCTGGCGCGGCGGACCTCCGAGAACAGCTCGCTGACGGCCACCGGGGCCATCCTGGGCACGCCCAGCTACATGGCGCCCGAGCAGGCCGCGGGCCAGCGGCAGTCGATCGGGCCCGCGACGGACGTCTACGGCCTGGGCGCCATCCTTTACGAGCTCCTGACCGGCCGGCCCCCCTTTCGCACCTCGACCATGATGGAGACCGTGCTCCATGTCCTCGAGCGCGACCCGGTTGCCCCGCATGAGCTCGTCCCCGGCCTTCCTCGTGAGCTCGAGACCATCTGCCTGAAATGTCTCGAAAAGATGCCCGAGGACCGCTATTCCACCGCCCAGGAACTGGCCAACGACCTGGAGCGATTCCTTCAGGGCGACGTCGTCGAGGCGACCGGTGTCTTCCAGAAACTCCGCCGCTGGACGCGCCGCGAGCCCGAGGTCGTCTCGCGCATCGGCGGACTCTCGGTCGTGGCCTTGCTGACCGAATTCAATCATCAGTTCCTCGCCGAAAAGGCAGACTACTTCGTTCACTACGGAGTCCAGGGCACGTTGCTGCTCTGGGCACTCTCCGCCCTCTTGTTCCAGTTCCTCTGGCGCAGAGGCTGGCGATCGGACCGCGTGCGCATGCTCTGGTCGTCGGCCGACCTCATCTTCTTGACTCTGTCTCTGAAGCTGCTCAACCGGGTGGAAAGCACGCTGCTGGTGGGCTACCCCCTCATGATCGCCGCGTCCGGGCTCTGGTTCCGGGTCAACATGGTCTGGTTCACCACGGGGCTGGCGGTCGCCTGCTATCTGGCTTTGTATTTCGATACCGCGTTCGACTGGAGCCAGCCCTTCCCGACCTGGGCGAAGCAAGACGATCTGCAATATCCCAACATCTACGTGGCCGGCCTGATGCTCACCGGCTTCGTCGTCGCCCGCCAGGTCAAGCGGACATTGGCCCTGGGGCAATACTACGAGAACCGCCAGGGCGACTGAGCACAACACAAGCGGCATCGACGGCAGACCCCGACGATTCATCGAGGTCGTGCTCAGCGAACAACCTCTGCCGGTAACTTGGCGGTCGCATGATGGGAGTGAATAGTGGCGAGTGGCGAGAGAATAGTGGCCAGTGGCCAGTGACCGGTGGTCAGTGAAGCCGAAGGGAGGGAGATAACGCTCCACGCTCCACGCCTCACGCCTCACGCCCACAGCAGATCTGCCGTGCTCTTTCGATGTCAAAGCGAATCTGGCCCAGCAGGTCGTCAAGGTTGGCGAACGCCCGGGTCGAACGCAGCCGCGTCAGGAAATCGAGCTCCACGGAGCGGCCGTAGAGATCGCCGGCGAAGCCGATGAGGTGGGCTTCGACCTTGCGGATCTGCTCGCCGAAGGTGGGGTTCGGGCCGATGTTGCAGGCGGCCGCCCAGGCTGCGGGCTGCGACTCCGCTCCGGGAACGAAGACTCTGGCGGCATAGACGCCGTCGAGCGGGATCAGGGTATCGATACCGTCGAGGTTGATCGTCGGAATGCCCAGCCCGGCGCCCCGGCCTGCGCCGTGGGTCACCACGCCCCGGATGCGGTGCGGGCGGCCGAGAAATCTCGAGGACTCCTCGACCTTGCCCTCGTGCAGAGCTTGGCGGATTCGCGATGACGAGATGAGCTCGCCATGGTCGCTGATCGGCTCGACCACCTCGAATTCGACGTCGGCCCCGGCACACCAGCCGCCGAGGATTTCCACATTGCCTTGCCGATCATGGCCGAACGCGAAGTTCGGTCCCTCAACCATGCCCCGCGCGGCGAGCTGGCGGCGGATCACCCGGTCGAAGAACTCGCGGGCGGTCAGGTCGAGCAGCCAGCGACCCGTCCGGAAGACGGCGACTTCGGTCGCGCCGGCTTCCTCGAGCAGGGCGATTTCTCGGTCGGGCCATACCAGGGGGACGGGAGCCTTGTCGGGTCGCAGCAGTGCCACCGGGTGCGGGTCGAATGTGACGGCCAGCGCCGGGACGCCCGCGGCGTCGGCCCGGGCGCGCAACCGGCCGATCAGGCGCTGATGGCCGCGATGCACTCCGTCGAAGTTGCCGACCGTCACATAGGCCCCACGGGCCCTCGCGGGGAAGTCCTCGACATTCTCGATCGTGATCACCGACACCCATCCTGCCCGGAAGGCCCGTCTTCGGAAACCGCAGGTCTCCCCTTGATCGATCCCTTGAGGGTCTAAAGCATTATCGCTACCCTGCGACAGATCGGTCAATCCTGCCAGAGCTTCGGGACAGGGCTTGCATGGGCGGCTGGATCGTGGCATCGCGTCGGGGACAGTGGAGCAACCGCGCAACGATGAACGTCTTGATCTTGGGCGATGGAACCGAGGAACGGGCCTGGGCGTCCTGGTTCTCGGCCCATCCGCAGCATCATCTGGAGGCCGTGTATCCCGGGTTCGCCGGAGCCGACTTCGCCGGCACGCACGTGGCCGGCGATCTGGATGAGGCGCTGGCGACGGCGGGGATTGATCTCGCCGTCGTGGGCGGCCCGCTCGCGTTCCGGGGCGAGGCCCTGCGGCGGGCGGCGGCGGAGGGACTTGCGATCCTCTGTATCCATCCTCCGGGAGCCGATTCCGAAGCGTATTACCAGGTCGCTCTGAGCCGGGCGGAGACCGGCGCGGTGGTGGTTCCCGACCTCCCGCTGCGACTCCATCCCGGAGTCGCACGGCTGCAACAGGCCATTTTGACCGGAGAGCTTGGTGCAGTTCGAGGCATCCGCCATGAGTGCCCGGCCAACCCGGCGGACAGAGAGCTTGCCCGAACCGCCTTTCCCCGGATGGTGGACGTCGTCCGCGCGCTACTCGGCGAGATCGAGGCCCTGACCGCCAGTGGCGATCCGCCCGGAGAACACCCCGACATCGAGCTGGTCGTTCAGCTTCGCGGCGCCCAGGGCCGCAGGGCCGAGGTCCGCATCTGGACCGGGCATGCGGAACCGGCTCGCCTGAGTGTGAACGGCTCTGATGGCTCACTGACGCTGGAATACGACCCGAGTTTTCGCGAGCCGGCCCGCTTGATCCACCGCGCCGGGCCTCCCGGCGGCGAACAGATCGACGCGCTGGAGCCCTGGGACTCGCACGCGGCGATCATGGAGACCCTGCTTGGTTGCTTCGAGAGCCGCGGACGGCAATCGGTCACGGAACCGAGCCCCAACCTCAACGACGGCACTCGAGCCATGGAGCTCTCCGAAGCGGTCGTTCGTAGTCTTCGCCGCGGCCGGACCATCGACCTGCACTACGAGGCGATCAGCGAGGATGCCAGTTTCAAGTCAATCATGACGTCAACCGGATGCATGATTCTCATGGCCGTGTTGCTGATCCTGCCCCTGGCTCTCGCGGGCCCGGCCCTGGGCATCAACTGGACCATCTACCTCGCCTACCTGATTCCTCCGGTGCTCGTGCTGTTCGTGGTCTTTCAGGTTCTTCGGATCGGAATCCGCAAGGACGACGGCGTGGATCGGAAACAGCAAGGGATACCACGCGATTGATCGGGAGGTCTCGGGCCCTCGATACTCACGCGAGATGGCTCACACCGCCTTTCCCGTTCCACCAGGCGCGGGGCGAGGCAGGCTTTGAAACTGCTGCGCGACCGGCCGGCCTCAGTCTTCAACATCCTCGATGCGAATACCCTTGCCGCCGCGGATCTGGCGCCTTGCAACGTCGATTCGCTTCAGAAACGCGTGATCCTTCTCCAGCCGGTAATCGAACCAGTCCTCTTCACTCTCGAAACCGATCAATACCCCGGCCGGCTTGCCATGTCGGGTGATCACGATCTCTTCGGTCTGGGCCTGTCGAATGTACTTTGAAAGGTCATCCTTGATCTCGCTCAGGGGGACTTTCTTCATGGGGCTGGCCTGCCTGTAAGAGCCAAGCGTCGGCATCGGCCTTTGCAACGATTGCAAGGACCTGGACTTCACTCTCAGCCACGTCGTAGAAGACCCGCAGTTCACCAACGCGGAGGCGGTATTGTGGGCGAGCAAGTCCGCGAAGTTGTTTGATTCGACTCTTGCTCACCTTGGTCGGCTCGTGTCTCAGATGAATTTCCAATTTCCATCGCGTCCCGAACTGAGGCGCGATCGCGCGCACTCAGGCGGCGAAGATCAGCAACGGCTTCGGGGGCTAGAATAATCTCGAATGCCATTCCAGCTACATGATAGCCAGAAGCGGCTTCTGATCAAAGCAGATCGAGTCGCCAGCGCCAGCCACCCCGAACTCGCTGTACCGTCACATTGGGTCATCACACCGCCTTTCCCGTTCCCCCCGGCGCGGGGCCGGGAAGTTCGCGGAAACTATCGAGGCTCTTGCGGAGAGATGGAGTTCCCAGGCCGTCTTCAGCCGTTCTCCCCGCGCGTCGTTGATGACCCGATTGGACGCGAGCTTGCCGCTGGGCCGGCCATGCTGCCGGGCATTGGAATCGATCCGGGTGCGATAGTCCTCCAGGCTCTCAGGCGCCAGTCCCAGCTCGCAGGCCGCGATCCCGGGCCGATCCGGATCATCCTCGGCAATGACCGCGACGAAGACCCAGTCGTCCTTCTCACGCACCGCCAACGGCCAGCCCTTGGGGATCTGCGTCGTGACACCATACTTGGGTGCCACGAACGGCTCGGTGGAGGGGTGATCGCTCACGGGGTCAGTGCAACTCTTAACAATTGCGAGGAGGGTCAAGAAACCTTTCATCAAAGGTCTAGCCGTCCTGAAAGAGGGGTCGAGAATGAGCGTATAAGTGCACACGACTGCAAAAACTACTTCAAATTCCCGTCGCCGGGACCGTCTCTCGCTCAACCAGAAATCACAAGGCGCCCATGATCTTCACCACGTTCAGAGCGACCTCCAGGGCACGTCGCGCATCGTCCTCGGTGGCGGACTCACCGCGATGAATAATACCGTTGCGTTTGTTGTAGCTATTGGAGAGTCTCTGCCAGAGATCGTCGGGTTCTCGAAAGAGCGATCGTCCGCTGACGAGGTAGAGCGCCGCGCTCATCTTCTTTTTCAAGGGAAAGTCCACTCCCTTGAAGAACTCGCGAGCCTCGGCCCATTCGTTGTCGAGCTTCGAGTCGACCAGCTTGTCATATTCGCGATTGAACGTTGAGTCGATGGTGCTCCAGCAAAAGAGGACAGCCTCCCGGAACCGGCCTTCGTGAATAGCTCTCTCGGCGTCGAGCAGAAACAGATCGGCGACCTCCGGTTCGCTGCCCGAGGCAAGTAAGGTACGAACACGTTCCGTGATTGTCTCGGACGGTTCCGACAGTACCTTGGGCGGACTTGACTCGAAAGACAATTCCTCTTCCCAAGCCTGTGCTTGGTCGGCCTCAGCCAAGACCCGAAACCGAAAGGGGCTCGCCTCCGCGCGAGACAATTCGGTAATGTCTGAGTTCCGAGTCATAGCTCGGTAGCATCGTAGCAGGCTGTTCGTAAGGCTCAACAGTTGATCCGCTTGCCTGCCGTTTAGTCTGGCCTGCTCTTCCGGGTTCTCAGTCTCTGGCTGATTGTCGACGATTGCGACAACCGTCTTCCGCTGTGATGGCGGCATGGTTGCCTGCCCGACCACCAAAGGGGGGCCCCCGGTGAACGTTCCGCGCGAGGAAAGCAGCGGCGGTGCAGGTTCGTTGATCTCCAGCTCGCGATACTGCGAGCCCGCCCTCACCTGATACAGACCATTGCTGAGCTTCAGCAAGTAGGGCAACGAAATGCTGGCTTGAACTCGGGGCATTGCCGGACCATCAGGAGAAGATCAGGCGAAAACGATCAGCAAAACCCTCACGAGCCGCATACCGGCGGAGTTCGCCAAGGTAGTGGTCCTGAACGTTCGCAGGGCCAAGTCCGGTCGGGAAGGAAACATGAGCGATGACCTCCGAAACCGTGTCGAAGATGTCCGCGCGGACTTCGCCTCGGGCGCTCAGGAAGGTCCCGAGATACTCTCCAAAGGCCGTGCCGACATCTCTCTCCAGGATCTCGTCGTGGATCAGTGGCATGTGTGTCTCTCGAGAATGCTCTTTGACCATTCCTGGGTGTGGACCGTTCAAATTCATTTTATTCCCACAGTGCCTCATTGACCATGGCGCCTGGTGTTCCGTCGGAGCGATGCAAGCAGTTGACACTCTACAAATCCCGGATGTAATCGGCGGCGTAGGATCGCACGTGCTTGCCGTTGAGCACGTGGAACGTACGCAGCCGCTCCAGCAACTGGCCGCTGAATCGTTTGAGCGGCAGGTGCACGATCTTGCGGCCGAACTTCCGGGCCAGCAGGCGCCACGAGGCCTGGGGCAGCCCGGGACTGGCGACCGCGACGTGACGGTCCTTGCTATGCAGGAAACCCGCGGCCAGCAGCCATTCCTCGAGGGTCGTGGCGAACTGGAGCCGGGGATCGGTCCAGATCTCGGGGATCGGCCGGGGCGGGAACAGGAAGAGCGCCCCGCCGTACACCGCCTGGGCAATACGCGGCCCCACCAGGTTCTGCATCGGATCCGTGGCATAAAAAGCCAAGGTCGATTCCTCGGAGTGCTCGGCGAACCAGGTGGCCCGATGAGTGTAAACCTGGGGATCGGCCGGCACCTCGAACAGGAAGACGACGGCCTCGATCGAACCGCGTCCGGGCGGCAGCACCTTGACGTAGAGGTCGCCCGTGTGCCAGTTGCGCAAGGTTTCCCGGATGTCGATGCCGTCGCGGATGCTCGTGGTGAACTTCTCGACCCGGGCCAGGTCCGACCCGAGAATGGCTTTGGCCTGGTCGCGAACATGGCGATGAAAACTCTCGATCCGATCGTCTTCGTTTGGCCAGGAACACATGCCAAAGGGGTCCCAGCGCTGCCGCCAACGCTTCTGCTGCCGCTGCACGGGGCGGGGCCGCAGCTCGCAACTCCGCCACACGACCGCCTGTCCCGGCAGGCGGCTGACCATGAAGGCCGTTCCCCAGCCGGGCACTTCGGCGTGGTCGAGCCCCATTCGCAAGCGGCCGCTCTCGCAGTCTGCACCGGGCTCGTGGTCCTCGGCAAGCTCGGCGTAGGGATAGGTGCGGGCAGTCTCGGCGACGGCCAGGGCAAAATCGTCGCCGGCGGTTTGCTTGGCCGCCACGATCAATGAGTACAGGTCCGGAGTCAAACGGCGATCGATCAATGAGAGATTGCGGACGTACCGGAAGTAGATCGAGAGCAATTGGGGAGTAATCCGCTGCGCGTTCCTGGGATGCTGTCTTCTCAAAGCCTCTCTCGCCTCCAGCACCATCTCCTTGACTCCGTCGACCGACAGGTTGTCGTCCGCAGTCAGCTCGCGCCGGCCCCGCTCGTAGAGACCGGTGATAAATGGGAGTTCACCCAGCGCAAAGAGCAAGGTTCTGGGATCGACGGTGAAGGTCGCCAGTGGCGCGTAGAAGGGCTCGGGCTCGGGCCTTTCCACACGCCGGCAGTAGGCGTCGCGAATCCAGGGCCAGTCCAGCAGCGAGCAGACCAGCAAGATCAGGCGGTGATGGGCTTCCAGGTCGTGCAGGCGTCTGGCCATCCAGGTGATTCGCGCGCTGTGCTGGCCAGGCTGCGGAGGCGGAATCGCCGGCAAGAGCGCGGCCGAGAACAGCTCCGGGGTCACTCGCTTGAGAGCGTACGGGTCGGGAAAGATACCGGTGATCGCCTCGAAACGAGGAGTCTCCATGTCGATGAATTCGCGGACGATCCGTTCGCCGATGGCCGTACGCAAGGCCGCGATCACACCCTGGCAGGGATCGATGGGCACGTAGCTGAAGCCAAGCTCGGCGTCCTCGCGGTCAACGTCGAGCTGGGCGACGACCGAGACGGTTGGCAGCCGCTCGATGCACTCCTCGACGTCGTCCTGAAACGAGGGCGGCAAAGGCACGGCCACACAGTCATAAGGGCGGCTGAGCAGTTCCTCGCGCACCCGGATCGCGAAATCGCCCGAGCCATGAATGATCGGCAGCACCCGGATCCGCGGACTGATCGCCAGAAAATCGCCGGCCGTTCCCCGCGGTTTCTTCATGGAACACTCCCAGCTTCGAGCCCAGATCGACCGCAGCGTGCAGTGTAACTTCTTGCCGGTACCAGGGCGACGTTTCCTGACACAAACGATGCGGATCCTTTTGAGAACCGTTCCGGCCGTTCTCGAACCCTGAGAGCCGCGGGGAGATTCGAAATCCTTCAAAGGGATTCCAAACAAAAGAGTCTGTGATTCAGTACTCGTCGTCTTCGTCCTCTTTCTCGTCCTGGGCGTCAGGGTGCAACGGATCATCAGGATCGAAAAAAAGGTCGCCCAGTCCGAGCGGAGCATGCTGCCCGCCGAGGGCCCTGCGACGACGGCGGGCGAGATCCTCCAGGTCACCGGCCTCCTGACCCAGGACGCAGTAGAGGGCCTCGCGCCATGCGGCGTCGCGGCCCATCGGATGTGCGGAGTCCTGGGCCATGCGCTTGATCGCGAACCGCAAGATGTTGATGCCGTCCCGGGGCGAGAAATCGAGCTTGAGCTTGTGGGCCTCTTGCAAGAACTCGACCGTCAGGGCCAGCAATTCGGTCTCGGCGAACGGCAGATGGTACTTGAGAATGGCCATCTCGTCGTCCCGACATGGAAAACCCAGCGACAGAGTGGGTTGCAGGCGAGAGAGGATGTAGTCGGGCACTTCGTAGGTGGATTCGTCCTCGTTCATCGTCACGCAGGCGCGAAAATCGGCATGCGCGGGAATCGTGATTCCGGCCACCACGCTCTCCACGTAGCGGCGGTGGTCAAGCAAGGGTGCCAGGCTGGCCCACGATTTCTCGTTCATCCGGTTGCCCTCGTCGAGCACGCAGATGCCGCCGATGATCATCGCCGTGACCAGGGGCGAGGCATGATAGGCAATCTTTCCATTCTCGGCCAGTACAGGAGTGACGATCAGATCCTCGGGACGCGTGTCCGCCGTGCACTGGTTGATAAAAAGCGGCTGCTTGCGAAGCCGGGCCGCGGCCGTGGCCAGCGTCGTCTTACCGATGCCCGGCAAGCCGGTCAGCCGGGGCGAGAGAGGGCGATCCCGAGGATCGACGACCAGCCAGCACGCGAGCACTTGCCGCAAGATTTCGTCTTGACCGACCCAGCTTTGTTCGGTCACGTCGGGGTCGCTCAGGTGCAGCGTGACACCGCCGATCTCTACTTGCTTCTTGACGAATTCCATGGTCGTTTGCTTCCGTCAACTGGCGACGGCCGGTCCGCCCTCGAGAGTCGTGTTCCCAAGGCCAGCCGCCGTTCGGTTCCTGATGCCAAGACTCACCAGTGTAGCCGTCCTTCCGGGCGTGCGAAACACATCGGGCCGATTGGGTACAGAGATCTACTGTTCTCAAGGCGGGCCCGTACCCAACGTCATTCGTGGTTCCTTGATCACTTACCAGGAGGTTTCCCGATGGCGACGAAACAGATCCGCAAGACGAAACCCAAGCCGGCGCAGACCAGCAAGACCAAGACCAAAGCCAAGCCCGAGCCAGACGGCCGGAAGCCTGCGGAGGCTCCCGACACCAAAATCAAGACAACCGCCCGAGAGCCCGCCGAGGCAACGGCGACAAAAGCCAAGGGCACCAGGCGAAAAGTCGTCCCGGCCGTCGAGACCAAGGCGTCCAGGCGCAGGCCTGCGCGAACGCTTGGGGGCGAGGGTCGGAAGCCTGAATCGAACGGGCATGTCGCCAAGCACGCCGAATCGCCCGTCCCCTCAAGGCCCGGAGACGATCAAGGTACTGCGGCAGCGACCACGTCTGGGCCGCAACAAAAAGCCGCCCGGTCGCAGCATGCAGAGCGGATCTTCCTGAGCCTCTTCGAAACCCTTGACGCCCATGCGAAATCGCAGGGGATCGGCCATGTGGCCCAGGACGCACAGTTCGACTGGGGCGAGACGGGAAATCAAGAGCTTCATCCCGACCTGGCCTTCGTCTCGTTCGATCGCTGGGCGGCCTACAGGCACGTGCCCAAGGGCCTGACGTGGCACGTCGTGCCGGATCTGGTGGTGGAGATCATCCGCGGATCAGAACAGACCGAGCCGATCAGCGCGTGGCTCGATCACTATTTTCATGCCGGAGTCAATCGCGTGTGGGTGATCTATCCGGATCAGCTCAAGATTCACGACCACGACTCGCTCTCGTCGTCCCGATTGCTCGATCGCAATCAGTCGCTGGACGGGGGATCGATCCTGCCAGGAGAACTCTCGGGCGCCCCGTCGATCGTGCTCGTGCGAATGGTACCGATCAGTAGCTATCCTCCTACACGCCGTGGCCAGCGGGGTCGTGGCCGTACGTCGGCGGGATGGTATACTGATGATAGCGCGTCTGGAACAAGCGATCGGGGCTGGAGATTCCGCCATGGCAACCGTCTCGACCGAGATGCCATCCCAAGCGTCGGTGACTCAACCTACCAC
>Ga0187888_1003019_pt1 | contig 13604 bp, 11 predicted proteins | sample June2016WEW_7_40_FD_132987 | JGI IMG/M metagenome (GOLD analysis project Ga0187888, IMG submission 132987) | Peatland microbial communities from SPRUCE experiment site at the Marcell Experimental Forest, Minnesota, USA - June2016WEW_7_40 | ecosystem: Environmental > Terrestrial > Soil > Wetlands... | reverse complement strand
GCGTGTTCGACCATACACCCGCTAAGGTGCGAAGCGCTGCGATGAGGCAGCTGGAATCGAGTGCCAATGAGGTTGGTGATGAGGATGCCCGCAGATTTTTAGCTGATGTACGTCACGCCTTCCCCGTTGCCTTCAGGGAGAAAGGAAACAAGCAGGGCAGGGGAAACTGACATGTTGAAACGTGTTATCCAATGGGCGCCGCGCGAGAAAAGGCGGGCCGTGTTCGCCGCGGTCGGTCGGAGCTTCGTAAAAACGATCACCGAGCCGATAACTAACTCTGACTCTGCACTTAAGAAGCAAGCCGGCGTGGCGCATGCGGCAGGTCTTGTGGATCAGCTGCTCAACCTGAAAGTCGACGATCGCTTGAACAGCGCAGATCTTAAGAAGAAGATCCCGAAGCGGCACTGCCGACAAATTGTGGTTCGCGTCCATACGTCCGGGAGGAAGTCACGGTTCTGTTCCATAACTGATTCAGGACCCGGCATGACTGCTGCGGAGTTAGAGGCAAACTTCGGTCAATACGCAAATGCGAAGGCCAAGGGTGAAAGGACGCGCAGTCTGTTTGGCCGCGGTGCTCTCGACGTTCTGTTGTACCACGAGGGGTCGACCATATATTCCGTAAAGAACGGTCGGCTGTCTCGCTGTCGCATTTACTGGGAGAACGATGCGTTATGCGAGATCGAAGACTTGGGTGCGGTGTCAGAGCCCCTACTTAACGCTCAGAAGTTGCCAAGGGATATCCTGAGCTCCGGCACATTTGTGTCGTTCACGCTCAAGGAAGGCACCCCGATCCTTAAGGAGGACCAGATCGTCTCACGCCTGAGCAGCTTCTACATGCTACGCCTTATCGCTGCCGATCCGAACAGCCGCGTTGAATTGATTAGACATCGTGCGGACGGCTCACACGCGAGCACGTTGTCGTATGACCTTCCGATTGGCACAGTTGTTGGACGCGGAACAGACGCGCTCCAGACTGAGGGTCACGGACAACTGCCCGTAGATATTCTGGTGGCGCGCGCGGATGTTCCATTAGAGGGCGACCCGGACCACATTGACCGTCGGGAAAACGGACTTCTCTTTGTTGACGATAACGATGCTGTACTCGATTTGACGCTGCTGCCCGAGTACGACAGGAATCCGTACCTAAAGCACATATACGGCGTTGTTCGCATCACAGGAATACGGTCAGTTCTGGAGTCGTACCTTGAGGCTGAAGATGCGGTTGCAGTGTTGACGTCAACCCGAGACGGTTTCGAGCGAAAGAACCCCTTCGTGGTGAAGCTGTTTGAGTTGATCGAGCGACATGTGAAACCGCTATATGAGGCGGAAGAAAGATCCCAACGGAAAGGCGACACCCACCGGTCCGGAAACCTGGACCAGCGCGTACGAGAAGTACTCAAGGTTATCAACCAGTTCAACTCCGAAGAAACGGACGAAGTAGGCGGAGGGGATCCACCCCCGCGTCCTCCGAAGGAGGCCGGTCCCATCTATTTCTCCGTAGCAACTGCCAGGCTGCACACAGGAATCGGCAGAACGGCGCACGCCTACGTTGATCGGACACGTGTCAAGAGCGGCGAGATCGTATTGTTCGAAAGCGATAACGCAGAGATTGAGGTCGAACCTGATTCCGGGACCATAACCGCCGGCGAGGGGTACCAGCGCATCGACCTTAAGATCACGTGCAGCATCAAGGATCAGAGGGGGACCATTACGGGCCTGACCCTTGACAACGAAGGTGGCGAGTTGCGCGCAAGCATGGAAATCGTTGGAGTTGACGATCCGCCGGTTCTTCAACCGCCCACGGATATCGCGTTCTCAGCATCGCGATTCTCGTCAGTTCCGAACAGAACCTACACGGCTGCTCTGCTGGTGAATTTGACAGCGTTTCCCGGAATGCCGGTGGTTACGTTCTGGCTGGAGGAAGTTGAAGGGCATATTGTCTTGGCGGATGGACAGGATGCCTTGACCGTTAAGGTGACAGCTGAGCACGTGATGACCGGTTCGAGGATCGCGCGACTGAGCGTCCCGTTTCGAGGCTCCGGATGGGGGCAAAGAGCAACGTTACGCGCGAAGGCCAAACGTTCTGATGGGAAATACGCGTATGCAAAGTGCCGCTTGAAGCTCGAACGAAGCCCAGGCAACGAAGCATTTCGGGATTTCCATTACGAGGACCTCGCACGAGATGTGCTGGGTGATGTAGCCGGGGACAAGCTGTATATCAACGCTGGATACGCACTGCACCGGCAGATCTTTGGCGATACGGAAAGTGAGTTCAACACCAAACTGGAGACGGACCCAATCGCGCAGATGAGGGCAGCATCAGTGCTGGTGGATGTTGTCGTGTACCGCGCAGCGACCATTAAGCACAGTGCTGGTGGAAAGAAAGGGCTACATATCAAGCCGGAGGACCCAATTGGCAGTCTTCGGCCATATATCGACGAGAGCAGGATGAAGCTAGAGCCGCGTCTCATCCGTGCTCTGGCTCCTCAGGTCCTTGCGGCTGGCGTGCCGACGTCAAGCCCGGACGAAAGTCAGCACCCCTCACGAGGCCGTCCGCCATTATCTCCTGAGGAGAAGGCGATACACGGGCTTATGAGAGCGGGGCTAAGCCGTGAGGGGGCGACGGCGATTGTTCGTGCCGCTCCCAAGACTGGTGAAACCCACGCCAATTGACTTGGTCTTAGGATAAGGCGCCAGGCCGGTGTACGGGGTGATAGGACCCTATCAGCCGTTCTTCGCGGCGGGCCGGGCCGCCGGCAAAGGCCGGCGGCCACTTGAATGGTGGGATGCCAACGCATGGGCACTCAAAGAGCCGCATGTAGCGCCATTTCACGGCAGAGGTGTTGAGATTGAGTAGGGTGCGAACGTGATTCGCAGCCGTCGCTCAGTCAATCCAGTTAAGTCCGTTGTTATTGAGCAGAACACATTCACTGGTTCTGCTTACTGCCCCCTTCCGCATTCCGGGAAGGTCATCACGCTCCGCTGTTATCTCAATCAGGCGATGGCAGAAGTTTGCGAACAGTTCAGATGGTAGGGCCATTGATTCACCGCGTATTAGATTCGGCATCACCGCCTTGATGATGGGCTCACTTCTATATCTATCGAAGTCTTTACGCTTGCCATCTCTCAGTTCAGCATAGACTTGAGCATTGCCAAAGACATTAATGAACGCAATGATGTTTTCGACGGTTACCGATAGTTTTGACAGGTCGGTCTGAGACGGATAATTCACAACGAAATCTCTAGCGCTGTAGGTTGTTTTGGTCGCCCGGTAAAATATGGTCAGGTTACATAGAATCGGTTTACCATTGACAACCAATACCGGAGGTCTACTATTGCTACCTTGTAGTGTTTGTCGCAGGGAGCCTTCCAAAGATTTTCGGAATTCTTCAATATCCCAGAGAACATCACTGCAATTATGCACTCGAAACCACGATTCAGTAAAGGTCAGGAAATCAAAGCTCGGCGTAAATCCATCTCGAACCTTTTCTAGAAGCTCCAAGACGCCTGTTGCCCACACTCCGCATGCGGGACCCAGGCGCCGGATTTTATGTCCAGTATCATCGAATGTCTTCGTGGCGGAATTCTCCATTCGTCTGTCACCACAGACAACCAGGCCGTCTCTAGTCATTGCCTGTATAATCAAGCTTGCCTGAAGCGGGTACACGAACACAGCCGATAGTATCAGGGCGTGCTTCAGCATGTTTGCATCGTAACACCACTACCACATGTTCAACCTAACGGGGACCCGATTGGCGCGGACGGCTCCTACAATCTCGTCACAGGAGCCCCGTACACTTTGGAGGCGATTCGCGGCCTCAAAAGGGAACCTTGCCAGACCGACCCTGGCAAGAGAATACGCGGTGATACGGCCCCTATCAGCCATTTATTGCTGAGGGCCGGCGAGCCTGCGAGGTTGACGAATTGAACGGCTTCAATCGGTAGTCGGTAACCAGGGGGCGTTCAAAGAGCTGATTTCAGGCTTATTTCGTTTCTTTCGTTCGCCCGGAAAGGCCGCAGACCTTGGCAATAAAGGACTTTACTCACGTAGTGCTACACTGTGGACATGCCGGAGAACGACCTGCCAACCCCAAGCGAGAGGGGACTGTCGCCGGAGGTATTGCCACCGGTTAAAACAGTGCGGATCGGTCCGTGGGCTGTGACGCACTCATCTGTACGAGTCGTCCTCAAGACAGCCTCTGCGATTGCACTTCTAGGAATGGCGGGGTGGTTTTTTCAGAATTTTCTACAGCTGCGGGGCGTTGTGGATTTACGCGCCTCACGTATAGACCTCGCCTTTCTTGGCGGCTCTCTGTTGGCTGCCGGGTGGATATTGACGAGTGGCCTTACCCATAAGGTAATCGTTAGGGCGCTGATCGTACCGCTTTTAGTGGCCGGCCTCTGGGGTCTTGATGCTTGGGCACCAAAACCAGCAGTCGTAGTCGAGCCAAACCGCATCTCTTTTGATGGTTCGATCCCTCAAGAGATGCTACAGTTCATCGTCCGCAACGAGACAGATTCATTCACTTATGAAGTGCAGTTAAAGCTGAAACTTTCTAAAGGTTCTTGGTTCGATGATTCCACACATAACATACCCGTCGGCAGTTTTAGGCCAATAATCGAGGGTTCGACGCTGTCAGATGTGAGGGGGCTGCGATGTGTGGATAGAAAGCAGCAGCCGACTATGGTCATATGGATATATCGCATGGAACCGCACGGCATCCGTGAGATCAACGTCATTCACAAGCAGTCTTCACATGCCGCGATAGAAGCGGCAATCTCGTACTTTACAAGAACTCCAGCGCCACGAATGGGCGATCCTACTCAGGCTACGGGAACCTACCACTTCGATGAGCCACTAAGCTGCGATGGACATTTTGCTGTTGAGTCGACTCCCCCACCTATGCAAATCCATCCATGGAGATTGCGAGCACAGATCTTGCCAGAGATTCTTACTGACATCGCTAAGTTGGATGCTACTATTCCAGTTAATACTGATCTCTATGTCTGCCGCCTTGAGCTATCCGCGCCACAGACAGGTTGTACAGGAACGGTTACTGTGCAGGATGGACAGCCAAAACCCGTAGTCTATATGGATGGAACTCCTATACAGCCGGGGCAGATTATAAAACCGATTGAGGCTCCATATATCCAGGCGTGTCGGATGTTCGCAAATGGGATCAAAATTAAAGGCAAATCGCTGTGTCTCGGAAAGAGCAACGGCATTAACATAGAGATTTCCGGGAGTTGGAAATCACGATAGTTTAGGTTTGACTGACAATGATTCTGTGCGAAATGGTGGCCTCTTAGGCCGCTTGCGGGGTTCGCTTTCCTCTGCCCAGCCTTTCTTTTCTTGCGCCATCCGTGTCACCCCGCACCAGCACAAACGTCAAGCGCTCATCGGCTATCGAGCCAAGTACCTTTGCGAACCGGGCGGTTTCCCCGGCGCAACGAAAGAAACGAAATAAGCCGTACGAATTGGGTCAGGCCGTGCTTTGTGGTCTTGAGGGGTCCATCTCGATGGCGAACCATCGCTGAAGAGGGCGACCCGCGGTAACTTCGTTTCTCCAGGTGGCCAGGCCGCCATCAACAAGCATCTGCAAGCTGGCCTCGATTGCGTGTGACTGTGTGTTGCGCTGAAGAACTTCGCTAATTTCGCTCCGTGTCAGTCCTTCGATTCCCGCGGTACGCAACGATTCAAGAATCCGATCCGCCACAGGGTCGCCGAGTCGACCGCCGAATATAAACCGTACAGATTCGTCGGAATAACGCCAGTATTCCAACGCTGCCAGGAGGTGCTCTGGCATTATGAAATCAAGGCCGTCCATCAGGGCGTATATCATGCTCATCCGAAGTACCTGAGGAGCCGCCCTGGCGACCATGCATCCATACAGCCCTGGCCGTTCAGCGCTAAGTCTCGGGTACTCAGACTCCCATATTTCATTGGCTTCCGGGCTGCGGATCATCCGGCCTACGCTACGACCGAACTGGATTACCGCAGCCAGACGATCGACAAGGGAGAGGAGTTCATCGGCATTCAATGAGCCTCCATGCGGCAGTGACTTGGATCTCTTGACCCAAACCCAAATGATTCGATTGCCCAGCCCGTTGGCGGACTCCACGGTGCCGAAAGTCAAATTCAGTTCATACTTCCCAATGTGGAAGATGCAAGATATATGCGGATCTGTCGCCTGCATCGGAGTCTTCGTCATCGTCCGCAGCGTCAAACCATCGTAAGCCTGTCGCATGATGGCGCTGAGAGTGTTCCCGTGACGTTCCATCGCCTTGAGGGCTCCGGCGAATTCCTCCTGTATAACCAGGAGACGCTTGTCTTCAACGCCCGCGTCTACCAGAACCTCGTCAGTGGTGGTCTCACCATTGCGCCTTGTCGCACGAGTTTCCCAGACAGCATCGCGCACCGCGTGGATGATCCCCTCACCGGAACTTAGGCCGGAATTGATGCAACGACCGTACCAGTAGGGATCAGCCTCCCGGTATGGCTGTCCGATCGTTCGCTCAGCACTTCCTTTGCGACTAGCCGTGGGACCGACCAGACTGATGTTCAGATTTGTGGCGTGACGGTCACCGCCGATCTGAAAGTGGGGCGACCGTCCAACACAGTTACCGTAATAGACTAGGTTGGTTCCCAGCAGTGCAGCTTCATCAGCCTCTGTGTGCGGAGCGATGCGCCTGACAATCTCGCCGGCCAAACCGCAGAAGGCAGCTGCCCCCAAAGGCCTTGGCGGTGGATTCGAAAATCGAGAGCCGAAGCGGAAATCGTTGGCCTGGTCCCCAGGCGCCGTGGCGCCGCTCCCCGAAGATAAAGTCGGAAAAACTGGGTTGTCTGCCATGTTTTCGTTACCCTCTGATCTGCAGTTATTGCGTTGCCGCTCTTCGAGGCTTCCGTTTAGAAGTGCCCAGCAGTCCTCGGGTGGGTGAGAACAAGCGCAGAGTGAGGTATCCATCGTGCTCCTTGACTAGAAGCGTGGGATACCGCTCAACCCGCTTAGTTCCGCCGAGGACCATCGAAATATCATGTTGCCGCCAATAGGCCTTCAGCCAGTGTTCCAACTGGTCTGGCGTACACCCGGCTTCCTGGCAGAATTGGGATTCCTTGAACAGTGCAACCTTGTGTGCGCCACCGAGAAGCTCTAAAAGCTGCTCCAAGTCCTCAGTAGTCAATTCGTCCGTGTGAGTTGACTCGCATACTATGTCGGTCATGAAGGTAACGTCTCCTAAAGTGCTATTTGCGACGGCAGAGCACGTTTTTGGTTGGCGTGCACGCTGTAGATTGGGGGCCAGCCCAGTGCCGGCCCCAGTTAGTTCACCGAACTAGAAGCCGTGCTGGATGTCCTCCAGGTAGCGGTCGACGGCTTGCAAGGCTTCATGCTGGAACCTAGCCTTAAGTTCGTCCGAAACGAACTCAATCAAGTTAACCCATTCAGGTTCGCCGTAGGCTTCTTTGCCTTGCCGCTGCGTGGCATTTATCCAACGATTTTCGCCGGACTCGCAGTAGCCACACTCGCGGATGATCATGCCTGAGCGCGTCTTGAAGTCCACAAGGGCCTTCACCGTCCGCGCGGCCATCGCCGTCCAGCGGACCACGATCAGCAACCACTGAGAATTGCTGGGTAATTGTGCGTCTGTTGGACGCATTTAGTTCACCTCTTTCTGCTGGGCAAGTGCCCAGCGGTCCAATAAATCGATGGGATAGCGACACAAGCGTCCGTAGCGGCGCCAGGGAGGACCGCCTCCGACGCGCCGCCACTTGCGCAGAAGCGCAGGTGACACACCTAGCCGCTGCGCGGCCTGTTTGTCGTTGAGGTGGCACTTAATAGCGCCATCAGTCATTGCATCTTCCTCCTTAGCTGAAATATCGGCTTCGTGGAACGAGTCTGCAATAACGTGTAGGGAAATGAAAGGAGAGAAAAGGGAGAAAAAACCCGTGCGAGGGAGAAGAATCGCTTTACTGTTTCCGGTTCTTCCGCCGCTTCATTAAGAAGGGCTCTCGCTCATCACGTGTGAGCAATCGAGTCCTGCCAGATAAAACGTTTTCGATGCTAATGGACACTGCGGAACTGTCCGGGTGTACACCTTTTCGCCATCGCCTCAGATCCACCTTAGCTACAGGTGCTGAATCCGCAACTGTTGCGTACGTCGTGCGGTGCTCTCGCACGAACGTACACAATCTGCTCTCGCGGGACTCGATCGTCGCTGCGTTCACTCTGGCGGGTTGTGGGCCTTTGGGTTTCGCATCGGACTGTACGCGTGGATTGGTTGTCGCTAGATCCGATCGGGTGGGGCCTCTCTGACTGGGATCGGACTTTGGAGTTGGCCGTTCGAAGTGATGGTGAGGCCGAGGCCGTAGGAGTCCGTCTCGGAAAGGGCGTGCAGATCCATGGCAATCGTTACGTCGCCAAGCATTCTGGATCCCCAATTGGATGAGCCGGTACGCAGCGTCGACCCTCGTCTCAAGACCGCTTTTCGCTTGGAGCATTTCGTCAAAAGGCATGTCGCCTCCAACAGATTTGGTTCCAGCTTACCAGACTCTGAGCCGATCACGGCCCCCGGAATGGGTTGCACCGGGCGACACGCGGTTAATCGACGAGGTATGCCAAAAAACATGCCCACCACATGCAGAGTTGCACGGCTACGAATCGTTACTCCTTGAATGGAAGTTATTGAAAAGAATGATCCGTAGCGTTTGGTGGGTCGCGGTCAAGTTGTTGATTGTCCGTGCGGCAATGGCTTCGAACCAGTAGGCCGGGGGTTCGAGTCCCTCCGGGCGCGCCAGTAACCTGTGGACTTTTGAGCTGGCGAATATCTAACGATATTGAATAATATCGCTCGCCTTGGGCTGGCGCCTTTCATCCCCTGGGAAGGGGCCAATTCTAGGGTTTGACCACGCGTCCACGTGGATCGCCGACGATCCGGTCAGTTATTGCGTCGAGAGGCTCGATAAGCGGTTCCTATGCGAGCACGCCGCCGGAAGCAGAATCTCCAGTTCGTTTCACCAGTAATAACGTGACATCGTCTTCGTTGTGTGTCGGGTCCACCAAGGATTTGAGAATAAACATCGTTGGTCTCGAAGTGTCGGCCAAAGCATCGCGCAAACGGCTTGCGGGGTCCTTTCCCTGAATAGAGTCGGTGAATCCATCGGTGAATACGAGGAGCCCGCCACCACGAGGAATCACAGCCACACAGGCTTCATACTCCGCGTCGCTAAACAATCCAAGCGGCATGCCAGTGGCTTCCAGCAATGTGGTTGATCCGGAACGAAACACAATCGGGGCATTGTGGCCGGCATTCACACAGGTCAATTCTCCCGAATCGCGGTTCAGCACGATGAACACTGCCGTCGCAAAGCGATCGCTCGGGGTGTAGCGGCTCAGGTGCTTGTTGATTTGCCGAGCCATCGCCAGGGGGTCCGCTTCAACATGCGCGATGCTCCTGACCAGAGCCTGTATGTTGGCCGCCAGCAGCGCCGCCGGCATTCCCTTCCCGGACACATCCGCTACCGCAAACAGCGTTCGGTTACCGGCAAGCTCGATCAAGTCAAAGTAGTCGCCACCCACGTCACGGAAGGGCTTATAGAACGCCTCCACCTCGTAACCCGGCAACTCGTCCAGTTTCTGGGGGTGGAGCGTCTGCTGGATCTGTCGTGCGGCAATCTGGTCGGCTTCCAGTTGGGTCTTGCGGACAAGCTCCGAAGTCAGCATCGCGTTGATCAGCCCCCAGCCAAGCATGTAAAGCAGGCACACACTCGCATAGAGGAGTGTCCCTTTCGGCCACATCAGAGGCCACGCCAAAGTCCGCGTCCAAAGGGCCCAGAACGCGTATCCCTGCATCAAATATCCGACCCATGTGATGAAACGTTTGGACTTCGGCATCTCGCGAGTCCAGTCGTAGGAGGCATACTGGAGCGCACGCCGAAAAGGGCCGGCGGATTTGTCGAACCTGACCTGTTGGATGCGAACCGCCATTGTTGGCAGTCTAGCAGGAGGCAGCCATGCTGGTGAACATGGGCGGACCACGCGCAACCCACGGATGTGTCTGGGCTGGGCTGGCAGCAACCGACTACTGATATCAGGTCATAACGCCGCTCTCGGAATCCCACATCGGCGCTCGACAGACCAAAAGCAGATATAATCGAAACCGTCACTCATGCTTCTGCGATCTGCAAGCGGGACACTGCTGCTTCTTCCTCTCGCGCTCGCCGCCGCTACTTACGCTCCTTCCAACGAGGATTTCCCCAACCCTGAGCGTGGCTTCTATGTGCAGACAGTCTACAATCCCGAGCGCGGCCAACTGCACCCGCTCGACCCCGCCTGGCTGCGCCGTGCTCGCGACAACGGCATCAGCCTCCTGCGCATGTACTGGATACTCTCCGAATTCCGCGACCGGCCGCTCTCCCCCGCCATGCTCGATCGGGTGCGCGCTGACTTCGCTGCCGCTCGCGCCGCCGGCATCAAGGTGATTGGCCGCTTTGCTTACAATTTCGGCCCCATCGGCGCACCCGACGCCCCCCTCGATCGCGTGCTTGCCCATCTCGATCAACTTCGGCCCGTGTTGCGCGAGAACGCCGACGTCCTCGCATTTCTGGAAGCCGGTTTTATCGGCACCTGGGGCGAGTGGCACGATTCCACCAACGGTCTGATGAGCCACAGTCACGAAATCGTCGGCAAAATCCTCGAAGTGCTCCCGACCGACCGAATGCTGGCCCTGCGCTACCCGCGCCACAAGATGAATCTGTACGACCCGCAACCACTTACCCCTGAGGAAGCCTTCACAGCCATTCCCAAGGCGCGCATCGGCGCCCACAACGACTGTTTCCTCGCTTCGAAGGATGACCTCGGCACCTGGTCGAGGAACGCCGGGGCCGAGAAAGCTTTCTACCATCAGGACAACCTTTTCGTCCCGCAGGGCGGCGAAACTTGCAGTTTTGACGAGGAAGCCCAGCCTTTCATCGGTTGCGAAAACGCTCTCCAGGAGCTCGCCTTCCAGCGCTTCAACACACTCAACAGCGGATTCCAACAAGACGTGCTTGACTCCTGGACGAAGGGTGGCTGCATGCCCGAAATCCGCCGCCGTCTCGGCTACCGATTCCGCCTCATCGACGCCTCGGCTCAAGTCAAGGGCCGGGAACTGCGTGTGTCGGTTACGATCCGTAACGATGGCTTCGCCAACCTCTATAATCCGCGCCCGGTGGACCTGATCCTCCGCGACCGCGCCACGGGCCGGGTCCAGCGCATTCCGGTCGCCTCCGACCCCCGGCGGTGGATGCCCGCCGAATCCGCGACCTTCCAAATCACCGGCACCCTCGCGCCTGGCGAGTACGACCTCCTGCTGCACTTGCCCGATGCCGCCTCATCTCTCCGCGACCGCCCGGAGTACGCGGTTCGCTTCGCCAACCCCGGCGTGTGGGAAACGGCCACCGGAATGAACCGCCTGGGAGAAACTGTAAGTTGCCGATAAGGCGCGATATCGTTCCCCACAAACCTGAGTTGGTGGGCGCCAGGAACCGGATTGGCCTGCGGACACTCGCATGCCAAAATCGCGAGTTGGAGGTGCGCTGCGCTATGCTCATCTCATACCAGTATGAAGCGTCGCGAATTTCTGATGACGATCCCGGCCCTCTCGGTCACCGCGCTGCGCGCTCCGGCCGACCCGGCGGGCGAAAGCAGTGCGCAGGACCTGACCCTGTGGTACACCGGTCCGGCCGAGCAGTGGGTGGACGGGCTGCCGTTAGGCAACGGGCGGCTGGGCGCAATGGTGATGGGCGGCGCGCCCAAGGAACGCATCTGGCTGAACGAAGCTACGCTGTGGTCTGGCTCGCCGCACAATGTTAATCCGCCGGATGGCGAGAAGACGCTTGCCGAAGTGCGGCGGCTGGTGCTGCAGCAGAAAGACTATTGCGCAGCGGACCAGGCGGCGCACAAGCTGCAGGGCACTTACACGGAGAGCTACCAGCCGTTGGGCGAACTGCAAATAACGCTGGAAGGCGCGAATCTCGACGGCTACCGGCGCGAGCTGAACATCGACACGGCGGTGTGTACCACCGGGCACGGCGCCGGGGTGGGCGCGATCACTCGCGAAGTGCTGGTCTCTGCGCCGGATCAGGTAATCGCAGTGCGGCTGGAGGCGCACGGCGGGGCGCGACTGAGTTGCCGCGTGGAGTTCGCTAGTCTACTGAAGCACCGCGTGACAGTCGATGAGGCGGCGCGGCTGCGGCTGCAGGCGAAGGCGCCAGCGCACGTAGATCCGGACTATTTGGGCTCGCCGAATCCGGTGGTCTGGGACGATGCCGAGGGCAAGGGCATGCGCTGCGAGGCGCTGCTGGATGCGCGGGCGGAAGGCGGCGCGGTACGCGCCGATGGCGACGCGCTACGAATTGAGGATGCGAGCGCGGCCACGCTGCTGGTGGCCGCCGGGACCGGCTTTCGGGGTTTCGACAAAATGCCGGACCTGAGCATGGCGGCTATCCACGCCGAATGCGCGAAGACGCTTGATGCGGCAGCGCGGAAAAGTTGGCCGGCGCTTAGAGCGGCGCACGTGGCCGACTATCAGCGGCTGTTCCGGCGCGTGGAATTCAGTTTAGGCCCAGGCGGACCCGGCGCGAAGCTGCCGACCGACGAGCGGGTGAAGGACTACGCGCAGCGGCCGGATGCGTCGCTGGCGGCGTTGTACTTCCAGTTCGGGCGCTACCTGCTGATCGCGAGTTCGCGCCCCGGCGGGCAACCGGCGAATCTACAGGGGGTGTGGAGTGACATCCTTCGGCCGGCCTGGAGCGGTAACTACACCACCAATATCAACGTCGAGATGAACTACTGGCCGGCGGAGACGTGCAACCTGAGCGAGTGTCACGCGCCGCTGTTCGACATGGTCGAGCAGTTGAGCCGAAACGGGGTGCGGACGGCGCGTGAGTTGTACGGGATGCCCGGCTGGACGGCACATCACAATACCGACCTGTGGCGCGCGGCCAATCCGGTGGGTGACGGGAAGGGCGACCCGAACTGGGCCAACTGGGTGATGGCCGCGCCGTGGCTTTGCGAACACGTGTGGGAGCACTACCGCTTCACAGGAGACCGCGAATTCTTGCGTCAGCGCGCGTGGCCGGTGATGAAGGGCGCTGCGGAGTTTCTGCTCGTGTGGCTGGTGGATGACGGTCACGGGCGGCTCACGACGTGCCCTTCCACTTCGCCGGAGAACAGGTTTTTGACCGTGGACGGCAAACAAGCGGCGATCAGCGCGGGCTGTACGATGGACCTGGCGATGATTCGCGAGTTGTTCACAAACTCGATAGCGGCGGGGCGCCTGTTGGCGGCGGACCAGGAATTTGTCGGGCGGCTCGAGGCTGCCCTGCAGCGGCTGCAGCCGTTCCAAAAGGGCAGCCAGGGGCAGTTGCTCGAGTGGTGGGAGGAGTTCAAAGAGACGGAGCCGGGCCACCGGCATATGTCGCACCTTTACTCGGTGTACCCCTCGGAAGTGTTCAACTGGAGCCGCTCGGCGGAGTGGATGAAAGCGGCGGAGCAGTCACTGGAGCTGCGACTGAAAGCGGGCGGCGGGTATACGGGCTGGAGTGCTGCGTGGGTTGTGTGCCTGCG
>Ga0187888_1003009_pt1 | contig 13640 bp, 17 predicted proteins | sample June2016WEW_7_40_FD_132987 | JGI IMG/M metagenome (GOLD analysis project Ga0187888, IMG submission 132987) | Peatland microbial communities from SPRUCE experiment site at the Marcell Experimental Forest, Minnesota, USA - June2016WEW_7_40 | ecosystem: Environmental > Terrestrial > Soil > Wetlands... | reverse complement strand
AATAAAAAAAAAAATAAAAAAAAAAAAGTTATATTAAAATTTAAAAAGTTAATTAGAAAATTTGCATTTTTTTTGGGGTTAAAGAAAAAAAAAGAAAAAAAGAAAAATGAATGTAAAATTAGGTGAAAGTGGTATTGTAATGTCAACTGCATTTGATTTTGATTTGATTATTTTAGTTTTAAAAACCGTTATAATACCTGCATTAGAAAAAAAATATCACGATGCATTATTGATTCTCATACATATATTAAAAGATAAAAATACGACATATAAATATAAAAGTGATGAAGAAGCAGAAAATGTATTTTTTTCCAAATAAAAATAACAGGAAAATACATAGAACCAAGCAGACTTCTTTTTATTTTTTATTTTGATTCAAATTTTAGTATTTCTCGTCTGAGTGTAAGAGATTTAAGCCTTTTTACTAGGAGAAGCCGTCTATTTTATTTTACAGTATATAAATGTAGAGTTTTAAGTTTTGTCAGAGATTTATCAAAACATAATTCTGACATTTACTTTGAACACATATTAATTGATAAAAACAATAAAAAACATTGGAATTGCATTAATAAATATAAAAATCAAAAAGTTAATTAGAAAATTTGCATTTTGTTTTTTTAAAAAAAAGAAAAAAATGAATGAAAAGTTAGGTAAAAGAGGTATTTTATTTTCAAATGCATTTCATTTTGATCGAATTATTTCAACGACGAAGAACATTATAATACCTTCAATCATAGAAATACACCATAATGCATTTTTTGATCTCATAAATATATTAAAAGATGAAAATGTGACATATTTATACAAGTTTGATGAATTTAAACAACATTATTTTTTCGATATAGCAATAAGAGATATATATGTAGATGACAGATATATGTTTAGATTTAGTTTTGATTATCAATTTTGTATTTTTAACATGAGAGTTTTTAAAAATGCCATGATTCAAGACTTTTTTTGCTTTGGGTAAAAAAATATAAAAGTTCAATTAATAAAGATTTTCAAAAAAAAAATAAAAGAAAAAAATGAATGAAAAGTTAGGTGAAAGTGGTATTTTATTTTCAAATGCATTTCATTTTAATTTACTTATAAAAAGATTAGAAGAAGATGTTTTACCAATTATTGAAAAAAATAAATGTGATATGATTAAAAAGTTTATAAGGTTTTTAAAAGATGAAAATACTTTTTTTGAATATCAAAAAGATTATGAATCGTATAAGTGTTATATAAGATTATTAGATGATGAAAAAAGAGAACATTGGTTTCATTTTTCATTCGATGATGCATTTACTGTTATACGTTTAGTTGCAAATATAGTCCATAAGTTTCCGTATCTTGATTTTCATCCTAAATTTAAATCTCCAACTAAGCGTTATTGTAATAATGTTTGTTTAGGTAAAAACAAAATGGTGACAATATTTTAATATTAAAAAAAGAAAGAGAGAGAGGGAAAATGCCAGGGGTGGTATATAAAAATGAAATTGAACAAATATGTGATGTAAAATGGGGGAAAAATTTCTGTGATTTTTGTTGTAATTATATAACAGTTAATGAAGAAAATAAATATGAAGATACAAATATGTATTTTCAAAGAGAAATAACAGAATTATTGAGTGAATATTTAGTAAAGAAATTAACTCTTGTGGCACAAAAATCTTTTACTTTTAGTTCTTGGTTTATTATTAATTTAACAACATATGATTCAAAATATATAATTAAAATAGAAAATGAAGAACCTTTTGATTTTGATTTTATTTTAGATATATTTGATACAGATTCTTTAATATATATACTTTCAATTGCAGTTTTGGTTTTAACAGCAAAAAGTTGTGTCTAAACCCCCCTCTCAATTTTTATTTAAAAACACCATATTATATATAACATATTTGATAATAAACTTTTACAATTTTAAAAAAAAACGCTAATAAAAGGAGAGGAGGGGTGAAGATGTCATGTGAAATTATTAATAGTGTTGAAGAAAATGGAATGATAATTTATTTAGAAACAACTAGACCAAATATTTTAACTAATCAAACATTAAATCATATTTTAAAGAAATTAAATGAAAATAAAACATTTAATCATCCACGTATATCTATTGAAATGTTATGTGATTTTTTTAAAGAAATGTTTTCACAAAGTAAATTTAAGTATTTTCCTTTTACAAAGAAATTTTATTATGAATCTTTTATAAATGAAAAAACTGGTGATAAAATTTGTGCATATTTCATGGAAGATAAAAGATTTTTATTAATGGTTGTTTCTGATGGAAAGAATCAAATTATGAATTTAAATGTTTCCTTTTATTCTCCGTCATCTTCTTCTTCATCTTCTTTCCAATCAAATCCAACACCTTCTTCTTCTCCAATTGAAAATTGTCATCTTCAAATGAAAAAAACATTATAATTTCCCCCAATAAAGAACAAAATGCAAATTTATTAATTAACTTTTTGATTTTAATTTGTTTTATAACATTTTTTCTTTTTTTTCAAATAAACAATATCAATGCACTAAAAATCAAAAGAACCAAATAAGAAGAAGAAGAAGAAAAAGAAGAAGCAGATGAAGACTGAACACATAATGTATAATCTTTGGTTACTGAATCTCTCAATTGACATTTTGCATAATTGCATCTTTCTGGAACATCATCATTTGTCAAAGTAAATAAAACAGATTTTTCATATTCTTTATTGCAATTATCTGGACCAATATATTCACATTTATAATCAATACATGCTACTTGTGCCTCGAAATAATCATAATATTCCCATCCAAATCGAAATACATCATCCTCATAATGATAATCAACACCATACAATCCATAATAACCCCTTTGGAATCCAGTACAATCTTCCCATATATCACATGATCTATCAGCCTGTTGAAAGGATAAACATTTTTGGTATCCCTCGTGAAAATCATAATATAACCCGTTCTCACAGAATATTCCCCACGATGCATTTTTACCAGCGGGGACTGATCCAAATCGTGTGCAATAACCAGATTGATTGTTGGTCCCAATACCTTCGATTGTGTTGCAATACATTCCATTTGTTTCATCGCAACTCACAGTCTCTGCCAGATAGTTTTCTCCGTATTCGGGGGCCGTGGCGAGATATTGTTTCCATGAACATTCAGACCCGTTCTTTGAATTTCCCCTCATACATGTTCCTGTTGGTCCCACATAATCTTCTGTGTCGTAGATGGCATATTTAGAACACCACAAGTATCCTTCCACATCGCAAACATAATATGGCCATTTGTCATTTACTGCGCCTTGTTTCAATCCACATGGTTCGTTCTCCTTTGGAAACAACTTGCATGTGTGATTTGCACAATAAGAGCCAACTTTGCATCTTTGAACATCTGGATTTGCACAACTTCCGCCAGTATCTACCCATTCAGTTTGAGATTCCACGAAATACCATTCAACCTGTGCAAGTCTCTCCGCATTATTGACAACACCAGCACCCTTTGCCGTTTTAGACCCATACATGCATGTTGCGTAATCTTCCCACACATTCACCGACACACGTGGTTGACTATTATCGTAGTAATTGTTGTATTTGGACCTCATAGATACGGCTTCAAGAAAATACCAACAATAGGGTCCCTTATATTGACACCGATTAGTGGTGGGGTTACAAGTATAAAAGATAGCATCAGTCACACCAAATCCTTCCACAGTGCAATTACTCACATTTGTGCATTCCAATTCTTCTAAAACGACACATTTGTGGGATTTGGAATCGTATCCTAACCCGACCTCGCAAAAGTCATATGAATCTGCTGGATTGTTTTTTGTAATTGAATACCATTTAGCACATTTACCCAAATTACATCCCATTCCACCTTGACATTCGTAATCTTCAATACAATCTTTACCTTTTCCGACTTCTTCAACACATATTTCATCTTCACTGCACCAACTACCACTCTCACACATATATCCAGATACATCCGCACTACAATTTTGTCCCTTTTTAGCGGGTCCTACACATATTCCAGTGTTTGGTGTACATATCAACCCAATCTTACAAAATTTATTCACGCAATCATTACATATTCCTCCTAAATCAACCATTTTCGGCTCATTTATTGTAATTTCTGTCATTAATTTTCTTCTTTTTCTCCCTTCTTCCTCCTCCTCCTCGTCATAATCAGTTACATTGTTATCATTACGTCCACGTCCTGTTAACTTGGGATGCAAAGAAGGCCCACTAATCAATACTTGGTGAAATTTACTATGATTATTTGCTGTAGTAGGAAGGCTTGTCAATGTTTTTGGTCCGTTCAATTCAATCAATCTCACTGGCACAATTCCAATAAACACAATACTAATTAAAATCAATAATATCATTTTTCACTCCTCCCTTTTATTTCCTTTTTCCCCCCTCTTTCCTATATATGTGTATCATTTGAAATTTGTTTTTTTTATTTATTTATTTTTTATCTTTTTTTTACATCCAATCAAAATGACGCCGATCAAAATTTCAATTTTTAAAAATTACCAAAAAAGGAATTTGAACGGGCGCCTAAAAAGGAAATTGAACAGTTTTGAATTTTTACTGTAAAGTTTACAGTGAAAAAATATATAAAAAAATGAAAAAAAGGTTGCCAACTTTTGCTAAAAAAAATTAGGGGGGTACATTGAAAAAAAGCTGGTTACTTTTTTTTGCATATTTTATGACTCATTTTGCTTCAAATTTTGAAAAAATGGGGGAAAAAAAATAAAAAAAAATTTTTTCAAAAAAATTTTCCAGCTTTTTTTCAATGTACCCCCCTAATTTTTTTTGGTGACACAGCAAAATTTTGAAACTTTTGCTAAACTTTTGCTAAACTTTTGCTAAACTTTTTTATTTTTTTTTTATTTTTTTTCACTGTAGACTTTACAGTAAAAAATTGAGAACTGTTCAATTTCCTTTTTAGGCGCCCGTTCAATTTCCTTTTTTAGTAAGTTTATTTTGATTGGATTTTTTTATTTGATTTTGATTGGATTTTGATTGGATTTTTTTATTTGATTTTGATTTGATTTTGATTGGATTTTTTTTATTTAATTTTGATTGGATTTTTTATTTGATTTTGATTGGATGACGTGGCTTCTTGGGGGGTCGAGCCCGAGAAACAGTATTTAAGGAGAAAAAAATAGTTGATTTTTAATTTTTATTTTTTCATTCAAACGAGCAGAACGAAATTGAAATAAGATATATATTGAGAAAAATGGAAATGAATTTAAATGTTATTGCTATTAATGATTTACAAAATGAAAATGGAAATAAAAATGAAAATGAAAATGATTATTGGGGTAATGATTTTCGTAGTTTTTGTGAAAATGATACTGATTTAAATGGTCAAAATGATATTAAAAGAATTAAACGTGAAATAGTTCCTGATCAAATTAACAATGATAATGATGAATCAAATGATGAAGATGATGATGATGAATCTAGTCATGCTTCTGCATTTTCAAGGTATTTAAAAGAAGAAATTGTTTATGCCAAATCAAGTGAAAAAGATGAAGATGAGTTTGATGATCAATTGAGTGTTGAAAATGAAAATGAAAATGATTTTGATTATGGTGATGATGATAATGATAAATTAAGTGAAAATAGTAATTAATAAAATATATATTAAAAAATGTTAACAAGTAAAAAAAATTCAATCAAAATTGAAATAAAATTTTACTTAATCAACTATTATAAAAACTTTATGTATTTTAATTATCTCTTATTTTTTAATTAACTCTTATTGATTGGATTTTAATTAACTCTTATTGATTTTTTTTTATTTCTTGAGATTTGTTAAAAAAATAAAAATGGAAAATGTGACAAGAGAAGAACATAAAGGATCCAATGATAGTTGTAACCAATGACGTGGAACTTGTGAACAATTGTTTTGAAGCATGAATGCTTCTCTACTTATATTTGAATAAAAACGTTTGGCATGTAACATTGAAGAAATGTCAAGTAATGGATAAGGTAATTTGTATTTTCTTGAATCAGGATATTGATTTAAATTTAAACAATCACTAAAGAGTTTTGAAATACTCAATAATGGAGAATCAGTTACAATATCACTACATTCATGATATTTCAAATAAAATGTCCAAAAAGCATCAATTAATTCATAATGACTTGCAAATAAAGTAGGTTTACGTTTATCAGTAAAAGTAGAACAAGTATTTGCATAAGAATAAACTCTATCACGAGAAAATGCATCTGTCCATATATATTCATCACAATTTAAAAGTCCATTGAATTCTGTTCTATCTTCCCATTGATCTTTTTTAATTACGAACGCTGCTATCCAAAAACATTTTCCATTTATACCATCAGTTTTAACATCAATAGTAAAAATATGAGTTTTTTCTTCTACCATTTTTTTCTTTTCTTTTTTACTTTTCTTCCTATTTGTGTTTTTTTGTGTTTAAAAATAAAAAGTAAATAAATTTAGAATGCAAATTTTCCTATTAACTTTTGTTTTTTTTTCAATTAAATAAACAAAATAAGAAAAAAATAAAAAAAGAAAGAAAGAAAGAAAAGGAAAAAAATGGACTGTGATGATAGTTTAAGATGGGGATTTCAAAATATAATAGTATCTAAATTAGAAAAAATAATGCCATGGATTAAACCAACTATTATAAAAACTGAAATAAATAAGAATATCAAGAAACTTTTATATCATATATCATTTATTACTTTGATTTTTTTCCTTTTTTATATGATTTGTTTATTTGTAGCAGATTTTAAACAAGTTTGGATTTTCCCTTTTATTGAACTTTTATGGATATTCGCACTTTATTTACCAATCACGTTTTATATGCTTAGAAATATTGAACACAAGACCAAAATGTTTAATAATTTGTTACTTGTTTACTGTTTTAAATTTTTCTTGGGAGTAATGATGATTGGTGCTGCATGTTCAAAAAAAGAAAAAATATATATTGTTATGGTTGGAGTTTATATATTTTTTGTTGCTTTATGGTGTATTATTTTAGGATTATTTCTTGTTCTTTATGTTGAAGGTAAATATCTTGAAAAAGAAAAATATGAGCATATAAATGATACAATAGAAAACAATGATACGAAAGATATTGAAAGAACATATGTTTCAGTTGATGTTGAAAATACATAATAATAAAAAAATAAAATAAAATAAAAAAAAATAACTTTGGATAGTAAGGTAGATAAAAAAATGATTAATTTTATAGAACAAAGACAAAGAGAAAAAGAAGATTGCAAAATATTCATACATCATATAATAAAAGAAACAATGACTATTTATTTTTTATTTAATTATAGTTTGTGGTATCATCATAATTCAAAAATCTCATTCGTATTTCCAATCATTGATATATTTTGGACAATGTTAGTTCTTGTTCCAGTTTTTTATTACAAGATTGTTATTCAAATGAATTATAAGATAACATGCGGAATTTCAATATTGGTTACTTTCTGTTTAAAATTTACCATATCGATTTTAATGTTAATTTATATATTTTCCAATCGTAAAGATGTTAAATTTTTCATTTTTAATTCATTACATTCTTGGTTATTAATAACATTTATCAATTTATCATCTTCTTTATTTTTTAATAACTGTGAATAAATAAACCAAAAATAAATAAAACAACATACATTTTTTAAAAAAAACCACCGAAAAAAGAGAGGAGAGTAAAAAAAAAATGGATTTTCATGAAAGTATGAAATTTGCATTTACTAATATAATTAATGAATTACAACCATATTTTCCATCATTAATTAAGAAATATTCAAAGAAAGAGATAAACAAAGATGCAAATAATCTCATTTCATATATTTTTATATCGACTACGTTTTTTTATTTTTTTTATTGTTTGAGTTTGAATTTAGACCTAAAAGTTGTATCATTTTTTCCTATAACGGATATTTTAGTAACCTTATGTTTTTTTATTCCATTCTCTTGTCATGTCCTAAATGATGTTGAACACAAACGTGTCACATTGGTCATTATTTTACTCATTTGTATTTTAAAGTTCTTTTGTTCGAGTTTTATGGCAGCACTTGTTTTGAAAGATTTTAAAAATAATTATGAAGATCAAATGGCCAAGTATGGATTAATTAATTATTTTATACCTATTGATGTAATAGGCATTTATTTTTTAATTTTCTTGCAATTTTTTTCATTAAAAGTTGAAGAATATCATTTACAATCAATTCCTACAGAAATAAACAATGAACCTGGACAATAAAAACAAACAAAATGCAAATTTTATAATTAACTTTTTAAATTTTATATATAAATTTACATTTTTTTTTCAAGAAGTTGATATTTTCGTTTTTTTATTTTTCGAAGAAGAAGAAGAAGGAGAAGGAGAAGGTCTTGAAGATTTATTTGGTGTTGGTGTTGTTGATTGTTGTTTTTGTTGTTCTAATTTTAAAGTTTGATTTGTTACAGATATTTCATGATTAATACTTTTTTTATCTAATTCTAATTTTGCTTCTTGAGATTCCTTATTAATTTTCATTTGTTGTTTTGCCATTTGTTGTTGTTCTTTTTGTAAATCTATTTCTCTTGCTAATGGAAATTTATTATAAAATTCAAATTCATCAATTATATTTTGTTCTTTCATTTGTTTTGCTATTGGATAATACATTAATGCATAATTTTTTAAATAAATATCAATTTTTGCTCCAAATCCAAATTCATTTTTTCTTTTAATCTTTTTCTTTTTATCCTTCTTTCTTTTATTATCTCCTTCTCCATCATCATCATCATAAAAATCTTCTTGTTCTACATCTTCATTATATCTTTTTTTCATTTGTTCATTATATGTTGATTTAACTGATGTCATCACTTTATTATTATCCTCATCATCATCATCTCCATAATCTTCGTTATCTTCTTCTTCGTCGTCATCATCATCATCTGTATCATCATCATCTACATCATAAATAACATCAAATACAACAGTCATTATTTGACTTAAAATTCTTCCGTAAAATAGACGTATATTTTCATTATTTACTTCGTCTTGACCAAACCCGAAAAAGTCAGTTATTTCTTCAATTATAGATTTTCGTGTATTAACAAAATCCATATCAGAAACTGCTGGAGGATATGTAACTTTCATTCCAGATGGAACTAATTCACTCTTAAAATTATCTTTTTCATTCAATGCAATGTTTATACGCGCACTTGCACTTGCATATATCTCACCATCGTTAGGTAAAACATTATCTGATAAATCTTGTTGCATTTCCTTTTGTTTCGATCTGATATCCTCGTATTTGAATACTTCATCTGCAACTTTATGGAATGCGTCGGTTTGTTTATGCATCATTGAAATTGATTGTCCTGTTTTATTCATATTGCTCATATCACGTCCAACAGCAGACGATAAAGCATAATCCTCATAATAGACAGTTGGTTCTGCATTTCGAACACCTCCAACGACACGTGCCCTTGTTATTTCGTTCAATACATTTATTAGATGTCTGACATTACTTAATACGGAAAGATCAAAATCATAACCAATTCCAAGTAAGTTGAAATCACTTAGGACCCATAAAGGTTGACGAGTGCCACGTCTTTCTTTAGAAGATAAGAGAAGTTCTTTCCAATAGGCATGGATTTGCATATTTTTATTTTTTTCTGATTTTTTAGTTTTCACGATCATTATGTCTTTCATTTCTGGTATAAAAGGTATTTGAACACCATCATCTGATACATCTACAGAAAAACAAACATAACCAATATCTAACCATTGTCTGAATGCCTTTGAAAGAAAAGGTAAAAAAGTAGTAGATGTCATCATTTTAAAATTTTTATTACCAAGTGAGAATTTGCCATTTTTATTTAATACAAGACCATCATTCATAAGTAAACTTATTAATCTTAAATACATTTTTCCTAATGTAGGATCTTGCATAATTAAAACTTGATCATTTTCTGCATATTTACATTCCATACTTCTTGGATTATTTAAAATTCTATCTCTTGCTTCATGAACTTCTTCTTCTGATATTCCTGTATTAAATCTTAATGATCTACCTCTTTTACTTCTTCCTGCTGGTCTTTGTGCCATTTCCCCCCCCTTCCTTTCTTGTTTACAAAAATAAAAAATAAAGAAAAATAATATATAATAGTGAAAAAATGATTGGGGGTTGTTTTTTATTAATGAAGAGGATGATGATGGTTAATAAGAACTTAAATTTAAAATTTTGTTAAAAGATGATTCTTCTTCAGAACATAATTTAATATCATTTTCTCCAAGATAAATCATATTTGAATTATTAAGAGTAATTGTTCCAATACTTGATGGTAATGAACGTTGTTGTTTTTTAAGAGATGCGAATTTCTTTGTATGATGTGAAAAGAGAATTTTTACAGCATTACCCAAAATGAAATCAATCAAATTTGAAATTGCAAAGATACCACTACCAGTCAATTGAAATTTTTTTGTAGAGTTTTCAGATAATGATTTTTTAATATATGTTTTTAAACGATTAGGATTAATTCTAGATTTATCTAATCGAAATTTATGTTTCAATTCCTCAAAATAATCGATATCCTTTCCATCAAAATTATTCAATACGAGAGCATATTTACCTTTATTAGTTTGATTTCTAATAACTTGATTTACATCTTTTACTGATGGAACATTTTTATTTTTTTTATATTTAGATAAGATTTTAGAAGTTGCCATTTCGTTTAAATAACAATCAACTTTTGTATCATTATGTCTCTTAAGAGCAATACTTCTCATTGGTTGTGGACTCATTTTTATCTCTCTCTCTCCCTTCTTTTTTTTCTTTTCTTTTCTTTTTTATTTATATATTTAATTAATTCTTTATTTCTTTTTATTTAATTCTTTATTTATTTAATTCTTTTATTTATTTCTTTATTTATATATTCAATTCTTTATTTATTTATTTATTTCTTTTTTTTATTTTTAATTTAATTTTTAAAGAGAATGGAAGCAGATAAAGGAGTTGGATTAGAAATCGTTAAAGCGACAGAAGATGAAAAAAAAGTTGTAAAGAATAATAAGGCATTAAGTAAAACCATTAAAAAGGGTGGAAATAAAAAGAATAAAAAGAATTATCCTTTATTTATGAATGCACTTAATGAAACGGCAAAATTACATTCTGGTAAATTAAGATTTTCTAAAGATTCTATTGGTATTCTTGAAAATAGCATTTTAAAAAATGTTATTGATCCTGTTATTGCTCATTGTTGTAGATTACTTGTTAAAAAGGATAAACGTCAACTTACTGCAAATCTTGTTCTTTCTTCTGTTAAAACTAAATTTGGTCAAGATATTTGTTCTGGTTTTGAAAAAGTTGAATATTCTTCTACAAAAGATATTTTAAATTGAGATTATAAACCAACAAAAAAAAATAAACAAATACAAATATAAACAAATATCTTTATCAATTATATATATAAAAAATGAATAAACGAAGAGAGGGAGAAAGAGAAGAGGAATATGAATATGAAATTAATAATTTTTATGATTTTTTTAAATTAAAAAAAGATTGTAGTCAACCTGAAATCAGAAAAAGATATAATATGTTTTTATTAACATTCCATCCAGATAAAAATCAACATTTAAACAATTATCCAAAATATGAGAAAATAGTAAAGAAAACCAACGAAATTACAATGTTAGGTGGAAAAATATTATTAAATAGAAAAGCACGTAAAATATATAATAAATTACTATTATGTAATCAATTACCTCCACATGCAAATGTATTTTATGAAAATTTAAACATATTAAATATAATAAATCAATGTTCAGGAGATAAAAATGATTTATTTTCTTAAACACTCCTTATTTTTCTTATCAATTTTCTTAAAACCCCTTAAATCAAAAAAATAAAAACAAATAAATAATAATGGATAAAGAAACAATTAAATATTTAAATGATAATTTTTCAATTAATAAAAACGTTAATTTTGATAATGGAAATGATTTGTTAAATAAATGTTTAAGATTTTTCAATATAAACATAAATAATTTCAATTCAAAAACTTTAAGATCAAGATATTTTGAAAAATGTAAATTATATCATCCAGACACTGCTAAAAATAGTTCAAATCCTTTATTCAACGATTCGCTTTTTAAAATTACATATGATATAAATAAATATTTATCTGATGTATTATTTGATAAAGAAGCCGATGATGCTGATGACGAAAAGGGTAAAAGTAATTCCAATAAAAAGAGACTTAATTTATTTGAATTAATTTTAAAATCTCCAAAAGGAATGAAATATTCAGAACAACAACCTTCTGTCCCTAAACCTAAATCTAACCCTAAACCAGATATTGTTGAACTTAGTGATGATGACGATGATGATGACCAAGATGATGATGATGACGATATTAATTATTTAGGAAATATTCAATATGCATTAAAAGATTTGGATAAACATTCAATACAAACTTTTTTAAATGAAAATCGTATTTCTGAAGATTTCAAAAATGATCCTTTAATTAACTCTATATGCACACAAAAATATAATAACCCAATAAGACGAGTTAGATACAATCCAACAATATCTTTGAAAAAGGAAGTAGATGTTTCAATATTATATTCTTCGTCACCAGATATCCAAAAAAGAACATTTGAAATAAATGTAACTCGTCAAGATATTAATCCCAATGATGGTAATATGAAAACATTCAATCAATTTACAATGAATGTTATATTTCCTATTCACATTAGAGTTAATCCACCATATTTCTTAATTTTAAAACAAAGAGGTCATCAAAATATTCACAGTGATCTAGAATCAACTTTTGAATCTTTACAATCTCCATCATCTGAAACAATTGATTTATCAAAATTAACCATTTTATCTTATAATCTTTTCGTCGTCGATCCTCCTCATTGTCCTCATTTGTCTCGTAATTGTAATAATTGCATACGTAGGCATGATATATTTGTTGTCATTCTTCCAAAGTTACCTCCCTTTTACAAATACAATCTAACAACAAGAACCCTTACATGTGAAATAATTACAAAGTTTGACTCTGTAAACATAACAGACATTTTAGACCCAACCATCCAACACTCAATTACAAAGTCTTGCATATTGAAAAACAAAGGTTTATTATCAATCTTAAATCCTTTAAAAAGATTAGACCTTAAAGTTACCTTTACCAAAACTAATGATTTAGAAAAAGTCTCTTCTTCTGATATAATTAAAAATATATTTAGTTAATCCTTCCCCTCCCTCTTTTTCTTTTTCCTCCTTTTCCCCTTTTTCCTCTTTTATCTTTCCTTTGTTCATTTACTTAATATTTTTAAAAAGTTAATTATAAAATTTGCAATATTTTTTTTTCATTTTTCAACAACTTGAGGGGTCGAGCGACTGTTCAATTTCCTTTTATGGTAATGGCTCGACCCCCCAAGTTACTAGTTTTTTTATTATGATACGTAGGAAAAAATAATAAAAAATTACATCATTACCTGGAAAATTTGAAAAAAAAATTTGAAAATTTGAAAAAATTTGAAAAAAATTTGAAAAAAAATTTTTTATTTTTTTTGAGGTTTACCGTTTTTAGATGACACACCAAAAAAAATTAGGGGGGTACATTGAAAAAAAGAAAAGTTTACCGTTTTCAACACGTCATTTTGCTTCAAATTT
>Ga0187888_1003008_pt1 | contig 13645 bp, 12 predicted proteins | sample June2016WEW_7_40_FD_132987 | JGI IMG/M metagenome (GOLD analysis project Ga0187888, IMG submission 132987) | Peatland microbial communities from SPRUCE experiment site at the Marcell Experimental Forest, Minnesota, USA - June2016WEW_7_40 | ecosystem: Environmental > Terrestrial > Soil > Wetlands... | reverse complement strand
CCTGAGGTTCGCGCACCGGCAAAGTTTTCAGGCGAATGGCATCCACGAGCTGAAAGATGGCGGTATTGGCGCCGATGCCCAAGGCCAGCGAGAGCACCGCCGTAATAGTGAACCCGGGCCGTTGGCGCAATTGCCGGAGCCCATACCAAAGGTCTGACGCGATGGAAGGAAGCATAGAGTTCTCAGTTCTCAGTCTTCAGTTCTTAGTTAAGACGAACACCCCTACCGAATGACCTCAACCCGGATGGCATGGTCCCCTAATTTAGTGCCATTCAATTCCTCCCAGCGGCGATCGGCCGTCACCGCCACGGATCCGGACCACGCTGCCGCCGTCAGGCACAGGCAATCGCCCAGAGACAGTCCAAGCTCGCGGCGAGTACCCTGCAGGACGCCGCAAGCCTCCGCTTGCGCCGCGCCGAACACCTCATCCACATCGAGATCCAGGTCGCGAAGGTTAGCCACAGCCGTTTCCGCAGGCATCCCGGCGCGCACCAACCGCGCGATCACCTCCGCCAGATTGGCTGCGTGTATCCGGGAACGATCCAAAATCCGATCCACTCGCTCCCCGCCTCGTTCATCGAGCAAGATACTCAGCAGCGCGGAAGCATCCAGCAAATACCGTTCTCGCTTCAAGAGCGGCTGGCCTCTCGGTCGTCACTTTCGGCTTCGGCGCGCCGGTCCTGAATCAACTCCTCCACCAGATCCCGGCCGGCGGGGATATATTTGCGGATTCGCTCGCGCACGCCGGCCAGTGCCTGGGATCGTGAAGTGATCCGGAGCGCGCCGGATTCTTCCACTTTTACAATCACTTGCGAGCCCTCCGAGAGCCCGAGCCGCCGCCGGACGGCCACTGGGATCAAGATCCGTCCGGATTTTTCGAGGTGTGCCTTATAACAGGTGTCCATGCCTCAAGTGTAGCAGAAGACGGCAGATTTGTACATCTGCATCATCAATATTTATGCCGTTTTTTCATTCCTGCCGTAACGCCTCCATGGGGTCCAGCCGAGCTGCCCGGCGCGCGGGAACGTAACATGCCGCCAGGGTGATCAGCGTCAGCAGGCCCGTGGTTCCCAGCAAAACGGCGGGATCGCGGGGGTCGACTTCGTGCAGCAGGCTCGCCATGACCCGCCCCGCGGCGAATGCTCCCGCCAATCCGATGGCAAAACCCAGTACGGCAAGCCGCATGCCCGCAACGAGCACCTGCGCCAGCACGCGGCCGCGGCTCGCGCCGAGCGACATGCGGATACCGATTTCCCGCATCCGCTGATTCACCGCGTACGACAGCACCCCGTAAATTCCGATCGCCGCCAGCAGAGCCGCAAAGGCCGCAAACGATCCCACCAGCTGGCTCAGGAATTGCGATCCCTGGGCGTCATCGCCAATTACCTCGGCCATGCTGCGCACGTTGAACAGCGGGAGGCTTCGATCCAATTGCGCCAGCGCCTGGCGTACCGGCGGAGTCACGCTGGAGGGGCGCATCGAGGTATGCAACACGACGAAGAAGTACGATCGCCCGTCGAACGCCGAGTACGCTTCCGGTACCGGAGCGTGGGTCAGGCCCCACTCCCTCACATCGCCAACCACACCGATTACCTGCCGCCAGGGCCCGGTGTCGCTGCCATATGAAAACATTTGCCCTACGGAATCCTGGTTCGGCCAGAAATAGCGCGCCATGGTCTGGTTGATCACCGCGGGATAGACCATGGCGTTGGTTTCGTCGGGTGAAAGTTTTGCTTTTTGACGCTGCGCCTCGCTCTGCCGTGTATCCAACTCCGCGTACCGTGCCACGTCCGCCGCCGTGAACACACGGCCCGAGATCAGACGCACACCTATGGCGCGGAAATAATCCGGGGAAACGGAATGCGACTCGACGAGCGGACCGCCCGCCGGCCCGGATGGCTTGCCGCGCAGCTTCACGTAGCCGTTGCTGCCACCCTCCAGGGGAAGAACGCTGGTGAGAGCTGCGGCGTCGACACCCGGAATGTGGCGCAACTTTTCGAGCAGCGCCCGGGCGAACTGGAATTGCTGCGCATTGTCGTCGTAGAGCGCTTTGGGAAGCTGGAGCGCGCCCGTCCAGACGCCTTCCGTCCGTACGCCGACATCGACGTTGCGCAGCCTGACGAAATCCTTGAGCAGCAAGCCGGCCCCGGTGAGCAATAGCAGTGAAAGCGCGATCTCGCTGACGACCAGGATGTCGCTTGCCAGGCGCCGGCTGCGGGAGGGGCTCACGGAACTACCGGCTCCGCCTTTGAGCTCCTCGTGCAGGTCCGTGCGCGACGCCTGTAGCGCCGGCGCCAGACCGAACAGGACGCCAGTAGCCAACGTCAAGACGAGCGTAAACGCCAGCACCGTGCCGTTCAACTGAATGACGTTAAATTGCGGAAGGGCGAAACTCTTGGCGTGGGAGAACAGGCTCACAAGTCCCCATCCAAGCAGCAGTCCCACAGCGCCGCCAACCACGGCGAGGAGCACACTCTCGGTCAACAACTGCCGCACCAAACGGCGCCGCCCCGCTCCCAGCGCGCTGCGCACGGCCATCTCTTTTTGCCGGGCAACGGCGCGCGAGAGCAGCAGGTTGGCCACGTTGGCGCAGGCGATCAACAATACCAGCGCGACCGCCCACAGCATCATGAGTAGGGAACTGCGCGAGTCTCCCACCAGATTTTCCCGCAGCGATACGACTTTCGCGCCGACCTTGTAATTACTGTCCGGGTAGGCCTTCTCGAGCCCCGCTGCGATCACGATCAGATCCGCTTGCGCCGCCTTGATGCCGGCGCCCGGTTTCAGTCTTCCGACGGCGCTGGCCCAATGGGAGCCGCGCGGATATTCGTTGTGCACCATCTCCTGCGCCATCCACAGTTGCGCCTGGGACGGGAACCGGAAGCTGGGCGGCATCACGCCGACGATCGTGTACTTGCGCGCGTCCAGTTCGATGGTTTGGCCGATGGCGCGAGGGTCGCCGGCAAAGCGGCTCTGCCAAAACGCGTAAGTGAGCACCGCGAGGCGGTCTTTGCCCGGCTGGCCCTCACCCGGCGCCCAAGTGCGGCCCAGAAGCGGGCGGACTCCCAAGACGTCGAAGAAATTGACCTCGGTAGCGACCCCGCGCACGTGATCCGCCCGGCCTTCCTGGCTGGCATTCATAGCCTGCGCCCAGCCGTACATGGCCATGTCTTCAAAGGTATGGTTTTGGGCACGCCAATCGGCCAGGTCCGGCCCGGCAAACGGATAGCTGCCCGGCGCCGACTCGGTTTCGAACAGCCGCACTAATCGATCCGGTTGGTGAAAGGGCAGCGGCCGTAGCAGGATGGTATCGATGATGCTGAAAATAGCGGTGTTAGCGCCTACGCCGATAGCCAGCGTGAGTATTGCCACCGCGGCGAAGCCCTTCGCCTTCCAGAGGTTCCGCAGGGCGTATTTCAGGTCTTGCACGGACGTTAGACGCGGTGCGGCGAGGTAAGGTTAGGGGACGTTAACCACGCCTCGCCAAAGCATAACCTCCAGCCCGCGGTCGACGCTCGCTTTCGTGTTCAACAGTTCGCCGGTTCCCCAACATCCTACCCCGCAAAACTAATGACCTTTTTCAGTCACAGCACTTCGAAGTATTTTTCAACCTACCTTACCCATTCCTTTTCATCGCGCTACCGCCATCCCGCCCTTTCCCACCAGCCCGTTTTTTCACGCCCCCGCGCTATCGTATGGCTGGAGGATCGGTCTTCTATGACGGATCGAGCATTAACCGAAAAGCAATACCTGGCCATCAGTGCCCTGAGCGCCGGCTACACCATCGACAAGGCGGCGGAGTTCGCCGGCATCCAGCCCACCGAAATCGAGCTCTGGCTCCGCAACTTCCCCGCCTTCCGAACCGCCCTGAGGCAAACCCATTACAGCCAAGCCCTCCAGGTCCGCGAAAAAGCCCTCGCCCTCGCCGATCGCGCCTTCCAAACCCTCAGCGACATCCTCGACGACCCGGAAGCTTTCCCCTCCGTGCGCCTCAAAGCCGCCACCTTCATCGGAAAAACCGCCATCGCTCCCCCACCCTACAAGCGGGAAAAGCCCCTCGGAGTCTTCGATCTGCCCTGGAACGTGGTCCCCGGCAAAAATGGAATCCTGGCCCAACAAAAACGGGAAACGGAAGGGATGGAGAACGAGGAAGAGGAAGAGAATTCCCAATCGGCCGCGGAAAAACACGAAAATCCGCACAAGAATGCACAAAAGCAGGAACCCTACCGCCGCCCGGGCCCCAAAATCGTTCGCATCCATTAAGGTCTGTGTTTAAACACTCCTCTTGAAACGCGAAACATGAAAAACGCCAGCACTGGAATCTGGCACAGGATTCCGAATTCCAATATGGATCGCGCGAACCGGCCAAAACAGGCGGAAACGGTCGTTCCGGCCAAGCGGAACTACGGCACTTTGCTCGACCGCCGCGAACCGGTTCCCAGCGGAAGCTGCTTTCGCGGGCCGGCTTCGTAGGGGCCATCCGCCGTTTTCTGATGCCGGCGCTCTACCTCTACCGTCTTCAGATCGCGCGCAACCCGCAACAGCGAGTAACTCCGGGGCGTGGATTCCGGCCTGTCTTTCGCCCCGGCGCCGAACGACCCGCTGCCGACGACATAGATGCGGTGCGCGTCATCGAGATAATGCAGAGCGTTGTCGCGCTCCCGGTGGACGTCTCCGTGAAGGACGATGCGGAAGCCGGCGTCGGCCAGCCGCTTGGTCGCCTCCGTATCCGCGATTTTTCGATCCCCGGCCGCGGCATGATGCCAGACGGCAATGCCGAGCGGGACCTGCTTTGCCTCGCGCAGCGCTGCGCTCAGTGCGTCGTTGTTCAGGGAGGCGCGCTGGGGATAATACCGATCGATCTGCCAGGCGGAATTCAGCGCCAGGAAATGCAAGCCGTTCTCGGCCGGTATGAGGTCGAACTGGGAGGCGGGGTCCTCCTTGTACGCTTTGGCCGAATACAGGTTGTGGTAGAAGGTCGCGAAGCGATGGAAGCGCGAATTGTATTTTTCGTTCGGTATCGGCTCGCCGCCCACTACCGGCTTTCCTTCCGGGTCATGGCCAAGGAGTTTCATCTTGACAGTAAAGTAGTCGTCGCTGTACACCAGATCGTGATTGCCCGGCGCGAGAATAATGCGCAGGGCATCGAGGCCGAAATTCTCGCGAAGCGCGGTGACGAATTTGGCAGCCAGCGCCCAGCCGGCTTCGTTGCAGCGATCGGAAAAGTCGCCCGAGATCACGAGGTAATCGAGCGGCTTGCCGAGCAGCACGCGGCGCAGATCGGCTTCGAGCGGCTCCAGGACCGCATCCAGATTGGTGGCCGCCGTGAAATGCAGATCGCTCAGGTGCAAGATCAGGAGCGGTTCCGCCGTCGGCTCCTTCGGACGAGACAATGCGCCCGCCACCTCCCTTACCGATTGCCGCGTCTTCGCATCGACATCGGTCTTGAGGGCGGAAAGCCTGCGCTCGCTTTCGGGCGTGGCCGGCAGCGCGGCCGCGAACAGCGAGTACTTCTCATCGCACTGGGGGCAGCTTACGTCCGTCATGCTCTTGGCGAGCCGGTGCGTCAACACCTCCTCGGAAAACCAAAAGCTGCAGCGGCGGCAGGAGAAGGCAAGGCCGGAGAGGATCTTTACGCCATGGCTTTCCAGGTGATCGTCCACAAAGTCCCGGAACAGCCGCTGGCGGTCCGGTTCGTTGGGACCGCTGAGAAACAGGTCCAGGTGACCCCGGCCTTTGGAGCGATCCGCGCGGCGAATGCCGAACGTCCCTTCCGCCTCCGAGCCGAACTCGGCGTAGCGGGCCCACAGCCTGACCGGACCGAACCTCCCGCCGACGGCCAGCCGCGCTACGAGCGACGCGTAGATATTATCGATGGGCCCGTTGAAATCGTAATAGAGCGGGGCGGAGGGCGGCAGCGCGCCCTCGCGCTCCGCCAGGTCGTGGAAGAGCGTGGGAAACACCAGAAGGCCCTGATGGTCGAAGCACAGGCCGCGCTCCACCATCAGGCGCACTACGCACTCCAGCACGGTGCGTTCCTCGCTGCGCGAGCTCAGGCGTTCGGCGTCCGTAAGGCCGGGGAATTCCATGGCGGTCGAAAGCACCAGGTCCTGCGGCAGGGCGGGCACGCGGCTCGAGTGTGTGCGGGCCGCCTGCACCAGCGACCCGGCGTAGCGCGAGATCACGTCCACGCGGAGCACCAGGGCGCGGTCGCCGGACTGCAAAACCACGTCGACGATCTGGCCTTCGCGATTCAGATGGCCCAGGGTGGTTTCGAGCTCGCCCGGTTCGTAACCAATACCGGCGCGGGCGAGTCCGCTTTCGAGATCGGCCAGGAAGACGACCGATTCGCCGCCCTGCCGCGCGCCGGACAGGAATTCGCGAATCCGGTGAAACGCCGCCGGCCGGCTCACCAGCGCCAGGTTTTCCCAGCCGATCGCCTGGTGCAACTCCCGGCGGAGCTGGGCGAGGCCTCGGTCGCCGTCTCGCTTGGCGCTCACGGCGATCGAACACTGGAATTCCAGGCGCTGGCGCAGTGCTTCCACGTCCTGCGCCTGCACCACCCCCGGCTTATCGGCCTGCGCCTGGATGAGCAGCTTGCGCAGCGGTGCGTTTGGCTGGGTCGACTGGGCCGACAATCGCTCGCTCCACGCTTCCGCGGACTCCAGGCCGACGCGGCCGCGAGTGGCATCGAAGAGCACGAGCGCAACCGTGGTGTCGCGAAGAAACAACTGGTTCACCAACTGGTATTCGTGCTGCCCTCCCAAATCCCAAAGAAAGATCTCGCGGTGCTGGCCTTGGGGCGCCGCGCCGCCGGGGTAGAGCGTCTCCGGGGGCAGCGTCCAAATCTGCATGCCGTGCGTGGTGGGCTGGCCCTCCACGTAACAGTCTTCCGCGAGGCGCCGGGCGAGGCAAGTTTTGCCGGCGTAGCTGTCTCCGGCCAGCACCACCTTAGCCGAGACTTGCAGAATCTGGCGAGCGGCTTCCGGCTCGACGGCCGCAAGCTGCGCGGCGGCAACGAGCAAATCGCCGTTGTCCCAAGCGGCCGTGAATCCGGCCTCGAGTCCCGCGGAGACAAGACGATATGTCCGCGGCGGCGCCTGGCGAAGCAACTGGCCTGTCTCGCAGTCCCACATGCGAAGCGCGCAACGCTCATCCAACGAGGCGAGGATGCGGCTGTCCGGCGACCAAGCCAGGTGAGTTACTGGCGCCTCATGCCCTTCCAGCACGAGTTTCTCGCGGCCGCTGGCCGTATCCCATAGCCGCACCGTGTTGTCAAAGGAGCCGCTGGCCAACGTGCTGCCATCCGGCGACCATGCCAAACTCTTGACCCGGCCTGAATGACCCTCCAGCCTGTGGCGCCCCCGGCCGCTGGCCGCATCCCACAGCCCCACCGTTTTGTCATCGGAGCCGCTGGCCAGTGTGCTGCCATCCGGCGACCACGCCACGCTCCCCACCCAGTCCAAATGGCCTTGCAGCTTGTGAAGCTCCCGGCCGCTGGCCGCATTCCACAGCCGTACCGTCTTGTCAGCGGAGCCGCTGGCCAGCGTGCTGCCATCCGGCGACCACGCTAAACTCAGGACCGAGGCCGAATGGCCTTCCAGCCTGAGGCGCTCCCGGCCGCTGGCCGCATCCCACAGCCGCACTGTGTTGTCATCCGAGCCGCTGGCCAACCTGCTGCCATTCGGTGACCACGCCACGCTCCGCACCCGGTCCGAGCGGCCTTCCAGCTTGTGAAGCTCCCGGCCGCTGGCCGCATCCCACAGCCCGCACCGTGCGGTCAGCGGAGCCGCTGGCCAACGTTCTGCCGTCCGGCGACCACGCTACACTCCGGACCGACTTCGGACGGCCCTGGAGCGTGAGGCGCTCCCGGCCGCTGGCCGCATCCCACAGCCGCACCGTGCGGTCAGCGGAGGCGCTGGCCAGCGTGCCGCCATCCCGCGACCACGCCACACTCTGGACCGGTCGTGAATGGCCTTCGAGCTTGTGGCGCTCTCGGCCGCTGGCCGCATCCCACAGCCGCACCGTGTTGCCATCGGAGCCGGTGGCCAGCATGCTCCCATCCGGCGACCACGCCACGCTCCAGACCCAGCCCGAATGGCCTTCCAGCCGGCGGCGCTCCCGGCCGGTGGCCGCATCCCACAGCCACGCTGTGCCGTCGATGGAGCCGCTGGCCAGCGTGCTGCTATCCGGCGACCACGCCACGCTCCGCACCCAGTCCAGATGGCCCTCAAGCTTGTGACGCTCCCGGCCGGTGGCCGCATCCCACAGCCGCACCGTGTGGTCATTGGAGCCGCTGGCCAACGTGCCGCCGTCCGGCGACCACTCCACGCCCCGGACCGAGCCCGAATGGCCCTCCAGCCTGTGGCGCTCTCGGCCGCTGGCCGCATCCCACAGCCGCACCGTGTGGTCTCCGGAGCCGCTGGCCAGCGTGCCCCCATCCGGCGACCACGCCACAGCCAGGACCGAGTCCGAATGGCCCTCCAGCTTGTGGCGCTCTCGGCCGCTGGTGGCATCCCACAGCCGCACCGTGTTGTCCGCGGAGCCGCTGGCCAACGTGCTGCCATCCGGCGACCACGCCACAGTCAGGACCGATCGTGAATGGCCCTCCAGCTTGTGGCGCTCCCGGCCGCTGGCCGCATCCCACAGCCGCACCGTGCGGTCAGCGGATCCGCTGGCCAACGTGCCGCTATCCGGCGACCACGCGATCTGCAAGATTCGGCCGGTGTGGCCTTCTCGCAGAGCACACTGGCCGGAGCCAGCACGCCATACCCAGATGATGCCGTCCCCCGCCAATTCGGGACCGGCCGCCGCGGCGACCCAGCGCCCATCCGGCGACCACGCCACGATTCCGAATTCCGATGCCCGGCGCCCGAACGCCATTCGGAAGGACGCCGCGGAGCCGGAAGGATTCGCCATGGAACGCAGTCTAGCGCAATCCGGGGCTGCGGAGCGTGTTGAAAACGCCGGGCACTCCTGCCGAAGGCCGTTGCCACGGGACGGGGAAGCGTCGAGTAGAGACTCCGAGATCCTGATGTCGCCTTCGCGGATTCCACGCGGTAAGGAAAATAGGGTGACCCATTCGGGTTCGTGGGGCAGGCTCCCAGCCTAATGCCGTATACTTTTGTGTCCGTGACACACCCGCATAAGTAGTAGGGCGGACCCCCATAAGCGTTTACTTGGGGAAAACTTTGTCGCAGCCCCGATCATGTGCTCAACGAGCAAACTTGTGAACAACTTCCCATGTAACCAAGCGCGGCAGCTTTCCGGGTCTTTCTTTGGAAGGTGTCCCAGTCCCATAATCGATTTCATCCGCTTGAATGCTAGCTCAATCTGCCAGCGGCATCGATACAGTTGCAGAATTGCTTTCCGGTTCCACGACCGCGGCAGTGTCGTCCATAGAAAGAAATATTCCGCCGCTTCTAAGGATTCGGCCGATACCGTCTTTTGTTGTCGATGGCGGCGAAAAAGAGGGCCAGTTTGGCGGGCAAAAAGGGGCCAGCTTCGTGGTTACGCTCTGGCGCTGAGCGGGCGCGGAAGTCGGAGGGCGGTCGCTGCGCGCGCCCGTGCGCTTCTCAGCCTTGGCCCTGACTGGGCCACTCACCGCCGCTGGGCATTGGCGGCGTGGCCCCCACTGGCCCCGCGAAAATGGCCCCACCGCTCACCGCCATTAACAGTTCAATGCGGTCTTGCGCCGTACGCCCCGTGAGGCGGGCCTCGGTGGAAATCTATGGGACGGCAAGACACTGGCGAGTTGGATCGAGCGGCAGTATGGCATCGACCTGGGGGCACGGCAGTGCCAACGGCTGTTTCGGCAGTTGGGATTTCGATTGCGCAAACCGCGACCAGTGATCGCTCAGGCAGACCCAGAAGAACAGAAGGCGCATAAAAAAAACTTCAGGCGCTGAAGCAGGACGATGGAATCGATCTGTGGGCCACCGACGAAGTCCATTTCCAACAGCACGGGTCCCGGTGTCTGATGTGGGTACCACCGGAAACCAAAGATCCCATTTTGCTGCATCACCCCACACGGCGCAGCGTAGGATACTTTGGCGCCGTGCGCTTGCGGGACGGGAAGTTCTGGTTACGCCGAGAGACCGACAGGTTCAACGCGGTGACATTCTTCGAATTCATGCGGAGTCTGCGACGCGCCAGCATCAGAACCGGGCGTCGCGTCGTAGTGATTACCGACAACGCCAAATATCACCACGCCCGTCTTCACAAGGACTGGCGCGAGCGGCACTTCGCAGACTTTGGACTGGACTACTTGCCGCCCTACAGTCCGGACTTGAACCCGATTGAGCGTGTTTGGAAGCTCACGCGCCGACGTTGCCTGCACAACCGCTATTTTCCAACCCTGGAAGAAGTCATCGACGCAGTCGAGGCGGTGTTCGCTAGTTGGGCCAACAGGAACGAAACCCTACGCAGATTATGCGCAATTACTTAAGACGCCCTGTATAGGACCACGATGCTCAACGCCCAAACTGTCGTGGCAGGAAATGATTTCAACACAGGAATCAGCTTCATTGTCCCGGCGGAACGGGTCAAAGCTGTCCTAGATACTCCCCTGGCCCAAGCAACAAGAGACGCGGAAATTCAGAGGCTTCCGAAAGGAAAATGAAGCGGCCCCAGGCACAAGACGATCCTAACATAACGAATTCCACATTGCACATTCACTCTGTATAGAAAGCGAACACAAATACTACACCTCTCCAGCTTGGCATATACATCGACAGAAAATCCGGCTATAATTCGAAGTTTTCTTGGGAAGCTGGAGGAAAAATGCACCGACCGCTATATTTCATCGGCATCGGAGTCGTCATTGGGCTCGGGATCACCTGGTGGGCCTATTTGAAGTTTGCTCTCCAGAAGGGTGAGGTTATCAACTGTCTTGGCTTTCTCTTCCTTTTGGCGAGCGCGATGCTCCTGTACTACCAGGTCAAGAGCAGCCTATCTTTTGAACGCCGACGAACTACGCACGACTTCATCCATGGACCAATCGTATTGGCACTCCTTCCGCTCGAAAAGCAGCTGGAAAATCGGCTAAAACGGACTACATTGATCTTCAATGATGGTACGACGGTAGCGACGATATCGGGCGAATCCGACTTTTTTGAGGTCCAGCGCGTCCTCAAGGATATCCTAAACTTTTACGAACGCATGGCGATTGCTCTAAGGAGCGCTGTGCTGGACGAGCATATGCTTTATGACGATAAAGGGGCCGTCCTCATCAGTTTTTATGATTGGGCGGAACCTCTTATTGACGATTTTCGAAAGCGCTATGATCCCCGCGCGTATGTGAACTTGTCTGCGCTTGCGGCACAGTGGCGCAGACGATATAATAAGGCCGCAGGCCACCGCAAACAAATCGAGGCAAAGAAAGTCGATTCCATTGCACTTCCGAAACGTAGTCTCTTTTAATACCATTCCATGACGCGTCTCATCGTAAAATATTATGATCGGGTGGCATCTCGGTACGATGCCGCTACCAGAAGGAAGGGTGCTTGGAAGGCGCCGTCAGAATGCGCTAAGCTCTTACGCGGCCGGCTCAAGGCTAAAGCAGTGGTCCTGGATCTCGGTGTTGGCACCGGTTCAGATCTTGCCGCGATAACACGTCCTCAAGGTCGCGTAGTTGGATTGGACATCTCAAGGCGCATGCTTGAATACGCTCGACGGCGCTTGCCGCACGCACGGCTTATAGTCGCCGACATCGAGAAGCGCCTTCCGATATCTCGGAAGCCGACCTTTGATCTCGTTATGGCAATTGGAATCCTGGAATTCGTTCGGAATCTGAGCACTGTGTTCCGGGAAGCCGCGCTGCGCCTTAGACCCGGCGGCTTGATCTGTTTTACTTACGAGGAGCAGATATCATCCCACCCACTGCAATATGCACGCAGATCCTTGCGCGGCGAGGGCGTTTATCAATCCGTACCGAGGTTGCTCTCTTTTCCGGTTTATCGCCGTACATGGCCAGAAGTCCGCCGGCTAATCGATATGAATGGCCTTGTGATTCTCGGACACCACCGATTCAGAGCTTACACGCTACGAAACTCAGTGACACACAAGGAATATCCTGTTGTCTACCGAGTTGTTTTGGTGCAGAAACCCTGATTTTTCTTTAGGCGCCTATTAGATAGGCTAGCCACAGCACAGGCCTATGCGCCGTAATCGCGAATCGGTCTCGCATACCGATGGAATATTACCCACGACTCTTGGCATGATTAGCCATCCGTTTGTAGACTAGTCTGATCTAAGATATCATGGATTGCATCAAGGACATCGTCCGATAGTGCTGTAATCGCTTCGGCCAGCCTTGGTAAAAGCGCTTCCCAGGTTCGAGGTACGTCGGGACACGGGGCACATGTCAAGTCTGCCAAACTTTCCGTTGTGTACAAGTTGTGGATTGTCCAAACAACACTGACGCCGTAAGTGTGTTTTGCTGTGACACTCCTAATCTCTACAATAGTTTGGCATATTCGCTCAGCAATGATTCTGGAGGAGAGTCGAACTTTTTGCCCTCAACGTCAACATTCTGCGTCGTGTCAGCTGTTCTCTCCCGGTCGATCATACGAGTAAGTCGCCGATATGAAATGGGGTCCTGTCTGATTCTTTCAAAGATGCCAAGTGCCAGTTCAACGTACTGTCTCAGGTTCTCCTCAGCTTCTTCCAATTCCTCTGGTGTCAGAGTCGGGCACAGTTCCGCTAGTGGATGTGTATGTCGTTCCATAGAGGTCGTGCGTATGTTGTCTATCGACCTTTCGGAAGAGACTATACATCACTTTGCGTCCCAGACTGATCTAGGATAGTATGAATGGTGTCAAGGACATCGTCAGATAGTCCTGTAATTGCCTCCGCCAACTTCGGTAGCAATGTTTTCCAGGTTCGAGGTACGTCGGGACACGGGGCACCGTGTACAGCTTTAGGCCGGTTTGCGATGTCGGCAAATGGATTTGATAGCTCAACAACAACGTTTTTTCCCTTTAGGACCCGGTTCGAGGTCACAATCCCAAGCAAATCGCGTTTTTCCTCCGAAATCGCTGTTTTGTATAGGATCTTAGCCCTACCTGCCAGTTCGAGGAATTCTCTCAGGCTATCTGGAATTGATCGCAGATTCGATGTTATGGCCGTCCGCTGCTCATTCAGTGTCGCCCGCTCGTTCAGCAGGGCTGCCTTGCGGTCTTGGAACAGTTCCTTGTCGATGGTTTGGTCAATGTACGCATCGGTCAATCGGGCGAGCCGGTCCTGGAGACTGGCAAGCTGCATATCATACGCCTTCAACATTTCACCTTTGTGCTCCAACCACTCCACCGAGAACTTGGCAAGCGTACGAACGACATGAACCCATTCGTCTGGGCCGATTTCCATTGGCTGCAACCCGTCCTCGATATCTCTTTCAATCATCTCCTCTCGAATTGCCGTCGCTGGACAACTACGCGTATGGCATCGATAGTATCGATGTCCTTTCTGCATCTCGCCGATGAGGCAATACCCGCAGTCGGCACATCGAATCAACCGACGGAATGCCTCGGGGGTCACCTCAAAACCGGCCAGTCAGGGTCACTTCAAAACCGGCCAGTTGAGCGCATCCAGGACACCTTGTTTTTACCCTACCTTTGATCCTTCCGGCAAGTTTTTTTGCGCCTGG
>Ga0187888_1003003_pt1 | contig 13670 bp, 10 predicted proteins | sample June2016WEW_7_40_FD_132987 | JGI IMG/M metagenome (GOLD analysis project Ga0187888, IMG submission 132987) | Peatland microbial communities from SPRUCE experiment site at the Marcell Experimental Forest, Minnesota, USA - June2016WEW_7_40 | ecosystem: Environmental > Terrestrial > Soil > Wetlands... | reverse complement strand
TCGCTCGATTCGACTCTGGCGTGCCGCTGGATCGGCCGCGCGACGAACATGGTCTGCGAGGGAGAGATGCATCAGGTCCATCAGCGCGGCAACCTTGACCTGGATGAGAGCTCGTATTTCTCGATCATCGAGGGCAAGACGGCCGAGCTGACCGCAATCTCCTGCCGGCTGGGTGCCCACTACGCGGGGGCCAACGAGGCCACGACCGAGGCACTCGACCGCTACGGTCGCAACCTGGGAATCGCCTTCCAGATCGCCGACGACGTCCTGGACATCTGGGGCGAGGAACGACTGACCGGCAAGAGCCTGGGCACCGATCTGGAGAAGCAGAAGCTGACACTCCCCGTGATTCGCTTGCTCGAAACCGCCGATTCCGCGACCGCCGCCAACGCGCGCAGAATGCTCGGCGAGGCCAGGGCGGAATGTCGCAAGCAACTGATCCCCTTGCTCGAGCATTCCGGGACCCTCGATTATTCCTGGCAGCGCGCCCGCTGGCATGTCAAGGAGGCCATCGATTCACTGGAGTGCCTGCGCGAGTCGGATGCCAAGCTCGTCCTCCGTGTGCTAGCCGACTACACGGTCCAGCGAGCCTCCTGACCGGATTCCTTCTCGAGCCCGTGGCGGGCTCGTTCCCCGCCTGTCCCGGGGCCAGATCACGGGCTCTTACCCATCTCACCACCCCGTCTCGGCCAATCAACTCGCCCGATCGATCATCCTCGGCCAGACTTTTTCTCGTTTTTCCGCCGAAAGACGCCGGCTCGTCGCCTTTTGAATTGCATCCGGTCAATTCTCAGTTATGATAAGGGCCGCCTCCTGCGACTGCTCGAGGAGGCCAGCGCTATATGGCCCCCATCCCTCTCGTGGCGATTCGATCGACCAGCGATGGCCAGGGCCGACGCAAGGAAAATTGGACTACGCTTTCAACCTATCTGACGCCGCGTCGCATTTCTCTGTTCAATCCCGAGATTCCAACATACTTTGAGCCCATGCAACCTGACGACCCTTGCGCTTTTCGGGGTACTGAAATATCATTGCGATTCTGAAAAGAAAGCGCTTCCCCGTATCGGGGAGACATTCTATAGTTCAGTCATGGAACTCAAGCTCAAGCTCAAGAACCTGATGAATGGCAAGGGGCTCAACGGGCAGAAACTCGCCCGCCTGTCCCAGGTCAGTGACTCGGAGATCTCGCGCATCCTGCAGGGAAAGTCGCGGCCCGGTCTGGATAACGGACTCCGCCTGGCACAGGCGCTCGGCGTGACGCTCGATTACCTGGCGAACGACAAGCTCGATTCCGAACCACCTGAACCCGCGGATTCCCTTGCGCCCGAAGAGCGAAAAATCCTCGGCATCATCCAGAAGATTGGTTGTGCCGAGGTCGTGACAATTCTCGAAAACCTGCGGTTTCTGGGCTACGAGGTCGCCATGAGTCGTCTCGTGGGAGCCAAGCCGGTGATCGAGATCGAGAAAGATGGGTCCGACCTCCGTCCCCCGCTCACGGCCACGTCCGCGATATCCGCTCGCACCAGTTCGGTTTCGGCCTGATCTTGTTCTCGGGCTCACCGAACGGGAAAATCGCCGCGGCGACCGCCTTGCGGATCCGGGAGCCAGAATGAGCCGCGGGGGCTGGTTGGGGGCAATGCTCGGCGGTCTCGAGCATCGTCGAGCATTGTGGGGCCTCGAATTGTTGACTCGCTCCGCGGATGGACCACGCTGAAGAGCCAGCGAGTGGGTCAGAATTGCTTGCGCTGGCGGCTGGATGGAATGTTCAAAGCCTGGCGGTACTTGGTCACCGTTCGCCGGGCGACCTTGAGACCCTGCCGGCCCATTTCATCGACGATTTCCTCATCGGAGAGCGGATTCTGCTTATCCTCTTTGGCGATGATCTCGAGCAGTTTTTGCTTGATGGTATCCCAGGCGATCTCTGCGCCGTCTGCCGTCATCGTGCCGCCACCGAAGAAGCGCTTGAGTGGAAAGATTCCCCGCGGCGTCTGAACCCATTTGTCGTCCACGGCGCGGCTCACGGTCGTGACGTGCACCCCAACGCGGTCGGCGATCTGCTGCATCTTGAGCGGTTCGATGAATTCGGGACCCTTGTCAAGAAACACCTTTTGGTGATCAATGATCGCCCGAGCGACCTTGAGCAACGTGTTGCGGCGTTGCTCGATCGATTCAATCAGCCAGCGGGCTGACTGAATCCGTTTCTGGATGAACTCTCGGGCTGCCGGGTCGGTCTGCTTGTTCCGGAGCTGCTTCTGGTAATACCGTGAAATCGACAGGTGCGGCGTGTGCTCGTCGACCAGCCGCACGTTGTACGACCCGTCGTCGTTCGGTTCAACGATCAGGTCGGGCACAACATACTGGGTGCCGCTGTCCGCGGCGAAGGACGCTCCCGGTTTGGGGTTGAGCCGGCGCAGATGCTCGAGTGCTTCCTTGATCGTCTCGATGGGAAACCCGGTCTTCTTCTCGATCGCCGGCAGCCGATTGTGCTGAAGATCGTCCAGATGATGGCCAATCAGAGTCCGGAGCACGTCGTGACTCGGTGTTTCCGGGGTCAATTGCAGGAGCAGACACTCACGCAAATCGCGAGCGCCGACGCCCGGAGGATCCAGTTTCTGGACCAGCCGGAGCGCCTCCTCCGCCTCCTCCTGCGTGGCCTCGCCGCCGGTATCGCGGATCACCTCGTGCAGGCTGAGCTTGAGGTAGCCGTTATCATCCAGGTTGTAAATGATGTACTCGGCAAGCTTCTGGACCGTCGGTTCGCAATCGAAAAAGCCGAGCTGTTCGGTCAGATCATCGTGAAAGGAACGCGGACGCGAGGCCATGTTCTGCATGGCGTCTTGCTTGCGGTCACCTTCCTCGCTCAGGGAGGCCCGGCTGCGCCGCGGCCCCTCGTCGTAAAGCTCGCTCCAGTTCTCGTCCAGACCAATCAGGCTGTCGAATTCGTTCGGCTCGGTCTCGACCTCAGGCTCAGTGACAGTCGAGGTTCCCGCCTCTTCGCCGTCCGTCTCCGCAGGGGCGGCAGACTCGCGGAGATCCACCAGAACCGGGTTCTCACTCAGTTCTTGCTCGATGCGCTCCTGCAACGCCATGACCGGCAGTTGCAAGATTTCCATCGATTGGATCATCCGAGGCGCCATCCGCAGGCGCATCTCGGTCCGCATCTGCTGGGAGGTATCAAGACGCATCAGGCAATCCTCAGTTCCGTCGCAAGGCGGAAGAGTAAGCGGCGATAAAGAGGAATTGGATCTTTATCGCCCGGCCAACTTCCCACAGCAATTATTATGCCACAGATTCCAGATTATCAAGGAGAATCCCCGGGCCGAGGAGAAAATGGCACGGATCTGGGCTCATCGAGCGGCCGCTCGCTTGCAGGCAGTCATGCGTCGAGTGGAAGACTCTTTCAGAATGGCTGTCGCCCCGCGAGGGCGTCTGCCAGCATGTCGCGGCTAGCGAACTCGAGTGTGCTGCCGGATGCCAGACCGCGGGCAAGGCGGGTGATTCGCACGGGGCTGTCGGCTAACCGCTGGGCGATGTACAGGGCCGTGCCGTCGCCTTCGAGCGTCGGGTTGGTGGCCATGATCAGCTCGCGTACGATTCCCGAGCGGACCCGTGTTTCCAGGGCGTCGGCGGTGAGCTGATCGGGACCCATACCCTGGAGCGGGGCCAGCCGGCCCAGGAGTACATGGTAAACACCCTGGTAGGTTCCCGCCTTTTCCATCGCCAGCAGATCGCGTGATTGCTCGACCACGCAGACGACTCCCTGATCGCGCCTGGCGTCACGGCAAATCGCACAGACGGGCTGCTCGGCCTCGGTCAGGTGAAAACAGATCTGGCAGTGGTGGATCTCCTGCTTGGCCGCCCGAATCGCCTCGGCCAGTTCGAGAGCCTCCTCCGGAGGGCACTTGAGCAGATGGTGAGCCAGTCGCTCGGCCGACTTGGCGCCGATTCCGGGCAAGCGGCCCAGGGCCGAAGTCAGCCGGTCGACCGCGGCCGAAAAGCCCGGCATCGTCACGGCCTCCCAGCAGGCGAGCCGGGATCCAGGCCGCCCATCGGAAAGCCCAGAGGCATGCCGCCGGCCAGCGAGGCCAGTGATTGAGCCGCCGTGTCCCGCGCCTTGGTCAACCCCGCATTCACTGCCGCGGTGACCAAGTCTTCCAGCAGCTCGGTATCTCCGTCAGACACCAGCTTGGGGTCGATTCGGATGGAGACGACTTCGAGCCGGCCGTTGACCTTGGCCGTGACCGCTCCGCCGCCCGATGTTCCCTCCACCTGGAGCTGCCCGAGCGCTTCCGTGGCCTTGGCAACCGACTCGCGGAGCTTGCCGGCATTTTTCATCAATTCGGCCAGGTTTCCCAGTTGACTGAACACGTTGAACCTTCTTTAGTTGCAGAGAAACTGAGTGGGAAGTCCCCGATCATGTCGAATCCGGGTCGTCGTCGTATTCCAGGTGCAGAGGACGTGCCTCGAACAGTTCGACAACCTTTTGAACCATTGGGTCGGCCGCCAGGATCTCGGGCCGGCGTGGTTCCGGGAACGCCTCGTGAGCGCTGCCTTGCGCCGGTTCCACCGAGCGCTGATAGCGAACCACCACGGGCCGGCGCAGCAGCCTTTGCAGGCAACGGGCGATCTTCTCCCGGGCCTCATCGGTCCCGCAAGAATCGGCTAACGAATTGTAGCCCGGCTTGGCAGCGATGACCAGCACATCCGAATCCTCGACGCTGACCGCTTCGGCAACCGCCAATCGCATGCTCAACGGCGATCCGACCTTCTTGACGAGCTCGGGCCAGACCTGACGGATGGCTGCGAGTTCCAGGGCCGGCAACTCGGCCCCAGGTCCAGCTTCGTGTGCCGCTGGTCGCTCCTCGACCGGCGGCCGAGAGGCTGGAAGGGCCTTGGCCGGGCTCCCGGCCTGAGCCGATGAACCTATCACAACTCGAGAGTCCGCAGACGATTCCATCGCCGGGCTCGGTTTGCTGGCAGCCTCGACCCTGGTCCCCTCTGCCAGATCTGCGACCGGTGGAGCCGGATCGACGGCTTGCTCTCGAGAGCCAGATCGTGCCGGCGCGCTCCCCAGAACCCGTGGCGTTTCGGCAGCAGTCACGGCCTCCGTCGGTTGTGGATCAAGAGGGGTTAGCTTTTTTTTTGTGCCGTGTGCTTCAGTCTTGTGCGTCACCGGCGAACCGGACTCCATGGCTGTGAGTCGCTGGACCATATTGCTCAAGTCGGACAGATTCTCCAGCCGTGCAACTCGGACTAGTGCTAGTTCCGCAAGCAGCCTGGCGTGGGAAACGCCGCGCATTCGGGAACGAGCTTCCGCCAGGATCTGGAGCGCTGCCAGGATTGCGTCGATTGACCAGCGGTCGACGATGCTCTGAAGTCGAGGCTTTTGACGCGGAGTGACCGCCAGCAGGACCGGCTCGGCGCCCACGGAGAGAACCATGGCGTCGCGGAGAAACTCCAGGGCCCCGGCCAGGAGGTCGGAAGGTTGCACACCCTCGCCGGCACCCTGGTCAAGCAGAGTCAGGACCGCCGCGGGATCGCGGTCGGCCAAGGCCTCGAGAATGGCCAGCAAGCGCTCGTCGCTGGGGGTTCCCAGCAGCGTGTGGACCACCTCGACGGTCAGCCGCGGGCTACCCGAGGAAAGAAGCTGCTCCAGCAGCGACTGGGCGTCGCGCATCGAGCCTCCCGCGCGTCGTGCCACGACCTGCAGCGCCTCGGGCTCCGCATCGACCTGCTCGCTGGTGCATATCTCCTTCAAGCTATTCACGATGGCCTCGGACGTGATCCCGGCGAAATCAAACCGCTGGCAGCGTGAGAGCACGGTGATTGGAATCTTGTTCGCCTCGGTCGTCGCGAAGAAGAACTTGACGTGCGGCGGCGGCTCCTCCAGGGTCTTGAGCAAGGCGTTGAAGGCTCCGGTCGAGAGCATGTGCACTTCGTCGATGTAGTAAATCTTGTACCGCGACCGGCTGGGGCGCAGCGCTGCGTTCTGCCTTAACTCCCGCACCTGCTCGACGCCGTTGTTGCTGGCCCCGTCGATTTCGATCACATCCACGTCTTGCCCCGCGGCGATCGCCTGGCAGATGTCGCAGACCTGACAGGGCGTCTCGGTCGGCCCCCGCACGCAGTTGAGGCACTTGGCAAAGATCCGGGCCATCGACGTCTTGCCGACGCCTCGCGTGCCGCAAAACAGGTAGGCCTGGGCCAGCCGATTGAGGCGGATCGCGTTCCGCAACGCCTGCACCACGTGATCCTGCCCCACGACGTCCTCGAACCGCTGGGGACGATACCGCCGGGCCACCACCGTGTAATTCGCGGGCACGGCCGGCTGCACCGCAGAGGGAGCTGGCTGCGGGTCGGCCGCGGGCGTGGATGCGGCGGAAGAAGACTCCGGCGCCGGGGCGGTGGGAGCCTTGCTCGACCGCTTTTTCGACCCTGGTCCAGCAGCCAAGAAGCGCGCTCCGCGTGCCGGAAATGGTGTCAAGTCAAAGCGTAACTACGCGGGCCCAGTCGTCCACGCCCGCGACCACGATCTCTGGTCGCAAGGGGCCGAGGAGAGCCGGGGAGGTTCTCCTGGGCACATGAAGGTGTTGCTTATGGCTGCTGCGTTCCCGCCCTGACCAGGTTCACAAACCCCCATTGCCCGGGTCCCCCCCGGCTCACCGCGACCCCCGCCCAGCGGGAAACAGAAGAAACAACCATTGTCAGGCACGCACCCCCCCCGATGCAAGGGCAAGTAGGGAAGAGTGGCCAGTGGCCAGTAGCCAGTGGTCGGTCGACAGTGGCAGGCCAGACCGTGGGATTGCCGGATCCGCGAGGTTTCCCGAGGATACGGGATACTCTCCCGATTATGAAGGAAATACCGAATCTCAGGTCTGGAAATTGATCGACCCGCTGACTGCCCGGTTCTATTGCACGCTGGCCCGGTTGTCGGCGGCGCGATAAGGTGTTCATCACCGGATCGTCATTGTCCCTTCGGAACGTGCGTAAGTGACATTCTCATCCATGTTTGAGCTAATGAGTGAGTCAAGATGAGCGCAGCATATACCCACATCGCAGACTTGGCCGCACAGGCGGAGCCGCCGGCCCAAGGTATCCTGAGCCGGACAATCCACAACGACGAGCAGCTCAAGGCCGTTGTTTTCGGCTTTGATCAGGGTCAAGAGTTGACCGAGCACACCGCCTCGAAGCCGGCGATCTTGCAGATCATTCGCGGCGAGGCGACGCTCACCCTGGGCGACGACACGCTTGAGGCCCAGGCCGGCGCCTGGACCCACATGCCGGCCGGGCTGCGCCACGCAGTCAAGGCAAGGACTCCGATGGTCATGCTGCTCTTGCTCTTGAAGTCGTGAGCCAGCAAGTCGGCCCAGACAAGGTCTTGTCGCAATCGCAAGCGAAAGCGGTTCCGATCGGCCTCGGTCGGTTCTCCCTGCCTGGTCGTTGAGAATCGACAGCGAACCTGGCGCGAATGATGCGGCTTCACCACATCTCTGGTTTCGCGCGACAAAGATCGCCTAAGCTTGATTGAAGGTCCAGGCAGAAGACAGGATTCTTTTCAGCCGGACCTCCCACCCACAACCCTCCCCGAGGATTTCCCCCCGAACGTGGCCCACCCACAAGAGAGAAAGAGAGAAGTGGAGGAAAGGATGAAATCGATGTTCGACGTGATGAGCGCCTATAACCTCATCGACTTCAAATTCTGGCTGGAGAATGCAGCCGTGCTCTTCGTCGCGACTGTGGGACGCGATGCGTTCTTCCAGCAGTGGCTGGGCAGCAGTCATTGAGGCAATCACGACTGCCGCGATGCCCACCACAGCCACACACGAGCGAGCGGGAGCAGCGGACATCGCCGACGCGAGCTCCAAGAGCGATTCCGATCCCGCTCAATTGGTTTTCGCGATCTTGCCGTCCTTTCAGTCGGCCCTTCTGCACCTGAATCCAGATTGGTGCCAGGATCCAGAGCGACAAGAGAGGTCAACACCGCGAAGGAAAAACGGGACGAAGTTGAGGAAGGCGATGCCCGTGTAGGTCACCGGAACGTAGCGGAAACCGCGTCGGATCAGCCACAAGGCGATCGCGGCGGCCATCCGCCCGCTCATTAATCCGGGACCCATCCGGGACCGGCAGGCCGACGGCACGATGTGGCGATACAGCAGATTGCCATCGTGCATGAGGCGGGCCGCTGCCCGAGCAAAAGCGCGCTTGGAGCGTGCGTAAATCTCTTGCCTTCAAGGAGTTAAGGTCCAAGAACGAACCCAAAATCCGGTTGCAACTTGATTCCTTGCAGGGGTTAGCGTCCAATGGCTTCGTTCGTCCGCCTGCCATCGAACCCAACCACGATATATGCCACCCCAAGAAGCCGGTGGAACAGGTCTCAATCCCAATCGGAGAACGAAACGGCCCTGGCAGGACCAGACCCCTGATTGACGGCCGCGCCGAGGGTCAGATACGGTGCAGGTCAAGCCATCCGGTCTGGCATGGTCCAGCCCCGGGGGGTTTGACAGGAGTGAACAGGAAGCCATTCCATGAGCTCCACGATCGCACCACCAGGTCACGAGGCGCGGTTGGTCGTGCCGGACGTCTCATGGCCCGTCTACGAGACCTGGGTGGACGCGCTTCCCGAGTCGACGCCGGTGCGGATGGCTTACGACGGAAGGAACCTGGAGATCATGACCAAGGGGCCGGACTATGAGGGTTACCGCCAGCTCCTGGGGCATCTTGTCGTCGAGATCGCACGGTCTTTGAAGTTGCCGCTGAAGGGTCTGGGCGAGACGACCTGGAAGCGATCGGAGATCCAGCGCGGGATCGAGGCCGATCAGAGTTACTATTTCCGCCCCGAAAAGCTGAGCGCGGCTGCGCAGTGCAGGGGGGCCAACGATGTCGCCTCGTTCCCGAATCCCGATCTGGCCATCGAGGTCGATCTCTCACCATCGCTGATCGACCGGCCCGCCATCTACGCCGCGATGGGCGTGGCCGAGGTCTGGCGGTTCGATGGCGAGATCCTCACGATCGAGCGGTTGGGCCCGGACGGCCGATACGAAGAAGTCGCGGCCAGTACCTTCCTGGGTGTCCGGCCCGACGAGGTCGCGCGGTGGCTGGTCGCCGAGGACACGAGCGACGAGATGGCCTGGCTGGAGCGGCTCTCTGCCTGGCTCAGGAACGAATGGAAGAAGCCGTCATGAATGAAGGGCCAGCCAGGGGAATCCTGGTCCTTCGGGACAAGTCTCCGGAATGCCGAGGGTTATGACGAACTCTCCCGGCTTCCGCTGACTTCAGATAGGATCCTACCCGCGATGTTTCGCATGATGGTCGGGGGTGGAAGCGGCTGACCCCTCCCTTTCATCGTCTCGATCCACTCTTCCACGATCTGGCAGAGTTCCGCGTAGACGTTCGCCTCATCGTCGCCGTGGCAGCATGGACCGATGATCCCGGGACACTGACCCACGAAGCAGCCATCTTCGTCAGACCATTCGACGAGCTTGACGTACCTGGCGCTGTCTTTCACGACTGGACCCCCTGAATCGCGCTGCGGACTTCTTTCTCCTGGTATGGCTTGGCGTCTTGCCCCGCCTTGCCGGATAGCGTCACCCGAAGACCTCGAGGGTGCTCGAAGTTTCTATGATCGCCCTTCCCCCCACGATCAACGAACCCCGCCCACTCGAGATCTCGAATCAACTCTCGGATCTTGCGTGGCATGGTCTCGTGGCTGACTCGCGAATCAATAAGTTCCACTTAGCGGAAGGCGACATATCGACAGAGCCGCATGTCGTTATCATAGCCGATCCACCCGAGGTTCGACAGGTCGGAATTGCACAGAACCAGTACCACCTTTGACTTCCGGCGCTCTGTTGCGAATCGGTCCTGAATCTGGAGGCAGCCGATGATACAATAGTTGCACAGGGCAACCCCTGCGCCTCATCCGCGCCGGGGTGGGCCCAGCAGCCCCGGACGCTGGTCGCCCTCTTCGAGAGGCGGCCGGCGCGGGGTACCAGGACGTCCTCTTATCATCAGGTGATCCAGGGGCAGCACGGACATGGCTCGACGATTCAAGGCCCGCCCCTCGGCTCCCCGGGTCGGCGATTTGCCGGTATTCGAGCGAGTTCTGGACAACGGCCTCCGCGCCTTGGTCCTGCCGCGCAGGCAAGTACCCATCGTCGTCTGCGACCTCTTCTATCCGGTCGGCTCGTTCGACGAACCGCCGGGCAAGACGGGGCTGGCGCACTTCCTCGAACACATGCTGTTCAAGGGGACCCAACGATTCCCGAAGGGCCAGATCGACCAGCTCGCGTTCATCGCGGGGGGACAGGCCAACGCCGAGACCGGCGAGGATTGCACGCACTTCTGGTTCATGTTTCCTTCGGACCGCTGGGAGCTGGCGCTGCAGATCGAGGCCGACCGGATGACGCTGGCGAGTCTCGATGTGGACGAGGTCGAGGCCGAGCGGAAGGTCATCGGCGAGGAGCGCGCCAGGGAGATCGAGTCGCCCCAGGCCCGGCTCGACCAGATGCATGAGCTGACCAGCTACGTGAAGCACCCCTATCGCAATCCCGTGCTGGGCTGGCCGGAAGACGTGGCGCGGATCAGCCTCGACGATCTGGTCGCCTTCTACCAGGCGCACTACCGGCCCGACGGCGCGGTGCTGGTGCTGGCGGGCGATGTCGATCCGGCCGCGGCTCTGGAGAAGATCGAGGCCCATTTCGGATCGTTGAGCCGGGGGGTGGGATCGCGCCAGACCCGGTCGTGCGACGAGCCGCCGCAGATCGGGCGCCGCGCGTTCACGCTGGCCGAGGCTGAAACCCTGCCCCGCGGTCTGCTTGGCTGGCACACGGTGCCGCGCGGGCATCGCGACACCGCGGCACTCGACGTGCTGGCCGACCTGCTGGGCGCGGGGCGGCGATCGCGGCTCTGGCAGGCCCTGGTCGAACAAGACAAGCTGGCGACCTGGGTCGAGGCTTCGCATGCGCCCTCCCGCCGGGCGGGGCAGTTCTTCATCCAGGTCGATTCAGTCTCCGGAGTCGATCCGGCGGCGTTCGAACGGCGGATCGCAGGCATTCTCGACGAGCTAGCCCAGCAGGGGCCGGCCGAGCAAGAGCTGACCCGGGCGCGAAACCGGCTCGAGGCTGGCTGGCGATGGGAACAGGAGGATGTGGCCGGACTGGCGGCGGGCATCGGTCACGCCGCTCTCTGGGGCGACTGGCGAGACTGGCAGGCGGAGCATGCCTCGGCCCTCGCGGTGGACGCCGCCGCGATCCGGCGCGTGGCCGCCCGCTACCTGGTCGAGACCAATCTCACCGCCGGCTGGTGGCTTCCCCGCCCGCGCCGCAGGCCGGCGCCGGCCGAAGCCCCGGTGGCCGGGACCGCCACAATGTCCTTGGCCTCGCGGAAGGGACAGATCGCGGCGAGGGTGCTTGAACGAGGGGCCGAGAGATCCAAACCTCCAGCCATACCTGCTCCCGCTGCCGCACCAGCGCCGGCGAACCTGGTTCCCTGCCTGCCCGCGATCGAGGTTCCCCGCGGCATCACGCGGCTGGTCGATTACCGGCCCCGGCGGTCGCGGCTAGAAAATGGATTGCGCGTCATCCACGAGCGGCGGCCCGAGACGGGAGTCGTCGCCCTGGAGCTTTATGTCGATGCGGGCTTCCTCCGCGAGGATCGGCCGGGGGTCTCGTACCTGGCCGGCCGGTTGCTGGAGGAAGGGACCAGGAACCGCACCGCAGCCGCGCTGGCCGCCGCGATCGAGGACGTGGGCGGGACGATGGAGGTCAGCTCGGCGTGCAGCTCGCTGCGGATCCGCGTCGAGGACCTTCCCCTGGCGTGCGAGCTGCTGGCCGACCTGGTCCGCCAGCCCGTCTTCCCCGACGGTGCCGTCGAATGGGCCAAGCAGCGGATTCTGGCCGATCTGCAAAACGATCGGGAAGATCCGGCCTGTCATGCCGACCTGATCTTTCGGGGTCTCGTCTACGGCGCGCACCCGCTGGGTCGAGATCCTCGAGGAAGCCTGCGTGATGTCCGGCTGCTGACTCGCGGCGATGTGGTCGCGCACCATCGCCGGTATTTCAAGCCCGACCGTGCGTTTCTCGTCGCCGTAGGAGATTTCGAGCCCAGAACGCTGGCGCGCCTGGTCAAGACCCACTTCGGTTCCTGGGCGCCTGGAGGTGAGCCGCCAGTCCCTTTGCCCAGCCTGCAAGAGCCGGGGAAGGTGCGGGTGCGCCGGGTCGAGCGTCCCGGCGAGCAGGTTCACCTGATGCTTGGCCACCTGGGAATACCCCGCCATCATGCCGATTTCGAGGCCCTGGTCGTGCTGGACTACATCTTCGGCACGGGCCCCGGATTCTCCGACCGGCTGGGCCGGATCGTCCGCGATGAGCTGGGACTGGTCTACAGCATCGGCGGCGGCATGACCGACTCCGCCGACTTGCTGCCGGGGCTGTTTCGTGTCTACGCCGGGACAATGCCCGAGGAGGCCGACCGCGTGGTCGCGGCGATCACCGGGCAGGTCCAGGCCATGCACGACGGGGCATTCAGCGACGACGAGGTGGACCGTGCCCGTCGCTACCTGGCCGGCGCCTACGTTTTCGATTTCCAGACCGTGGATCAGCGCGCCGAACGGTTGCTGGAGCTGGAGCGCCTTGGCCTGGGCCTCTACGAGCCGAAGCACTGGCCCGAGCGGATCTCCCGGATCACCGCTCGCCAGGTCCGCCAGGCCGCGCGAACCCACCTCCGGCCGGGTTCTCTCTTCCGCGTGGAATACGGTCCGCTCGTCCGCCGGGGACATAAGCTGCGGGCGGAATGCGCGTGAGGGGAGTCTGCGGGCCATCGGCGCTGCCGGCCTGCTCTCCGGGCGATAAACTGGATTCCAGTGGAACGCCCAAGATTCGGAAGGAAGGCCCGCCATGCCCAGTCCTTTTCCGGGAATCGATCCCTATCTCGAGAGCCAGGGATACTGGCCGGATTTTCATGCCAGCCTCACGACCTACTGCCGTGACGCCCTCAATGATGTTCTGCCCGAAAGCTATGAGGCTCGCCTCGGCGAGCAGCTTCGCCTGGTCGAGCGGAGAGAGCCCCAGGTCAGGACGGTCCTCCCCGATGTGGCGATCCTGGAAGGGGGACCTGGCAGGAGAACGAGCGCACACTCAGAGACGGCAGCCGGCGTGCTCACGCTCGAGCCCGTCACGATCGATTTGCCGGTCGAGGAAATCGAGGAGGTGCGCGATCTCTGGATCGAGATCCGCCATCGGCCCGACCGCGATCTCGTCACGGTCATCGAGATCCTTTCGCCGACGAACAAGCTGGGCGAGGGCTACTGGCAGTATCAAGGCAAGCGCCGGTCCTTGATCCGCCAGAACGTCCATCTGGTCGAGCTCGATTTACTGGTCCGGGGCCAGCGGCTGCCGATGGGGCAAGAGCTGCCCGCGGGCGATTTTTTCGCGTTCGTCTCCCGGGCGGATCGCCGCTCGAAGTGCGACGTCTATGCCTGGTCGGTCCGCCATTGTTTACCAAACATCCGGATTCCCCTTCGATCACCCGATCCCGACGTCGTTCTGGAACTCCCCGCCATCTTCGCTCTCGCTTACGATCGCGGCCGCTACGCCCGGTGGCTCGATTATGCCGCACCGCTCGATCTGCCCCTGGCTGCCGGCGACCGTGCCTGGGCCGAAGAGCACGCCCGC
>Ga0187888_1003001_pt1 | contig 13682 bp, 10 predicted proteins | sample June2016WEW_7_40_FD_132987 | JGI IMG/M metagenome (GOLD analysis project Ga0187888, IMG submission 132987) | Peatland microbial communities from SPRUCE experiment site at the Marcell Experimental Forest, Minnesota, USA - June2016WEW_7_40 | ecosystem: Environmental > Terrestrial > Soil > Wetlands... | reverse complement strand
TGTTGCTCGGAATGCCCCAGAGCAGGAACAACGCCGTTACCAGAACAAACGGCACCGTACATCCGGCCAAGAACAGCCGGGACGCTTCCTGGGGATTCGAGGTGTCGGTCGTCTTCAGCATAATTGGAACTCCCAAAATGAGCGAGTAGCGCGGACCTGCTTTTTAGCTCCCCGATTCTCTCCGCGTCACTGCGAAGAGCCGGAGAGTCGTAAGGGCGGCGACTCTGCGCTGCGCGCTACTTCATGCCGGTTTATCCGGGCGCTATCCAGAGCTGCGCTCTGCGGCAGCCGGGGCGCAGTGCTTAAGCTCACGGAGCGAAGATGTCCGGAAGATGCGTCTGCCACCAGGGGAAGGGCGTGCCGAAAATCACCCACTCGCCCGGTTTCGGAGCGAATCTGCCTTTAAGCTTCCCTTTGCGGTCACACCGTTCATTTGGACTTAGGACACCCGCCCCGAGGATATTCGCCGTCTCCTCGCTGTAGTAGACTACGTGCCGCTGGCATAGGTTGAAGCCAAAGCACCCCACTAAGTAACGCGGAGGGTCGGGGATACTGAAGGTTGCCTTTCCGTCGGCGTCCGTTCGCCCCGTCCAGGACCTCGGGAAGGGCACGAGCTTCGGGCGGTTGTCCTGCATGGGGACCGCGTTAGTACCCGCCGAAGGCGAGCTTCCGGATTCCAGAAGGCCGACCACAACATTCCTGATTGGGGCGCCGGTGTTCCCGTTTATGAGGCGAACCGTGACCTCTGCCGCCTGCAGTTTCGTGCATGAAAGCGTTGCGAGCGCTGCACCCACCAAAGCGCACGCGGCCTTTGGTCCCCTCATTGGCTACATCCTCCATTCCCACTGCAGTTCCAAAGTGTGGGATTGTTAGGAACCGGGGCAGGCGCAGAGCGAAGCTCTCCGGTCTTGATGCATTACAGCTCGGAAAGACGCTGAGCTTCGCTTTGCGCCAACCCGGAACCCCCTCACCCGTCCCGCGGCCCGGCTGAAGAGAGCGCCGGCTGCGGTCCACCCTCTCCCCCAAGGGGGAGAGGGCAGCGTAGCACGGGGCGCTGTCAACGAGTATGAGGGAGAGGAAACTAGGGTTCAATGTCTTTGGTCTCGAGACGTCCTTCTCGCTCGAGCCGCTCAAAAATGCTCGCCGTCTCCTTTATCCCTTCTTCCAGGGGCGTGCGCAAGTCCTCTCCCAAGTCGTGGCGCAAGGCGCTGTCGTCGAGGTCGGGCGCAATGGGCAGTTTATTGCCTTGCGCTTTGATAAGCCCCTGGGCGTCCGGTATAAGCTGCTCCAGCGTGTGGATGAATTCTTCCACGCGCACCACGCTTCCCCGCGGGGTATAAACCTTAGCGCCTGGGATATTCCTCTCCGCACAACGAATGAAGATTCGTGCCGTGTCCCGAACGTACTGCAGGTCGATCGTGCCGCTGAAGCCGATAACGTACGGACGACGCAAAACGGCGGCTTTGATCGCTTTCGTCGGACCGGAGCTTATTCCGATGTCTCTGCCCACTCCGTAAACCGCCCAAGGGCGAATGCCCACACTCGGGATGCCGTCGTTCAGGAAGTAGACGCGCGCGTTGCCTTCATTACACTGTTTGAACACGCCGTAGTGTGTTCCCGGCAGCAACGGTGCGCCCTCCTGAACCGTCTCGCCGCCATAGAACTCCTCGGGACCGAAAACCGCCGCGGAACTGGCATAAACAATGCGCCGCACCAGGTCCCGTCTCCGCCGCGCGACTTCGAAAACATTGAGAGTGCCGATGACATTGACCATCGCTCCGCGCAGGGGATCAGCGGCGCATCCGGGCACCTGCAAGCCTGCCAAGTGTAGGATATGGTTGATTCCATTTTCAGAAACGGCGCGATCCAGGTCGGCGTATTTCGTAACGTCTCCCTGAATGAAGTTAATCTCTTTGAGCTGACTCTCCCCCAGGATGGCGCTCAGACGCTGGAAGCCGGGATCCACGTCAAAAACACTAGGCGGGTTACCGCTTTCCACGAGCGTCTTGGCAATCCACGCGCCGATGAAGCCCTTCGCCCCGGTAATCAAATAGCGCTTCGGCCGTTCCGGGTTGGAGGGCGACGAGTTGGTTTGGGCCATGCTCGTGAATTATAGCAGGTTGTCGGCGGGAGGTGGGCAGGTCGGCAGGTGGGCAGGTGGGCAGGTGGGCAGATGGGCAGATGGGCAGGTGGGCAGGTGGGCAGGTGGGCAGATCGGCCTTGTAGGGGCGAGGCGCCGCCTCGCCCCTACGTCCTCGTGGATTACCCACACGTCATCGATGGATTAGGGCCTATTCGTACCGCTTGACATCAGGGCGCCTCCTGCCGTAATTCTCACCCTATGAAAAAAGCTCAATCCACACCCATTGAGGCGGGACGCGTCTACAAGGTCAAGTCGTTGGTTAAGGCACTGGACATTCTGGAAGCTCTGGCGGAGGGGGAGCAGCCGGCTCATACGCTGACGGAATTAGCTCGCCACCTGCACCTTCACGTCCCCACCGTCCACCGGTTGGTCGCGACCTTACTCAGGGAAGGATATATCGAAGAAGTTCCGGGCGCGCGCGGTTACCAACTCAGCTTCAAGGTATTGCGGATGGGCCTTGGGGTTCTGCGTCGCCTTGACTATCGACTGGTCGCCGAACCTTTCCTGGAGGACCTTGCCGTCCAGACAGAAGAAACTGTCCACCTGGCAATTCTCTTGGAGACTCAGGCCATTGTGGTGGGATCGTACGGCGATCCCCAACCTGATGGCGTCGACGTGCGTCTGGGAGACACCGCTCCCTTGCACTGTAGCTGCGTCGGCAAAACACTCCTGGCGTATCAACCCCGCGGCCTGATGACCCAAATCGCACGTACCTCAGGCTTTCACTGCTTCACTTCCAAGACATTTACCAATCTGGCGAGCCTGAGGCAGGATCTCGATCGGATCCGCGAGCAGGGCTATGGATTGGACCTGGAGGAAACAATGGAGGGAATGATTGGCGTCGGCGGTCCGGTCTTCGACCATACTGGGGATGTTATTGCAGCGTTCAGCGTGGCCGGACCTGCGACGCGACTCTCCGTCCAGCGCTTGCCGGAAATCGCACGGTTGGTCTGCTCGGCCAGCGACCGGATTTCATATCGCCTGGGGTACAGGGGCAGGCCGGCGGGCAGGCGGGGCAGGTAGGCAGATGGGCAGATCGGCAGATGGGCAGGTCGGCAGGTCGGCAGATCGGCAGGTCAGCAGATGGGCAGGTGGGCAGGTCGGCAGATGGGGCAGGTCGGCAGGTCGCCAGATCGGCAGATCGGCAGGTGGGCAGATGGGCAGATGGGCAGGTCGGCAGATCGGCAGATCGGCAGGTGGGCAGATGGGCAGATGGGCAGGTCGGCAGGAAGAAAGACGATCGATGGTTAGGCGGGCTGGAGGGACCGGATTAGCCGGTGCAACATCCTTCCCAAATGGTCGCACTCTTCCAAAACGTTTCTTGTTTCAGACTCCGCTGTTAGTCCAACGCGGCTCGACAGCGCCACGTGGGTTTCGAGTTCTTTCAACGACCCTTGTGAGACTCTAAGGAACTGGATGTACTCGCCTCTGCTGTCCCTCCCGTAGCCCTCCGCAATATTGGCGGGTACGGAACTGGCGGCCCGACGAATCTGCGATGTCATTCCGAAGAGTTCGTCTTTGGGAAAACGCTTCGTCAGCACGTAGCAAGCCTCTGCTAGGTCCATGCCCGCTTGCCAGACTCGCAGGTCTCGATACGACCTAACCTTGCTTTGTTGAGTCGCCGCAGTTTCATCTACCATCTGCTCACCTGCCGATCTGCCGACCCTGCCTATCTGCCGACCTGCCCATCTGCCGACCTGCCCACCTGCCGACCTGCCCACCTGCCCACCTGCCGATTTGCCGACCTGCCCACCTGCCCACCTGCCGACCTGCCGCTAGTCCCCCGTGTCCTGCAACTCGTTGTGGGTTCCTTGCGACTCATCCACCACGGCCTTATTCAAATTGTGCTCGAAGAGATTGCGGGCGAAAACGATGCCGTCCGTCCTCGGACCGAGATAGAGGCCGACCGTTTGGATGGATTGATCTCCCTTGCGCATTCCCCGGATGGTATTCGAGAAGAACTTGAGGTCGCGAGTAGCACCTTCAATGCGAATCCCGTAGCCAGTGCCACCGGGGCGCCCGTTCGCTTCCACGGTGTTTTCGCTGAAGGTGTTTCTGCTGGCCGCGTTGCTTTCCAACTCGTCGCGGAAGAAGATTCCGGCGCGTCCGTTGCCGGACACCACATTTTTGAAGAAGACGTTGTCAGTGTCCTTGTGCCCGAGGGAGATTCCATCCTGACCGTTGTTCCAGGATTGGTTCATTTCGTAACGCGCGTGCTGGACCCTCCAGCAAAGGTACAAGCCATCTGCGCCATTATCATGGGCGCGGTTGAAGCGGACCACGCCGCGCAGCGCGCCGGTCCCCAGGTGGATGCCCAACGCTGCATTCCTATAAGCCTCGCAGTTTTCCACCACAGGATCTTCCACGAATTGCGTGCTGATACCATCACCGGGAAAATCACGCGCCACGCAGTTCCGGATGGTCAGGCGCCGTGAATGGAAGAAATAGATGGCCCCGGCCTGGCAGCCGTCCAGCACTTGGCTCGTCGCCCGGCTCCCCTCTGCTGTCAATTCTTCAACGCGCACGTCCTCAACCTCATATCCGGCAATGAGCGGAAACGTGTTGAAAACCACGCCGCCGTTGGCGACGGAATAGTCCATGTGCAGGAACTTATCAAAGTAAAGCGTCTGGCCCTCGACGCGGACGATGGTGCGCACGCTGGGTGTCCAGCCGGAAGGCGAGACCTTGTCGAGAATTGTGACCCCCATGCCGGGAGCAAAATCGTGCGCGTCTTCAACAGTGGCGACGAATTCTCCGTAGTCGGCGTCCAGCGCTAGTTTGCTTTTGATTCCCGCCGCTTTTTTCAATATGGTCTTTTCCGGCCCTTCGCCCCGCAGGGTGATATGGCTGGCAAGCCGGAGGGAGTTATTGAGCGTGTAAGTTCCAGCCTTGATCAGAACGATTCCACCACCGGCAGCAGCCACGCGGTCAACCGCTTTTTGTAAGGCGACATTATCCGTGCCGACCACGTCCGCTTCCGCAGGACCCACGCTCACTGTCATGGAACCCTCCTTCAGCCAAGCCAAACGCCCGCGCGCGGCCCAGACCAGCAGCACCAACATCAACAGTAGAATCCGGCGCAGAGGCTTTGACGTGCGCCTAAGTAGCCACATGGTAAACCTCCTTAATCGGGTGATGTGGTGCGGGCGTCTCGCCCGCTGTCGCGGGAGCGTCCCGCTCCCGCGCGGGCAAGATGCCCGCGCCACTGCGGGCGGGACGCCCGCACCACGAATCCTCCGTTCACCCGATCACTTTATCCTCGTCACGTCTCACTCGTCACTGCTCGAGATGTTGCTGCCCGGGGTGCAGGGCAGTCTTCTTGCCATTCCAGTAAAACCAACCCGAAAGCTTCCCGGGCAAAGTCACGTCCGCGGCCAATCCTTGCCCTTTTCTTTGGTAGGACACAACGATCTCTCCAGCCGGGTGAGGCAGGGTCGCCTTAAGCTGCCGCAGCGGCCCCAGGTGGGGTTGAATGGCAACCTCGCGGAAGCCGGGCGCCGCCGGTTCGATACCGGCAACCGTAGCCAGCAAGTCGAAGTTAGGGTGAGCGCTCCAGGCATGGCAATCAGAGCGCGTGGGCTCGGGATTCTCAGCCCAGGTGGTCAGGCCAAGCGCCAGCATCTCGCGCCAGGGGCGCAACTGGGCAATGTACTCGTCTCCCAACCCGACTTTTTTCATGGCCCGGAAGAGGTAGAAACGGAAGTAGTAGGTGGCCTGGATTAGGCTCGAATCCGACAAGACCGTTTTCATTACGGCTTGCTGTTCGGCGGCAGGAATTGAGTCCTCGAGCACTCCCAAAATATTGGCGTGCTGGCTGAATACTTTGTGTGCAGGGGTGTCAGCCAGAAGCTTTCGCGCCGGGTCCCAGCAGCTTCGGTAAACTGCCGCAGCGATCTTCGAAGCAAGCGCCCGGTCGTGATCCGCCTGCTCCTTGCTGCCATAAGAGTCTTCGAGGTCCGCAGCATTGCGCAGCCCGGCGGCGAATTGCAGGCTGAGCATGGAGGACTGTCCGTTGCTTTCCTGCGCGGGCACGCCGTCGTCAAATTGCGGCGGCCAATCCACAAAATTCCACCATTCCAGGCGCCCCAGCAATCCCGAAGGCGTCAGTCCATGCTCGAACCAGCTCAGCGCGCCGCGGACACCCTGCAAGTAACCCCGCAAGAAATCCACATCGCCGTGGTACCACCAAAGGTCGTGCATCATGCCGATCCAGAAGAGCGAGAACGGCGGGATGTATTGCGGCAAAAACGACGGATAGCGGCTTTGGGTCAAGCCTTCAGGTGTGCGTGACTCGTCCAGCGATTCGATGGCGTTCTTCACCAGGCGGTCGTCGCCGGTCATGTAGAGCGAAATGAGCGCCTGAATGCGCGTGTCGCCGCCATATTGAAGTTGTTCCCAATACGGGCAGTCCATATAGGTCTCGTGCGCGCAGAGCCGCGCCGTGTGCCAGCCCACCTGCCAGATTTTTGCAAGTTCGGCATCGTCGCTCTCGAAGCTGGCGCGCATCTCGAAGGGGTAGGCGGTGAAGCGCGACCTGAAGTCTTCAATCACCAGCGGGTCATCACCGGTCTCGACATCCAGTTGCACGTATCGGAAAGTTCGCCACCAGAGTGGCCGGAACATCCGGTGCTGGCCGCCGTCCGGATGGAAGCGGTCCTCGATGCCGCGGATCTCCTTGCCTTCGATGTCGTTCCGATTGCCTTTTTCACGCCCCTTGTAAAGCGCCTCGGCGTAGGTCAGCTTGAGGTTCGCCCCCCGCCCCCCGCTGGTAACCAGCTCCGGATACCCGGTAGTCAGGTAACTTTGATCGAAGAGCAGCGAGGCCTTTGAATTCGCCGGCACGGTGACGGGGCTTGCGCCCTGGATGAATTCCGCTGGGGGTTCGACCCCGCTCGAGCGGGCCACTCGAGAGAATCTCTCGAGTTTGTCTTCCATTAAGGGAACGGTTCGCGGAATCAGCATCCAGCGCGAAGGAGTGTCCTTGATTCCGCGCGGACCGCCTTCGGTGAGCTGCTTTGCCGCCACCCAATTGGAGTCGTCAAAATCCTTGGTTTCCCATCCCCACGGGTATTTCGCTCCGTCCACCTCTTCACCCGGGCCTGTCACCAGATATCCGCCGATTTTATACGCGTCCAGGCGGATCATGCGCTCAGCCTGACTTTTGAAGGCCTTCCAGGATTGCCCGGTGTTTACAACCGCTTCCGCGCCGCCGTCACCTTGAACGATGAACCCGGTTTCGTTCATCATCTGCGCCTGAGGCGCCAGTTCCGCAAAGTTCCACACCACGGCGGCCAAAACGTTTCGACCCGCTGCAAGGTGCGAAGCAATGTCGAGGGTCTCGTAACGCCAGTGGTCCAGATCGCCGCGCGCCGGACCGGCCAGCACGCGTTCGCCATTCACGAAGAGCTCATAGCGGTTGTCGCCGCTCACGTGGATCACAAAGCGCTGCGGAACGGAGTCCAGTGTGAGGGTCTTGCGGAAATGAAAAACCCCGAACTCACGCTGCGGCCCGTCGGGATGCGTGATCCACGAGGCTTTCCAGAGATGGTTCACCAGATCATCCCCCGTCGTTTGCGAGGCGGAGATGGAGCCGGGAACGAAAAAGAGCGTAGCCGCCAACACAATGTATCGGATTCCAGTTTGGTAAGACATGGTCGTTTCTCCTCTTGCCGATCATGACGTAACGCGATTATTGCAAGCTGCACAATACGGTCACGCACGAACCCCCTCACCCGGCGCTGCGCGCCGCCCTCTCCCCCCAGGGGGTGAGGGCATAAATTCGTTGCATTTCTCCCCTCGCCCCCCTGGGGGAGAGGGGTCAGGGGGTGAGGGGGTTTTGTGGCCCCTTTTTCCAGTCATCAATGGAGCCGGGCAATCCGCGCCACGTCATAAACCCACATTCCTACCATCAGCAAAGCCGCGGCCCACGCCACTGCCCGCGTGCGACCCATTGCAACTTCTATTCCCGGGAATCTCGCTCGCAGCCATGGCCAGGCGACGAAAACAATGGCCAGCGCATAGAACAGGAATCCGAAAGGATTGGCCTGCCAGGCCATCTTGAAATGCCCGTGTGAGATATTGCAGAAGGCGTGAGTCAAGCCGCAACCCGGGCAAGGGAACCCCGTCAGCATCCGGAAAGGGCAGAGGGACGTTGCGGGAAGCCGTGACGCCGGTATGAGGACGCTGGCCGCCAGTGCCAGGCCCGCGCCTCGCTGCAATAGTTTGATCGTCTTCATCACCTGGACACCCGCGAGCTCAGGCCGTACGGGGTATTCGGTTCTTCAGCTCGTTCGCCTTTACTAAAAATAAAATCAACAGAACCAGGGAGACGATTCCGGTGAGGCAGCCGACAAACGGAATCACAGAAGCCGCTGTAACGATGGCATACCCAAACCCCAAGTCCCGCCCGCAGTTCCCCACCGAGGTGTCTCCGATCGAATCGAAATACGCCTTGAATGAGTCGGCGAGCCTGGGGATGACAAAGAAGTTCCAGACCAGATTGAAGCAAGGAATCAGCAGCAGCCAAACCAGGCCGGAATCGAGCTTCCGGAAGTTGCGAGGAATCCTCTCGAAATCCGAGTACAGCAGGAAAACCACAAGAATGTTCACGGCTAAGCCGAACAAGAAAAAGTAGAAGAAGATGATGAAATGAGCAGGTCGCAATAGCTCTGGGAGACGTTCCATAGTTTGTCCCTTCCTCCGTGGGAATGCGCGTTCGGGAATCTCCGGACGCTAGGAGTGTACACTAAACATGTTCATTCTGGAACAGGCGCCGTCACCGCAAGTTTCCTGCAAGCGGCGGTGCTGAGAGCCCATTCCGCTCGAAAATTAACCTCAGGTTTGCGCGGCTGTAACACGCCGGTCTTAAAATCCAGCCCGTACGTCAATTCCTTAACAATTGGGGGGAACATGTCAATTGAAGCAGCCGAGCACCACACCAAAGCAGCCGAACACCACGAACATGCGGCCGAGCATCATCGCAACGCCGCAGAGCACTATAAAGGTGGCAACCACCAAGCGGCCGCTCATCACGCCCACTTAGCACACGGACATTCGCATCACGCCGCCCATCACGCGGCCGAGGCGGCCAAACTGCACGTCGAGCATCACGGACACAAATAAAAGGCACGGAACCAAAGCTAAAGATCGGCGTTCCTGGGTTCTATCCAAGGGCTTCGGCCCACCCAATCATAGGCAGTTCGGCGGCCGTGACCCCCGCACAAGCGGGGGTCCGCCGGTCGATTCCCGCTTACGCGGGAATGATGTGCATGGGCTGATTTAGTTAAGTTCAGACTCTAGCTTTCGATCGAGTGCGCCACTTTTCTTTAACCCTAATGAAAAGCCGCCGCCTCGCTTCAAGCTTAATCTGCCGTTCACATTGGCGTAACAAAACGCCTCTAGAATGCATCCATCAGGACAATACTTAACATCCGAGGGAAAACAGGTTATGGCGACGAGTGCGTCGGTATTGGATGCGAAAATGGCTGGCGGAGCGGGAAAATCCGCCAAGATCGGAATGGCAATTTTTGGAGTGGCTCTGGTAATCGGGTTCGCCTACGCGGCCATAAGCCTGGTTTCCGACCTCGCGAAGATTCATTCCACCAATGTGATGCCGTTCGTGCTGCTGGGAATCGCGCTGCTGGTGGCACTGGGCTTTGAGTTCGTCAATGGCTTTCACGACACCGCCAACGCCGTCGCCACCGTCATTTATACGCATTCGATGGAACCGCACATCGCGGTGGTGTGGTCGGGCGCATGGAACTTCGCCGGCGTGCTCGTCTCGAGCGGAGCCGTGGCTTTCACGATTGTTTCACTTCTGCCGGTCGAACTCATCCTGAAAGTGGGGAGCAGCGCCGGGTTTGCGATGGTCTTTGCGTTGCTCATCGCCGCCATCATTTGGAATATTGGAACCTGGCTGTTCGGGTTGCCCGCCTCGAGTTCTCACACCATGATCGGCTCCGTCATTGGTGTGGGCATTGCCAACCAATTGATGTCACTGAAGACGGGAACCAGCGGAGTTGACTGGGCGCAAGCGCTGGGCGTGGGAAAATCCCTGCTGGTATCCCCGATCGTGGGGTTTGTCTGCGCGTACCTTCTGCTGACACTGTGCAAGGCGGTGATTCCCGACAAGCGTCTCTATGAAGCGCCGAAGGGCTCCGAGCCGCCTCCGTTCTGGATTCGAGCCTTGCTGATAGTGACTTGCACGGGCGTCAGCATCGCCCACGGCTCCAACGATGGGCAGAAGGGCATGGGGCTGATCATGCTGATCCTCATCGGGACCGTCCCGACGGCCTACGCGCTGAATCATGCCGTTACGACAAAACAGACGCAGGATTTCGTCGCCATTTCGGAACAAACCGCAGGAGCGCTGGGACGCTATGTGACCTCGGATGCCGTGGTGGGCGACCCCCGCGAGGACGTGACGGAGTACATTCGCACCAGGAACTTTACCCCCAACACCATGCTGGCCATGCGCGATATGGTCAGCTCGATGGGGACCGAGATGGCGATGTACAAAGAACTTAAGGCCGTGCCCCAGGATCGCGTGCGGAACTTCCGCAACGACATGTACGTGGTCAGCGAAGCGCTGCGCTACATGCAGAAGACCGGCGTGCCGAAGTTCACACCGGCCGATGCCGTTATTGTGAAGAACTACAAATCCCATATCGATGGCGCCACGAAGTTCATCCCTCTTTGGGTGAAGGTAGCCGTGGCCCTCGCCCTGGGATTGGGCACCATGATCGGCTGGAAGCGCATTGTGGTGACCGTGGGCGAGAAAATCGGTAAGGACCACTTGACCTATGGACAGGGCGCCGCGGCGGAAGTTACCGCGATGTTCACCATCGGCGCCGCAGACTGGTTTGGCCTCCCGGTGAGTACCACCCACGTGCTCTCTTCGGGCGTCGCCGGCACCATGGCCGCCAACCATACCGGACTCCAGTGGAGCACGGTTCGTAACCTGGCCATGGCCTGGGTGCTGACCCTGCCTGCTTCCATTGTTTTGTCCGCTTCACTCTTCTGGGCGTTCCGCAGCATGGCTCGATAGGTTAGGACCCAATTCATATTCGAGGGTCCCGTCCGGCAGCGTTCTGAAATCTTCACGCTCGAAGAGAAAGCCGCGCGCCGGAGCGTGGCCAGCCGTCCGGGGCTGCGCGACCCATGCTCTCAACTTGCCTCTACTTCAGCGGCTGGCCGTTGGCCGTCAATTCGCTCAGCAGCGCTTGCCCTTGTTTCTGAACCGCATCCGGCAACTTTGCGTACGCAAGTTCTTCCGCCGAATCCTGGCCGGTCGTAATTGCGAATGCCACAAACTCCTTCACGGCGTTCTGCTGGCCCGAATCCGAGCGGTCTTTCGGAATCAGAATGAAGCTCAATCCCGCGATCGGATACGCATCGGGAGCGGACGCGGGAGGGTCGACTATCGGCGTGCGTACGTCTTTTGCCAGTTCTTCATTGAAGCTCGAGATCGCGGCAGCAGCGCTTTCCGGGCTGGGTTGGACGAAGTGGCCAGCCGCGTTCTCGATCGACGCGAACGGAACACCATTCTGCTTGGCGTAGTTCAGCTCCAGATATCCGATTGTTCCCAGCGTCTGTTTGACAATCGCCAGTACACCTTTGCTTCCATCGGCGCCCAAGCCCGTCGGCCACGTTACGGACAGGCCGTGTCCCGATTTCCATGACCAATCCTGGCTGACCTTGGAGAGATATGAAGTGAAGATATTGGTCGTGCCGCTGCCGTCGGAACGATGCACGACAATAATCGCTCCCTTCGGCAAGCTGACCCCCGGGTTATCCTTTGCAATCGCGGCATCCTGCCAGGTATAGATGTTCCCGAGATAAATGCCGCTCAGGGTCTTGGCACTAAGCCGGAGTGGGGCGCTCAGATGAGGCAGATTGTAAACCACGCAGACAGGCCCTGCACTAACGGGAATCTGCACCACGCTGGACATTCCCTTGAGTTGATCGTCATTTAACGGCGCGTCGCTCGCCCCGAAACTAAGGTACCCTTGCTTCAGCTCCTCAATACCGCCGCCGCTGCCAATAGCCCGATAGTTGATCTGCACCGTGGGGTGGCCCTGCTGGTATGCGCCAACCCACTTCGCCATCAGCGGGGCAATGAAGGTGCTGCCGGCAGCACCCAGCACGGCCGTGGGTTCCGCTCCCGATGCGGCGCCGCTACCGGTCTTTGAACTGCATCCAGACAGGAGCAACAAACTGAAAAGCGCCGCAGCGGCAATCAACGCGGCGAAAGCTAGGCGTGGTTTGCGCATATCAAATTCTCCTTTGAAGCTGAGACTGTAGACTGGCCGTCATGCCCCCAGAAGTGGTTGGAGCAGCCCGAACGCTAGAACTGGTGGGAAAACCTGGCCTCTGCGAGCCATGACAACAACGGGAGGATACACGGTCGATGTTACAAGCGTATTACGGGCACAGCATCTTTGTCCGCCCTGGCGGCCGTTGCGCGCTCTACCCTACTCGCTGCGTACCGCAGTCATCGGATCGATGTGTGAAGCCCGGCGCGCCGGCAGGTAGCCGGCGACCAGCGCCACCACGACGAGCAGTAGCGCGACGCCGGCGAGAGTGCCCAAGTCGTGCGGCGAGAGCCCGAAAAGCATGCTGGCCAGGAGGCGGCTGGCGGCCAGCGCGCACGGGACGCCCAGCGCTAATCCCATCAGAACCAGCGCCAGCACTTCTCGCAGGACGCCGCCAAGGACCGTGGCCGGCCTTGCGCCCAGCGTCATGCGAATCCCGATTTCACGCGTACGCCGGGTAACGGTGTAGGACATCAGCCCGTACAAACCTATCGAAGCCAGCAGGAGCGCCAATGCTCCGAAGAAACTCGATAGCATGGCAATAACCCGCTCCTCCACCAGCGTCTGGCTGACCTCCTGCGCGATCGTCTTCGTGCTCTCGGCATACTCGTGTCCAAGCGACTCGATTTCGTGTCCAAGTGACCGAGCTATCGCTTCAGGAGCCTCGCCGGTGCGCACGAACAGATGGCCCCCCTGAGTCCATTGAGGATATTGAAAGCAGGGAACGTAGACAACCGAAGCGGCTGCGTTGTGGAGATCGAAGAGTCGTGAATCAGCGGCGATTCCGACTACTTCAAGATTCTGGTATTGCGGCATGAAGCCGAAGCGAATGCGCTCGCCGAGGACATTGCCCGAGGGGAAAAGCCGCGCCGCAAGACTGCTGCTGATGATGGCAACGTGCGGGTGGTGCTCGTCGTCGGTATCTTCAAAATTGCGGCCACGAATCAGGCTTATTCCGAGGGTCGGGAAGAAACCTGGCGAAACCGTCGCCTCGACGGCCTTGACTCCGGCGTCCGGGCTGGTTGCTCCAGCCATGGTGGATACCATGTCGCCCCAACCTTCCCGCGCAGGAAGGGAAACATCTGCGTACGCGGCTGAAAGGATGCCCCGCCGGCTCGAGACTCGACTGAGAAGCTGCCGGTGGTAGCCTGTCATCTCCAGGTTCTCGTAGCCGCCCGGCCTGGGAGCGAGGCTCAACTCGAGCACGCCTTGCTCGAGTCCCGGAT
>Ga0187888_1002997_pt1 | contig 13709 bp, 15 predicted proteins | sample June2016WEW_7_40_FD_132987 | JGI IMG/M metagenome (GOLD analysis project Ga0187888, IMG submission 132987) | Peatland microbial communities from SPRUCE experiment site at the Marcell Experimental Forest, Minnesota, USA - June2016WEW_7_40 | ecosystem: Environmental > Terrestrial > Soil > Wetlands... | reverse complement strand
GCTCAAGACGTGGCACCATGTGTAGCGAGGGAATACAGTTGCCGCTCCATCGCGAAAGGACTTACGGCAAGAATCGCCGGACTACTGTCAAAAACCTGTCAAAACACGACAGCACAGCGACGATCAGGTTGGTAAACTTAGTGACGAAGCGCGATAGTGTCTTCATGGCGTTTTGCTCCAGAGGGGGTTCCAGACAAACCCAAGTCTGACAGCAGGACGCCGTTTTTGCTCATCCTCTTTGGTTGTGGCTATGCCGCGTTAGGAGGAACCCAAATGACAAGGACACTACACGGCAAGGTTCACGGCAAGACCATCGAACTCGACGAAGACCTCGGCGTGGCCGAGGGACAGGAAGTCGAGGTCCAAGTGAAGGTCGTCCAACCGACGAAACCGACCACAGTGCCTATGAGCGAAGGACTGGCCAGGGTGTTCGAGATCCTGGGCAGACGGCATAGTTCGGGCCACACGGACACCGCTGAGCGCCATAACGAGCATCAACCATAAAACAGGTGTTGCTCCACGACGGCCAATAACAGCAGATGGCGAAAAGGAAATCAACATGACCAAGACAATCCATGCAGTGTACGAAAACGGCGTCTTTCGCCCCACGGAGAAAGTGGACCTGCCCGATCATTGCGAAGTCGAGGTCGAGGTCCGCTATGTGAGCGACAAGCCCACGAAACCTAGCCTGGACGATGTGTACGCCATTCTCGGCAGGCGTCATTCTTCGGGTGAACACGACCTTGCCGAGCGTCACAACGAGCATCAACCATGACTTCAGTGCTTCTTGATACGGTGGGACTGATCGCCGTTTGGGACGTGGACGATCAGTGGCACGCTGCCGCTGAGAATGCCTATCAACGCATTATTTCCCGGCGACAAAGGGCGTTAACAACCACGTTCATTCTTTTGGAATGCGGCAACACAGCGGCTCGACGTACCTTTCGGGCTGATGTCTGTGCCTTGCGACAAACGCTTGATCTGCGCGAGGAGTTGATCGTTCCTACGGAGGATGATTGGCAGGCGGCCTGGGTCGCCTACGAGCGTGGCGAGGCGGGGCAGGCCGGCATCGTCGATCATGTCTCGTTTCAGGTGATGCGTCGGCTTGGCATTACCGAGGCGTTCACGAATGACAAGCACTATCAGGCGGCAGGCTTCACCGTCCTGTTTTGAAACGTCGAGAACCTCATTATCGAACAAGTCCCGTTCGGTCTTTGGCAATACGGCGGTCGGTGTCAGGCGGTAGCGTGGGGCGTGAGGCGTGGAGCGTGAGGCGTGGAGCGTGGCGCGTTATCTCCCTCCCTTCGGCTTCACTGGCCACTGGCCACTGTTCTCGCCCCACGCCTCGCGCCTCACGCTCCACCCCGGCCGTCTGATCAATCCGGCACGAGCGCACGCAGCAACAGGCGATGGACCTCGGTCATGGGCAAGGTGCCGCGATCATCCGGCTTCGGTCCGTCGGCGATGAGAAGGGGCTTGTCTTCATTGGCCTTTGCGGGCAGACCATGACTTCCGCGCACCAGCCTCGGATTGAGCGGCACGACGTCGAAAAGCGTCCGGAAACCGAGCTTCTTTTGTATCAAGCGGCGAATCGCCCGACCCTTCGGCCAGAGCAATTGAGGATCGAAGAAGAGCTCGCAAGGGTCGTAGCCCGGTTTGCGGTGAATATCGACCGTGCGGGCGAAATCGGGAGCCAGGCGGTCATCGAGCCAGTAGGGATAGGCGAACCAGCAGTCGGGCTCGGACAGGACCACCAGTTCTCCCGAGCGGGAATGATCCAGACCCAGCTCATGCCGCTGTCGCCCCGCGAGGACGCGCATGACGCCCCCCTGGCCAGCGAGCAGATCGCGAACCGCGGAGAGATCCTGTTCCTGGGAAACGTAGACGTGGGCGAGCTGGTGATCACAGACCGCGAAGGCGCGGCTGGCGAAGGTGTCGAGCATCTCGCCGAAGGGACCGCGACGAACGCTCAGCATGCCCGCCTCGCGCAGCAGGCGATTGAGCAGGACCGCCCGGTTGACATCACAGTGGCCGTATTCACTCACCACCCAGACTCGCGCACCGGCCGAGCGGGCGATATCGAGCAAGGGAGCACATGCGGCATCGAGCTCACCGACCAGCCGGGTCATGTCGCAGCCGCCGGGGCCAAGCCGCTGGGGGTCGTAATCGAGGTGAGGCAGGTACACGAGGGTCAGCTCGGGACGCTCGCGATCGAAGACCTGGGCCGCCGCTCGGGAAATCCAATGCGTGCAGGGCAGCCCGGCGCTCGGTCCCCAGAAGGTGTGGAACGGGAACTTTCCCAGTTCGCGCTCGAGCCGGTCTGTCAGGCCCTCGGGAGTTCCGGTAATCGCGAACACCTTGTTGCCGTCGGCGCCATAATAGGGTTTGGGCGTCACGCTGATGTCGACCGCCGCTCCCTGGTTGAACCACCAGAAGAGCTTGGCGGCCAGGAACGAGCGGCCCCGCTCGCGCGCCAGGCGCCGGGCTGTCACGTAGACCGGTTCCGCCTGGAGCAGGGAATGGGATTGCTGCCAGAAACGGATCTCACCCGTCTCCCGGTACAGCCAGCCGTTGCCCACGATGCCATGCTCTTCGGGAATCTTTCCGGTCAGCAGGGTCGCCTGCGCCGTGCAGGTCACGGCTGGAACGGTTTCTTCCAGGGGGCAGGACCAACCTGCTCGAACCAGCTCCCCAAGGCGGGGCGCCAGCGCGAGCAGTCGCGGGGTCAAGCCGACGGCGTTGATCAGAACGATCGGTTGAACTTCCATGGACCAGCCCGCTGGAAACCCGGAGAATCAAGTTACTGACCGAATCTTCAGAATAACAAGAGGGTGCGATTGCATGTCCAGCCGGCTGCCGCTTCCGCCCTACACCTACGTGCCGGGTGGCCCCTGGCCACACCCGACTCACTCTCCGGACGGGCATTCGTGGGGGCGCCAGCATGGGGCCATTGATGCGATCCTGGCAGACCAATGGCAATCCTCGCCCGCGTACCTGCGGGGAGTCGCGTTGTTCAACGCGGGATACTACTGGGAGGCCCACGAAAGCTGGGAACTGCTCTGGCATGCCCACGGCCGCCGTGGACCGACCGCGGAACTGCTCCAGGGACTCATCAAGCTCGCGGCCGCTGGGGTGAAGGTCCGCGAGGGCCGGCCCGCCGGTGTTCGGACCCACGCCTCCAGGGCCGCCAGACTGTTCGAGAAATCGCGCCGTGAGGCAGGACGATTCCAGCTCGGACTTGATCTGCACGAATGCGCCCGGCAAGCCCTGGACATAGCCACGAATCCGCCGGCCGACGCCGCCGCGCCAGGATGCCCGGTAACATGCGTCTTCAGCTTCCGGCTGAAGCCTTGCACTCCGCCTGAAATTGACCAGCGCCCCGTGACGAATGACGATCAGCCCGCCCTCTGACCGGTGGAAGTTGCCCAGGCGCTGAGTTAGAATCTGTGGCACATCGAGAATTCGGCCCACCCCAGCGACGAGTAGCAAGCTTACCGCGTCGCCTGGCTGCGGCTCTGGGCGGCTCGAATCGCTGCGGCGAGGACCTGGTCGAGTCTGGGATCGCCGACGATGGAGTCGTCGAGCGGGGCGTCGGCACCGCCGTCGGCCGCGGGCTTGGCGGCAATGCGCGTCTTGACTGGGATGTCGGGAGTGACGCCTTGCTCGCTGTAGGGCCGGTTCCGCGGCGAGTAGAACTTGGCGGTGGTGAGTTTGAGACCGGCTGGGGCCGAGTGCAGTGAGAAGATGCTTTGTACCGAGCCCTTGCCATAGGTTCGCTCGCCGATCACGGTCGCACGGTGATGGTCCTGAAGTGCTCCGGCGAGGATTTCGCTGGCGCTGGCGCTGTCATGGTCCACCAGAAGATACATCGGCATTCTCCAGCGGGCCCGTCCGCTGGCCCGCAACACCTGGCTTTGTCCCGAGGCTCGGCCCCGGGTCGAGACAATCACACCCTCGTCGATGAACCGTTCGGCAATTTCCACGGCCACGTTGAGCAGCCCGCCCGGATTGCCGCGGAGGTCGAGGACCAATGTCCTCATGCCCAACGCCTGGAGGCCGGAAATGGCCTGATCGAGCTCGTCGGTGGAGGTCTTCTGGAACCCCGCAAGCTGGACGTAGCCGATGCCCTCGGCGGGTTCGACGATCTTGGCGCGGGTGATGCTCTCGACATCGACATGGCGACGGATCAGCCGGACCTCGCGGCGATCACCGTCGCGCTTGAGGATCTCCAGGTCGATACTCGTGCCCTCTGCCCCCTGAAGTCGATTGGCGGCTTCGTCGAGGCTAAGGCCCTTCACGACCTGGCCCGCGACCTTGACGATCCGGTCGCCGGTGACGATCCCTGCTTCCCAGGCCGGGCCGCCGCGGATCACGCCGACCAGGCGTAACCCCTGCGGATCATTCTTGAGCTCGATTCCCAGGCCGACGAAGTTGCCGTCGATCATGGCATACAGGTCTTCGAGCTTGTCCGGCGTGAGGTAGCTGGTGAAGTCATCAAGGGCGTCGCAGGCGCCGCAGGTGAACTCGAGCAAAACGGGGGTCGGCGGCAGCCCGATGCCCTGGCGGGCAAGCTCGCAGGCGGACAGGGCAATCTGGATCGCCGCGGTTCGGTCGGCAACCGCGAGCTGGCCCCTCATGTTCCGAAGTTGCTCTCGCAGCCAGGTGACGCGTTCCGGAGCGGCAGCGGCCACGTTCGTTTTCAAGAACAAGGGGTCGCGTAGTGCCACTTCCAGGTTGTCGAGCCCATGGCGAACCAGCGGCTCCAGGGGGACGGGATCGACATAGTGCGTCTGAATCCGGTCCAGGACCTCGGCGTAGAGGTCGATCGCCTGTTCCCGGGAAAGCCGCAGGAGAACACCGCGATAGCTCACGTCCTGGTAGCGCCGGATCAGCTTGAAGTGCAGCTCACAGAGCCGGAGCCGGCGACTGTACTCGATTCGGCTGGGCCAGCGCTCCACAGCCTTCCGGTAGGTCTCGATGGCAGCCGCCCAGTTGTGCTGCCGTTCGTTGTCGAGCCCTTGCTCCATCAAGGCCTGGGGCTCGTCGGCCGACGTTGTCTCGATGGTCGGCGAGGACGTCTCGGCGGGAGGGTCCGAGTCGAGAGGCGTGGCCCAGGCGGTCGGGCTGGTCATCCATGCCAGCATCGCCAAGAATGCCCAGGCTGCGGACCACTTAACCAGGCGACGCATGGCCAACCATCCTCCCGCTGCGGGAGGGTGCGCTCAGGGTGTTCGAGCCTAAGATGTTCGCGTGGGGCCGTTTCAAGGTGGACGGGCGAACCAATGGCCGGTCTTCACAGTCCGGTGTTCGTCCGGGAAGCGGAAACCCAGTTGAGCAGGAAGACTCACGTCCGCGCGCACCGCTCCGTCGTTGCCGTTCGATGATGTCAAGAGCCAGAAAGCGGGCACGACGGACAGGGTGGTTCGGTTCCTCGAACCCACTCCCATCCGCATCGGTCCGAAACAGGGCGCGGCCTCCGCCGCGTGCCCCGTTCGATCGGAATTATATCACACGGGGAAAGGGGTCGTGGCTCGGAATAGTGGCGAGTGGCGAGTTGTAATCGTTTGTAATAGTGGCGAGTGGCGAGTTGTGAGTGGCGAGTGAACAAAGGACATCGTTTCGCGACGGCCGGGTTCTCGTCACGCCCCACGCCCCACGCTCCACGTCACTTTACGACGCCCGTCTCCTCGTTGACCTGGTAAATCTGGTTGGCCTTGAGGTCTTTGAGCGTCGTGACCTTGGCCGAGGGCCATGTGATGTTCAGCTCATCGACTTTGTCTGCCTTGCCAAGGCCGAAAGTCAGTGGAAGCTCGACGGACGACAGGTAGCTCTTGGCGGGGAAGAGCTGGCGACGACACGTCTGATCCCCCACCTTGAGCTCGACCTTGGCCCCGATGGCGTCGTGATTGGAAGTTTTTCCGTTGCCCTTCAGGGCCAGGCGGACCCAGTGGTTGGCATTGCCGCCGTCGTTTCGGAAGAGGCGGGCCGGGCCATTGTTGACCACGATGACGACGTCGAGATCGCCATCGCCGTCGATATCGGCATAGGCGCTGCCGCGGCCTACGATCGGGCGGAAGAGGTTGGGTCCGGCAGTCTCGGGCCCGACCTTGACGTAAAGGTTGCGGCCGACTTTGCCCGAGTTCCAGAAGAGCTGAATCGGCTGCTCGTAGGTCTCGCTCGCCTGGACCTTGGAGATGTCGGGCTCGAGATGTCCGTTGGCCGAAAGCAGGTCAAGCCGGCCATCCAGGTCGTAGTCAAAGAAGAAAAGACCGAACTTCAGCGGGGGCTGCGTGGGCGCCCCCAGGCCGTAGAGATTGGCCAGGTCCGAGAACTGGAGGCTCGCCGGCTGGTCGCTGACGTACGGGGCGGTCATCTCGTTGGCGAAGTTGCCGATCGCCAGGCCGAGCCGTTCGTCGTTTCCAAAGCAGGCCCAGTCGCAGCCCATGCCCCCGCGCGGCGAGCCCGACTGGTCGAACGCGACCCCGGAAAGGATCGCGACCTCTTCGAATTTCCCCTGACCCTTGTTGTGGAAAAGGAAGTTCTGCACGGTGTCGTTGGCAACCGCGATGTCCACGAGACCGTCGCCGTCCACATCAGAGGGAGCAACTCCCAGCGCCTTGGCCAGGGGGGCCTTCAGGTCGGGCGTGCGGACCTGAATGCCCGACTCCTCGCTGATGTCGGTGAAGTGGCCTGAATCATTGCGCAGCAAGGCGCAAAGGGAGCCGGGGAACGAGGTCGGAGGCCCGTAAGCCCGCCCCAGGCCGCTGATCTGGAACCCTTGGACCTTATCGATCTCGGGGGTCCAGGTGATGTAGTTGCCAAGGAACAGGTCAAGGTCGCCGTCGGAATTGGGTTTGTTTTGCATAAATAGGGCCGAATCCATCGGACGTTACTTTTTTAATGTCAAACGCTAGTGGCTAATCTCCATTGGCTTTGTTTCGCACTTTCTTGACAGCCGCTTGGTCCGAGCCGCGTGCTGTTCGGTCAATCCGGGGTGAACCCGGCCCCTCTGCGAACCGTAAAGCTTTCCCCAGCTCTTCTTATCCGGCTTTTCCGCAAGACTTGCACGATCCGCAGATCAGTTGGGTTGGTTTCCGCGTGTCAAAGGACATACCCCGCGCGCCGCCTTTCGGCTTGGGCGACGCGCGGGTCTGCGTCTCACACCGAAATGTCAAAGACCTTCCGCACAATCCCATCATACTCAGTATATGACAAGATCGACCGAGTCTTGCGCGGATCAGAAACGGGGACGCAGCTAGAATCAAGAACTAGCTGCGTCCCCGTTTCCACACGCCAACCGCCGGCAACTCAAGGCACTCTGAGTCAGCCAGGAAGGTCCCGCCAGTCCCGCTCCGAAAACAAAACGGCTCTGTCGGAGCTTGCCCGTCTCGACACGGCGACTGGCGCCGAACGGAAATGCGGGCGATCCGGCTGGACGGGAACGCGCGGCATGGAGGCGCAGGCTGCCCCGGTCGGGAACTCCACTTGGTCAGGTGTTCCCTGGCCTGTTAAACTGGTTGTGTCCGTGCCTCAGACGAGCTGCAAGGGTTCGTGTCGATTCTCGTTCCGAGTGCGACCGGCGAGCGGCTGCTCGCTTTTTGAATTTTGTAATGGTCCTGAACGTATCAGTCTGGGTTCAGGACCGAGCTGTTTCATTCCACGACTGCCGCTCCTACGAACGTTCCCGCCCGAGTGCATGCCGACGCAGGGAGGATGAGCCTTTGTTCGCTGGACCGATCATTGCCCGGGAGCTGGTGACCACGCCCCGCCCCTGGCGCTATTACTTGTGGCGCGCATCGTTTTCTTGTGCTCTTTTCATTCTGCTCTGGACCGCCTGGCAGTCGATCATCGGCTGGCAAGACGTGCGCGAGCTGGGCGTGCTGGCACGGTTTGGCGGCGTGCTTTACGTCATGTTCGCGTTGCTCCAGCTCACACTCATGCTTTTTTTCGCCCCACTTTTCACCGCAGCCGCGGTTGCTTACGAAAAGGATCGCCGCACGTTCAACCTCTTGCTCATGACCAGCCTGAGCGACACGGAGATCGTCGTGGGCAAGCTGGTTGCCGGCCTGCTGAACATCCTGATCATCCTGGGTGCCAGCGTTGGTCTGCTCTCGCTCTGCGCCCTGCTGGGCGGCATCTCGTTCGGGCAGGTTGCCAGCCTGTTCGCGGTGACGGCGGCCTCGGGCGTGGCGGGCGGCGCGATGGGATTACTGATCGCCCTCTGGCGGGACCGAACCTTCCAGTCGATCTCGCTGACCATCCTGATGGTCGTCTTTTCGGTTGCCGGCGTCGAGCTCTTCTCCGTGGCCTTTCCCACCTTGGAGTTCATGGGCGTTCCCCTGAAAGAAGTGCTCAATCCCTACCGCGCGATGATCGCGCTCTTGTACCCCCGGGCAGACCAGATCACGGGAGTCGTGCGGGCCTCGAGCCTCGTCTACATCGGCGTCCGCTTGACCTTCGCCGCACTCATCGTGGCATTCGGCACCTGGAAGCTGCGGACCTGGAACCCAGGGCGAAGCGAGCCGCGCGAGCAGGGCGACGAGGCCGAGGCCGAGGTCGAGGTGGTCGAGACCCAGGTCGAGGTCAGGAAATCGCAGGAGTACGCCGAGCTCCCGGTCGCCGTTGGCGCGGCGACGACGGCGACCATGGACCCGGTTGCTCGCGGCGGCCAGCCGCTGCCCCGTTCCGCTCATGGCCATGACGGCTCGTTGCAAGAAACCGGAGCCGGCGGCGCTCCGTTCGACGAATCGTCCGGATCGACCACGGGTTTGCATGTCCCGCGCCGGACCCACAGGCGCGTGGCCGCCCCGCCGAGGCCCCACCGCCGGCCCTGGGCCAACCCGATCCTCTGGCGTGAGCTCATGACCCGGGCCTACGGAACCAAGCCTCTCATCATCAAAGGATGTTACCTTCTGCTGTTTGCCCTGGGAACCGGGTTCTTCCTCAGCCTGGCCCGGGGTATGGAAAACCCCTTGCGCAGCATGTTGTGCCTGATCCCCGTCGGCCTGGCCATCCTCAGTCTGGTCTTGATCAATGCTCAGGGCGTGACGGCACTGACGAGCGAGCGTGACACCGGTGCGCTCGACCTGCTGCTGGTCACCGAACTTTCCCCGGGCGACTTCATCCACGGCAAGCTCTTTGGAATCCTCTACAACAGCAAGGAGATGGTCGCACTGCCACTCCTCGGCGCGATTTTTCTCTGGTGGTCGGACTGGCTCACGGGCGAGAACCTGATCTTCTTCCTGGTCGACTACCTGCTGCTCTGCCACTTTTCGGCCATGCTCGGCCTCCACTCCGCGATCAGCTTCACCAGCAGCCGCACGGCCATCGCCAACAGCCTGGGCACGATCTTCTTCCTCATGGTCGGCATCCTTCTTTGTGCCTACCTGATCGTCCTCAGCGACCGCGAATTCGGCCGGCAACTGCTCAGCTTCATGATCTTCATCGGCGCCGGGAGCGTTGCCCTCTTCGGCTCGCTGGGCGCCAGGAACCCGTCTCGGGCCATCGCCCTGGTCTCGTTGCTGACTCCGTTCTGGACCTTTTACTGCATCATCAGCCTGATCCACGGCGATTTCCTCGCCGCCTTCCTCTTCAGCGCCGGGGTCTACGGCTTCGCGCTCCTGGCCATGCTGGTTCCGGCCGTCGGCGACTTCGACATCGCGCTGGGGCGGACGAACGCGATCCAGGGATAAAGAGCCGATCATCAGAGGCGAGCACAAACTCGGAGACTAACGATGAGACCGGAAGACGTTCGTGAATTCCTGAAACGCCAGCCGTTCCAGCCCTTCCGGCTGACCCTGACAGACGGCCGGAGCTATGACATACTTCATCCAGAACTCGCCCTGGTAGGCCGCAGTTGGGTGGGCGTGGGCCTCGCCCGACCGGGAGACCCGGAAGGTGTTGCCGACCGCCTGGTCACTGTTTCCCTTCTGCACATCATGCAAATCGAGCCTCTGGAATCGGTGGTCCCGCCCCCTGGCCATTGATTCCGGCTGCACATTCTTGTCATTTGACCCCAAAGCTTTACTCTCGCCCCAAGGAATTCCCTGAGCTACTGAACCTTGAGGCTCGATCGCTGCTAGAATCATGAAGGAGGTGACTCGAACCGGAGCGGAAGACCTGGAGGATTCTCTGGTAGGGGAGCATGAAGGCAATGGACCATTCCTTGTCGACTCGACCCACAGTTCGCGGTGGACGCGGCATCAAGTATCCAGAATCCGATGGAAAACCAATGGGTGAAACCGGGGTGCATGTCGATGTGATGCTGGCCGTGCTCGCGATGCTCCGGCGGCATTATTCCGGAAACGACCGGGTCGCAGTCCTGGCCAACATGTTCCTTTACCACGAGGAAGGTGATCCCAGAAAAGTCGTGTGTCCCGATGTCTTTGTCACTCTGAATGTACCCCGCAACACGATTCGCCGAACTTTCAAGGTCTGGGAAGAGGGCAAGGGCCCGGACCTTGTCATCGAGATCACCTCGAAAAAGACCCGGCAGGAGGACCTGCACAAGAAGTTCGATCTTTACCGCGAGATCCTCCGAGTTCGGGAGTACTTCCTCTTCGATCCTCTCGAGGAGTACCTGGAGCCGTCGCTTCAGGGCTTCAGATTGATTGATGGCCGTTACGGCCCCATCGCGTGGGCCGGCGCAGGACTTTTCAGCGAGGTTCTGGGCCTTCGACTCGAGAGAGACGAGATGGACCTGCGGTTCTTCAACCCGGCAACAGGACGACGGATACCGACGGCAGAGGAACTCGATAAAGCCGCGAACGCAGCAGAAGAGGCCCGACTCGAGACCCAGGCCGAGAACGAACGACTCCGCCGCGAGAACGAGATTCTGCGAAGCCGGCTGCCGGAGGAAACGGATTGAAGGTCGTCATTTGGAGCTGAGCCGGGCTTGAAAACCAATCCAAGGTCGCGGGCCCGGTATCCTCGGTTACAATGGATGGCACAGCGGACATCGGGTCGGAATCATCCCCGGAGCCCGGCAACCGGAGCAAGCTTCATGAGCGTCCCTGTTTCGACCAAGACTCCACGGAAGCCCAACCTCGACGTCGAGGATGGCATTGAATATCCTTCCTCGGACGGAAAACCCATGGGCGAGACGGGAACCCACGCGCGGGTGGCCATGGTGAGCATCTACGGGGTCCTCGATCGCTACTTCATGAACAACCCCAGAGTGGCGGTGCACGCCAACATGTTCATGTACTATGTCAAGGGAGATCCCAAGCGCAACGTCTGTCCCGACGTGTTCGTGGCCAGGGATGTTGACAACGATTTCAAGCGAAGGTCCTACAAGGTTTGGAAGGAGGGAAAGGGGCCCGACGTGGTCTTCGAAGTCACCTCGCGGAAGACTCGCAAGCAAGATCTGACGAAGAAGTTCGAGATCTACCGGGATGTCCTGCGGGTTCGCGAGTACTTCCTCTTCGACCCCTTCGAGGAGTATCTCGACCCATCGTTGCAGGGATACCGTCTGGTTGCCGGGAGCTACGAGCCGATCCTCATGATAAAGGGCGGGATGCCGAGCGAGGTTCTTGGGCTGGAGCTCCAGCGTTTTGACGTCGAACTGAAGTTCTACAATCCCGAGACCGGCAAGCTTCTTCCCTCGGTGCACGAGCTCGCCAGGGAAATCGAGACCCGGGATCTCGCGCTGCGCGAGGCGGCAGTGGCCTGGCGCGAGGCGGCAGTGGCCCGGCGCGAGGCGGAAGCCGCCCGGCTCAAGGAGGAATTGGCCCGGCGCGAGGCTGAGCAAGAGGTCGAGCGTCTGCGGCGCGAAGTCGAAGAGCTGCGTCGGCAATTGCCCGAGGCCGAGGAATGAGGCGCGGCGGTCTCGGAGCCCTGCTTGGAATTGCACTGGCAGTGGCCTCGGAGGCCGGGACACTCGACGACCTGGCCAGCGAACTGCCCCGGATCAAACCGCTCGAGCCCGCTGCTGCGCTCAGCTCGTTCCGGATTCACCTTGGTTGGTTCTGACGCTCGACGGCCGGCCAGAGAGGGGGCATGCCATTTTTCTCAAGGCGTGTGCCACTTGCCATCGTGTCCTCGGCGAGGGAGTGGAGGTCGGCCCCGACCTGGCCACGGTCGCCGGGAGATCTCCGGACGACTTGCTCTTGCACATTCTCGATCCCAATCGCGAAGTCGCGCCCAACTACGTCAACTACAACGTGGCGACGACCGACGGCCGCACGATCTCGGGGATCATCGCCTCAGAGTCAGCCACCGCCCTGACGCTCAAGCGCGCCCTTGGGGTCACCGAGGTAGTCCCCCGCGGACAGATCGAGGCCTTCGCATCGACGGGCCTGTCACTCATGCCCGAAGGGCTGGAAAAGGGACTCACGACCCAGGATCTCGCCGACCTGATGGCTTTCGTCAAATCGATCCAGCACTCGCCAGCCTGCCCCGGGCTTCAGCCCGGCCGATGAACGTTTCCCCGCACGCAAACGGAGCCTGCACCATGTTCCTCTTGCCTCTCCTGCTCCTTGCGCCCTCCCTCGCCTCTGCACCGGAGACACCGCTGGCGCTTCATCCCGAGAACCCGCATTACCAAATTCCGCCGTAAAGCCCCCGGGAGAAAAAAGGTGTCAGGGATCGAAAAACGACTTTCTCGCATCAATGTGCCCGAAATGGGTTCCTGACACCTTATCCGCCCTTCACCTTATCACCTTATCCGCCCTTGCCATCGCAGCGACGGGCGGGGCGGGCAGTTGGCTCACACGGACCAGGGATGGGTCGGGTTCTTCTTGGGGCCCCGGACGCCGTCCGGCGGGCCGAAGAGGGCCGAGCGAAGGTCCTCCTCCTTGATCGCCAGGAAGAGCTGGTCGACGCCCGCGGCGTTCCCGCCCGAGGGTTGAGCGACTCAGACCGAGAAGGCGCCGGTCGACTTCGATGATCGACCCCTTGTGTCGAAGGTCCACACGTCGAGGCTGTTGGTGTTGTCGTCGACGGCGGCCAGCCGCAGGACCCCGCCGGTGTTCGTCACGGCCAGGCCGAACGCTGCGCCCTGGGTCGGATCAATGGAGAACTCGCCAACGAACTTGCCCCCGGGCGTAAACTCGACCAGCTCGCTGGGTTGGGTCGTGTCCCCGTTGACTGCGTCGCCGTTGGCGGTGATGAGGTCGCCGTTGGGCGCTAACACCAGGCCGAGCGGTCCGCGGAGGTGCGCATTATCCTGATACACCACGGATCCCGTCCCGTCGTCGCTCGTGCGGGTGGTCGCGTTTGGAATGGCGAAGATCTCGTTGTCCTCCGTCGAGGCGACATACAGGGTGTCGTTCTTGGGGTTGTAGGCCAGTCCGGTCGGCCCGACCGCGAGCACCGCCGGTTCGATTCTATTGAGGTATCCGGAACCGATCCGCGTCAGGCTTTCGATGATCGGGGCGCCGCTCGTGGGGATCGACAGGTCGATCCGCGTCACCACGCCGTTGAGGACGTTGGAGACAAACACCTGGGCCTGGCTCCCCTGGTCGTTGACGGTAAGGTCCCAGGGACCGTCGAGGAGCGAGGAATTAGTCAACGTTGTCACGACGTTGCCGTTCTGGTCGAGGATCCGGAGTGTTCCCTGGCCGACCGACACCAGCTTGCCGGTGGCGGGGTCATAGGTCCCCGGGACGTTGCCCACGATGACAAAGCCTCTCTTCAAGATGCCTAGTGCAGTGGACAGCCCGATGTCGTTGGGCGTGGATGGACTCTGGAAGAAGAGCGATTCGCTGCCG
>Ga0187888_1002993_pt1 | contig 13722 bp, 13 predicted proteins | sample June2016WEW_7_40_FD_132987 | JGI IMG/M metagenome (GOLD analysis project Ga0187888, IMG submission 132987) | Peatland microbial communities from SPRUCE experiment site at the Marcell Experimental Forest, Minnesota, USA - June2016WEW_7_40 | ecosystem: Environmental > Terrestrial > Soil > Wetlands... | reverse complement strand
GTTGGGAGGCCGACGTCAGGATCATCGAGGGCGGCCATGCAATTATCTTCGGGACTGGGCCGATCCGCTTGACCGAGGTGCTTTCCGGTCCCGAGACTCCTTTACCGGAACCGGGACTACTGTTTCACTCGGCCATCAGGACGGAACGGTCCGCCAGTCTGCACCCGGGTGGAATCGTCGAATACCAGACCTGTTTCGAGGTCGAGCGCGTCGATCGCGAAGTTTTTCGGCATCTCTGCGACGAAATGATCGCCGATGGTTCGCGTCATGCCCTTGTTCATCGCTTCGGGTCATCCAACCGGCTGGCGCCTCCCGCCCTGACTCATGTTCATGTCGAGGCCCGCGTCCGCGGATTGTCGGTCCAGTCGTTTCATACCTTTCCGGACGAGTGCGCGATCGTTCGCTCACAATCGCTCTACGAGCTGATCCGAACGTCCCCGAAGTGTTGATTTCCAACCGGCTGCAACCGGAGGCTGGCGGAAATCACCCAGCCGATTGGTGCCCGCGTTGACATCGCCCGGCACCATCCGCTGCCCGTGTTGACATCGCCCGGCACCATTCTGGCCATTTCGGGAGTCGTTCACGGCCCCCTCGCGGCCGCGCTTTCACGCTTCGAGATGGCTCGATGTTGCGTCAATGATGAAAGCAAGTTAAGATCACCGGGGCGTCATGAGGCGGGCGCAGATTTGTCACCTGTCTCGACGGGCGCGGCTCTTTCTCTTGGCGGTCAATGACATCGGAATGAACCGGCGCGGCTGCGTCAGAGCCGTGCGTGGTGCAATCGGACTCGCGCGGCCTCTCTTGATCCCAAGCGTGAACGGGATGACCTCGATTCATCCCCGGAGGCGACCGATGGATCGGATGGAACACATCCGCGGCAAGATTCTCGAAGGCGACCAAACGGTCCTGGATCCAGTCGATGGCTATCTCGCCTGCCACGACCATAAGGGTCGCAAGACCCTTTATGGCTACTTCGAGATGCCAACCGAGGAACTCAAGGTCCTCAACCGCGAGACGTGCTACCGGCTGGTCCTCAGCGATGGCCGGCAGGCGAACATCTACACCGAGATTGTTCCCAGCAACATCGCCGGGAAATCCGTCGCCGAATTCCATATCAACGGGCTTCTGAAAAAGTGAGCCGCCCGGTCAAGCTCTTGGTCTTCTGCCCGTCCGACCTCGAAGACGCTTGGCGCGCTGGTCTCGCGACGGATGGATTCGTCGCCAGAAGTATGTGTCCCTTAATGAACCTCTTCGTGGGGTTTCGAGCGTTTTGAGAAGGCACCATCTCGCGGCTAACGGGGTGAACTCGAGACAATGCGATTTCGCCAATCGCGCTGATTGATGCGATTGGACATGGCCGACGAGTGTGGCCGGCAATTTCCGCGGTCTGTGACTGTGTGGTGTCGCCCCGACAGCCGATATCTTGTCTGTGACGCCTCGAGGGGAGCAGCAGAGACGTCTCTGGCTTGCGGTCGCCGTGGGGGGAACGTTCCGGTGCAACGCTCCAAGGTCGTCGCATGGCGAATGACCGCTCCCTGCGCTCACCATACTGTTCACGTGAACGTCAAAGTGCTCTCCTTGAATCCTCATGGGCCGCCCGATTGGTGGGTTTTCAACAAAAAAGCGGCCTGGGAGGAAAAAATTTTATCGGTGGCCGCGAGCGATCCTAAGTAATGTGGAAGCCACGCTCCGGTGATGCCATAGCGACGTCGCAACTGGCACACTTGGGGGCGGTGTCGATGAGAATTCGGTTGGCTAGGTTCGTCCAGGCGTGTATCCTGCCATCGTCTGGACGAGGGGTGCTGCCGGAGTTACCGGTAAGCGATTCGGCATCCGAGGAGCATTGCCACGATGCCTCATCTGTCCCGAATCGACCGTGTCCGAGGGTGTCTGCTGGGGTTGGCGATCGGCGACGCGCTGGGCGCTCCGCTGGAAGGCCTGACAACGCAGCAGATCAAGACACACTACGGTCGGGTGAAAAATTACGTCGACGGCGTTCAGGCCTGGAAACGCAAGCCCTATCGATGGCGCTTGAGAGGGCTCTATTCCGACGACACGCAGCAGGCCCTGGCCCTCTGCGATGTCCTGATCGATCATCGCCGGATCGAGCAGCAGCGTCTGGCGGAGCTTTACCTGGCACTGGCAACGCCCAAAGGGTCGTTCGTGGGTGCCCACCGAGGGATCAGTCGGAGTTTCCGGCAGGTCCTGATCGACCTGGAGCGCGGAGTTCCGCCCCGCCACAGCGGTCAAAAAACCGCCGGCATCGGCGCGGCGATGAGGATTGCCCCGGTCCCGCTCTACTTTGGCGACGATCGCGACGGGATGTTCGAGTCGGCAATGGCCGCCAGCATCATGACCCATCGCGATGTGCGCAGCTTGAGCGGCGCACTTCTGGTGGCTCATGCCGTCCGCCGACTGGTGGCCGGCGAACCCCGCGATCCCAGCTTGCTACTCTGGGTCGCCGCCGACGCGGCACGCGACGAGGAACGCATCGCCGAGGAATACGGCGACGTCATGATCTCCTACGACCGCCATGCGCGGGCCCTCTCGCGGGCGATCGCTCACGTCGAGTCCATACTCGAGCTGTCACGCGAACGCGCCCTGGCAGCCTTGGTCGAGGAAGCCAACCGGCACGGTGCCGAGCCCGCATGCAAGCGGCCGACGATGGGCTTCCCGCCGGCTTGCATCCCGACCTGCTTTTACCTCCTGCTCACGACCGACAGCTTCGAGGAGGCGCTCACCGACGTCATCAACCTGGGTGGCGACGCGGACACCGCGGGAGCCATCCTGGGTGCCCTCGCGGGTGCGTACTACGGAATTGGACAAATACCCAGACGCTGGCTCGACGGTCTCCAGAATCGCGCCGGCATCGATGCCAGGGCCAGCGCACTCGCCCAGCGGTCAGCCCACGGTCTGGACATCCCCGACCTGATTGCCACCGAACAGGAGCTCGGCCGCAAGGAAGAGTCCTACCTCGAGCAGCTCGGGTCTTTCTCCCGCAACGGGGGCGATAGGGGTGCCAACCAGGTCATCTGAACCCTCCTGGCCTCGCCACTCGTCGCCTCTTGCTGCCGCAGGGCCTCGGCATGGCCCAAGCGACCAGTCATCATGCAAGCGCTGCTCTTTCCCCAGGGAACGTTTTGAGGTAGGCTCTTCGTGGAGCGTTACTCTTGGTGGATCGGGATGTGCCCGCTCTTCACCGGGTCGAGGGCCGGCTGGTGCTCCCGACCTTTCGCCGCAAGCTGGCCTCTTGACCGCACCCCCGCGACCTCGGCCCTTGGGGAGGCCGTCCAGCGATGAGTCGGAGCATCGGCGATCGGATCCGCAAGAAACTGCACGAGGCCGAAGGTTACCTGGATCTCGACCTTCCCCGGCATTCCCTGCGTATTCTCGAAAGCAGGACCGATTGGCCGGGTTTGCAGTTCGAGGCATGCCTGATCAAGGGCGAAGCTCTACGCCGGCTGAATCGCTTCCGCGAAGCCATCGGGCCGCTGGAAACTGCTGCCAGCCTTCGGCCCAGCGACAGCGGCGTCGCCCTTGCGCTGGGCTGGTGTTACAAGCGCACCAACCGCCTTGCACAGGCCATCGACTCGCTCGAGGCGGCTCGCAAGAATCATCCCGACAACCCCCTGCTGCACTATAACCTGGCCTGCTACTGGAGCTTGGCCGGCAACCTGGGCCGGGCCATGGATGAGCTGCACTCGGCGCTGGAGCTGGAACCCGACCTGCGCAATCGCCTGGCCGATGAGCCGGACTTCCACCAGCTCCGCGGCAACCCGGATTTCGATCGTCTGTTGATGGACCCGGCGCCTCGCAAGTGACAGCACACAGAAGGCGGTGCGCAACCAGGCACAGCGCATACCCTTCCGCCGACCTCGTTCTGGATCAGGATCACCGACGGCGCAGTAAGAAATGGGCGGGGGGCATGAAATTGCAGCCGTCGCACGGTCCACTTCGACCGTTCGAGTGACTCGAGCCGAAGGGTTTCACTTCGAGACTCGGCTCGAGCTCAGCACTCGTCGAGAACGCGCTGGGTGATCCCACGCTCACATATCTTGCACCACTTCCATCGCTTGGCGCCCAGAAGTTCGTCGAGATGCTTATGTGCAATACGGACGCTGCGAAACCAGATCTTGGTCTCGCTTTCGCCGATTTTCTCGAGCTTCGGACAGCGAGCGAAATGCAGCAGATTGGAAGCCCCGGAAGGTTGCCCCTTGCTCTTGGCGACGTTCAGGGTACCGTGAAAGATGAATCCGATGGCCTCCAGACGCGTCTCCCAAAGGTCCTCGGCTGACTCGAGGGGACGAATCACAGTCTGTTCCTGAATCGGCATTAAATTGTTCCCATCACCACGGGATCGCGACACCTTCTATAAAAGAAGTCTAACCGATTTGGCGGGGAAACGCAAGACAGGGCGAGGACGGTGCCCTGTCGGTCTTCTTCATCCAGCGCGAAGGTCGTGACGCCTTGCTACGAGAAACGGTCGGCCATCTCCGAGACCTTCCCCGCTACCGACAGATCCTCACGACCCTGGTCCGGTACGGCTACCATGACGTGGTCGCCGCGCTCCATCTTGAAGGGATCGTCCGGCCGATCGAGCGGGTGACGATGGGTGTGGACACGGCACCCCAGGATCGGCCGCGCAGGCTGAGGCTCGTCTGCGAGGAGCTCGGGCCGACTTTCGTCAAGCTCGGCCAGGTGCTCAGCACCCGGCCCGACATCATTCCCGAAGCCTACACCATCGAGCTCGCCGCCCTGCGCGACGACGTGCGGCCCTTTTCGTTCATCCAGGTCGAAAAGATCCTGACCGAGGATTACCACGCGCCGCTGGCCGAGGTTTTCCGCTCGCTCGATCCTCAGCCGGTCGCCTCGGCCTCGATCTCCCAGGTTCATCGCGCGGTCCTCCGCGACGGCAGGACCGTTGCCCTGAAGATCCGCCGCCCGGGCGTCACCAAGATCGTGCAGGCCGATCTCGATATCCTCAAGAACCTCGCCCAGCTTGCCGAGCGGCGGCTTCCCTTCCTGGCTCCGTACAAGCCCCTGGCCCTGGCCCGGGAGTTCGAGCGCAGCCTCAAACGCGAGCTCGACTTCACGATCGAGCGCCGCACCATGCAGCGGTGCCAGAGCCAGTTTGCCAGCGATCCCACGGCACACATTCCCTGCGCGATCGAGGCCTTTTCCACGCCCCGCGTGATCGCGATGGAGTTCATCGAGGGAGTCGGCGTGGATGACCTCGAGGGGATCCGGGCGCTGGGCGCCGACCCCGCGGAGGTGGCCGTGACCGGAGCCCGGATCCTGCTGCGCCAGATCTTCCAGTTCGGCTTCTTCCACGCCGATCCCCACCCGGGAAACCTCCGCGTCCTCGCAGGCGGTGTCGTCGCGCCGCTCGACTACGGCATGTTCGGGCAGCTCGACAGCAGGACGCGCGAGCGGATCGCCGATCTGCTGGGCGGGCTGATCGCCCAGGACCCCGATCGCGTTCTCGGCGCCCTCGCGGCGCTCGACGTGCGCGGCGACCAGGTCGATCCCAAGGCCCTCCGCCGCGACGTCAGCGAGCTGGTTCACACCTATTCCGAGCTGACGCTCGACCACATCAACCTCGGTCTCCTGCTCCGCGAGCTGATTGCTTTCATCCGGACGCACCAACTCCATATTCCCCCGGACCTTGTGCTCCTGATCCGTTCCCTGGTGACCATCGAGAGCGTGGGCCGCCACCTGGACCCCCACTTCGACATCGCGCGCCAGCTCGAGCCGTTTCTCCGCGAGCTGGCGCTGCGCCGGTTCCATCCCTACCGTCTGCTCAACCAGACCACGCAGACCGTGGAGAACCTTCAGCGGATCGGCACGCTCTTGCCCGACCTGCTCAGCCAGTCGCTCGAGTCGATCAAGCGCGGGGAGCTGAATGTACGTTTCGACCTCCAGGGCTTCGAGCGCCTGGTGCGCCAGTTGACTCGGGCCAGCAACACACTGGCCATCGGCATCGTGATCGCCGGCCTGCTCGTCGCCTCGTCCCTGGTGTTACGGGTCGGCGCGACGTCGCTGGCCTACTCGGGGTTTGCATTCGGTATGGTTCTCAGCATCTGGCTAGTCTGGAACATGTCGCGGGGCTGACGGAGCCCGAATCGGATCGCTCCGCTTGTGGATCGCGGCATCTTCTGTAGGAGAGACTCATGGCAGCCATCGAGGGGCTCACAGCCCGGGTCACGGTGTCAATCCAGGACGCCCGGGTCACCATTGCCGGCGGCCAGGTGGACCTTGACGTGCCGCGAATCCAGGTGGCGATCCCCAGGGAAGACTGCACGGAGCTGACCCGCCGGATGATGCCCGAGCGGTTCGCGTTTCCGGCGATGGAGTTCGGCCTTGGCCAGCGGATCACCGGCCTGGTCTCCAACCTCCGCGGAGTCGAGCTCAATTACGAAGGCAACGAGATTCACTTCAAGTCGCAGCCGAAGTATCGCGTCGAGCTCCACCAGCGCCTACCGGTCATCGGCTGGAAGAAGATCGCCGCGATCAGCGGCCAGGTGGACGTTCCGGGCCTGATTCGCTTCCGCCTCGACAACCCCGGCGCGCCTTTGCCGGAGGTGGAGATCTGCTACGAGATCGTCCCTGGCGTGCCCAACATCCTGAACATCCCCGACTGGGCCGAGACCACGTTCAAACCCGACGGCCAGACCATCCGCGACAAGATCCGCGAGCTGCTGACGCGCCAGGAGCTGATCCGCCCCTTCAGCCGCTTCGCCGGCGCGGCCGTCTTGCAGCAGGTGCGGATCCAGGAACTCACCATGTCCACCGACCTAACCTGCGTGCGGCTCGACTTCGCCATCGTGGCGCAGGTGGAACACTGAAATCACAGGATCCCGAGAGAAAAACGATTCACGTCCGGATCCGGTCCCACCGCCAGGAGGCGAGCAGTGCGAAAATGAAGAGCGGCAGCCAGGCGGCCAGCGACGGGACGAGCACCGCGGTGCTGCCGAGGTACTGGCAGAGCATTACCGCGCCATAGAACATCGCCGAGTTGCCCAGGGCGAAGCCCAGATTGATGAACATGTTGCGGCCGAAACCGCCAAGCACCAGTGGCAGGCTCATGAACAGAAGGGTCAAGGCAAGGATTGGCCGCATCAGCCGAACGTGAATGTACATCGTGATGTCGGCCAGCTCCGTGCCTTCACTGGCAGGGTCGGCCACGCCGTCGAGCAATTCGCCCATCGTGGCGTACTGGTACCAGTTCGGTTTCCTCGTCATGGCCTTGAACGACAGGCTCGACTTGAGGAAGTAAACGTCGCCCGCCACCAATGCCGGGTCGCCGCACGGCGGCGGAAATCCGGTCGTGTCTTTCACCTTGGTGAGGATTGATGCGCCAGGCTCGAGCAAGGCCGGGTCAACCGGCGGGTTGACCGAGGCCGCGCGGATCAGCCACCCGCCCTTGATCGGAGCCGTGGGATGATCGGCCGGTACGTACGTGGCTTGCCGGGCCTCGATTTTCCGGATCGCGCCGAACACCGCGTACGGAATCGTGGCATTGAACCGGTTGACGATCGTCCGGGTAGCCCGGTCGGCCCAGCTTCCATCCACCATGATCCCGCGCGAGTCGTAGCGGCTGGGAACCTGAACCTTGACCATGCCATCGTCGTCGTGCGATTTCTGGATCTCTTCGGCAAAGCGCGGAATGACGATCTCCTGGTTGGCCACCGACAGCCCGCTGACGATCACCGATGAGAAGAGCACCGGCCGGATGGCCCGGTGCGTGCTGATCCCGGCCGCCAGGATCGCCAGGTGCTCGTTGTTCCGCTGCATCCAGGTCACCGTGAAGATCGCCGCCATCATGCCGATCACACCGCCAAGCTGGTCGAAATAGAGGGCCTGGTGCAACAGGTAATACCGGCCCATCACCTTGATGAGCTCGACGAAACCCTCGGCGCGCTTCATAAACTCATCGAGATTACTGAATGCGTCGATCACGATGTAAAGGCCGACCAGCGAGACATAACAGGTGAAGTAGGCCTTGAAAAACGCCCAGAACCGCTGGCGATCGAGGATACGCATGTCTCTACTCCCACCGCGAGGAGATTCGTTTTCGTTTCCGAAAGGGCGGAGCTCGCTTCAATGCTTGATGATCTTGGGATAAACCCACACGGACAGCACGGCGAGCACGAGATTGCCGAGCCAGAGGGCCTTGGTCGGCTCCATCGAGCCCTCCTTGCCAAGGTTGATTCCGAAGAGAATGAGAGGATAGTAAAGCGTGATGATCGGCACGAAGCATGAGATGAAGGCGCTCAGGAAGTCGCGCTTGGCGAAGAGAATTCCCACCGGGGCCCCGAGGATCACGAACAGCAAGCTGCCGAAGGCCATCGAGGTGCGCTGCTGTTTCTCGGTCTCGAACTGGTCGACCCGTGACTGCCAGTAGGCGTGCTCGATGAAAGCCCGCTGGATCTCGGCCCACTTGACGTCGTCCAACCGGCCGGCGGCGAACTGCAAACCCACGGTGATCACCTGCTGCTTGCGGTCAGTTGCGATCTTCCGCCGCGCCTTGATCAGCTCTTTCTCGATCTCCTCGTTGGGGTATTCCTGGATCGACTTCTCCATGTTGAACTGGCCGTCCTGGGGGATCGGGATCTCCAGGATGTTCCGGTTGATGAGCGCCACGTCGTCATCCGGGCCGTAATTCTGGAGTTCGGCCTGGTCGAGATGGACGCGAACCAGCTTTTCCTTTTCAAAGAAATGAAGTTGCGCGCGCTTGGCGCAGATTGTGGCGCTGTAAGTATCGCTGTTGTCCTTGTTCTTGGCCCGCTTGTTGAAGGTGGCGTCGATCATGTCCTTGCCCTGGACGTCGCGCACCTTGATCAAGAAGGGCCAGCGCGGGTTGTTGAACTCGCGGTCCCGCTTGAGAAACTTGTAGAACGTGTCCTCGAGGTCCTTGAACAGGACAAGCTTGGCTTGATGAGCGCTGCGGGGAATCCAGCCGCGGCTGACGTAGAGCAAGAACCCGCTCAGGATGATGGCCAGAAAGAGGGTGGGCCAGATCACGGTCATGACGCTCAGGCCGGCCGACTTGACCGCGATGATCTCGTTGTCGCCGGCGATCCGCCCGTAGACCACGGTCACGGCGAAAAGCAGCGAGACGGGCATCGTGTAAGGTAGGGTGCTGGGAATGACATAGGGAATGAGATGGGCGATGTCCTGGGGAGCTAGCAAGCGGCTCCTCAAGGCCTCGGCCGCGATCATGAACAGGACAAAGATCGCCGTCATGGTCAGCAGTGACAGCAAGAAGGCGCGGAGCACTTCTCCCGAAACGTACCGCTGCAGGATGTTCAAGACCACGGCCTCCCCAGAATTGCATCCTTGCCCCAGGTCAACCGCCCTGACTCGATGTGCTGCCGCGGCAGCCAGGTTCGCCGAACTCTCGCGCTCCTGCCCACGCCATCAGCCGGCCGCGCCAAGAGCTCCTCTCAGTGCCGCGCCCAGTCGCCGGGCCCCTTCCTCGAGCTCGGGTTCCGAGGGAACCCCGAAGGTCAACCGAAGGTGGTTGCGGGGAACGGGTCCCGGCTCGGGAGCGAACGCATACTCTCCCGGCACATAGAGGACTCCCTCTTGCAAGCACCGCGGGAAAAGCGGCCCTTCGAATCCGGTATCGACCTCCTCCGGAACAGTCATCCAGACGAACAGTCCCCCGTTGGGGTGGGTCCAGCGCACCTTCGCTTGAACGGGTGCGAGATGGCGCTGGAGCGCTGCCACGAACACGTCCCGCTTCTTGCCATACAACTCGCGCAATCGCGCGACATGACGATCGTAGTCGCCGCTGGCCAGCGCCCGCTCGAGCAACTGCTGGTTGAAGTTCGCCGACCCGAAGTCATGATTCCCTTTCAGTCTCAAGATCGGATCGATCAGGCCCTTGGGTAAAACCCCGTAGCCGATCTTGACTCCGGGGCTGAAGGTCTTGCTGAACGAGCGGGCCAGGATCACCGTCTCGTCGTCGGGGTCCAGGCTCCACAGGCTATGGGGCTCCTGGACACCGTAAGACAAACCGTGATACGCGGCATCCTCGAGCACGAAGATGCGGCGGTTCGCCGCGTCGGACCACCGCCGCACCAGGTCGACCAGGGGCTTGCGTCGTTCCGCCGCCAGGCTGATTCCGGTGGGGTTGGCATGCTCGGGAATCGTATAGATCAGTTTGACCCGGTCAAGCTGCCCGTCGTCGCGGATCTGGACGAGCGTCCGTTCCAGGGCGTCGATCCGCAGCCCTCCGTCGTCGATCGGCACCCGGACCGCCCGGGCGCCTCGGGTCTCGACCGGCCCGAGAAACACGAAATAGGTCGGCGACTCCACCAGGACGATATCGCCGGGATCGAGCAAGGCCTCGCAGATCAAATAGATCAACTGGGCGGAACCCGTGGTCACGACGGTGCGGGCGATTGCCTCCTGATACGTCCCCCCGGCCACTCCCTCGGTTTGCTCGAGCCGCTCGATCAGTCGGGCTCGCAACCCGGCGTGGCCGATGGTGGTCCCGTACTGCAGCGACTTTCGCCCATCCGCCTCGCTGGCGAACATGGCGGAAACCGACCGGGCCGAGACCTCCACCGGCAGTGATTGCTGATCCACGAATCCGGCCGCGAGGGAGACGATACCGGGATTCTCCAGGGCCGTCTGCATCAGGTTGGTGATCGAGGGAGGACTTGTTCGGATGGCGGCCTTGCTGAGTGGAATCGGTAGCGTCTTCGTTCGCGGTAGCTGATTCAAGGAGGGCAATCCCCCAGAGACACGGAGTACTCTAGCGACCCCTGACATGGTGTCAAGCTCGGTTTGCATGCAATCCTCAAGCCGCCTGGTGCGGCAGGTCTCGCCCGGTTTCGAGCATCAGGAAGGTGGTCAACCTGGGTCTTTCAAGGCCCTCGATGCTCGACCTTCGGGCTCTCTGCGCTTAGACTGGTAGACAGTCCAGGCACGATCAGGGTTCGGTCCGGTCGCGACACTCACGACGCCTCCAGCACCGGACCAATGTCCATCACCACGAACGCCGCAACGGGAGACATCGAGCGGCCTTGTCAGTGCCGCTGCGCTGCCGGCGAAGTACAGGACATCGAATTATAGCCGAGTTCGGTCTCGCAAGGCATGTCGCTGCCCAGGAAAAAGCGGTCGCTCCCTTGCTGGCGGGAAGCCTCATGCCCAGAAAGTTCACGCCACCTGATCCTCGTTCTCGCTCCAGAACAGGTAGTCGTTGCTATTGGTGGGGTGCAGACGGATCTGCTGCTCGAGAACATCCATGAAGTGTTGCACCCAGTAGCCGGTTTGGCCTTGCTGCTGGGCGTCTTTGGGAACGTGGAAGGGCGGATGGAAGTCGATGTGATAGCGCCGGTCCGGGCCGATCCGGCAGTAGACGATGACGAGGGGAGCTTCGCTCAGGGAGGCCAGGACGATCCAGGTGGTGGAAAACCGCAACGTCCGGCCGAGAAACTGTGCCTGCTCGGTCATCTGGCCCGACCACCGGACGTCGCCGGCAAGGAAGAGGAGCAAGCCGGCCCTGAGCACTCGTGATGCGCGAAGAATCGAGCTCGCGGCGTCCTTGGAACCCCCCTTGCGCGAGATGAACAGCTTGTCCTGGCTGAGCGGCCCTTCCGAGACGAACCGCCGGGACATGAACCGGGAGACGCTGTGGGGCCGCTCCATGTACAGCCGGAGAGGGTAGTTGTGGCGATAGAGCCAGTGCGATGGCAGCATGTGGGCACCAAAGTGGCTGGTCAGGATGATGCAGCCCTTCCCCTCGGCAAGCGCCGCATCCAGGTGTTCCCTGCCCCTGATGCTGAACATTCCCTCGGCCCGCCGATCGGACACGCCGTCGAGGAGCATGTCGCGGGTCCGCCAGAGAATCTGGTTGCCAGCCAGCTCCTGGCTGATCGCGGGAACATCCCAGTCGCAATCGAGCGTCTCCCGCGCCTCGCTGACGGCCTCCTGGAACGCCTTGCGCAGGGGCTTGTGCAGCCTGTACTCGAGCTTCCCGAATCCCGAAAGCAGCCCCGACGCCGTGGTCAGCGGCAGCCAGCGGATGAACGGCAAGATCCCTTTGAGAAACCCCTTACGGATGTTCTGACCGCGTCGTTCCATCGACCTTCCCCCATCCCTGGAGTCGATTGACCGGGCACCTCGACGTGGGTCGTAACCCTCCATCAAGGCCCCAAGGTGATCTGCCTCATCGGGACCGTCGACCGCGATCCCGGAACCCTGAATTGCCCGTGGCCGAGAGTTTGGCATGCCTTCCCCTGCCTGGCAACGTCAAAATCCACGACGGCCCGCCTTGAACGAGCGTGGCGAGGCCGGTCCTGTTCCGGCGGCTGTAAGAAATGGAGCCACGGATGGACGGTGAAGAAGCCTATCGGGAAGAGCAGGGAACACTTTACATTAGCGTAGAAGAGAAAAGCTGATTTCCTGCCTCAGGGAAAACTCCCGTGGCCACAATCACTCCGACATTGCCGGCATTCACGCCAGGGCCCACACCACCGGCCGGCAGCCCGGCTCCCTTCCGCCTGAACGTGGCCCAGTATGATGCCATGATCGAAGCTGGGATCTTGACCGAGGATCACAAGGTCGAACTCGTGAGAGGAGTCTTATTTCGCAAGATGCCCAAGAAAGGCCCTCATTCGATCGCCAGCAGGGAGACGTTCAAGGTACTGGATCGCCTGATGCCCTCCGGCTACTTCGTCACCAGGGAGGATCCGGTGCGAATCCCCGACTATGACGAGCCCGAGCCCGACATATCGATCGTACGAGGTCAATCGCGCGACTATTCCATTCAACCCGATGCGTCGCGTGTGGCGCTCGTGGTTGAAGTTTCCGACGCGACGCTGGCGTATGATCGCGGAGAGAATCTCCTGGCCTACGCTGTGGGGGGCATTCCGGCTTACTAGATCGTCAACCTGGCGGGGGGAACCCCTCTAGGGTCGGGACAGCTCGAAGTCTACACCGAGCCATCGGGCCCGGTTGATCCCGTGGGCTACCGCCGCTGCGTGGTTCTCAAACCCACCGACCAGATCGAGCTCGCAATCGACGGCCAGATCCTCGGGCGGATTGCCATCTCGGCTCTCCTTCCCTGAGATGTCCCGCCCTGGAACCATCGCCTTCGTGGAAGCCTTGGCCACGCACCTTTATCCTGGATAAATAGGGGGACCGGGATGTCAACTTGCGCTTCCAGGTGAATGGTTCAATACATGCAGCTCATTCGAAATCGGAACACCGGACGCTTCGAGCTTGGCAATCGCGGTCGCGACACTCCTGGAATTCAGGTCGCGCGTGGGATCGTTGTCGAAGTGCAGCAGCAGGATCCCCGGATGGCCGCCTCCCGATGCTCGAACCAGATCGTGAAGTAAGGTGAAGTCTCGAGCATTGCGTGTCAAGAGGACCCGGCCGGCCCGGATCGCCTGGGTCAGATGGACAGGATCGGGCGTCCCGGAAATCCCCAGGTCAACCGGGGCTGCGACATCGTGCCCAGCCTTGCGGAGCACCATGGAGAGCTGCCGAGAGGCGGAATCATCGTAGAGGCAGATCCTCATGGCTCGACTCGAGCACCGGACGCGAGTGGCGGAGCTGCGGCCAGGCCGCGGGATTCGCTTTCAGCCCAGTCCTCCTCTCGTTCCCTCTGCAGGAGCGCCGCATTGCGAAGGCAGTAATGTATGGCCTCCCGGACAGCCTCTACCGGCACGTCGTAATCTTGGGCTACCTCATCGGGGGTCATGG
>Ga0187888_1002991_pt1 | contig 13728 bp, 9 predicted proteins | sample June2016WEW_7_40_FD_132987 | JGI IMG/M metagenome (GOLD analysis project Ga0187888, IMG submission 132987) | Peatland microbial communities from SPRUCE experiment site at the Marcell Experimental Forest, Minnesota, USA - June2016WEW_7_40 | ecosystem: Environmental > Terrestrial > Soil > Wetlands... | reverse complement strand
TCAAGCTTGCCTTCGCCGTAGTCTTGGCCGTCACCCCGTGCACTCGAGCCCAAGCCCAGGCTGGGTTTGACGACGACCGTGTCATGCTCCAGGGTTTCTACTGGGAATCCTACCGACACGGTAACCCGGTGAGATTTCCGCAGTTCGGCGACAAGAAGTGGTATGTCATCGTCGGCGAAAATGCGGAGATGATCCGCCAGGCCCGATTCGACCTGATCTGGCTCCCGCCTCCCTGTTATTCGGCGGATGAAAAGCGCGGGGACCTGAGCGCCGGGTACGCCCCCAAGCAGTATTTCAAGCTTGATAACAGCTACGGCAGCTTCGCCCAACACCGCACGATGCTCGAGGCCCTGCTCCAGAGGGGTATTGAGCCGGTCGCCGACATCGTGATCAACCACCGCGGCGGGAACACGGGCTGGGTCGATTTCAAGAACCCGGACTGGGGCCTGTGGGCCATCTGTGCCGATGACGAGGCGTTCAGTAAGCCAGAGTTCGCGGGGATCCCCATGAGCCAGCGGGGCGCTCCGGAGGAGAGGCCGATCCCCTACGGCGTGCCCGGCAACACGGATTATGCGTACCCCGCGTACCGCGACCTCGACCACACCAACCCCCAGGTTCGGCGCGACATCATCCGCTACCTGCTGATGCTCAAGTCATTCGGGTACCGCGGCTGGCGTCACGACATGGTCCACGGCTACCACGCCCGTTGGGTAGCCCTCTACAACAAGCGCTCCAACCCGACATTCTCCGTCGGCGAATACGACTGGGCCAAGCACGCCGAATCACGGGGTTGGGTCTGGTGGACAGCGACGACGCCCAACGACCTGCGTACGGCGAGCAGCGTCTTCGACTTCAGCACGAGGGGCACGCTCAAGAACAACAAATCGAACTACGCCATCTGGACCGGGTTCGGCAACGGACTCGGGATGGTCGGCGACACCACTGACGGCCAGCCGTGGAAGCAGCGGGCCGTCACATTCCTCGAGAATCACGACACGGGCTACCGCACAAGGGAGGACGGATCATTCGAGGACCAGCACCAGTTCGACTCCTTCGCCAACACCTGGGAGGTCGAGCAGGCATACGCGTACATCCTGACCCACCCGGGGGTCCCGTGCGTCTTCTGGAAGCACTACTTTGACTGGGGCAACGAGTTGCGATACAAGATCCGGGCCCTGATCAACGCGCGCAAGATCGCGGGAGTGAAGTCCGGCAGCGCCCTGAGCCCCCAGGATAACGCCCGCCAGAAGGGGGTCTATGCGGCGATGGTTGCGGGCTTGAAAGGGGATCTCTACGTCCGGATCGGCGGCAGCGACGCCGACTGGCAGCCCTCTTACTCCAACTACAAGGACTACCGGGAGTACGCCTACAGCGCGGGCTCGAAGGTGTGGGTGAAGCTCCCCAGCAACCCGGACCTGCGACAGGCACCGCTGAAATCCCCGATCCCAGTGCCGCAATTCCAACCGGCGGATCAGATCAACATCCCGGCGGAGTGGGCCAACCCCTGAGCTGTCGTGGCAGCGCCCAAGAACCCCAGAACGGTCGGGGCTTGACGTCCCCCCGCCTGGGAACTTTAAGCCCGGTCGTTATTGGCGGTTCCGCGAATCTGGGACCGTTGGGCGACCATGGCGGGTGTTGCCCACGTCGACCCGACCTGGGGAAAGATCATCCTGGGGACCGATCGCCCTGCGCATCGTCCTCCCCTGGGCCTCGAGCACCACCCTGTCCTTCAGAAGACGGGCCGGGCGAAGATTTCGTCTGGAGGATCTGCGAAACCCAGGCGACGTTCTCCTGATATTGGGCATCGTCCCGACTCGCGGCAAAAAGCGCCTTGAGCTGCTCGCGCTCTTTCTTCAGATTTTTGGAGTTGAACAACGGTGACCTCCTGAGCGAGGACCAAGACCCCGGACTCGAAGCGTCGTCACTGCGGATCGCCCGGTCAATCAATAGCCGCAGGACACCATCCCCTGACTGAAAAGTGGTTCGGCAAATGGTTAAGGCACCAAGAACAAACAGGATCTGTCATTATTATAGAAGCTACCCCGACTGGGTCAATCGACGACGACCCAGGCCGGCGGGTTGGCGAGCGTGATCGACTGGACGCCGGAGAGGAACAGGTTCGTGGTAGTTCCCCGGTCGGAGCGGCCATCGAGGGTGAAGTTGGTCAGGCCATCGGGCCAGAGGTTCAGGAGCAGGGCATGTGCCCCCCGAGGGAGGCTCAACTCTTCGGTGCGCCCGCCCGCTTGCTTCCAGAGTGCAATCTGCCGCGGCTCGCCTTGACCGGGCTCGTTGGACCGCCGGACCAGGGCCAGGGAGGTGAGCGTCAGCACGGCACTGCCCGGGTCGTCGGCCAAGATGGTGGCGTAGCGGCCGGACCAGCGCCGCTCGAACTGCGGTCCGTCCATGAGCAGGGCGATCACGAGGTTCGGGCCCACCGAGCGGATCACCGTCTGGACCGGGTCGATGCGGGCCAAGTCCTCGCAGACCAAGGCCGCCAGGCTCAAGCCGTGGCGGAAGACGCGAAACTCGCACTCGCGGCGCGACAGGTCGATCCGCTCCCACCAATTGTAATCCGGGCGGAGGCTGGATCCCAGGTGGTAGCGCCGGATCTGGTCGCGCTCGAGCTTCCAGCGGTGGTGCTTGTTCTGGACCCACTCCAGGTAACGCTCCCCCGTGATCGTGCAGGCGAACACGCTGTTCCGGGGCAACTGACTGGTCTCGTCCTGGTTGGCCATCCCGGTGACGAACAGCTCCAGCGACGTCTCCCTTGCGAGCGTCGCTGCGACCTTCTCCGCGCGCGGCCGGTCCAGCGCCAACGACCGGATCGGCTACGGCGGATACTTCTCGCACCTCGACTACGCGACCCTGACCTGCGACACCGACGCGCTCGGGCAAAACGCCGGGCGGAAGAACTGGAACTCGATCGGCGACCACATCCCCGCCTACCTGCTCAACGTGCTCCTGGCGCTCGACCCCCTACCCCCTGAGTCGCAGCAGTTCGTCTCGGGGTTCCTCGAGCACTGTTGGCAGATGCTCGTCGAACTGGCCGAGTTGATCGTGACGCACTTTCCCGACCCCGATGATAAGGTTTGCTACGTCCGCGAACGCTTCTTTCGCGACTGGACGCCTGACGTTGACTGGGGGTGGCAGAAGGATCGGGCGATTATCGGGCACAACCTAAAGATCGCCTGGAACCTCTGCCGAATCGAGTCAGCCCTGGAGTTTCGGGCGCTGCGCCCGAGCGGCGCTGCGTGCAAGGAGGACTACTCGGATCTCCGCCAGCGGCTGCTCGACCGAGCTTTGAAAATCGGCCGGAGCATGGAGGTCCACGGGCTCGACCGCCTCAGCGGGGGGTGCTTCGACGCGGTCGAGCGCCGGCCGAAGAATGGTGTCCCGGTCCAACTGGTCTGGGGGGCTACCAAGGACTTTTGGCAGCAGGAGCAGGCGATACTTGCCTACCTGTCGCTCTACGGTCGAAGCCGGGACCGCCCCGAGAAACGGCGATACCTTAACCTGGCGCGCGAGTGCATGACTTTCTGGAACCTCTTTTTCCTGGACCACGACAACGGCGGGGTGTTCTTCCGGGTGGATCGCGACGGGTCGCCCGACATTCATCAACCGTACGGCATCAAGGGTGGGCACGCCATCTCGGGCTACCACGCCTTTGAGCTGAATTTCCTGGCACACATCTATGTCCGGACGTTCTGCCGGCGCGAGCCCTTCTGCCTCTACTTCCGGCCGGCGCACACCGGCCGCGGGCGCGTGCTGAACGTCCTCCCAGACTTCCTGCCGCACCGAGCCGTCCGGATCAGCGGCGTCCGCGTGAACGGGACCGAGCATCCGTTCAACGACCCGTTCTGTTACCAGTTCCACTCGACTACGTCCCACGCGGCTCCGCGGTGATTGTCGAGTTCGAACCGGTGAGGTGAACACCCACCCGGAATCAGGAGCATACCGATGGAAGACAAGGCGAAGGGCGAGGTGGACCTGAAGAAGATCCTCGCAGGCCACAAGGTGGCGGTGTTGGTTGAGTCCGAGTTTATCCCGGAAGAGATCCAGATCTACAAAAAGCGATTCACCGAGCTGGGCGCCGAGGTCCATTTCGTCTCCCGGCTTTGGGGCTATCCCAGTGCCCGGTTCGTCAGCGACGTGGATCAGATCGGCAAGCCGCTGGAAATCCTTGAGGTCCACCGCGACCTGAAGGACTGCCGGGTGTCCGACTACTCGGCGATTATCATGGCGGCCAACTACACGAGCGTCCGTCTCCGAATGTTCAATACTCCGGAAGGAGTTCCGGTGAACCCGGAGATGTCTCGGGAGGCGCCGGCCGTCCGGTTCTTCGCCGAGGCGATGAAGAACCCGCGGGTCATCAAGGGAGCGCTCTGCCACGGCCTCTGGATCCTCTCGCCCAACCCGGAGCTGATCCGCGGGCGTCGTGTCATCTGCCACGAAGTGATGGTGGCTGACGTGCGCAACATGGGCGCCATCTACGTCCCCTCGAAGGTCGGGGTCATCGTCGACGGAGACCTGGTGAGCGGCCACTCGAAGGACGAGGTACCGCTGTTCGTTGACACGATCGCCCAGCTCGTCGAGAGAGTCGCCAAAGGCCAACGCCTCGAGTCCTACGAAACGCAGGCGTTTCAGAAGCGCGAAGGTCAGCTCAAAGTCCACGTCGTGCTGAGTAGCTTCGGGTTCTGGGGCGAGGAGTTGGTGGCCCCGGTGCAGGAGTTCGAGAAGGCCGGAATCGACTGGGACTATTCGACGCCCTACGGCCATCCCCCGCGCGTGGTCGGAGTGAGCATGGACCCCGACTACGTCGACCCGCCGCTGAACCGGAAGGTGACGAGCTGCGAGATGGCTAAAGCCGTGCGGGAGATGGTCGAGTCCGATCGGCTGAACAACCCCCGGAAGGTCGGCAACGTGCACTTGGACGAGTTTGACGCGCTGCTGCTGGTCGGGGGGAGCGGGCCTGTCCTCGACATGAACAACTGCCGCGACCTGCAGCGCCTGATCTATCAGTGCTACGCCGCGAACAAGCTCGTTGCGGCCGAGTGCTACGCGGTGGCGGCGCTGGCCTTCTCGCGGGTTCCGGGCGACTCTCACGTGCGCTCGGTGATCTGGGGGAAGCGGGTCACCGGGCACCCGATCCCGCATGACTACACGACCGAGTACGGCTACGAGGGGGTCACCCCGGCCTTTCCGTTCATCGGTCCAGCAATCCCGCTGGAGTACGTCATGCGCGACGCCGTGGGCCCGGACGGGGAGTTCCGGGGCAACCTCGACAAGGAGATATCGGTCGAGGTGGACCTGCCGTTCATCACGAGCCGCTCGGTAGCTGAGTCGCGTGAGTGTGGCCGGCAACTCGTCAAGCACCTCAAGGAGCGCCACCCTCGGCGTTGAGAGAATGTCGCACGCGAACACCGAGCCTGGAGAGGCCTCGGACGACGCAAACGCCCCGATCCCGGCGAAAGAGGCGCTACTCCGCCAGCTCGTCCGCGATAAGATGGATGTGATCTTCGGGAACCCAGGAACGGTCGAGGAGGGCTTCCTCGCCGCCCTGGGTAATCACCCCGAAATCCGTTACATCTTCGGGCTGCAGGAGTCGGTGGTGGCTGCGATGGCCGACGGCTACGCGCGGGTTACGCACCGGCCCGCCGTGGTCCAGGTCCACTCGGCGGTCGGCCTGGGCAATGCGATGGCGATGCTCTACCAGGCGCACCGCAGTTTCACACCCATGGTCGTCTTCGCTGGAGAGGTGGATACGAGGCTCCAAGCGTTCGACGGGTTCCTCGGCGGTGACCTCGCCGAGATCGCCCGGCCGGTCACCAAGTGGTCGGTCCGGGTGCTCCACGGCCCTCAACTGCTCCGAATGTGGTGCCGCGCCGTGAAGGTCGCGATGACTCCGCCGCAGGGGCCCGTCTTTCTCGCGCTGCCGATGAGCGTGCTCGACGAGGTGGTAGAACCCGACGTCCACGAGACGAGCGAGGTGAATTGGCACGTGGCGCCCCCCTCCGCCGCCGTGGAGGCCATCGCCAAGGCCTTGGTTGACACGAGCAACCCGCTCATCCTCATCGGCGACAACGTCGCCTTGGCCGGGGCCCAGGGCGAGGTCCGGCAGTTGTCCGAATTGGTCGGCGCGCCCGTCTACGGGGTCGATTTCGGAGACCTCAGCGCCTCGTTCAAGGACCCGTTGTTCCTGGGCTTGGTGGGCCACGGCTTCGGCGAGCAGACCCGCGCCATAACGCGCGAGGCGACGGCGGTCCTTGCCGTGGGCACCCCTCTGTTCCCCGAGCTGTTCCCCTCTCTGAAGCCGTATTTCCGCGACGACGCGCGGCTCTTCCAAATCGACCTCAACCCCTGGGAGATCGCCAAGAACTACGCCGTCGAACTCGGCCTGCTGGCCGACCCCAAGGCGGCGCTCCAGGAGATCACCCAGGCCGTACTCCGGTTAGCAACCCCCGAGTCACAGCAGAAGGCGCGGGTCGGTCGCCAGAGATGGTCGGCCCACAAGCGGGCCCAGCGGGCGGCCCGGCAGCAGGCGTACGACGCAGTTTGGGATCGCTTCGCCGATGTCGCCTTCACGGATGGCCGAAGTCGTCGTGGCGTGCCTGCCGGGCAACGCTCTCGTCTATGACGAGGCGATTACCTCGAGCGATGAGCTGCTGCACTACCTTGAGCCCTCCGCTCCCGACTCGTACTTCCTCGGCCGCGGCGGCTGCCTCGGGGTGGGGTGGCCGGGGGCGATCGGTGCCAAGCTCGCGAGGCCCGACCGTCCCGTCCTGGCCCTCTCCGGCGATGGCTCGGCGCTCTACATCATCCAGGCCCTCTGGACCGCCGCCCGCGAGAAGCTCGATATCGTGTTCCTGGTCTGCAATAATCGGAGCTACCGGATCCTCAAGGTCAACCTGCTCCATTACTGGGCCGAGCGTCAGGAATGCCCCGGGCCATTTCCGTTCATGGACCTCACGCCTGAGGTACGCTTCGACAAGCTGGCGGAGGGCTTCGGCGTGCCTGGCTGTACTGTGGTCGACGCTGAGTCGCTTCGCGCCGCACTCGAGTCCGCGTTCTCCTCGGGGGGGCCGCACCTCATCGACGTTCTGATAGACGGCTCGGTCTCCGAGGAGGTCCGCATGCTCATCCGGTGCCACAGTGGCTGCGCTTGATCACCAAGGCGGCTCTTCATTTCTGGCTGAAGCAGAAATGTGTGGCCTCAATGCCTTCCAGGGGGATTTAGCCTCCCCGATCACAATCTTGGGTATATTCCTCCAGGCAAGCTAGAACCATCCGCAACTCTTAGCAGCGGAAAAGGTGCCGGAAATCGTTATGTTGCTTCTTGGGCCGCCCGTGGGGACGAAGTGTCATTTCTCGCTGGATCAAGAAACCGTTCCTGACTCACTTGGGGCCCTTGAGGAAGCGTACAGGTGATGTTGGATCACCGTACGCGTCCGGGGGGTTCGTTCGGGCGCCGACCCCTTCACTCAAGACATTTTGGTGAGCGACTGGATCGCGTCGCCCAGGGTGTACCCGGGGTTGCCCAGCAAGTGCTCCATGGCGACGATCTGCCGGAGCTGTAATGCCAGCTTGAAGCCATCAATGCCGTCTTCGGCGTAGTGGACGGGAAGCCGTTCGATCCGCGGCAACGGCTCCTCGGCGCGGGATGTGAGGGTCTCGAAGATCATCTTGAGTTTCTCTTTCGGATCCGCAATATCGGCGGCCTTCTCGGCGAGCCGTTGCACCAAGGCCGCGGGATCGATGCCGCTGCTGGTGCCGATCTGCCGATCGAAGAGGGCGTCGGGGGTCAGTAGCTGGTTCGCCTTGGTGACGGGAAAGAGTTGATTCACGATTTCGGCATGCTCCAGTGCGACGAGCTTCCGGGGAAGATGCGTATCGAAGAACGGAATCGCCAGCAGGGCGCGCTCGCAAGAGCGGAGGTCGAGGAGGAGGGTTTCCTCCGTTCGCAGGAAGAAGGCGCCGATCACGATCGGATGCAGCTCTTTCGGGAACTGGGCGTACGATCGCTGGAATCGAAGATTCTTGGCCTCATGGGCGTAGAGCCATACCCAGCGCTTCCGGGGGGCATCGTATTCCAGGCAGCGAAGTTTCTCGAACGCCCGTTTCAGCCCCGGGTGGTTCAAAACCCTGTAATGAAGCCGGACCGGCTGGAAGTGCTCGCCCGTCAGCGTTCCCAGAAGAGATTGATCCGCCATTTCTGTAGTCTCACAAAGTGCCGAAGTCTCCGTGACTTTCCTCATGTCAACGGCTGATCGGCGTCGTGGAGACAAACGCCGATCCATCCGGGACGATGGCGGAGACCACGCCAGCCCATCACCCTGGACGGAGCCGGCCATGTCATCCTCGCACCACGAACCTGGCCCGCGCCAGTGGTTCTCCCGTCTCGCCGCCGCCTTCCACCATACTATTCTCGCATTCGGAGATGCCATACCTAGCCCTTGATTACCACCACTTCGTTGGCCCGGGAAAATCTCGTCGCGGTCGTGTGCCCCGACCCGGGGACGCCGGAACAACTCAAGTATGCATGCACTCGGATCGACGCCGCCAACCGGCGCGGGTTGTGCGAGGTCACGTCGGTGGCCCAAGCCGAGGCCGCGCTCGATGCCGGAAGCGATGGCCTGATCGCCGTGGGCCACGAGGCGGGCCGGCCGGTACGGATTCCGCTTTCATTCTCCTCCTCCTCATCACCCACAGCCCGGAAGTCGCCGCCGCGGCCCACCGCGTCATCCGCATGAGCGATGGCCGCGTGCTCGAGCGCTGATCCTCGGGCAGCAAACCCTTGAGGTTCTTCTTCGTGGCCTTGGGGCCGGTCGTGTACGTGATGTACTTGCCATCAGGCGACCAGGTCACGTGGTAAGTCTCGACTGGGTCGGTGCTCTCGACGATGTTGTGGATGTTCGTCGCCTTGGGTGTGTCCGCGGTCAAGTCGAGGTCGGCGACGCCCGCGCAGAAATCACCGTGGTCCCAGGTGATCTTCTTGGCATCGAATCGCACGTTCGGGCGGCAGCCGCCAAGCTTCAGACCGACGACACGGTCGCCATCGGTCGCGATCGCGACGATCGCGTGGCTGAGGCCCATGCCGCCGTGGACGGTCGCGACGAGCCACTTGCCACCCACCGGCCAGTTGAGCGTGTGGAGGTGCTCGATCTTGGCGTTCGGGTGCTGGCGCGTCTTGCCGGACGCCAGTTCGTGGATGTAGACGCCTCGGGTGGCGAAGTCCTGCAAGTTGTACTTCTCGAACTCGTCCTTGAGGTACGCGACCGACTTGCCGTCGGGTGACCAGCACGGCTCGCGCGCGTTGTCGGCGATCTTGACGCGATACGGCTTACTTTCCCGCTGGGTGCGTGAGCTGTACCTTTAGGCTTTCCCGATTGACCGCGTCGAACGGCTCCAGGTGGGGGTTGGGCAGCGTGTTGTCGTGAACCGGGGCGTCCTTCATGCCGACGAAGAAGGTGCGAGTCCCAGCGACATCGAGGTTGAACACCGGGACGGTCGCGCCGGGCTCGAGGGAGACGACGCGCGCGATGCCGCCAAGGGTACGGAGGGTGTCGCCGGTCTGTAACTGCTTGGCCATCGCCCAGCCCTTCCCGACCTGCCAGAAGCGGTGGTAGGTACTGGCGGTGATCGTCTCGCCGTTGTCAAGTGCCACCCGGATGGTCTTGGCCGGGGCGTTGTGGTGGACGACCAGGACCGACTGGAAGCTGAGGGCCCCGGTGGTCACGTCCTGGGTCAGCAACCGATCACCAACGCGAACGCTCTCGATGGGCTGATGGCCATTGATCGTGCGAACGGGTGTTCCCGCGACGAAGCAGCTATAGATTCGCGGCGGTGCGTACTGGGGCGATGCGTCGACGGCGAGTGAGACCGGTGGCGGCGGGTTGTAGCGGTAGCCAAGGCGGTCGCACCACCACGTTTTCCACGCGTCCTCGTCGTTCTTCAGGTCGGGAGCGTCGAGAGTCGTCGTCAAGATTGGCGTGATCCGCTGGTTGATCGCCACGGCCTCCGCGTTTGCCGCCTCGATGCCGTTGACGTCGGCGATCAGCCGTTGTTGCGAGTCGACGGCCTTGAGGTTGGCCTCGGCCAGCAGCATCTGGGTGCGGAGCTCGAGCTGGTGGAGCTTGCCCGAGGGAGCCCGGGCGTCGAGCGCCGCCAGTTTTGCCATCGAGTTCATCTCGGCCCCACGAACGACGACGGGCAAGCCATTCACGTCGTACCCGACGTAACCGTAGAACTGGTCGCTGAGGGTGAACGCCGGGGGAGCGTCGTATGTCCTGAGCATCGTGAAGCGAGGCGTGACAATCTGCAAGGCTCCGGGTGAACCAGGGCCTCCAACAGGCTGGACGCGGTATTGCCACGGGGTGCGAATGGTGTCGACCAGCCACCCAGCGAAATCGCGCGGCTCGCGGCGGCGGACCACCTCGGTGGCGGCCGCGCGGACTGAAGAGGATGCACTGAATGCGGCCAGTTGCAGCAGCGCACGTGTGGACGAGGGGATGTCGATCTGGCCAAGGAGTTGAGCAGCGGCCATCTGGTCGCGCTCGTTCCCCTGAGCGAGGATCCGGACCACCGCCGGAACCGCGTGCGGGTCGGTCACGGACTTCATCTCGGTCGTGGCTTGATCGCGCCGCTTTTCGTCCTTGAGCCAAGCCTTCCAGCGCTTGAGCTGGGGTTCCCAGAGCCGGTCGGCGCGGGTCTGCTCGATCGCTTCCTTCTCTTCGGCTGTGATCTGCTCGTGGTTCATCCAGCGGCCGTTGTGCTTGACGAACCCGAGGTGTTTCCAGGCCGAGTCGCGGTAAGGGTCGAGCACGACCGCTGGTGTGAAGTGAGCGGTTGCCTCGGGCTTGAGCCCGTTCTGCTCGCACCAGACGCCGAGCCTGGCGTGCGCGGCGGCGACTTCCGCCGCGGGATGGTGTAGCGCCCAACGATTCTGCACGGTTGTGCCGACCGGGATCGTGCTGTTCTCGAAAGCCTGGAGCTCGTCACGCCGCCGGTTGTACTCGGCGAGCCTGGCCATCAGGAGTTCGTCGGCCCTGAGCCTGGCACTGACGGCCTCCGGTGCCTCCCACCTGCCTCCGTTCGGCAACAGCCCCATCAGTCCACGCGCCATGGTGTTCTGAGGGTCTCTCAGAACGGCCAGCGCCAGGTGCTTCATTTTTTCGGCATTCAGGCCGTGCTGCTCGCACCAGAGAGCCATCCGGATGTGCGCGGCGGGGTCGCGGCCGGCCTTGGCTTGCATGGACTGGTACGCCTCGAGGTCGGCGTTGGGGGCTGGGTTGGTGCGAGGGGGCGTCTGGTCCGGACCCAGCAGGGCGCAACTGATCAAGAGAATCATGAACATGAAGGAACCCTCCCTGTGGCTCGATGTCGCGACTGGCGGGTTTCCGTTCTTTCTTCCGTGGAGAACAGAGAACGGAAAACCAATTGGCCACTCCTCGTTGTACGAGGGACGAACTACAAGAGCGGCGACCGGACTCCAGAGGTGTTGACGACAAGGCTGCTGTCGAACTCCGCGACCGAGGCGGACGATGCCGGGGTAACTGGATTGACCTGATGCCAGACCGCATTGCTGAGCATCTGACACAATGGGCAGTTGCACCCAGACACCGGCATTATACGTGGTTGACCATTCGTTGTGGAACCCGCACGGTCGGCCGAGGAGAAGTTGTTTTGCACCGCCTGCCAGCGATCCCATCGCAGCAGGCGCCATGTCAATGCTAAGATCGCCGGGGCCGAGGCCCTGACCGCCCGCGGCGAGCCGCGGGTTTACCACACGGCGGATGAGCTCGAGGATATCGGGATGCCGATCGGGGGCATCTCCCCTGCACCGCGGCGGGCTTTAGCGTGGATAGCGTGAGTCGTCGAGCCGGAAGCGGAGCACGATCGGCGAGGGTGCCCTGCGAGCCTCGACGCCGGCTGAGGTTGGCCGCATGCGACTGGCCGCGGTGTCGGCGATCAGCCGGCTCGATGATGCAGCGCGGTTGATCCAGACATAGGACAGTCCGTCAGGGATCGGGATGGAGCCGTGGTCCCCCAGGGGCAGTCGTCGACCGTCAATGCCCTCGATCCGCTCCACGAGCAGGCCGAGAGCCACGGCCGCCGATGCGTCAGGCCTTCCGGTGTAGAGCACGGCGATCACCTCCTTACCGTCACCGAAGAGCCTGGTTCTGAGGAGCGCGGGGGCGGAATGACGCAGGTCCCCCAGGTAGCGAAGTCTTGCCAGAACTCGGATCAACTGGGCGTAGGACGCGAGGGAGCGAAGCGGAGTCGCTCGCCTGTCCAGCATGCCGAACTTGCTCGTGTTCTCCTCGTAGTACGGGTAGACGAACGGGAAGTAGCTGCAGGCGATCTGGGGCCAATAACCAGCAAAGCGGTCAAGTCTGTCAGGGACGCTGGGCGGACGAAGCCACCGGCCCTCTCAAGAGAGCGAGAGGGCTACCGCACAACAAGGGCCGATGGAGGCCGGCGGATTGGCCGCGACGGGTTTCAGTGATCGGGTCCAAGATTGCCATCCAGCAGGTTCTGGAGCGTCGCCTGATTGACTGGCTTGACGAGGTGGTGGTCGAAGCCCGCTGCACGTGATGTCGCCCGGTCCTTTTCTTGTCCCCAGCCGGTGACCGCGACCAGCACGCCTCTCTCGAACCAGGGCCTGCGGCGTAACTGCTCGGCCACCTCGTGACCACTCATTCCCGGCAGGCCAATATCCAGGAGGACGATCTGCGGGCGGAACGCTTCGGCCGTTTCGAGGGCCGAGGGGCCGTCATGGGCGACCTCGACATTCTGCCCGTGAAGCAGCGTCAAGATCTTTGCCAGACTTCTGGCGGCATCGATGTTGTCGTCGACGACCCGGATGCGACGGCAAGCGGGCTTGAATGAGCCGGGCTCGGGTGAAAGCCCAGGCGACGGCGAACGCGGCGGCGGGATGTCGGCAACCGCCGGCTGGCGAGGCACAAACTCGTTGCTCTCTCCCGGGCCCTCAATGCAGGCTGTCATCGAGCCGTCTTGAACCTTGAGCAGGCCTCGGGTCAGACAGGGCCCGATGCCGAGCCCGACCAGTGCGTGGTCGCCACGTTCGCCAATTCGCGCAAACCATGCATAGATCGTTGAAATCATTTCCCGTCCCATTCCGACGCCGGAGTTCTTGGCCTCGTCATCCGTGCGCCCGCGGGCTCGACGTGATACCGGCAGCAGTGGTCAGCCTGATTGGCCGCTCAATGACTATATTAAGTCAAGATTTCCCCTTGCAAGCCTAACCCGTCACAATTTGAGAGCTTGGTGCCCCTCGGCTTATTCGGTGGGGGCATGGTTCAATTACGGGTCACAGCGATTCCTGAGGTCGCGATTCATTGGAGCTCCGGCTTCAGCCGTTTCACGGACCGCCTGGATGCGGGATTCCGGCGCAGAGAGACCATCGAGTGCCTGAAGCGACAAGATGGTCGCAAGTTCACATCGATGATCCACCAGGGAACCGCCGTCATTGAACGATGCCTGATTTGTCATGATTCCGAAACGACGATCTTGATGAATCCATGACCTGCAGGTGAGTCAATCACAAGCCTGAAGCGCAAGCGAAGGTCATTGAACGACATGCATTTTCGAACGCCCTCCCCATGAACTCCCGGGCTTGGTGCGTTGTGTGTGGCGACTGCGCGGAGGCTGTTTCTGGCTCGAGTGTTGGACGACGCCGAAAATTCCCCCTTACCCCCAGTATCGCGAACC
>Ga0187888_1002979_pt1 | contig 13758 bp, 10 predicted proteins | sample June2016WEW_7_40_FD_132987 | JGI IMG/M metagenome (GOLD analysis project Ga0187888, IMG submission 132987) | Peatland microbial communities from SPRUCE experiment site at the Marcell Experimental Forest, Minnesota, USA - June2016WEW_7_40 | ecosystem: Environmental > Terrestrial > Soil > Wetlands... | reverse complement strand
GATGGCGTCCGCGATATCCCGGATGTGTCGTTGTTCGCCAGCAACGGCTTCAACGGCACTTCCTATGTGGTCTGCGAGGCGGACACGGTGCAGCCTGAATCAATATCCTGCAATCCGGCTGATCCCAATTGGGTTTTCCTCGGTGTCGGGGGAACGTCCGCCTCAGCGCCTGCCTTTGCCGGCATGATGGCGCTGGTCAACCAGAAGACGGGGCAGCGGCAGGGTAATGCGAACTATGTGTTGTACGCGCTGGCCGCGCAGAGCGGCAGTAGTTGTGCGTCGAACGCGGCCATGGCCCCTACCGCCAACAGTTCCGGCTGCATTTTCTATGACGTGTCCACGGGTAACAACTCAGTGGCGTGCATGGGTGGCTCGCCGAACTGCAGCAACACGACCAGCGGCGGTTACGGCCTGCTCGAGGTTAATCCTCCCACTGATCCTAGTCTCGGTTGGATGGCTGCCGCGGGGTACGACCTCGCCACCGGACTCGGTTCGGTGAATGCCGCGAATCTGGTAAACAATTGGACTTCCGTCAGCTTCAAGCCCACCACGACGACATTATCTAACCTCTCTCCAACCACCACTGCGCATGGCCAACCGGTCAGCTTTTCGGTCAGCGTGGCTCCCGGCACGGGTAGCGGCACACCCACGGGCGATGTTTCAGTGAACGCACAAACGGGCAGCAGTTCGAGCGGAGTCACGGTCATCGGCAGCTTCCCCCTGAGCGGCGGGAGCGTCTCGAGCTCGACGAACCTGCTCCCCGGTGGGACGTACAGTGTCACAGCGCATTACGCGGGCGATGGAAATTACGGAGCGAGTGACTCGGCGCCGGTGCAGGTCAGCATAACCCCCGAAGGCAGTCAAACGCACATCGCCTTGTTGACGTTTGATCCCATCACTGGTAACGAGACGAGCTCAAACGCTACCTCGGTGGTATACGGGGCTTCACTTAACATCTTGCGCGTGGATGTCACCAACGACTCGGGGCAGGTTTGCGCTTCTTCCGTTCCCTACGGGTGTCCCTCCGGGCAGGTGACGCTCACTGACAATGGCCAACCGCTCGACCTCGGCGGTTACACGCTGAACAACCTGGGCTACGCCGAAGATCAGGCCGTCCAGTTCACTTTCGGGGCGAACAAGGTTGCCGCCAGCTATTCCGGCGACAGTAGCTTCAACACGAGTTCGTCCGCTACGGATACAATCACCTACAACCAAGCGCCGACCACAGTCACGCTGAGCGGCCTACCCTCGACGGCCACACTGTCGGCACCGATCAGCTTTACGGCAACCGTCAACACGCAGAGCTACGGCGTTGCCCCAACCAGCACAGTGCAGGTTCTGGATGGGGGGACGCCGGTTCAAGCCACCGTTGGAAGCATCACGTCGACGAACGGTTCGAATTCAGGTACGGCATCGCTGCAGATACCGCTCTCCATCAAGGTGAGCGCAGGCGTAAACAGCATCACTGCGCAATATGCCGGCGACTCGAACTACCTGACGTCCACGTCGGCTGCGGGCACGGTGACGGTGGGCGACTACAGCTTATCGGTGAATCCGTCCACGCTTAACATTTCGGCGCCGGGGCAGTCCGGGAGCACAACAATCTCGATTACTCCTCAGAACGGATTCACAGGAGCAGTGAGCCTGAGCTGTGCGAACAGCTCGCCGGGGATGGCTTGTACGATTTCGCCGGCATCCGTAAACATAACTGGAAGCTCGCCCCTGACCGCCACCCTCACCGCTACCACTACCGCCCCAGTTAATTCTTCAATGCTGTCTGCGCCGGGACCCGGCGCGGATGCTTCGCCTCTTGCGCCCAAATGGGTGGCGCACGCATTGACTCCCTCGGACGTGCCACGTCCGCATGCGGCAAGTTGGGGAGATGGCATAAAGAGTTATCTATGGGCGGCCTGCGAAGTCATACGACAGCAGGCAGAACCCCGGCGTTACATCTTCCTGGCTGTGTTCCTGCCGCTGATGTTGCTGATGGGCGTGGCCAAAGCGCGCCGTCCGGCATGTTTACTGCTTGCGACTGCATTGCTGGTGGTAGGAATCTGGGCGGCCTGCTCGGGGCCACATTCCGAAGAGAGTTCTTCGGCGCCGGCCATCAACCTTTCGTCGGCCAGTGTCGCGTTTGGTCAGCAGAATGTGGGCTCGACCAGCGCGCCACAGGTCGTAACCCTCGCCAACACTGGTAACGCATCGCTGAGTATCGCGAGCATGGCCGTGAGCGGCACGAACTCGGGAGATTTTGCTCAAACGAGTAATTGTGGCGGCAGTGTCGCAGCGGGGAGCAACTGCACAATCACGGTGACGTTCACGCCCTCGGCGGCGGGATCCCGCAGCGCTTCGCTCACCGTCAGCGATAATGCCGGCGGCAGCCCGCAGACCATCGGCTTGACTGGCACTGGGCTCCAGCCTGTTGTAAGCCTTTCGCCAGGCAGCCTCACGTTTACCCAGCAGAGTACGGGCAGCACGAGTACGGCGCAGAGCGTGACACTTTCCGATACAGGCAATACCTCGCTGAGTATATCGAGCATCGGGCTCAGCGGGGCGAATGCGGCAGACTTCGCCCAGACGAATGATTGTGGCAGCGGGGTCGGGGTGGGTGGCAGTTGCACAATTATGGTAACGTTTGCTCCCGCGGCGGCAGGCTCGCGCAGCGCTTCGCTTCTGGTCACCGATAACGCGAGTGGCAGCCCGCAGACCGTGAGCGTGAACGGCACGGGGGTCACTCCGGCAACCACCCTAAGCCTCTCTGCCTCGAGCCTGGCGTTTGGGCAGGAGAACATGGCCGCGTCTACCCTACCGCAGACTGTCACGCTCTCCAACACCGGCAAAGCGACTTTGAGCATATCGAGCATCACCGTCGCCGGTGCGAATCCCGGCGACTTCGCCCAGACGAACACGTGCGGCGCCAGCGTCGCGGCGGGAACCAACTGCAGCCTCAGCGTGACGTTCGCGCCGGCGGCGATGGGGTCGCGCACCGCGTCGCTTTCCATCTCGGATAATGCTTCCGGAAGCCCGCAGACAGTCAGCCTGACCGGAACGGGGATCCCGCAGGCCACGCCACCCGGGAACTACGTCATCGGGTACAGCGCCCAGAGCGGCAATGACGCGCATTCCGGACAGCTTAATGTGACCGTGCAGTGAATTATAAATTATAAATTGTGAAATAACAGTTACAGTAATAGCAAATGAATGTCATTGTGCGCGATGACAGACTTTATAATTTACAATTCATAATTCACTATTCACCATTCACGATTAACCCCCGCCTCAAAGCGTTTTGGGCACAACGTTCCAGCCGTCGATCTTCACCACCGGCTTGCCGGAGCGCAGGCGGCGCTTGGCGTAGGACGCGGTGATCTCGCGCTTCTCGCCCGGCACGAGCGATACATAATTATCCGACCAGAGGATCGGCAGGACTTCGTCATCGCCGCCCCCGCCTCCTTCCTCAAAACCGAAGCGTGCGCCCTCGGCGACGACTTTGAAGTGAACGAAGAAAGCCAGGCCGCGGCTGGGGTTCTCGACGCTAATCCGCGTGACGCCTTCGTCACCGTTCGTTTCGGACTGCGCCGTCGCCTGCACGTCGACTTTAGGCAGCCCCTGAAGTGCGGTCAGGTCAGCAAACGTCTTGGTGGGGGTGACATACCACGTCGAGCGATCCCAATCGAGCACGTCCGGTTGAGTAGACAGCCAATAGAAGTTGCTGCTGACGTTCTTGCCTGTCGCGTCGTTCAAATCGAGGCGCACAAAGTAAGTCTTCGAAAGGTCCGCGAGGGTTGGCAGGGTAAACACTCTATTCGTGCTGTCCGGTCCAACGTCGATGGTCGCGTCCTTGGAGAACTTCGGCGACATGTCGAGATTGTAGACTTTCGCGGAGACTTTCATCCCCGGGAAGGCTTGATAATAGGAGTTCACCACCACGATCGACTGGTCGTCGTACGAGTATTGGACGTGAAGGTATTCGCAGCCCTTCTTGGCGCCGAAATAAGAGCCGCCCGGCCGCAGGTAGTCATCGTACAGGTGCCAGATCAAAGAGGGCCAGGAGTTGTCGAGCATCCACTGGATGACGCCCGTGGAGGTGTACTTGTTGCGGCCATAGGCTTCAAACATGGCGCGCTCGCCCTCGTAGGCCAGGACCTGGGCCTTCATGGCGTAGTCTTCGAGGCCGGTGGCTTGTCCGTAGCGGTTGTTCAGGGCCTCCGTAAACACATGAATGTCGCGGAAAGCTCCGCCGCCCGCGTGGTAGTCCCAGGTGCTGTTGATGGGCCAGAGTTTGTCGGAAGGCAGGAAGCGCTTCAGGCTCTCAACCGGGGGAACCGCGGGGCCCGGGCTGGTTTCGGTGTTGAACCCGTGCGCGCCCCCGCGCTCTTTGTCGAGCAGCCAGTAGGAGGGCGCGACGTATTCATAAGGCCCGGTCATCTTCAGACCGGTCTTGCCGCTCACGTTGGTGGGCTTGGCGGTGGCGGAAGACTGGTAGGGATTCGGCCAGTTGTATTCCTTCAGAATCTGGATGTAAGTCTGCTCGACTTTTTCCACGGGCGGGTTGTCACTGCCATTCAGCCAGTCGAGCAGGCAAGCGTGGCTGCGCAGGCGGCGAATCTGGTCCTTCAGGGATTCGGCGGAAACGACGAAGTCCTCGCTCTTCCAGTCGCGCCAACGCTCCCAATGGTCGCAGCAGCACCAGCCGGCCAGAACCAGGATGCCCTCACGATCGCAAATGTCCAGAAAGTTCTCGTCTTCGAGCTTGCCCTCCAGCCGGACCGTGTTCAGGTGCATGTCTTTAACGTATTGCAATTCCGCCCTCTGGCGAGCCGGGTCGGCGCGCAACAGCATATCGAACGTATAGCCTGCGCCGCGAATCAGAATAGTCTGGCCGTTGATCTTGAAGAGGCGATGATCCTTGGCATCGAGGTCGGCGGTGATCTCCCGGATGCCGAAGGTCAGCGACCGGGCATCGGAAATTTCGCCGCTGGTTTGGAAACTGAGGTCGAGTTGGTAGAGGTTCTGCGGCCCCAGAGCGTAGGGCCACCAGATCCGCGGATGTTCGAGCGCCAGTTGCGGGAAGCGGTCGGGGGAGAAGCTGACCAGCTTGGATTCTTTGGGCTGAAGCGAGACGGGCGTCGAGAACTCCAAGCTCTCGATCTTGCCTTTCAGCGTCCCCTCCACAGCTTGGTCTGAGGCGTTATGAAGCTCGGCAGTGACGGTGAGTTGAGCCTTGTCAAGCGAGGGCAGATTCAACTTCGAGATCACCTGCGGGTAGCGCAGGCTCACGGGTCCGCTGGGGGTGAGATACACCTCGCGCCAGATGCCCATATCCTTGTCGGCGGGCAGCGGGTTCCAATCCACGAACGTTATCGCCAGGTCGTCCGGCTGGGGCGGGGAGATCTCCACGGCAAGCGTCGCTGTCTGGCCGGGAGTGACGAAGCGAGTGACGTCAAATTCGAAAACCCGCCACGCTCCCACCATCTTGTCCGGAGAAGCGATCTGCTGTCCATTCAGCCACACGCCGGCGCGGTAGTTGATGCCGCTGAAATGCAGCCAGACGGTCTTCCCGGCAAACTCCTGCGGCACTGGGAATTCGGTGCGAAACCACCACGGCACGCGGAAGGGACTGCCCGGCGGCATGGGGAGGCTTGAAAAGTTGGTGCCCACGGCATAGGTGGTTCCCGGAATCGCTCGCAGGTTCTTGCCCACGTAGGGGTCTTCGAAGACGCGTTGGCGGACGAGCGCGGCAATGACCGTCGAGGGCACGCTCGCCCTGTACCAACCGGACGGCGTGTAGGCGTGGGTGGAGACGACCTCACCCGGAGCTGAGACATCGGCCGAGGATTGAATCGCCCATCCGTCCCTGAGAAACAGCGGGCCGCCGGACGCCGGCGCCGACTGCCCCCATGCTGCGTGGCCGCCGGCGATGAAGGAAATCAGTGTGAGTGCGAAACCAAGCCTGTTCATGCGTGAACTGATCCCTGAAGGTTGTGGACGCATCGGACCTCCTCCCAAATCAAAGGTGAGGAGCATACCACTCGCGGGGAGAATTGGGAAGGGCTGGCGCCGGCGTGCGAGATGAACCGCAGCGCGGGCGGCTCGCGAACCGACTCCGCTAGCCGACAAGATGTCATATCCAAGGCTCCGCCTGCAGCTCGCAAACTTCGCTTCGTTTTGCGCAAGATGTGCTGTTTTTGCTCCCTTTCGCGTCCGTTTCATGCAAATTTGCGCGCAAAACGCACGTAATTTGCTGCATTCAGAAATGCCATTTCCCTTTGTTTTCAAGTACTTCTTAGCTTCGTCCCACTATTTTCCATTTTTTGTAGTGTCCTGCTTATCCCTACTGCCAGGTCCATTCCGCATGCGGATGGGCATCGGCAGGCACCGGCTTCCGGCTAAGACATCTTGTCCACAAAAAGATCACAATTATAGGCTATCACGGAACCCTAAAGTTGTCAAGTGGAAAATGCGCAAAATGTTGGGAAAAGTCAAAATGTCACTCAGCCGCCGAGTCGATAAGCCAGCCAGTGCCGCAGACCCGCTTTCGAGGCCCGGGGTTCTTCTGATCGCTATAGCGACCGGAGCGAAAAAGCCGCAGACCTAAACAGCAAGTCTGCGCTTGCCGATGTACCTGTTGGGGAGGTGCCGGATTGACGCCCGTCACAAAGGGGAATATACTGAAAACTCCAGACCAACACGACTTCGGTGCTATTGAACCAAGCGCTTGCATGTGGTAGCATCGCGGCGGTTTTAGTGTTCGTCTTCTGGCGTGAAATCGTGGGGAGCCTGCGGTGCCTGAAAGGCGCGCGTCGGTTCCTTGCAGGGGTAGAATGTCTAAGAAGCACATGACCGGCTCCCACGCGATCAATGCGACGGCTGATGGGCCTGTCAGGATACGTGTAATTGACTCCGGGCCCAATTTTGTCCATTGCGAGATCGGGGTCGATTATCAGCGTGCACCAGTTCCTGAGCGCTCCTACTATGCGGACTATTGTGACGTGCAGAGAGCCCGGTTCGGTTTTGGACTGTTCTTCGGTAAATTGATCACTGGGACGTCCAGGTTGCGCACAAAGATAGAGATCGATTTCCCCGAGGACTTGTTTGGAAGGCAACTATGGGGCACTTCTAGAGAAATGCACAAACTTCTTCGAACCGCGGCGGCTGGGATGAATTTCTCACCCATAAGCGAGGTCGAGGACACTGATAAGGTTCAGACGTTTCGATCAAACAATGTTTTTATGGGGATATGGGGAGAGGAAGCCGTGATGGACTTCTTTTACCTCTCGCCTCGCGATATGGCTCAACCTCAACGAGGAGTGGCAGCACTTGAGCCGGTGATCCGCGTGGTCATGCCCACGCCACTGTTGCTTGAGTTCCTCGACAAGTGCAGACCTTTTGTCGAAAACACACTGCAGATTGAAGTCCCCAAGGCGGAGGTAGTTTAAAATGCGCATTTGGGATATCGTGGACAGCATTTACCCAGGAGTTCCGATCGTCGAGACTCGTAAGATCAGCCGACGGGCACAAGGGGTCACTTCGTCGGCCGCCCAATGGGTCTTCGCAGCCAGCCTTGTAATCGCCTGTGCCAGCACATTTACCGTCACACGGCCATGCGATTCGAATTACACACAAGGGGTGAAGGTGGCAGCTGAGTCCTTTATGACCCATGAGGTAGCAGCAACACTTTCGGCAATGCGAGACTCCAGGTTTGACGCCGGTGTTGCTGATCTCGAGCCAGAGAACGAAGAACCCATTGGATACTCCTACCCGAGCTGATGTGGACGTCGCACCCACTCTTGACGACTTCTACGACCCAAGTCCGATTGAACCAGGCAAGGTCTATCAGGGCGAGGTGGTCGCAGAGGTTCCAGTCGTATTCTTGCCAGCGACCCTCGACCGCTGGCTGCTTCTGAGTACAGATAAGTTCCCGATTGACGAAGTCGTTGCGGGCAAGCATACACCTCCATTTTTGAGGGTGCTCGACGCCAACAAAACAGATGACGCATGGCGCCGCGATGGCGGTACTGTGTGGGTGGTGGCCTGCGCGTCAAAGCAAAGGTTGCTGGTGCTGAGCCACACGTGTGACATCGCGGTGCCAACAAAAAGGCATATTCAGGTAGCGCCGATTTATCCGGTTAGCATTTTGACCGATGCGAAGAAGAAGTCGCTTTTTGCCGGCGATTTCAAATACCGCTTCTGTCTTCCGCGTTACGGTGCGCAGATTCCGGAGGATTCCTTCGCCGAATTGAGCATGATGGCGAGTGTACCGAAAGCGTACTTCAGAGCGGATAGGCCACCTTTGCGACTGACCCAAGCAAAGACTGTGGACCTTCAAAATGTAATTGCGGGTTTTCTTGCACGGCCCTTTGGTTTTGCTCCTAATAAGGACTCCGTTCCCAAGACTGGCGAATACCTGTGCGCTCTGTGTTTTTATAAGCAGGCGAGCATCACGCGGCTGTCCCTGACGGAAGGAATCAAGTTCCCAGACTGCCCTCACTGCAGCGATAGGGCCCTATGGGTCTATTTCGCTGGGACCAACCGTGACATCCGGTAGCGCAGGGTTTTTTCGAGATCGCCGACTGCGTAGCTTTGCTCTGCGCTGACGCCTTTCCCCGTGCTCAGTTCGCGTCCAGTTTATTCAAATAGCTTTAGGATTTTTGCAAAGCCCCAAGCGACGAGTGGGCTTTGCCTTCGCGCTCTACGGGATAATGCTTCACGTGTCCGTCAAGAGACACCGTCGCGAACATCTTCTTCCAGTCGATGGCCCCGAGACCAGTGCCTGCTGCCCGCTTCGCGTGGAACCGGTCGGGCTTGATCTTCATCTTATCGAAGGGTGGGGATTCACCGTCAAAGGAGGGGAAATGCGGATCGGGATATTGGGTGCGGGGAATGTGGGAGCTGCGCTCGGGCTCGTGTGGACAAGCGAAGGGCATGATGTGTTGTTCGGGGTGCCGGACGCGAAAAGCGACAAGATTCGGAAGGCCTTAGCCGCCTTGGGCAGCGCGGGGCGCGCCGGCACGAACGCGGAAGCGGCGGCGTTTGGCGAAGTCCTCGCCCTGGCCGTGCCTTGGCCCGCAGCCCAGCAGGCCATCGAGTCGAGCGGAGATCTTGCCGGGAAGGTGCTAATTGATTGTAGCAATCCACTTTCTTCCGACCTGAAAGGACTCACGGTAGGGTTGAACACTTCTGCGGCCGAGCAGGTTGCGTCGTGGGCGCGCGGCGCGAAAGTGGTGAAGGCGTTTAACACCATCGGAGCGGGGAACTTCGGCCGGGCGGAGTTCGCCGGCCAAACCGCCGACGGCTTCTTTTGCGGAGATGACGCCGGCGCGAAAGCGATAGTCAAGAGTCTGATTGCCGATGCCGGGCTGAACCCTGTGGATGTCGGACCTTTAAGGAACGCTCGTTGGCTTGAACCGATCGCTATGCTTTGGATTGATCTCGCGGTGAATCAGGGATGGGGCGGCGATCACGCCTTCAAATTGCTGCGCCGGTGAGAGTGAGGCTGCCGGAATAGCGGTCGGGCCGCCCCGCCGCCTTGCCTTGGTCTCCGCCAATCTAGTGACGGGATAGTTCAAAGATCACGCTCCGGGCCTGCTCGAGAACGGCCAATGCTTCTGGCTGTCCTATCGTCTGCCTGTGCAGGACGATGTTCGCCGCGAGCCGCACCTTGTCAGCCGAATCTTGCACCTGGCGGGAGAGGAATCCTCTGGGGGCCAGATCGTGGAGCAAGTTCTCCAGTTTCGCGTCAGCTACAGCCTTCTTACCGAGAAACTTCGCTAGCTTAGTGCGAAGGCAATCTTCAACAGCCGCACGAGCGAGCGCCACCGCAGCTTCCGGCAGGCCCAATATATAGCAGTTGGCGGCCTCCCTTAGGTATACAAACTCGGAATTGGAGATGCCTGAGAGGGTCAGATGCGAGAGCTGAAGGGTGCGATCGACAACAGCACGGATCCCTTTGAGGAGATCCCGACAGTAGAACTCATCCAGAAGACCAGGATCGTTGAAAAGCTCACTGGTCGAGTCCTCGGGTTTTGGAGCGAAGGTTTTGCGCCATTCAACGATTTGTCGCATGTACTTGTCATACCTCTTTTGAGCGTCCAAGTTGCTGCGCGTGCGGTACCCCCGCTCGGGGTACATGCGAAATCTCTCAGCTTCGCGAAGAAGATGAGCGGATAACGTGGGGGCTGTGGATTGTTTCATATATCCTCAAACGGCGCTCGGGCTGCTGACCATTTCGCTGCCCGCAGCGCAGTATCATCGGAAATTCGGGCAGCGCGCGTAAGTATCGTAACACGTACGATGAAATATGGTTGGAAACAAACGGGAACAAAACCCCCTTGGTTTAAGCTCACTTTTGCAGCACGGGCGTTGGAAACACAGGGGTTAAGATAAGTTTGACTTATCTTGGGTAAAGCCCGCCAAGATGCGAAGAACAAGAGGGCTGTCATGCCGAGCTCAGGGAAGCATCTCCGCCGTTGGTCCTAGATGGCTGGCGCGGAATGCAACTGCGTGTGGTGCGGGCGTCTCGCCCGCTGTCGCGGGAGCGTCCCGCTCCCGCGCGCGGGCAGGATGCCCGCGCGACCGCGGGCGAGACGCCCGCGCCACAACGCCACGTCCTCGCTGATCACTTCCCTGCCCCGCGGCCCGCACGGCGTCGTACCAATACCTGCGCAGAGTGCAAAACCGGTTTTCAGTGTGACTTTAGGTTTGCAGGGTTATGATAGAGGCGTGCAGCCCAGCCACTCTTGATTATGCGCGTGCTCATTGTTGAAGACGAAAGAGCGATGGCGGAACTCCTCAAGAAAGGGCTCGAGGAGGAAAACCATCGCGCCGCCTTGGCATTTGACGGCGTGCAGGGCTTGGAGCTGGCTAAAACCTATGAGTTTGATGCCATTGTGCTCGACCTCATGCTGCCTCGAGTGGACGGCTTTGAAGTGGCGCGGCGGCTCCGCCATGGCGGGAATCAGACCCCCATCCTGATTTTGACCGCTCGCGACGCGGTGCCGGACATCGTCAAGGGGCTGGACCTAGGTGCGGACGATTACTTGACGAAGCCGTTTTCATTCGAGGTATTCCTGGCGCGTCTGCGCACGGTGGCGCGGCGGGGTTCGGCGCCGCGCCCTACGTGCTTGCGCGTGGCTGATTTGACCCTCGACCCCGGGTCGCGCCAGGCCCTACGCGGGCGCCGGGAGATCCGGCTCTCGCCCACCGAGTACCGGCTGCTCGAGCTGCTGATGCGGAAGGCCGGCCGGGTGGTGACCCGCACGGCGATTGTGGAAGCGGTTTGGGGCCTCGAGAACGACGTGGAGGAAAACACGCTGGATGCCTTTGTGCGATTGCTGCGGGGCAAAGTGGACAAGGGCTTCAGCCCTAAGCTGATACAGACGGTTCGGGGAATCGGGTACTGCTTGAGAGCAGATCCGAAGCTATGACCAGCCTGCCTCTTCGCATCCGGATCACGGCCTGGTACTTCGCCGTTCTGGCGACGGGATTCTGCGCCTTCGGAGTGGTTGCGTATTACGCGATGCGCGGCAGCATCCTGGAAACTGTCGATGAGAACTTGCAGGATCAGGTTCAGGGGGTCCGTGAGCTGATCGAGCGAGACTCCGGTAAGTCTGACTTGGAGCGCGATCTCAAGTACGACGAAGAAATACGCGCCGGAAGCGATCTCCTGCAGGTCTCAGATCCTGCCGGCAACTGGATCTATCGTTCCCGGACCATGGCGCACTTCGGCCCGTCGACGCCTGGCGAAACTCGGACCACTTTCACGACTCAGCAGCCGGACGGCGTGCCCTTGCGGGTGCTGACCGTTCCAGTGGAAGCGGGCGGCAAGACTTATATCGTGCAGCTCGCCTATCCGCTGGACGATTTTAACGAGGCGCTGAGTCGTTTCCGGCGAGTGCTGGTTCTGTCTTCTCCCCTTCTCCTTTTGCTGGCGTCAGCAGGGGGCTATTGGCTAAGCCGGCGCGCGCTTGGACCGGTGGATCAGGTGACGCGGGAGGCGCGCAGCATCAGCGCGCAGAACCTTTCCAGCCGTCTGGCAGTGCCGCGTACCGGAGATGAACTGCAGCGCTTGTCGGAAACGCTGAACGGCATGCTGGAACGGCTGGAGCAGGCCTTCCGGCGAATAACCCAATTCACCGCCGATGCTTCTCACGAGCTGCGCACTCCCGTGGCGCTGATGCGGACGCGGGCGGAAATCATCCTGCGGAAAGCGCGAACGGAAGAGGAGTATCGCGAGACGCTTCGGCAAATCCTCGAGGATCTGCAAAGGACGTCCTCGCTCATCGAGAATCTGATGCTTCTGGCTCGCGCCGACTCGGGCGCCCAAGCCCTCGAGGGAGCGCGCATTAACATGGCCGAATGCATTGAGGAAGCCTGCCTGGAAGGACAAGCGCTGGCGGAAACAAAACAGATTGGTTTGCAGGCGGAGCTGCCGCAGACCCCTGTCTGGATTAATGGCGATGCCAACTCGCTGCTCAGGCTGTTCGTAATTCTGCTCGACAACGCCGTGAAATATACACCGCCCCAAGGCCGCATTAAGGTCTCTTTGTGCTCGAGGAACGGGTCTGCCGTCGCCGAGGTAAGCGATAGCGGCATCGGCATTGCTGCCCAGGACCTCCCCCACATCTTCGAACGCTTCTTTCGCGCCGACCCGGCGCGCTCGCGCCAGACCGGAGGCGCGGGTCTGGGACTGGCCATCGGAAAGTGGATCGCCGAAGCCCACGGGGGGACGATCGCCGCCCAAAGCAAGCCGGGCGAGGGTTCCGTATTTCAGGTGAAGATCCCGCTGGCGGGGGAAAGCAGTGGGCAGTGGGCAGTAGGCAGTGGGCAGTAGGCAGTCGGCAGTGGGCAGTCGGCAGTGTGGAATGGCTCACGACCGTTATTAGTCGCAGGAGCCGGTAAACGGCTCGCGGGTTAGGGTAAACTAGGCTGGTCAGACTGTTTTTATTCCTTGACATTTTGTTCGCGTTCCTCGACAATACCCTCATCCCCAACCCGACAACTTGTTTCAATTTTGGCCACTTCCACAGGAATGGGTGGGCGATGTTTGGAGGATGAATGAGAAAACTTGTGATTGGATGCGCGGTGGCAGGGCTGATTGCCCTGTCTCCCAAGTCTGAGGCGCGGTCGCCCCTTTCGAGCCTGTCGCCTCGCCGGTCGGTGGTACCCAAGGAACAACCTGAGACCGGAGAGGCAAGCTGGTATGGCGAGGAATTCGAGGGAAATACCACAGCAAGCGGGGAAGTATATGATTCACATGGGCTTACCGCAGCACATCCCACTCTACCGTTCGGAACTACGGTGAGGGTCACCAACCTCAGCAACAGTAGGCACGTCTTGCTCAGAATCAACGACCGTGGGCCCTACATTGGGCGGCGTTTGATTGACGTTTCGCAGCGTGCGGCAAAGCGCTTGGGATTTATCGACTCCGGCACGACCCCTGTGCGGGTGGAAGTTGTCGCTCGCCCCTCCTCGAACCCCACCAGCGGCATCGATCTGATATCGCAAACCCGACCTTCAAGTTGTCCGGCTCGTCCATAAGACGCGAAAGGCTCGAGACCTTCGAATACTGGACCGGGCGGTTTGGATTCCTATTTTCCCGCTTGACATTTCAATCCGGGCTCTCTAGAGTGGCATTGACTAGAGTCGTAACCCTAGGTAAAGAATGCAGGTCCGGTGAGTTCGGCCAATAAGGGCAGCGTACCGCGCGGAGGGGTGCATGAAAAGGCTCATCATTGGCTGTGCTGTGGTAGGGCTCAT
>Ga0187888_1002976_pt1 | contig 13766 bp, 7 predicted proteins | sample June2016WEW_7_40_FD_132987 | JGI IMG/M metagenome (GOLD analysis project Ga0187888, IMG submission 132987) | Peatland microbial communities from SPRUCE experiment site at the Marcell Experimental Forest, Minnesota, USA - June2016WEW_7_40 | ecosystem: Environmental > Terrestrial > Soil > Wetlands... | reverse complement strand
CCATGGCCTACGACCCGGCCACGGGGAACATGGTCCTGTTCGGAGGAGAGGACAACAGTGCCAACCTCGCCGACACGTGGACCTTCAACGGCACGACTTGGACCCGGCTCTCCCCGGCCACCAGCCCCCCCGCCCGATGGTACGCCTCCATGGCCTACGACCCGGCCACGGGGGACATGGTCCTGTTCGGGGGTGAGGGCAAGAGCAACGACCTCAGCGACACGTGGACCTTCAACGGCACGACCTGGACGCAGCTCTCCCCGGCCACCAGCCCCCCGGCCCGGGACAGCGCCTCCATGGCCTACGACCCGGCCACGGGGAACATGGTCCTGTTCGGGGGAGAGGACAACAGTGGTGACCTTAGCGACACGTGGACCTTCAACGGCACGACCTGGACGCAGCGCTTCTCGGCTACCAGCCCCCCGGCCCGGGACAGCGCCTCCATGGCCTACGACCAGGCCGCGGGGAACGTGGTCCTGTTCGGGGGAGAGGGCAACAGTGGTGACCTCAGCGACACGTGGACTTTCGTGCAGATCACCGTCACCCTCACCCAAAGCAGCCAGACCTCGGCGATCGTCGCCTACGGTGCCGGCTACAACGGCCACAGTCTCACTGTCACCAACTCCACCGGGACCGTCAGCTACACCGAGGCCACCTCGACCGACTCCACTGACGTCGTGGTTAGCGGCACCGGGGCGATCAGCGCGGCCACCTCGCTTGCACCGGGCACCTACACGGTCGGCGGCGACGACAGCGACACCAACGATGACACCGGCACGTGGACCTTCAGCCTCACCGTCGTCGAGGCTTCCCAGACCATCACCTTCACCTCGACGGCGCCCTCCAACGCGACCGTGGGCGCCACCTACACGGTGACGGCCACCGGCGGCGCCTCGGGCAACGCGGTCACCTTCAGCACGATGTCGATGTGCACCGTGTCGGGCTCGACGGTGAGCTTCATCGGCGTGGGCAAGTGCGTCATCGACGCGAACCAGGCCGGCGACGCGGACTATCTCGCGGCCACCCAGGTCCAGCAGACGATCACCGTCGGCAAGGCTTCCCAGACCATCACCTTCACCTCGACGGCGCCCTCCAACGCGACCGTGGGCGCCACCTACACGGTGACGGCCACCGGCGGGGCCTCGGGCAACGCGGTCGGCTTCCGTACGACGTCGCTGTGCACCGTGTCGGGTTCGACGGTGCGCTTCATCGGCGTGGGCACGTGCGTCATCGACGCGAACCAGGCGGGTGACGCGGACTATCTCGCGGCCGCCCAGGCCACTCAGAGTTTCAGGGTTGCCAAGGCCACCTCCAAGACTGTCCTCAAGCTGTCAACGATCCGGGTGACCTACGGACACGAACAGGTCGAGCATCTGTCAATCACCGTTTTGCCGCAGTACTCCGGCTCGACGCCGACCGGGAGGGTGACGATAAGCGAGTCCGGCACCACGTTGTGCACGATTACGCTGTCGTCGGGCAAGGGAAGGCGCACACTCTCGTCCAGGGAGCTTAAGGCGGGCACCTACCACCTCGTCGCCACCTACGGCGGCAACACGAACTTCAAGGGCTCCACTTCGGCCAAGGAGACTTTCACCGTCGCCAAGTGATGAGCCGCCGCCTTGTCGCTCGACGGGTTGCCGTCAATTGGTGACGGGTGCCTGACCCGGTGCACGCCAACGTGGGCGCCATACGCACGCGCCCTCCGAGGGCATCGACCCGCCTAAAACGACAAGGACCGAGCCCTCTCCGCCCCCAGGTGGGCGAACTTAGGGCCGTGTGCCTGCCGCGGAGCCCGTGGCGACACGTCTGAGTGAACGTTGCAACACGCAGTCGCATGACCCGCGGCCACTTGGGGTTTGCCTTACGACCTCTTCACACGGTCAGTCTGGAGGCGCTCGAGCCGCTGGAGCCGCTCAGGTTCGCGTCACCGCCATAGGTGGCCTGCACCGGGTACGAGCCCACCGGCAGGGCGTTGTTGGCGATCGTGCAAGTCCCATTGCCGCCCTTCAGCACCGCTGTGCAGGTGGCAGGGCCGACATACACAGTCACCGTCTCACCATTGGGCACCATCTCGCCGTAGTGCGTCGTCACGGTAACCGAGAAGACCGACGCCGATTCGTGGCCGTAGGTGACGCTGGTCGGTGACTCTGAGACCTTGGTGCGCGTCGTGTCTTTGCTCACGGTCAGTTCGGAGACGCTCGAGCCCCTCAGGTTGGCGTCACCACCGTAGGTGGCCAACACCGGGTGGGAGCCTACCGGCAGGGCGTTGTTGGCGATCGTGCAAGTCCCATTGTCGCCCTTCAGCACCGCTGTGCAGGTGACGGGGCCGACGTGCACGGTCACCGTCTCACCATTGGGCACCGCCTCGCCGTAGCGGGTCGTGACCGCGACGGAGATGAGCGAAGCCGATTCGTGGCCGTAGGTCATCTTGGCCGGTGACTCTGAGACAGAAATGCGCGCGGTGTCCTTGCTCACGGCCAGTCTGGAGACGCTCGAGCCACTGGAGCCACGTAGGTTGGCATCACCGCCGTAGGTGGCCGACACCGGGTAAGAGCCCGCCGGCAGGGCGGTCTTGGCGACCCTGCAAGTCCCCTTGCCCTCCTTCAAGGCCGTAGTGCACCTGATAGCACCGACGTGTACGGTCACCTTCTCACCATTAGGCACTGCTGCGCCATCGTGGGTCGTGACGGTCACGGAGAAGAGCGACGCCGATTCGTCGCCGTAGGTGACTTTGGTCGGTGACTCTGCGACCGTGGTGCGCGTGGTACTTGCTGAACCCACCGAGAAGGCCTGGACCGGGGTGGAGCTCGAGGTGCCGTAGGTGAAGCTGGAGTTGGAGGACGATGGGGTGCCGGGGCTGTAGCTGGCGAATACATCGTCGTAGGCGCCGCCGGCGAGCTCATGAGCCGTGAGCGAGCAAGTGGCCCGGGCGCTGTAACTGCTGATGGAGTACAAGGTGGCGCTGCACAGCTCGGTCGAGGAGTTGTAAACCGCGACCGTCCCCTCTGGGTAGCCCTCGCCCGACAGGCCGGTAACTGTGACGGTGAAGGTCTCGGAGGTCTCCGAGCCGTAGGCCACCGAGGCCGATGACAGCCCGAGGGTGGTGGTGGTGTTCGCCGAGGCAACCGAGAGCGTCTGGACCGCGGAGTTCGAGGTGCCGTAGGTGTAGCTGGAGTTGGAGGACGATGGGACGCCGGGGACGTAGGTGGCGAATACGTCGTCGTAGGCGCCGCCGGCGATCTCGTAGGCCGTGAGCGAGCAAGTGGCCCCGGTGCTGTAACTGCTGATGGAGTACAAGGTGGCACTGCAAAGCTCTGTTGAGGCGTCGTAGACCGCAACCGTCCCCTCTGGGTAGCCCTCGCCCGACAGGCCGGTGACCGTGACGGTGAAGATCTCGGAGGTCTCCGAGCCGTAGGCCACCGAGGCCGATGACAGCCCGAGGGCGGTGGTGGTGTTCGCCAGGCCCGCCGAGAAGGACTGGCCGCTGGCGGGGTTGGCGGCAGCATCAGCGGTAGTGGACGCGCTGAACGACGTAGTCGGGTAGGAAGAGGCCGCCGGGTTGGTCACCCCGGCTATCTGCACCGAGACGGCCGTGGAATCGCCCAGCACCACCGGGATGGCGATTGTCACCGTACCTGCGGCCGTCGTCGGGATCGCGGTCACCGTGGTGCCGTTCACCTTGTAGGCGGAACTCGACGAGGGGAACGTCGTCGAGGCCGGAGCACTGATCGTGATCGTGTCGCCTGTCGCGAGGGCGCCGTTCGTGCTGGTGGTGAAGCCGACCGTCCAGGTGGCGCTCCCAGCGCCGACCAACGAGGACAGGCTAAAGGACACGCCTGAGACGATTGTGCCGAAGCTGAGCCCGCTGGCGGGGTTCGAGGCGGTGCTGTCGGCGATCGTCGAAACGCTGAACGAGCTGTTCGCGTAGCTGCCCGCGGCCGGGTTGGTTACCCCTGTGATCACGACCGAGAACTCGCTCGAGTCACCCAGCGCCACCGGGGTGGCGATTGTCACCGTACCTGCGGCCGTCGTCGGGATCGCGGTCACCGTGGTGCCGTTCACCTTGTAGGCGGAACTCGACGAGGGGAATGTCGTCGAGGCCGGAGCACTGATCGTGATGGTGCGGCCTGTCGCGAGCGCCCCGCTCTCGCTCGTGGAGGCATCCACGGTCCAATTCGCGGACATAGCCCCTTGGCGGTCAGAGGACACGAAGCTCACCGAGCCAACCAAGGTGGCCTGGGACACGGCGGGACCCTCCAGCCCTGCCAGTTGCGTTTCGATGGCCGACGTAGTCCTCGGACTGGCCGCCGCCGCTGAGGTGGTGCTCGCCAACAGTGGGAGTGAGATCGCTCCCGAGGCGAGGATTGCGAACAGGTGAATCACGTGGAACCTATGCATTTGAACGCCTCGGATTTAGGAAATGAGCCGCTATGACAACTATGGCCGATACTACGGAATTGCAGAGAGTTCGAGGATCACCTGGGTGTTTGCTGGGAAAGAGGCGGAGTTTGTTGTGGGAAAGTCGGTAGCCAGGATGTCGTGATCTGGCGAGGAGCACCCCCGAGGTGCAAGATGGCTACGCGAAGGGCCTTGCGAAGTGGGTCCATGACTGGGGGTCGCATGCGTACGTCCTGTATAGCCAGCCTCATCGTAGCGGGAGCGATCTCGCTGCCACTCCTGGTGAGCACCACTTCACCGGTCGCCGCAAGCCCGCGGGCCGCGCCGCCGATCGGAACCCAACTGTCGGAACTAAAGGGCTCCGACACCGTCGCCGGTGATGGCTTCGGCGGCTCGGTGGCCGTCTCGGGTACGACCGCCGTCGTGGGCGCACCGGGCTACGCCATTCATGCCGGTCGGGCGTACGTGTTCACGCAGACGGCGCCCGGCTGGAAGCAGGCCGCCGAACTGAAGGGCTCCGACTCGGCTGCCGGTGATTACTTCGGCTACTCGGTGGCCGTCTCGGGTACGACCGCCGTCGTGGGTGCGCCGGGTTTGGCCAGGGCGTACGTGTTCACGAAGACGGGGGCCGGCTGGAAGCAGGCCGCTGAACTGAAGGGCTCCGACACCGTCGCCGGTGATGGCTTCGGCCGCGCGGTGGCGATCTCGGGCACGAGCGTCGTCGTGGGTGCCGACGGTCACGCCAAGGCTGCCGGTCGGGCGTACGTGTTCACGAAGATGGGGGCCGGCTGGAAGCAGGCCGCTGAACTGAAGGGCTCCGACACCGCTGCCGGTGATTACTTCGGCTACTCGGTGGCTATCTCGGGCACGAGCGCCGTTGTGGGTGCGCCGGTCTTCAGCAAGGAGGCTGGGCAGGCGTACGTGTTCACCGACACGGCTAGCGGCTGGAAGCAGGCCGCCGAACTGAAGGGCTCCGGCACAGTCGCCGGTGATGGCTTCGGCGGCTCGGTGGCCATCTCGGGCACGAGCGCCGTCGTGGGTGCATCGGGCTATGCCAGGGATGCCGGACGGGGGTACGTGTTCACCGACGCGGCTAGCGGCTGGAAGCAGGCCGCTGAACTGAAGGGCTCCGGCACCGTCGCCGGTGATGGCTTCGGCTACTCGGTGGCCATCTCGGGCACGAGCGCCGTCGTGGGTGCGCCGGTCTTCACCAAGGAGGCTGGGCAGGCGTACGTATTCAGCGACACGGCTAGCGGCTGGATGCAAGCCGCCGAACTGAAGGGCTCGGACACCGTCGCCGGTGATGGCTTCGGCGGCTCGGTGGCCATCTCGGGCACGAGCGCCGTCGCGGGTGCCGACGGTCACGCCAAGGCTGCCGGTCGGGCGTACGTGTTCGAGGCCTGAAGCACCGAGCGGGCTCTGGCGGAAGCGCCGGAAGCGGGCGCGCGCGATCCTCGGCCAGCTCGTGCGGGCGCTGGGAAGTCGCGCCGCCCATAGCTTTCTGTGCTCCGAAGTCGGTGCGGCCCGTCGCCACGCTCTCTCCCTCCGCGACAGATTGCACGCAGGATCGACCTCAGACTCCCGCCTCTTAGTGCACGCCGCGCCTCGTCTTTCAGCGCAAGACGAGGCGCGAACCGCGACACGGTGCGACGGTACGGGGTCGCTTGAGGTCTACCCGATAACGAACCAGGCAATCTCAACGCTGACTACGACGGGCCCTGTCAGATAGATCGTGAAGCCGCCGCCTGTCGCGTTCGGTACGACGGCTGCGACCCCGACGTTGGGGACGTAGAACTGCGGAGTAGCGAGGATCAGGCTCGATGAACTGAGAGGGACTCCGGCGACCGTCACGCTCGACTCGGGATTGGCAGCGGTTCCTGCGATGACAGCGCTTCCGCTTCGCGAGAAAGTGGCAACGCCCTGGACTTGGAGCGCCGGGCCAGAAGTGCTGGTGGCCGACACGCCGACCCCCGTGTCACTTGAGCCCAGCACGCCAATGCCGCTGCCCTGGGAGCTGCCGTAGACGCCCATGCCGCCTTGAGCGCTCGTATCGACGCCTTGGACGCCGCTCTTGCCGGCCACCGAGGTTTGGCCGTACACGCCTGTGCCGTTGTCTGAGGTTCCTTGGACGCCGTAGCCACCGCCTGGGCTGGTATCGACGCCTTGGACGCCGCTCTTGCCAGCCGCCGCGGTCTGGCCGTAGGCGCCGATACCGCTGGTCGAGCTCCCGTAGGTGCCGTAGCCGCCTCCTTTGCTCGTGTCAACGCCTTGGACACCGCTCTGGTTATTGGTCGCGGTAGTGCCGTAGACGCCGGTGCCGTTGTCTGAGGTTCCTTGGACGCCGTAGCCACCGCCTGGGCTCGTGTTGACGCCTTCGACTCCGCTCTTGCCAGCCGCCGAGGTTTGCCCCTGGACGCCGACACCTTCGCTGGAGGCTCCGTAGGCGCCGATTCCGTTCGCAGAGCTCCCGTAGGTGCCGTAGCCGCCGGCCGCACTGGTATCGACACCTTCGACGCCGCTCTTGCCAGTTGCCACGGTTTGGCCGTGGATCCCGGTGCCGTTCTCTGAGGTTCCTTGGACGCCGTAGCCACCGCCTGAGCTCGTGTCCACGCCTTTGACACCGCTCTTGCCATTCGCCAAGGTTTGGCCGTAGGCGCCGATGCCGTTGGTCGAATTCCCGTAGGTGCCGTAGCCGCCTAACTTGCTTGCGTCGACGCCTTCGACGCCGCTCTTGTTAGCCGCCGAGGTTTGCCCCTGGACGCCGATGCCGTTGGTCGAGTTCCCGTAGGTGCCGTAGCCGCCTTCCTTACTCGTATCAACGCCTTCGACGCCGCTCTTGCCGTTTGACGCCGTAGCACCGTAGACGCCGGTGCCGTTGTGTGAGGTTCCTTCGACTCCGTAGCCACCGCCTGGGCTTGTGTTGACGCCTCTGACGCCGCTCTTGCCAGCCGCCAAGGTCTCGCCGTAGACGCCGACACCTTCGCTGGAGGCTCCGTAGGCGCCGATTCCGTTCGCAGAGTTCCCGTAGGTGCCGTAGCCGCCTAACTTACTCGTGTCGACGCCTTCGACGCCGCTCTTGCCGTTTGCCGCCGTAGCGCCGTAGACGCCGGGCCCGTTCTCTGAGGTTCCTTCGACTCCGTAGCCACCGTCTGGGCTCGTGTTGACGCCTCTGACGCCGCTCTTGCCCGCTGCCGCGGTCTGGCCGTGTACACCGGTGCCGTTGGTCGAGTGCCCGTAGGTGCCGTATCCGCCTTCCTTGCTCGTGTCGACGCCTTCGACGCCGCTCTGGCCGTTTGCCGCCGTAGCGCCGTAGACACCGGGCCCGTTGTCTGAGGTTCCTTCGACTCCGTAGCCACCGTCTGGGCTCGTGTTGACGCCTCTGACGCCGCTCTTGCCCGCCGCCGCGGTCTGGCCGTGGACACCGGTGCCGTTGGTCGAGCTCCCGTAGGTGCCGTAGCCGCCTTTCGCACTCGTGTCAACGCCCTCGACGCCGCTCTTGCCGTCGGTCGTGGTGGTGCCGTAGACGCCGGGCCCGTTCTCTGAGGTTCCTTCGACGCCGTAGCCACCGTCTGGGCTCGTGTTGACGCCTCTGACGCCGCTCTTGCCAGCAGCCGCAGTCTGGCCGTGGACGCCGATGCCGCTGGTCGAGCTCCCGTAGCTGCCGTAGCCACCCTTCTTGCTTGCGTCGACGCCTTCGACGCCGCTCTTGCCGTTTGCCGCCGTAGCGCCGTAGACGCCGATACCGATCTCTGAGGTTCCCTGAACGCCGTAGCCACCCTTCTTGCTTGCGTCGACGCCTTCGACGCCGCTCTTGCCATTCGCCAAGGTCTGGCCGTAGACACCGGTACCGTTGGTCGAGCTCCCGTAGGTGCCGTATCCGCCTTCCTTGCTTGTGTCGACGCCTTCGACGCCGCTGTGGCCGTTTGCCGCCGTAGCGCCGTAGACGCCGGGCCCGTTGTCTGAGGTTCCTTCGACGCCGTAGCCACCGTCTGGGCTCGTGTTGACGCCTCTGACGCCGCTCTTGCCAGCTGCCGCGGTTTGCCCCTGGACACCGGTGCCGTTGGTCGAGTTCCCGTAGGTGCCGTAGCCGCCTTCCTTACTCGTGTCAACGCCTTCGACGCCGCTCTTGTCATTGGTCGTGGTGCTGCCGTAGACGCCGGGCCCGTTGTCTGAGGTTCCTTCTTTTCCGCAGCCCCTGCACGGCCCTCTGTCGATGCCTCTGACGCCGCTCTTGCCAGCTGCCGCGGTTTGCCCCTGGACACCGGTGCCGTTGGTCGAGATCCCGTAGGTGCCGTAGCCACCCTTCTTGCTTGCGTCGACGCCTTCGACGCCGCTCTTGCCATTCGCCAAGGTCTGGCCGCAGGCGCCGATACCGTTGGTCGAGTTCCCGTAGGTGCCGATACCGTTGGTCGAGTTCCCGTAGGTGCCGTAGCCTCCCTCCTTGCTTGCGTCGACGCCTTCGACGCCGTTCTGGCCTGCCGCCGAGGTCTGGCCGTAGACACCGGTACCGTTGGTCGAGCTCCCGTAGGTGCCGTAGCCGCCTCCTTTGCTCGTGTCGATGCCTGCGACGCCGCTGCGGTTTGCCGCCGAGGTTTGGCCTTGGACACCGGTGCCGTTCTCTGAGGTTCCTTGGACGCCGAAGCCACCGCTAGGGCTCTTGTCGACGCCTTCGACGCCGCCCTTGTCATTCGCCCAGGTCTGGCCGTAAGCGCCGATCCCGTGCGTCGAGAGCCCAGAGGTACCACGGCCGCCGCCCGAACTGGTGTCGACGCCTTCGACACCGCTCTGGTTTGTCTGGGAGGTAGTGCCCTCAAGGCCGGTGCCGTTGGTGGTCGTGACTGCGGTCGTGGCGGTAGCCGTGTTCGTCCTGCCGAGAAGGACAGGGTCGCTCGAGCCTTGCGCAGGGTCTGCACCAGCGACAAGGCCGGCGGTTATCCCAACCCCGGTTGCCGCCGCCCCGAACATGAGCGCCCGTCGACCGTAACGCGTCGCGGTACTCCCGGATACATCACGGTCCTTGTCGGGTACAGCCCCAGAATCGTCAGGGGGTCGCTCGTTCACCTGAATGTCCTTTCGCTCCTTGAGTCATTGGGTGGTGCCAATCGATATCGTTGCCCACTAGGCAGGCGTGGTTCAGCCCGCAGCAGACACCCCCGCAGCCGTGTCAGCGACGGATGTCGCTGACACAGTCCCGTTCTTCGCCTTCGTGCCCTGCACGATTACGGTGTCGCCCGGCTGCATCGCTGACGCCGTGCTCTTGGCGTCACGGGTGTAGGTCGTGGATGTCCCGAGTATCACCTTGACCAGGCCCCCACTTGCAGTCGTGACATAGAGGGTGTTGCCCTCGATGGTCGTCACGATGCCGGCGGCCGCACTCGAGCTCGAGAGGCCTGGGAAGCTGCCGCGAGTGAAGCCGGCAGACCCCGTGGAGCTAAACCTTGCTGCGAAGCTCGACGCGCCACCTGCAACCCCGGTCGTCCCGTGGGCGCGCTGCAAGGTAGCTCCGCCCCAGAGCCCGCCGGCGGCGAGGAGAAGGGCCAGGAGCACCGCCGTCGGGTACTTGAGCCGAAGACCCGCTCGCGGGCTTCGTATCGGCCACTCGTCCTCGCCGTCGTCCGCGATCTCGCTTTCGTCTTCGCTAAGTTGTCCCGCTGGCTGCTCTGAACCGGAGAGCTCCGGAGGGACTCTGGCGACTTCGACCGGTTCCGTGACGACACCACTGATCGGAGGACGCTCCTCGCCGGAAATCGGGTCGTCTGGCATGGATGCTCCTCTGTCTTCACTCATAACGAAGGGCGTCGATGGGTCGGAGTGAGGCGGCACGATTGGCGGGGTAGAAACCGAAGAACACACCGACGGCGATCGACACGCCGAAGGCGAGCACGATCGAGTAGGGGGCTATGACAGGCTGGACACCGGCGATTTTGAACCGCGTGCCCACCACACCGATGGCTACGCCAGCGGTTCCTCCGATCAACGACAGCAAGACCGCTTCGAACAGGAACTGGGTGAGGATCGCCGACTTCGGGGCACCGATCGCCTTGCGGATCCCAATCTCGTGAGTGCGCTCGGTGACGGTCACGAGCATGATGTTCATCACTCCGATACCCCCGACGAGGAGCGAGATGGCGGCCACGGCGCCGAGCAACACGGTGAACGTGCTCGAGGTCGACTGCACCGTGGAGAGCAGGGTCGCCTGGTTCAGCACCTCGAACGGCAGGTCTGCGACCGTCGTGTCGTTCTGTGCCGCGAGGATGTTCTCGACCTCGGCCTCGGCGAGGTTCAGCGTGGAGGCGGACATGCCCTGAACGATGAGTTCGCTGAACGACTGGGAATAGCCCGTCAAGTGGTCCTCGACCGCGGTGTAGGGCGCAATTGCTATGGAGTCCTGGTTCGTCAGCCCGCTCGTGCCCTTCGATGCCAGCACGCCGATGACCTCGAAGTTGGTCGAACCGATCATGATCGTGGCACCAAGAGGGTTCTCGCCGGTCGTGAACAGGTTGCTCGCGACATCAGACCCGATGTCGACGACCTGGGCGTGAGAGGTGACGTCCTGGCTTGAGATGGCGCTGCCGGCCTGGACGGTGTAGTCCTCGGCACCTAAGTAGGAGGCGGTCGACCCCTCGACGGTGGCGGTGTAGGTGTTCGCGCCGTAAGTGGCCGTCTCGCTGGTGGACACGACCGGGGAGACGGACTTCACGTCCGGGGCGTTGTTCGGGTTATCCAGGGCGTTGACGTCCGCGATCGTCAACGACGCCAGCTGGGTTTGGGTACCGCTCGAAAAGGCCCCTCGCCCGAAGCGACCGGTGTTGAAAACCGTCAGGGTGTTTGTCCCCAGCTGGTTGATCCGGCTCTCGACAGCCTGAGAGGACCCGGTCCCGACCGCCACCAGGATGATGACGGCCGAAACACCGATCAGCACGCCGAGGGTCGTGAGCACCGAGCGGAGCTTGTTCGAGCTGATCCCGCCGATGGCGACCCGGAGATTGTCGAAAACGTTCATGTCGATCCTCCGCCTAGGTTGCCTGATGCAGGCGCAGCGTCGGCCGGTGCCTCCCGTTGCTCCATTCGCGTCTCGGAATGCACCGGGACGATGCGGCTGTCCTCGTAGATCTGCCCGTCGCGCAGCCGCACGACCCGACGCGCGAAAGAGGCGATGTCCTGTTCATGGGTGATGATCACGACTGTTCGACCTTCGGCGTTCAGTCGACTGAAGATGGCCATGACCTCGTTGCTCGAGGCGGTGTCGAGATTCCCGGTCGGCTCGTCGGCAAGGATCAGGGCAGGGGCCGTCACGAGAGCTCGGGCGATGGCGACGCGCTGCTGCTGGCCACCGGACATCTCGCTCGGGAGATGATGGCTGCGGTCCTCGAGGCCGACCTGGCATAGCGCGGCCATGGCCCGTGTGTGCCGTTCTTTCGACTTCACGCCTGCGTAGGCGAGTGCGAGCTCCACGTTCGCCACGGCGGTTGTGCGCGGGATCAGGTTGTAATTCTGGAACACGAAGCCGATCTTGCGATTGCGGATCCGCGAGAGATCCGACTCCTCGAGGTTGCGTACGTCCACTCCCTCGAGCCAGTAGTGCCCCCTCGTCGGCACGTCGAGGCACCCGATGATGTTCATCATCGTCGACTTCCCAGAGCCGGAGGCTCCCATGATGGCGACGAAGTCGCCGGCCTCGACGGTCAAGGAGACCCGCCGGAGCGCGTGAACTTCGACCTCCCCCGTCTCGTAGGTCTTCGATACCGAGCGCAGGACGACGACCGGTCGTCTCCCGGCGACGGGGACCGAGCCCGTCGGAGCCGCCGCGCCTCGGGATGGCAGGACGCGAAGGCCGCCGAGTGACCCGCCTCGGCGGCGGAAGAGCTGTCGACTGCTCATCCGAGGCCACCGCCGCCGACGAAGCCACCACCACCGCCACCGCCACCGCCGATGCGTGTCGGGCTTGTCGTGCCCGTCGTGCCGGACGAGATCGTCGCTGTCGGCTCTACGAGCTTCTCGCCTGCCGTGACGCCGCTCAGGATCTGCGTCGTCGAGTTACCGACCAGGCCGACGGTCACGGGGGTGGTGACCTGTTTCCCGTTTTTCAAGACCGTGACAGTCGAGGCCAGGCCGGTCGTCGTCACTGCGGCGCTTGGGACCTCGAGCACATTCGCTGCCGTCTCGACGACGACGCTCACGTCTGCCGTCATTCCGTCCAAGACCGTGGCCGGAGGGTTTCTGAGCGCGATCGTCTCTTCATAGGTGACGACGTTGCTCGTGACCACCGACGTCGGCGATACCGCTGTGACGATGCCCGCGACCTCGGTGGAAGGCAGGGCTGCCAACGTTACGGTTGCCGGTTGACCGACGGCGATCTTCGTGGCATCAGCTTCGGCAAAGCCGGCGACGACCTCGAGTTGCTTCAGGTTGTCGACGGTGACGAAACCGCTCGACGACGACGAGCTCGACGACGACGAGCCCGACGACGACGAGGCGCCCGCACCGCTGGAGCCGCTACCGGACGCGGACGAGGAGCTGCCTCCGCTCACCGTCTCACCGACCGTGCCGTTGACAGCGGTCACCGTGCCGGTGACGGAGGCGGTGAGCACGGTTCCGCTGAGCGCATTCTCGTCAGATGTGACGGTCTGCTGGTCCTGGGTGACCGCCTGCTGGTCCTGGGTGACGGTGGCCGTGTCGATTGCCTGACCTGCCTTGGTGGCTGCCAGGCTGGCCTGCTGCAGCTGAATCGTCTGCTTCTCGTTCTGCACCGTCTGCTCGTCGCTGACAATTGAATTCTGATCTGTCACACATGACCCGGTGGCGGTGATCAGGTACTGAGGAAAACCGTAGGAGGTTCCCTTGCTGTTAGATGCCACGAGGCGGAAGACGTACGAGGTTTCCGCCTTGAGCCCGCGCACCGGAGCCGAGACGGCAACGGTCGTGGAACCAGCAGCGAGCGGGGTCGGTGCGGTCTGCGACCCGTACACCGTGGTGGTGCCGTACTGGAAGAAGTAGGTCGTCACAGCGTCATTGGGGTCCACCGATCCCTCGAGAGTGGCCGTCGTTGTCGTGACCGATGCCGCCGATGAAGTGACGACCGTGGGAGCCGTCGCCTGGTCGCTTCCCGAGTCAGAAATGCTGGCCGTCGTTGTCATGACGGATGTCGCGGATGAAGTGACGACCGTGGGAGCCGTCACCGGGTCGCTTCCCGAGTCAGAAATGCTGACGGCGTGGCTGGAGCTGGAGGGGGTGGTGGTGCCGGTGGAGCTGGTGGTCGTGGTCGGCGCCGGCGCCGCGGTGGTGGCCGTGGTCGACGCCGGCGTCGCGGAGGTCGACGACGTCGGCGTCGTGATCGTCGTCGTCGTCGGCGTCGCCGACGCTGGCGT
>Ga0187888_1002970_pt1 | contig 13787 bp, 9 predicted proteins | sample June2016WEW_7_40_FD_132987 | JGI IMG/M metagenome (GOLD analysis project Ga0187888, IMG submission 132987) | Peatland microbial communities from SPRUCE experiment site at the Marcell Experimental Forest, Minnesota, USA - June2016WEW_7_40 | ecosystem: Environmental > Terrestrial > Soil > Wetlands... | reverse complement strand
CCCGCTATCCACCAGCGCGTACTGAAAGACCCAGCCCACGCCGGTGGCGTCCGGCCCCAGCTCGGTGTTGACGCCCTGCGGCAGTCGCGGCAGAATTTTCGAGAGGTACTCGAGCGTGCGCGAGCGCGCCCAGTAGAGGTCGGTGCCGTCCTCGAAGATGATGTACACGTAGGAGTAGCCGAAATCCGAAAACCCGCGCACGTCCTTCACCTTGGGGGTGCCCAGCATGGCGCTCACAATGGGATAGGTGACCTGGTCCTCCATGATGTCGGGGCTGCGGTCCCAGCGCGAGTAGACGATCACCTGCGTGTCGCTGAGGTCGGGGATGGCGTCCAGCGGAATGCTGTTCATGGCCCACCACCCCGCCATCACCGCCGCCGTGACGAACAGGAACACGATGAAGCGGTGGCGCGCCGAGAGTTCAATGATACGGTCGATCATTTCAGGCGGCTCTCCGAATCCATGAGGAAATTGCCCGAGATGATGATGCGCTCGCCGGCTTTCAGCCCGCTCAAGATCTCGATGCGGCCGTTCATTTGCTCGCCGATCTTCACTGCGCGCGGCTCGAAGTAGCTGTTGCCGCGATCCACGAACACCGTTTGGTGGTCGCCCGAATTCAGCACCGCCGATTGCGGAACCACCAGCTTGCGCGCGCCGCCCGTCTGGAACTCCACCTCGCCGTACATATCGGGCTTCAGCGCGTAGCCTGGGTTTGCGAACTCCACCCGCACCTTGAGCGTGCGCGTCGTGGGGTCCACCTGGGGCAGAATGTAGCTCACTCGCCCGTGGAACGTGCGTCCCGGCAAATAGGCCAGCGTCAGAGTGGCCGGCTGATTCAGGTGGATGTCGACGGCTTCGTACTCGAACACATCGGCCGTCACCCACACGGTCGAGAGGTCGGCGACCGTGTAGAGTACGGTGTCCGGCGTCACGCGCTGGCTGGGAAACGCATTGCGCTCCATCACGAACCCGGAAATAGGCGAATAGAGCGTCAGGTTCTTGAGGGTTTGCCCGCTGCGCGAGATTTCGTCGATCTGCAGGTCGCTGATGTCCCAGAGTTCGAGGCGTTTCTTGGCCGCCGCCACCAGGTTTTCCGTGCTGCCCAGCATCTCGTGTACGGGATTGTCCTGCATCAGTTGCTGCGCCTTCGTCGCCAACAGGAATTCCTCCTGCGTCGCCAAGGCCTCAGGACTGTAGAGCGACAATAGCGGATCGCCCTTTTGGACGAGCTTGCCGGTGAAGTCGGCGAACACCTGGTCGACCCAGCCTTCCAGCTTGGTCTGGACCTTGGCGATCCTGGTTTCGTCCAGCGTCACGCGCGCCGCCGCGCGTATGGAGCCGGTGGCGGACTCGTATTCAGCGGCGCCGTACTGGACGCCGATGAGCTGCTGCTGCTCCGGCGGGATTTCGACGGTGCCCGGAGGCAGCGTGGTGGTCTTCTTCTCTTCGCCCGCATAGACCGGAACCAGTTTCATGCCGCAATCCGGCGCGATCCCCGGCTTGTCGGACTTGTACCAGGGATGCATGGGGTCTACCCAATAGAGGGGCTTCCGCGCGGCGGCGGCCGGTTTGGCGTACCAACGGCCATAGCCGTAGCCGCCCAGGTAAGCGGCGGCGATCAAAAATACAATGGCAACTTTTTTCATTGCTCGATCTCCATGCCGGTCAGTTCCTCCAGCTTGGCCAGCGCCACGTGGAATTGCATGACTTCCTCGTGGGACATCAGCTCGTAATCCACCACGTTCATGAAATTCGAAAACACCGAAAGAAAATCGAGCGCCCCCGTCCGGTAGCTGGCGATGGACGATTCCAAGGCCAGTCGTGCCTCTGGGATCACCGATTTCTGGTACAGGTCGATCAGCTTCCGCGCCGTCGCCGCCAGCGTGTACTCTTCGCGGATGCTCGCCTGAATTCCAACGTCCGCGGCTTCGTAGCTGTGCCGCGCCTGGCTCGCCGTGAAGACCCGCTCGTTGACCTCCGCGCGCTGTTTGCCCAACCAAGCCGGCAGCTTGAAATCCGCGCGGAACTGCCACATTGGAGGGAGGCCGCCCTGGTTGAAGTGGCCGCCAGAAAGGGTGTAGTCGGGGTAGTAGCTCTTGCGCGCCAGGTTGGCCGCCAGCTCGTCGCGCTCCACCACCTTCTGCTCGCGCGCCAGCGCCGGCGCCTGGGTACGCGCGTGTGCCAGCATCTCCTCCAGAGTCACCGTCAGCTCGCCCGGCGCCATGTCCTCCGGCACTTCTATATGCCCCGCGGTGGGCCGGTTGAGCAGCGCGCAAATCTCGATCTCCTTGCTGGTGCGTTCCTGCTCGTACCGCAACAACTGCGTCTCGAAAATGGAGAACTGCATCTGCGCTTTGAAGACGTCCTGCTGCGCCGCGCGCCCCACGGTATAGCGGGCTTCGGATATGCGCAGGATATTCCGGAGCACGTCCTGGTAGCGCTTGACGAACGCGATGCCCGTGGCGGCGTGGTGCAGCTCGTGGTACGCCTGCTTGAGCCGCGATACCACGTTGAGGCGCACCGCGAGATACTGCTCGAATTCGGCATCGGCCTCTTTCGCCGCGATCTCGCCCCGCAGTTTGCGCTTGCCCGGGAACGGCATTTCCTGCGAGACGGTGAGGCCGGCGTTGCTGGTGGGTTCGTGCCCGATACCCGCCACGGGCCACGGCCCGCCGTTCGCCGTATAGCCCACTGACACCGTCGGGTCGGGCAGGCTGCCGGCCTGGCTGGGCCGCTGGCGGGCAGCCTCGTACCGCTTCTGCGCCGCCAGGATCTCGCGATTATTCCGCAGCGCCTCTTCCACCAGCGTCGGCAGCGGCTGCGCCCCGGCCGGCGCCCCAAGGGCCAGGATACAAACCAGATATCGTAATCTCATTTCCTCTCACCGTGGCGCAGGCACTTATGCCTGCCGTGTCGGCACTCATGCCGACACCACCTGTCCCAAAAAATGTAAAGGAAGAGACTAGATTCTAAAAGCGGAGTGCAATGCGAGTAAATCAGGCGGTGCGTGTTCCACCCCGACCGGTGTAACCAGCGCGCCTTGAGGCAGAGAAACGCCTATCGCCGGCGCCACCGCCGCCACCACCGCGACGGCCGCCGTCTGCACTTCCGGACCGGCTTTCAGAAAATGCTGCAATCCCTGGGATTGGCAGCTCGTGCCCGCCGTCTTGGTCCGGTGGCAGCAGCTATGCGCCGGTTGGTGCGCCGCGACAGCGAGCAGCATCTGCGGACAGGAGAGGCAATTTCCCCAGAAGAGCGCCCCCACAATCAGCGCCGCCATCAACGAACTGGAGACCCTCCGCATCGCAATTCCATTCTATCCTGCTTTCCCACCACTACGTCAAATCGTACCGCTCGTTCCATCTCCGCGGTGACCGCCCGAGTTAAGCTGGAGTTTGCTCCCCACGATCCTCCCCGAGAACCAGGGCCTGTGGTGGCTGCGCTGGCGGCCGACTCTTTACTACCTGGCGCAAACCGAGGCGCACGTCTACGCCCTCGCTATCGCCGCCAGCGTGTTGCTGTCAACTTATCCATTTCTCATCGTCATCACATCCTTCTGCCGCGATGTCCTACACTGGCGCGCGGCGGAGCAGGCCATCTACCTGGCCATCGGCGATTCTTTTGCCGGAGAGCCGGGCCAGTTCATGGTCCGCAACCTCCAGGTCTGGTTCAAGCTGAACGGCAAGAACGATCTCACCAGCATGTTTCTGCTTCTGATCACCGCCAACGGCATCTTCGAGCCGCTCGAGGTGGCCCTCAACCGCGCGTGGGGAGTTGCCAGGAACCGTTCCTACATCAAGAACCAGATCGTCAGCCTGGGCCTCATCTTTGTGTGCGGAGGCCTGGCGCTGCTCTCCCTGATGCTGACGGCCTTGAACAGCCAGTGGCTACAGGCGGCGAGCAGCCGCCACGCCGGATTGGGCATCTGGATCAACCTGCTGATCTTCAAACTGGCGGCCGTCCCGATCTCGATTCTGGCGCTGTTTCTGATCTATTGGCTGCTGCCCAACCGCAAGATCGAGCCGGCCCGCGTGGCGCCCGTAGCCATTCTGGTGGGGCTCGCGCTCGAAGCGCTCAAGTATGTCAACCTGCTGGTATCTCCCCTGTTATCGGCCAAGCTGCACCGCGAATACTTCGTTTTCGAGCACTCCGTGACCATCCTGCTCTGGAGCTTCGCGGCTGCCATGATCGTGCTGGCCGGGGCGCACTGGACCGCGGACCAGGACCGGGAAGATCCGCTGTCGTTGGAGGGTGCATGAAAGATTGGAAAGCCATCGCCAAAGCCAGCGGCCTCGAGGTCGATGCCGCCCAGCTCAATCGCATCGCGGAGCCGCTCGAAGCGCTGGAAGCAGCCTTCCGTCCGTTGGCGAATCGCCTCACGCCCGATGTGGAACCGGCCACCGGGTTGCGCCTCGAGGCGGACGGCGAGTGACCATTCGGGAAGCCGCCGATGCACTGCGGGCGCGCCGCGTCTCCGCCGTCGAGCTGGCGGCCGCCGCCCACGCGCGCATCAGCCGCCTCAATCCCCAGCTCAATGCGTTCATCACCGTCACCGCCGAACAGTCCCTCGAACAGGCGCGGCAGGCGGATGCCGAGCTGGCCGCCGGGCGCGACCGCGGGCCCCTCCACGGAATCCCCGTCGCCGTAAAAGACCTTTTCGCCACCTGCGGCGTGCGCACCACCTGCGGCTCCAAGATCTATGAAGATTTTGTCCCCGCCATCGACGCGGCCGTGGTGGAACGGCTGCGGGCGGCCGGCGCCGTGATGCTCGGGAAGCTCAGTATGCACGAGATGGCCTACGGCGTCACCTCGGCCAATCCGCACTTCGGGCCGGTGCGCAACCCATGGAATCTCACGCACAGCCCCGGTGGCTCGAGCGGCGGCTCGGGCGCGGCCGTCGCCGCCCAGCTCGTCTACGCCGCCATGGGCAGCGATACCGGAGGCTCCATCCGTGTCCCCGCGGCGTTTTGCGGCGCCGTGGGGCTCAAGCCCACCTATGGCCGCGTGAGCCGTTACGGCGCCCTGCCCTTGGCCTACAGCCTCGATCACATGGGCCCGCTCGCCCGCTCGGTCCGCGATGCCGCCATGGTGCTGAATGCTATCGCCGGGCACGACCGCCGCGATCCAACCTCCTCGCGCCACCCAGTGGTCGACTTCATTCCCGACGACGGCTGCTCCATTCGCCGCCTGCACATCGGTTTCCCCGAGAATTTCTATTTCGACCAACTCGACCCCGGCGTCGAATCGTCGGTTCGCGGAGTCTTCGCGCGCGCCCAGTCGCTGGGTGCGCTGGTCAAGCCGGTGAGGGTTCCGGATGTCGCCGCGCTGAATGCCGTCGGCCGCGTCATTCTGCTGGCGGAAGCCGCCGCCGTGGCCGAGCCGCACCTCGAACACCGGGAGAAATTCGGCCCCGACGTGCTCACCCTGCTCGACCAGGGCCGCCTGGTGCCCGCCACCGACTACATCAACGCGCAGCGGCTGCGCCGCCGGATGTGCCGCGAATTCGACCAGCTCTGGTCCCAAGTGGATTGTCTCATCGCTCCCACCACCCCCAATACCGCCCCGCGCATCGGCGATACGACCGTCCGGTTGGGCGGCCGGGAAGAGGACGTGCGCCTGGCCACCACCCGCCTGGTTCGGGGCATCAACGTGCTGGGCCTGCCGGCGCTTTCGATCCCCTGCGGGCTGTCGTCGGGCGGATTGCCCATCGCGATTCAGATCATCGGCCCGGCTTGGGAAGAGGCGCTCATCCTGAGGGTCGGGGCGGCGCTGGAAGACGGCGGAGTAGGGATTCCCCCGTGCCCGGCTGCCGAAGTCCTGTAGCTACTATGCCTTCTGATCCTTGAGGTCTGTCTTGACGCCCTTTTGGATTCCGCAATCCGTATTCAGGAGTTTAGAATCCCATAACCCTAATAACCTCAAAGTTAACAAGAGGTTACACGATGTTCTGGGAATCGGGTGCCCCATCCGCGAAGTGGTGCTACGGATCTTTCTTCGGGACGACACCAATATTCAGTTGAAAAGATCCTTATTTATCAATACAATTATCGTGTGGTTCACGCTGGAAGGCGAGTTGCTAGCAGCTGTGTGTACTTTCAAGCGCAGAACCGCGCTTCTGAACTGCAGGAAGGCATTAGTAGGAGGTAAACGAAAATGAAAACAAGAAACATGCGGTGCGTCGGGCTGATTCTGATCGCTTTGGCTGCTTGCCTCGGACTCATGGCTCAGTCAACCGTCACTGGTGAGCTTGTCGGTACCGTGACCGATCCAAGTGGGGCGAGCGTGACCACGGGTAAAGTGACGCTGCAGAGCGACGCCACAGGTGAGGTGCACACCTCCACCACGGGCACCGCGGGCGACTTCCATTTTTCGCTGCTCAGGCCCGGCGTCTACACCGTCACGGTGGACGCCCAGGGCTTCGAAAAGACCATAGAGAAAGTGACGGTCGGCCTCGGCCAGGTGGCCAATGTCAAGTTCATCCTCGGGATTGCCAGACAGGCCGAGACCGTTACGGTCGTGGGGGAGGTCTCCATGATGCAGACCGACAATGCCAATTTGGCTACCACGTTCGACAGCTCGCAGTTGACGAATCTGCCGGCCCCCGGGAACGACATGACGGCCTATGCGTTGACGGCACCCGGCGTCACCGTCAGCACCGGCGGAGGGTACGGCAACTTCTCTGTATTCGGACTGCCGGGCGTCTCGAACCTGTTCACCATTAATGGCACGGATAACATGGATCCCTACCTCAACCTGAACAACTCGGGCGCGAGCAACCTGACGCTCGGTTCCAACGAGATCCAGGAGGCGGCGGTCATCATCAACGGCTATACCGGCCAATACGGACGCCAGGCGGGCGCGCAGGTGAACTATGTCACCAAATCCGGCGCCAACGAGTTCCACGGAAACGCGGCGTTCTACTACAACGAAAGAGTTTTGAACGCCAACGACTTCTTCAACAATTCGACGGATACGCCTCGCCCCTTCGCGATTTCCAGGGAGTGGGCCGGGTCGGTAGGCGGCCGCATCATCAAGAACAAGCTGTTTTTCTTTTACAACAACGAGGGAATGCGTTACGTCCTGCCTTCCGGCGGACCGGTCTACATTCCCACCAGCGCGTTCGCCACGTACGTCCTCAACAATCTGACGGCCACTAATGCCCCGGCGGTGGGGATATACACCAACGCGTTCAATTTGTACTCGACTTCTTCCGGCGCCTCCCGTGCCACACCGGTGACGGCCGCCCTCGATCCGGCCCTGGGCTGCGGCGACTTTGCCGGAACCGCCGGTTGGGGTGTGTCGAAGCCCTGTGCCTCGGGCTTCCAGAGTTCGGTCAACAACCTGAATACCGAGCGGCTCCAAGCCGTACGTGTGGACTATAACATCACCGACAGGGACAGCCTCTACGTCCGTTACAACGACGATCACGGCGTCCAAGCCACGGGTACCGATCCCATCAACTCCGCTTTCAACGCGAACAGCGTGCAGCCATCGTATGGCGGCCAGATCGGTTACACGAGGGTGGTCACCCCGGCCGCGGTGAACCAGTTGCTCCTGTCCGCTTCGTATTACGCCGCGATTTTCGGTCCTCCCGACTATGCCGCCGCCATCAAGACTTTCCCAACCACATGGGAATTCGGAGATGGGCTCTACTCCAACATGGGCGGCAACGACTGGGACTATCCCCAAGGCCGCAAGGTTCGGCAGCATCAGTTGATCGACGACTACTCCGTTACTCTTGGCAAGCATGTCTTTAAGGCCGGCCTCAACCTGCGCCAGAATTATGTCAGCACCTACGCCGCGCTTCCCAATGCGACCGGTACGCTCATATTCAACTCGATGACTGATTTCGTGAACGGCTCGTTCGCGAATGGCTCCACTTACTCGCAGGCCTTCGCCAACGTTGGGGCCGAACCCCTGAAAATGTACAGCATGGGCTTCTATGTACAGGATGAGTGGAAGATCCTGCCCAACCTGGTGGCGACACTGGCTTTGCGCATGGACCGCAACAGCAACATTACCTGCGGCAGCAATTGCTTCAACGAATTGGGCTCGGCCTTTGCCGCAGCCACGCACTCCGCGACCACGCCCTACAATTCCAGTATCCACTCCGTGAATACCGCTTTTCCGGGTGTCGAGTCGATCGTGCCCGAGCCGCGAATTGGAATGGCGTACAGCGTCACGAAGACCACGGTCGTCCGCGGCGGCGTCGGCATCTTCTCGGATCTGTACCAAGGTTTGATTGCCGACCGCTTCATCACCAACAGTCCGGCGGTGGCGACATTCAGCACCTCGAGCGGCGTGGTAGCTCTGAACAACCCGAACAGCGTCTTCGCCGCGGTGGCGAATTCGGCCAATGCCTTCCACAGCGGTTTCGCCGGCGGCGCAACCCTGGCGCAGCTACAGGCCAGCGTTCCGCTGGGCTTTACGGCCCCGACTTTCAGCACGGTCGAAAACCAGCTCCTCAATCCCAAGTACTACGAATGGAACCTGGAGGTGCAGCAGACCGCCGGCAAGTACTTGATGTTGTCCCTCAACTATGTGGGCAATCACGGGCATGACGAAATCAACCAGAATCCCCTCATGAATGCCTATGACGCCAAGGGATTCCAGGGAGTGCCTACCACCGCGCCGGACCCCCGCTTCGGCGAAGTTCGCGAACTGAACAGTTTAGGCTACTCCTACTACGACGGCTTGGTCGCCTCCGTGAGGTGGCACCTGGGCCATCAGTTCTCCGGCCAGTTCAATTTCGACTGGGGCCACGCGCTCGATACCTGCTCCAACTCCTGCCTGGAGCCTTTCAATGCTCTCAGCTCCGTAAGCGTCCGGAATCAGCTCAATCCCCTGGGCGTGAACATTGTCAATTACGGCGACGCCGATTACGATACCCGCCACACCGTGAACTCCAATTATGTGTACACGGTCCCCAGCCACTTCGGGAACAAGATGATGAACTCCGTGGTGGGCGGTTGGACCCTGGCGGGAACCATCCTGTTCCACTCGGGCTATCCGTTCAGCATCGTCGACAGCGGGGTGCGCAGCCAGGTCGGCAATACGTCCGGAATCACCACGGCGGTTGTGTTGGCCGACTATCTGGGGACTGGCTACCCGAGTTGCACCACGCCCAACACGGCCTGCTACTCCACGTCCATGTTCGCCGCCAAGGCGAATCAGCACGATTGGGGCAATATTCCCCGCAACAGCTTCCGCGGTCCGGGCTACTTCGACACGGACTTCAACCTCAACAAGTCGTTCACCTACCGGGAGCGGTACAAGCTGACGGTGGGGGCGTACTTCTTCAACTTGCTCAACCACGCCAACTTCGACCTGCCCTACAACAACGTCGCTACTGGCACCTTCGGCCAGATTCTGAGCTCGGTTTCGCCGCCCTCCAGCGCCTACGGTTCGTTCCAGGGCTCGGCGGTGTCGGGCCGGCTCGTCCAGTTGGTGGTGAAGTTCGCGTTCTGACCGTCGTCTCAGTCGATTCGCGGTACAGGGGGAGCCTTCGGGCTCCCCTTTTTTATTGGTTGATGTGCAGGGTGTATGCTGGTCAGTAAGCAGGCGTGCCGCAGGGTGCGAACCCGCGATGGCAAGGTGTCCCCACAGTGCGCGACCCGTTCTGAGTCTTCTGCTTGCGTGCGCCGGCCTTCGGGCGCAGGTTTCCATCTCGGGACGAGTGGTGGATGATAACGGCGCTCGCATCGCCGGAGTGCGCGTGGAACTGCGGGCGGCTGAGGGAGACGCCACCGTGGTGGCCTCTTCCGACCTCGCCGGCAACTTCCGCTTGAACTTGCCCGCCGCCGGGGAATACGCCATTCGCGCCGAGCGTTTGGGCTTCTACCTCTACCAGGGACGCGGGCAGCGGTTTGACGCGGACTCCACTCAGCTCACCGTCGTGCTCAACCACGAGCAGGAATTCTCGGAACGGATCGATGTCACTTATTCGCCTCCGGCCATCGATTTGCAGCAGCCCTCCGATCACAAAGAGCTCTCCAACGCCGAAATCCAGGCCGTCCCGTACCCCGCGCCGCAGGACTATCGCAACGCGCTGCCGATGATGGACGGCGTGGTGCAGGACAACGCCGGCCGGGCCCACTTCAACGGAGGCGACACCAACCAGACCAACTACACGCTCGATGGCTTCAACATTTCCGATCCCGTGACCGGCACCCTGGAGGCGCGCGTCAACATCGAAACCATCCAATCCATGGACGTCGAGAACAGCCGCTTCTCATCCGACAATGGCAGAGGCTCCGCCGGCGTTCTCGACCTCACCACCAAGATGGGTGACGACCGCTGGCGCTTCGGCGCCACGAATTTTATTCCTGGAATCTCCTCCGATGGCGGCTTCCACGTGAATAAATGGACGCCGCGGCTGGAGTTCTCCGGGCCGCTGGCCAGGGGGCGCGCCTGGTTTCACACCGGGCTCGACGGCTTCTACAGTGTGGATACCATCCCCGGGCTGCCCCGCGGTCAGAACCGCACCACTGGGTTCACCGCCAGCGACCTTTCGCGATTCCAGGTCAACCTGACGCACGCCAATACCCTCACCGGCAGCTTCCTGTTTAACCTCTCCGACACCGCGCACTCCGGCCTCAGCATTCTGAATCCCGTTGAGACCACCACCAATCATCGCCAGACGCTCTTCATGAGCACCATCCGCGACCAGCATTACTTCGGCCGCGGGGCCCTGCTCGATTTTGGTTTCGCCGACAGCCGCACGCTGCTGCGCAACGCGCCGCTAGGCACCGAGCTGTTCGAAATCACGCCCTTCGGGGACCTGGGAAACTATTTCGTAGGCACCACCCGCCACGCGTACCGCGACCAATGGATCGCCAACCTGTTCCTGCCCACGCTGCACCTTCTCGGCACGCACCAGTTGAAGTTCGGGATCGACTTCGAGCGGGAGGCATTTCACCAGCATACCGTCCGCCACGACTACGAAGTCCTCGACGCCGACGGTTCCGTGGTCCGCTACGTTTCCTTCGAGGGCAGTCCCTTTATGGCGCGCAAGAATTTCGAGGCCGCGCAGTACATTCAGGACCATTGGGCGCCCTGTGAAGGAGTGGTGCTGGAAGCCGGCCTGCGCGCGGAATGGAACGAGATCGTCCGGGAAGTGGAGGTGGCGCCGCGCTTTTCAGTTTCGTGGGCGCCGCGCGCCCTGCGCGACACCAAGTTCTCCGCTGGTTGGGGCGTATACTACGACGCCATCAGCATGAGCGCCATCACGCGCCAGCAGGACCAGGTGAGCCTTTCGACGTTCTACCTGCCGGGAGGGATTGTGAACGGCCCCGTCCAGACCGCCTTCCAGGTGGATGAGCAGGCCCTCGAGGTGCCTTATTACCGCACCGCCAGCCTCACCGTCGAGCGCAAGCTGTGGCACGAGTTCTATGCCAAGGCCGGATACACGCGGCGCACGGGGAACCGCGGGTTCGTGTTCGTGACGCCCGCCGCGGAGCTGAATCCCGCTCTCTTCACCGGCGCCACCTACCAGTTGCAGAACACCCGCCGCGACCGGTACGACGCTGTCGATTTCAGCCTCAGGCGCACGTTCGCGGGCCAGTTCGAGTGGTTCGTTGGGTATACGCGATCCGCTTCGCGCACCAACGCGGTGGTGGATTACAGCCTGGAGAATCCCATTTTCGGTCCGCAGGGGCCGGGACCGTTCCCCTGGGACACGCCCAATCGCATTCACATGTGGGGCGTGGCCCCTCTGCCCAAGCACCTCTTTCCGGGGAAGCTCGAATTTCTGGTGCGCAACACGACAGTGGCATACCTGGTGGAATATCGCACCGGTTTTCCGTTCGGAGTGGTGGACCAGGATGGCTTCATGATGGGTCCGCCGAACTCCATGCGCTTTCCCGATTATTTCAATATCAATCTCCACTTGGAGCGCAAGTTTCGCGCCCTGCATTATTTGTGGGCCTGGCGTTTCGGCTACAACAATCTGACTGCCAACCTGAACGCCAACGTGGTCAACAACGTTCAGGGGACGTCCCAATTCCTGAGGTACGGAGGAGGACAGGCCCGCGCGTTCAGCGTGCGGCTGCGCCTGGTGGGGCGCAAGTAGGTACACTACTATTAAGTAGGTCATGGCCTCCCCGCCCATTCCGCCGTCGCTCGAACACCTCTCCACCCGGCCATTCTCGTTCTATCCCCCCATCCTCAACGTCGAGCACAACGAGTGGCTCTTTCGCAAGGCCACATGGTCGGAGATCCTGGTGGTCAATTGCAAGAGCGGTGTCGAGGTCTGGATCTCGCGGCGGCTCGTCGGTGAAGTGTCGCGCATCGAAGATCCGGTCCTGATTGTCGGCTTGAACCGGGAGTTGGAGTACAAGGGCGGCACGGTGTGGCCGTACCAGCGGCGCGTGATCGAGATGCCGGTCGCGGTGGGCGGCTCTCCCATGGCTTCCGGGGCCGTTGCGGACCGCGGCGCGCCCGCGCCCGTCGTGGGCATCCGGCTGGAATCCAACGACCGCCGCATCTTCAAGCTGATCGGCGCCGCGCTGCCGGTGGCGGTTCTCCTGTGCGTGGCGGCCCTGCGCATGACCCAGGTGGGCGAGGTGAGGCAGGGCGTGGTCTTCACCACCAAGGACCAGCAGTACCTCACCCTGACCGGCCGCGACGATTACTTGGCCGCGGTGCAGAAGCTGGGCAAGCCGGCCACCGACCGCTGGCAGAGCGAGTCGGGCGAGCTCCAGTGCCGCGCCCTCGGCTACCCGGACCGCAAGTACACCGTCATCCTGATGGGCGGCAGCCGCCAGTCCGCCGTCTACATCGGGACCATGGACGAGAATTGGAAACCCGTTCATTCGGTGGAGCTGCATTCCGGCGGCACCACCGCTTCCCTGCTGCGCTCGCTGAAACGGTTCTAGTAGACTTTAGAGCGTGAAGCTTCTGACCGGTCTATTCTGGTCCGCCGTGGCCGGGGCGGCGGCACTCTGCCTGGGCGCGATCGCCCTCCATCGCGGAGAACACATCAATAGCATCTGGCTGGTGCTGGCGGCGGCCTGCTCCTACGCCACCGGCTACCGGTTCTACTCCAAATTCCTGGCGGCGCGCGTGTTGGCGCTCGACGACCGGCGCGCCACCCCCGCCGAGCGGCTGCGCGACGGCCAGGATTTCGAGCCCACCAACAAGTGGATTCTTCTGGGGCACCACTTCGCCGCCATCGCCGGGCCGGGCCCGCTGGTGGGACCCGTGCTGGCGGCGCAGTTCGGCTACCTGCCGGGAACCCTGTGGATCATTATTGGGGCGGTGCTGGGCGGGGCGGCGCAGGATTTCGTCATCCTGTTCGCCTCCATGCGGCGCGATGGCAAGTCGCTGGGCCAGATGGCGCGGGAGGAGATCGGCAAGGTGGCCGGCTTCACCGCGCTGATTACGGTGCTGCTGATCATGATCATCATGCTGGCGGTGATGGCGCTGGTGGTGGTGAACGCGTTGAAAGGCAGCCCGTGGGGCGCGTTCACCATCGCGGCCACCATACCGATCGCCCTGTTCATGGGCCTCTACCTGCGCTACTGGCGGCCCGCCAAAGTGCTGGAATGCTCCGCCATCGGCTGCCTGCTGGTGATGGCGGCGATCTTCGCGGGGCGTTCCGTGGCGCAATCGGCGGCCCTGGCTCCGCTGTTTACCCTCGGCGCCATGGCGCTCGCCATCGCCATCATCGTGTACGGATTCCTGGCGAGCGCCCTGCCGGTGTGGCTGCTGCTGGCGCCGCGCGGCTACCTCAGCACCTTCGTGAAACTGGGCGTGATTCTGATGCTGGGAGTCGGCATCCTGTTCGT
>Ga0187888_1002966_pt1 | contig 13791 bp, 14 predicted proteins | sample June2016WEW_7_40_FD_132987 | JGI IMG/M metagenome (GOLD analysis project Ga0187888, IMG submission 132987) | Peatland microbial communities from SPRUCE experiment site at the Marcell Experimental Forest, Minnesota, USA - June2016WEW_7_40 | ecosystem: Environmental > Terrestrial > Soil > Wetlands... | reverse complement strand
GTCGCGGAGCTGACAGGATGACGCTGAGGCTAAGCGAGTTTAGCGCAGTAATGGAAACACCGCGGGCATGTTAGAGGGCATCGCCGCGACTTAAAAACAAAATAAGCAAAATAGCGACTTGAGAGTGTTTTGAGGATGAAATTCATCGGTGTAAAGTGCCCTTTCGCCTTTCGGGGTTCAAAGATACAAATAGCGGGGGGTGGACACTATCTCTGAGGATGCTATGAAGCGCGTTTCGTTATGACAGGCATTTTCGGGGCGGAAACGATGGACGTGATATTGGCTATCAAATCTGAGTATGCTGAATCTATTCTCTCTGGCACTAAGAAATACGAATTTCGGAAACGAGCGTTCAAACGTGAAGATATAGACCGCGTGTACCTTTGCGTCAGCGGCGGTGCAATAGTAGGTTCGTTCGAAATCGAATTTACACTACTAGGAAGCCCGCAGGCAATTTGGAGGGCGTGTCACGAATGTGGCGGGATATCGAGAGAAGACTTTTTTGAGTATTTCGGGAACAGTACTAAGGCTGTCGCGTACAAGGTCAAAAATGCAGAGCGATGCGAGGCCAACGCGTTAGCCTCGCCGCAGTCGTTTTTTTATATGTGACTCCGGGGCTTGATATGCGCCAGCGACACGCACCATAGACCTCCGTCGAGGATATTTCTGCCAAGCTGATTATAATTCCGATTTCCGGCCCCGTTGAAACACTATAAAAAGTTTACGCAAATCGGGGCTTTGTTTATTAAGTCACTTACAAGCCCGACTTTTTAAACACACGCCGGACTTTTTAAACACAAATCAAACGGAGAGTACTTTTCCGGCGCTTCAATGTGCTTTATCATAGCGTTTGGAGATACGATTATCAAAAAAAGGAGGCAGATTTGTATGACTTTTGAAGATTTAGAAATTAAGGACATTGATGTGGATAACATAGCATTGGTTGAGAACGATTATGAGCTAGTGACTGTGCCCTATATTCTCTCTGCCGTACCGCCAGCAGCTTGGAAAAAAAGATTTGAGTCGTATGCTTGCAAAGGAACGACTGACATAAGGCTTTCGGAAGATAGAATCGTAAAGACTTGTGCGTTCAATTTAGCGAGAATAAGAAAAGATGGCCGATGTTGGAATCATTTAGCTCAGTGTGTCCTGTATGCAAACTTAGACTGTCGCGAATCTAGCGATTTCAGTCAGCTAGAAAGCAATACGCAAGAGAATGTAAAACGGGAAAGGGAGGATGCCATCGCTAAGTTGGAAAAGATAAAAGAAAATCTGAAAAAATCTTAAAATGTCAGAACTTTTTTAAACACCACACAACTCAGACTTTTTAAACAGATATTACTTTTGTGAAGGCTTCACTGATGAAAAACCCACTCTTCCTGCTTTATCATGTCAAGCAATTTAATGCATTTCAGTTTGTAAAATTCACAAACACCGGGTATTTTCCTATTTTTCTCTGTTGGCCTAAACACAGTCTCCTGCGTTACGACGACTATCTTTCGGTTATCAAGAGTTTGATTTATTTCCCATTCGCGCGCCATCGCAACAACATACGGGTCTGCTTTTTCTGAGTCGCTCCTGTGTGGCGCTAACCTAGGGAATTGTTTCTCGATTTTCTGTGTTTGTCGAATAATTGCGTTAGTTATAGGGTAAAATAGTATATTCTTGTGCATGTCTGCCCAGCTAGCAACTAATTCGGCATCCTGTGTGTCCAGGTCCTTAAGTTCAGTGAATACAATATCTGGCGCACCTAATCTGCGCTGAGTTATTAATTTTGCACATTTATTCCAAACGTTAGGAAAAATGCTTCGCGGATATGTAGCTTCCATGAAGACAAAAGAAGATGTATCGATAACATAGAATCCATTATTTAACATCTACACTCTACGGTGTCATTTGTAGTTCTTTTAAATGTTTAATTTTAACGTTTAGATAATCCAAAGCGTCGCTATGTGTAATGAATCCTCTATATAGGTTCTCTCGGACTAAAGAAACAAATGTTTCTCCCCTTTCTCCTGAAGCACGTTGTACAGGGTTAATCCCACCACTACGGTCGCTAGCTCCCTCCACTTGTTCTTTTTGTTCTTTCTTTAATCGCTCTTTCTCTAATCGCTTTTGCTCTCTCTCTAATTCCTGCTGTTTGAGTTCATTTTGCTCAGACTCATATAAGCTCCGGGGGATTAGTTCAAGAACGAGAAGCCGAGTGAGGGCTGCTGAGCGACTAACTTTATATTTTCCAGCTATTCGACCATAGCGTGCAATACCGAACTGCTCGAAATCTTGCTCTATGCCTTCAGACGGAAGGAGGAACGCTCCCGCGAAATTGTTACACCAACGTTCAAAATTTTGTCCACGTCCAACTTTAGCTTGATTTTCAGGAGTGCACAAAGCAGGCTTATGTAATAAGATATGCGCATACTCGTGAAGCAGTGTGAAAATACGTGCATTTATTGAGTCCGAAGAATTAATCAATATTGTATAAGGTAGCGCATCTGTTAAGCTTAAGCCACGGATTTCCTCTATTTTCATTGGAAATTGAAAAACGGAGATTTTCTGAAGTTCTATGGATTCTCTCCACCTTTTGAAAGCTTCGTAATTATTCTTCCATCGAAACTGTTCATCAAGGGAAATGCCTAGTTTGTTTCTTTCAATATGGGCTATTTTAGCAGCGTCATTTCGTAACCTCACTCGTGAAACATCTGCATCACTCTTAATTCCTAGGTTCTCCATTAATTCGCCACTAATTGCCTGTAAATCACGTGCTTTACGAATTGCAAGAAGGGTCTTCTTCGTGAGGGGGGGAGGGTCATGTGAAAAGCTTCTAAAATCAGGAGGAAGCGGACGCTCATATACGGGTTCAGGTAGGAGAAAAGCGGCTGAAGGTCTTTTGTAAAGCCTTGCCATCTCTTTTATTTGACTGAATGTGGGATATTTTTCTCCCTGCTCCCACTGCAAAATTACATCAACAGATACCTCTAAGTAGGCGCTTACCTCTTCAGGAGAGATGCCTGAACTCTCTCGCAGCCATATAAGGACTTCTGGATTTACTTTAACGGTCGATTTTTGCGGCATGGTCTACTCTGTTGAAAATGCCGAATTAATGTTCTCATAGCGTACCATAAAAATAAAGTTATGGATAAAAAATTGCTGAGCCTATAATGATTATGTAAAGGGTTCCCTATTTCTTTTGAACCAGCCAAGCATATTATTTGCCTTTTGGAATAATAACTAAAACTGTTTTCCCTATTAATTCTGATGGCAACGTTACTTTGCCACTTGTAACGTTGTTCTTTCGGACAGTTCTCTCAATTATCCGATTGAATTTTACTTCTTCTAGAATTAGTGTCCTGTTGACAGTTTTGTTTTTCATAGACTATTAATAGACTATTAGTGGTCTATTCTGTCACCTCAAAAAAGAAAAGAGGGTTTAAGAGCCGAAAAAACTCGGCGCAATCCCCAACTCAAACATCTCCTGAATAACGACGCATATGTTGTGGCACAGCACCTTTAGCAGCACTTCGTTCACCTGAGCAACCTCAGTTTTGCTTCTCACAGCATCACCATACTTGCTTCTTATCATGTGAAACGTCGTCTCGGCGTTCTCGCAAATCAAAGCCAACAAAGATTTGACCGGCAAACGGGTCGTAGTTTGTATTTGACCCTTGTTTCACTTCCTCACTGCTCTTGGTAAATCTCTATTCAGCTTCGTTTACTACTCTAGGTTGTGCATACCGATTACGCCGAACTCGATGAGCTTCTACTTGAACTGGCAGACTACAAAAACGACTACGCTGATATGGCCGCCGAAAAGCTTTTACGGAAGTGCTCCACCAGTTGGGCCTACAGCTATCTGCAAGACCGTGCGCACGATTCGTGGCTACCGGACAGCGCACGGCAGCAGGTGCGACGGATTATAAAAAAGATACAAGTCCGATTGCTTCAGAGCCGCGAATACGGATGGGCGTATGAGCAATTTTAGGCGTCATTGTTAAACAGCAGTGTGTATTCCTTTTGACCTCTCCGTAAGTCTTAGCTCATTGTTCCTTTTTTCGATTTCCTTTGACTGACGGGCTCCATTCACGGCCTGATGCAAACCTCGCAGCGTAATGACCGAAGTAGCGGCGTCGCGTTCACACCGCAAACTTTTATTGGTGCTCTTTCTGCTGTTTTGGGCTCGCCCCGCGAAAAAGAGAAGATGTGTTAACACAATGCGTAAAAGTAAGACCAACAGCAAGTCGCACCAACAACAGCCAGACAAGCACTCCCAACGGTAAACGTTGACCAAGTGCGAGATACACGTCGCTTGTACTTTAAATAGTCTGGTTCGTAATAACCGACTTTTTTCGCTTTTTTAGCTGTTTTTTCTCGTTTAAACCCGTTTTTGTTACAGGAAAGAGACGGTTTAAAAACTTTTAAAATGCTCAGTTTAGCCTGATATCGTCAGAAATCGTTCGGATTGAATAACGCTAATTCAGCTTCCGTTTTAGAAAGGAACGCATACACGGATTCAGTTAGTTGCTTATAACGTCTGGCTTAGGTCGATTTTAGAGAGAGCCGATTCTCTATGCGAACAGCTTAGCGGGAAAAAAGCGACACTGTACCTGCAAACTCCCACTAATTTCCGAGCTAATGCCCGCATTTGCCACTTGCCATATCACTCGGCGAAGCAGTCAATAAACCCTAGCAGTTAGAAAAACGGCTCGGTGGGCTTCTTGATTCGTGGAACCGAGTTGCCGGAGATTACCTTCTACGGCTGGCCCGCGAAAATACAGAAAGATATGACGAGTGATAGAAGCCGGACAGAAATGGGCGAGGGGTAGACGGTCGATGAACGCGGTTGGCTGAAGAGGTGACGTGAGTGAGTGACCGCTGGGATAGATATGACGGTGCACCGCAGGGTTCTATGGCAAAGGCCGATTAAGCCGGACGAGGGAAGTTCCCCGGTGGCCGACTTGGTAACCGAAACTAAGCCACCATCAAATAGGGTTGCGGTGTCCGGCTCAGGGATAGGGGTAAGAGAGCCCCTTCGAGAAGGGTCGTTTCTGAGCAATTTTGTATTGGTTGGGGAGAAGCTTCATCCGCCCGAAGCGACCCATTGGCAGAGGGCTATTACTCCCCAGAACGGCAACTATTTTTGCGATATTTCGACGAACGCTTAGCGTTGTTGTTCAGCCCTGTTCATCAACTATGACAGATAATGCTGTAATAGCTTCCATCCACAAACGATGCTTAGTTACGACCGTAGCAGCGGCTTCGCGTCAAATCGCAAACTATATCGGCTCTCCTTCTGCTTTTTTAGGCGTCAACTATCGCAGGAGTCGATAAAGGTGAGCTACGATAAAAAAAAGTATAAGGAGATGTTTAATGCCGCCCTGGCCGAGCGCGAGGCGGGTGGGCATAGACTCGGCGTCCGCGAGCGAGTTGCGCTCTCTCTTGAAATACAAAAGGCGCTGCAATCGCCAAAATCCGAAACGCGGTTTGACTGCCGTTCGTGCGGAAAGCAGTGGTTCTTAGATAATGTCGAGCAGATTGAGAGGGCCAATAAGGCGGCGAAGATTAGCAATTTGGGCCGCTCTATGACGCCTGTTATGTGGTTGTCAAAGAAAAAGCAAATCGTTGATTTAAACCATTGTCCTGACTGTGGGTCTAATAACATCACGCGAACTAATATTGTTGAAGGCATTCCAACGCCCACGCCAATGGAACCGGAGTCAACATCACCGGCGTCAACAGCAACTGCAGCGCAGACGTATATATCGGACGAACTGCTCAAGCTCGCAACGCTTCGTGACCAAGGAATACTTACGGAGCAGGAGTTTCAAATGCAGAAAGCGAAGCTGCTCGGAAGCCACACTGCAAATCAAATACAACAAAGGAGATTTGACCCGCAGACAGGTCAACGTCTGTAATTGCGCGGTTATACACACCGATTGCGTAGAGGTCGATTATCAAAGAGATGCGACTGCGAATACATCAGGGCCGCGAGTCTCTCGCCATGTTTTCGACGTCTATTCTCGCCGACAACCGCATCAATTTCCCGTAAGTACTTTGAAACAACTTGTCGAAGTCTTTAACTTCGGAGTATGATTGTTCAAACTTTTCAACGGTTTCTAAGTCATCTATATATGCACTTCGCTTTGTCGGAATTGGATAACGCCCCACCCATACGACATAACGCTCTACTAGGCTCAAGAATTCTTTTTCATCATCCGTAAGTCGCTCATTGTCTTGCAAAGACTTTGACTCACGCAAAAACTTCAATTTATCATTCTTTTGATTAGTCCACACGGTATGATTTGTAATCGATTTGAGTAGTTTGTGCTCTCCAACGAGCGACTTGTCTTTTCCAATCATTACCGCTTTTAAAAGGTTTTCAATAGCCATTCCGGCAAGATATTTGTAAACAGCTTCAACCCATGTCTGCGATTTTACCCTGTCGGCTTCGCGACTTTTCAAGTACCACGCATAAGTCGACTGAGCTGCTTCGAACAGCGTCTGCGCTTTTGCTGTCCAATTTGGTAATGACTGGCCGTTTTCCTGATAGTTAAGAGGCTTTCTGCGGTTTAATCTATTCGGGTATATCCCATCGATTGATGTCATAAGTCGCAGGTACTCACACGCGCCCTATAAAGACGGAGCAGCTACGACGGATTATCAGGAGGGTTCGAGTGCAGATACGCGAGAGCCGCGAATACGGATGGGCGTATGAACAGTCGTGAGCGCAAGTTTCCTCTGGTGCTGCCTCTTGTTGACACTCTCAAATCGCAGCCTTTATCGTGTCTTCTGACACGCTCTTAGGCGTCAACGAACGTAAGGGGCAATCATGCGCTCATACAAAATCGTTTCATTTTCTGTAGTGATTCTTCTCATTACAGTTGTATTCGCAGGCGCTGTAACCGTTCCTGCTGCAGCACAGAGCGATACGATGATGTTTCGTTACAACGCTCAGCACGCCGGCGACTACAGCCCAGTGGCGGGTCCTGCACCGTCGAACGGCCAGCTGTTGTGGAACTACTCGGTCGGAACCGCCGGCGTCATATATTCCTCCCCTGCTATCGTCAACGGCGTCGTTTACGTTGGGAGCGAGGGCGGTAACCTCTACGCCCTCAACGCCACCACCGGAGTCAAGCTGTGGAATTATTCGACCGGAGGCTCTATTTGGTCTTCCCCCGCTGTCGCCAACGGCGTCGTCTACGTAGGGAGCAATGATAGCAACGTCTACGCCCTCAACGCCACCTCGGGGGTCAAGCTGTGGAACTACACTACCGGAAGCGTCGTATATTCCTCTCCTGCTTACACCAATGGGGTGGTGTATGTCGGGAGCGAGGGCGGTAACCTCTACGCCCTCAACGCCAACAACGGCACGAAGCTGTGGAACTACACGACTGATGGCGAGGTGTTCTCCTCCCCTGCGGTCGCCAACGACGTCGTCTACGTAGGTAGTGGTGACTACAACGTCTACGCCCTCGACGCCAACAACGGCACGAAGCTGTGGAACTACACGACCGATGGCGGGGTGTCCTCCTCCCCCTCTGTTGTCAACGGCGTCGTCTACGTAGGGAGCGGGGACCATAACGTCTACGCCCTCGACGCCAACAACGGCACGAAGCTGTGGAACTACACGACCGGATTGGAAGTTGACACCTCTCCCGCTGTCGCCAACGGTGTTGTCTACGCGGGGAGCTATGATAGCAACGTCTACGCCCTCGACGCCAACAACGGCACGAAGCTGTGGAACTACACGACTGGGAGCTGGGTTGACTCGTCTCCAGCTGTCGCCAACGGCATCGTTTACGTAGGGAGCGGGGACCACAACGTCTACGCCCTCAACGCCACCTCGGGGGTCGAACTGTGGAACTACACGACCGAAAGCCTCGTTTACTCCGCTCCTGCCGTCGTCAACGGCGTCGTTTACGTAGGGAGCGAGGATGGAGTCCACGCCATCGGCAACCGCACCACCACCGTCACCGCTGCTGCCTCCGCCACAGCCGTCGCCGTCAACACGCACTTTACAATCAGCGGCACGCTGAGCGGCAGCACTACGGGTATTGCAAGCGCCACTATCACCCTCCAGAACAATTCCACCGGCACGTGGACGAACGTGACGGTCACAACGACCAGCATATCTGGCGGCTACCAATTCAGCATCAATGAGTCGACCGCAGGCACCTACTTGTACCAGACGACGTACGCGGGTAACAGCTCCTACGCGAACGCGACGAGTAACGTCGTAAGCGTGAACGTGGTAAACGCCGCCCCTGTCAGCGTCGGCGCGCCCGCTGCGACCGCGCAGAATGCAACGGACCTTGACCTCTTTGTGAGAGACACAACAGGCGTAACGTGGTGGGAGGAATTAAACGGCGGGAACGTCGCCGTACCGTGGACCTCTCTTGGCGGAATAGCGACCGCAGGCCCTGCCGCGACGTCACCTGGTAGTGGCATCCTTGACGTCTTCGTCCGCGGGACCGATGAAGCCGTTTGGGAGAAGACGACGACAAACGGAGGCGCGTCGTGGAGCGCCTGGCACTCGCTCGGGGGGCAGCTCGCTTCTGGCACGGGTCCCGGTGCCACCGCAGTTCCTGGCCGTGTCGACGTTTTTGTCGAAGGCACAGACGGAGCTATGTGGCATAAATGGAACACGGGTTCGTGGTCCGGCTGGCAGTCGCTGGGAGGGGAACTCACCGCTTCACCCGCCGCGGCGTCACCCAGTAAAGGTGTCATAGATGCTTTCGTGCGCGGCACCGACGACGGGTTGTGGGAAATGACTACAACGAATGGAGGGAGCTCATGGTCTGACTGGCACTCACTCGGCGGACAACTTGCTGCAGGCACAGGACCCGCAGCTTGCTCTTGGGGCTCCGGCCGCGCCGACGTCTTCGTGCTAGGCACTGACGGCAACATATGGCACAAGTACACCACGGGCTCATCGTGGTCCGGCTGGCAGTCTCTCGGACGGCCACAGGGAGAGTCCTTGACGTCGTCACCTGCAGCAGCCACATCATCAGGCAGCGCCGTATTAGACGTCGTTGTTCGTAGCAGCGACGGGGGCCAGTGGGAGATTTCCTATTACAGTGTCAGTTGGTCCGGCTGGACGTCCATCGCTATTTGAACCCAGCACAACGTGTGGCTCACGGTCGGCATGACTAACTACTAATCAATAAGGCGGAAAAATGAATCATAAACGTACTACGATGAGCATCTTCTTAGCAACTGTTATGCTAGTCTCCCTTTTTGCTGTGGTAAGCAGCGCGGCGAGCGTGAGTGGCCAAACGAGCGGAACGACTGCACCACTCGTGGGTGGGATTTTGGCAGGTAGCGGCCCCGCGGTGAGCGGCTCCTCGAACACCCTTACGGTCCCCGCGGGGTATAGTGATTATGCCAATTTCTTTGCCGTCGACACTAGTGGTACCCTCTGGCACACTAACGGTAGCGGTGCCTGGGACTCCCTCGGTGGAGTGTCTACCGCATCACCCGCCGCCATCTCTTGGAACTCCAGCTACTTCCGTCTCGACGTCTTTGTGCGCGGCAGTAATGGCGCCCTGTATCATAAGTACTACCAGAACGGCTGGTCCGGCTGGGAAAATCTCGGCGGGCAACTCGCATCCGGCACCGGGCCTGCGGTCGCTTCATGGAACGGAGGTCGTCTCGACGTCTTTGTGGAAGGTAATAACGGCGCCCTTTATCATAAATGGTATTCTGGCGGCGCGTGGTCTGGCTGGGAAAATCTCGGAGGGAAGCTGACGGCGTCACCCGCTGCAACTTTTGACCCGAATGTCCCGCACCCTTCAGCTAATAACATCGATGTCTTTGTACGCGGCACCGATGGCGCTGTCTGGTGGAAGGACTGGAATGGTAGTGCATGGTCTAGCTGGACGTCTCTCGGTGGGCAAGTCGCATCTGGCACCGGTCCCGCCGCGAGTCCAAGCCTCTTCCTCTTTGTACAAGGCACAGACCATCAGCTTTGGCATAAGATTGTCGGGAGCGGCGGAACCGCTTGGAGTACCCTTGGCGGAGCGCCTCCGGAGGCGCTGTCCAATGCCTCCCCGGCAGCCGTGCTCATCGTTGCCAGTCAGACCATCGTGGTGTGTGTCATCAGCACCAGCGGGAACGTCTGGTGGAGCGGGAGCAGCGTGCAGCCTCTCTGGCCTCAATGGACCTCCATCGGCAGTCCTCCCTAATGTTCTCGGGGGTGCTGATGTGAATAGCGTGGATGAAGACATCAAGAAAGGTGAAACGTATGAACCATAAACGTACTACGATAAGCATCGTCTTAGCAACTGTTATGTTCGTCTCACTTTTTGCTGTGGTAAGCAGCGCGGCGAGCGTGAGTGGCCAAGCGAGCGGAACGACTGTTGCGGCAAACCCAGTCGGCCAAACGATGGCAAGCACCGGCCCCGCCGCGATTTCATACGCGGTGGCTGGGTCACCAATCTTGGCTGCCGTGGACACGAGTGGTCACCTCTGGTGGAACGGCGCGGGGAGCGAGAGCAACTGGACCTCTATCGGCGGGTCCGCGACGTCATCTCCTGCGGCGACCACACCGAGTAATGGTGTGTGGGGCGTCTTTGTCCGTGGCACCGACGGCGCCGTCTGGTATAAGACTGCCATGAATAACGGGACGACGTGGAGCGGCTGGCACTCCCTCGGCGGACAAGTTGCTGCGGGCACAGGACCAGCGGCCTGCTCGTGGGGCGCAGGTCGTCTCGACGTCTTCGTGAACGGCACGAATGGTGCCTTATATCATAAATGGTCTACAAATTCCGGTGCGACGTGGTCCAAATGGGAATCTCTCGGCGGGGTTCTTACGTCGTCACCCGGTGCGTCAGCTGGTGCGTCGTCACCGACAGCTACTAAACAGATTGGCGTGTTTGTGCGTGGCACTAATGGCGCGTGCTGGTACAAAGAATGGACCGGAACTGCTTGGTCTGGCTGGAAATCCCTCGGTGGGCAACTAGCTCCTAATACGGGGCCAGGCGTCATGGTCGCGGGCTTCAACAACACAACTGACGTCCTCAACTATGAGGTCTTTGTGCAAGGCACGAACCATCAACTCTGGTGGCAGTTTTTCGGCGAAGCTGGTTCGTATCCGTTTGATAATGCATGGAGCCAGCTCTCCGCGTGTCCAGAGGTGCTGTCCGTATCCTCACCAGCCGCCTGCTGGAGTTACAGTGGTCACCCCGAGGTGTGGGTCAGCACCACTAGCGGGAACATAAGGGGTTGCGCCTGGACTGGGAATTGGACCCCGGTTAACACCTGGGAATGGCTCTCCTCCGAGACTAGCCCCCCCTAAGTGAACAGCGAACCGGACAAGGCGAGACCACAGAGTCGGAGCAATCCGGCTCACTCTTTCTTATTAACTCGACTAAAAGCTAACACTTAAGCCATATCACCGCTGCCTTACGCTTTTGATTCATTTTTCTACGAAGCAACAAAACGAAACCCCCCGCAAAAAGGGTTTCACGGTGACATTCAGTACACTACTAATCGAGGAAGGTGGAATGAATGAAACATAAACGTATGACGATAAGCATTGTCTTAGCAGCGCTTATGCTCGTGTCGCTTTTTGCTGTGGTAAGCAGTGCCGCGAGCGTGACTGGCCAGACGAGCGGAACGACTATTGCTACGACCCCGCCAGATGGGATACTGGCAGGAACCGGCCCCGCTGCAAGCTCGTCGTTTGCCTCTGGGCAATGGTACATTTATGCGGTCGACACAAATGGTGCCCTTTGGTACACGCAGTATGGCAATAGCAGTACTTGGACCTCTCTCGGTGGACTGGCTACTGCATCACCCGCCGCCGTCTCGTGGGGTACCCCCTCCTCGCCCAACAGCAACCTCCGCATTGATGTCTTTGTCCGCGGCACCGACGGCGCTGTCTGGCAGAAGTACTATAACAATACCGTATGGTCTGGCTGGCACGCTCTCGGCGGGCAACTTGCATCCGGCACCGGCCCTGCGGTCTCTTCGTATTCGGCAGGCCGACTTGATGTCTTTGCAGAAGGCACGAACGGTGCCTTGTATCATAAGTGGTGGAACGGCAAATCCTGGTCCGCTTGGGAATCCCTCGGCGGGCACCTGACCGCGTCACCTGCTGCAACGTGGGACGTCGCGGCGTCTCCTGCCAGTAATAACATCTACGTCTTTGTCCGCGGCACTGACGGCGCCTGCTGGTCTAAAGTTTGGAGTGGCGCGGCGTGGTCTGGCTGGCACTCTCTCGGTGGGCAACTCGAGCCCAATACAGGACCCGCTGTGAGCCAAGACCTCAACCTCTTTGTGCAAGGCATTGATGGTCAACTCTGGCATTGGAATGGGGGAACCACCTGGGGCACCCTCGGCGGAGCGCCTCCAGAGACGCTGTCCACCGCCTCACCGGGCGCAGTCCTCCTCATCGACGATAACACCATAGTGTGTGTCGGCACCACTAGCGGGAACGTCTGGTATAGCGGGCCTACGTACAACTTTAACGACTGGTCTTCCGCGGGTAGCCCGCTCTAAGTGAACAGCAACCGGATAATGGAGACCACAGAGTCGGAGCAGTCCGGCTTACCTCTCTCTTATTTTTGAGTATCTGAAGGCCGATGCTGAACCACAGGCAGATAGTCTAGCTAATGCAGCAGTAGTAATTTCGGCTCTTAGTAAATAGGAAGGTCGTTAACTTTCCCCGTTCACGATATATCCAACGTGTCTCTTTTTCCACAGAACCAACAAGCTCACCAGAAGCGTGCGACAACCCATACGTCGATTTTTCTGTGGAATCAACGCGGGGTATATCAACGACCTTGATTTAACCGAGGCAGTCTCTGCCACAACAAGAGCCATGTTTAGGTTTATAACAACTTCGATTTGTTGTTCCAACGACGCAGGCACCCCGCTCTTGGTTCGCCTGCGCCGTGTTGTAGTTTGATTCTAAAACGCTGTTTCTCGCCTATAGACAAATGATAACGCTTAAGCCGCATTAAAACTGTTTCAAGTATTTGTTTTATTTATGGGGGAAAAGTGAAACCGTCATCATTAGCGATATGTGTAACTGTGGCCCTTGTTATGATTGCTTCGCTCTCGGTGGCCGGCTGCATTCTTCCTACGATATCTGCACCATCATCAACTCCTACACCCACCATATCACCAACATCAACTATTACACCCACTATATCACCAACGCCAACTATTACACCCACTATATCACCAACGCCAACTATTACACCCACTATATCACCAACGCCAACGCCAATACCAACAGTGATAACCGTTGTGAGCCCAGGACAAGGAACCGGCATGAACAATGGGTTCGTCTCTGAGAACTCGACGACTTCCATCACCGTCCAGGTCACAGCGAACGGTGTACCAATCGCCGTCGATGGCTCGACTGGCACTAACAACGCTCTAGACTTCCTTATCAACGGAGCGCCAGCATACGGCACTTGGAGCGGTAACACACTCACTTACACCGCCAGCGACATAGCCAGCCACTTGACGCCTGGCCAGTCGTACACGCTCACGTTTTACTATATGGGCACCAGCCAGTACGCCCCGTCTACACTCAGCATGCAGTTCACTGTATCGGGCACAGCATGAGCATCGAAGACGACTACTCAGAGCGCAGCACTCGCTGGAACTTCTGGTGTGACACGCTTGTTTAGGGATAAGGTGGTCTTACTGCATGGAAATAGCTAAGTGGTGTCCGCTGTGCAAGCGGTATGTCTTTCCAGACGAGAGAATGCGCCCGATGGGGTGGATAGGCTTCGTCGCTGCCACAGTCTATGGCGGCACATTGCTTATCGCGTACGCCTCAAG
>Ga0187888_1002958_pt1 | contig 13821 bp, 10 predicted proteins | sample June2016WEW_7_40_FD_132987 | JGI IMG/M metagenome (GOLD analysis project Ga0187888, IMG submission 132987) | Peatland microbial communities from SPRUCE experiment site at the Marcell Experimental Forest, Minnesota, USA - June2016WEW_7_40 | ecosystem: Environmental > Terrestrial > Soil > Wetlands... | reverse complement strand
CGCCGCAAGCTGCAGATAATTCCGGCCGTTCAGCGGCAGTTGTACCACGGTCTGGTTGCTGATCACCTGGCCGACAGTCGAAGTTTCCGAGTTCAAAGCGGTCGCCTCCGCGGCGACGTTCACGGTTTGCACGACGACGCCCGGCTGGAGGGAGAAATCGACTCTCGCGGTTTGGTTGACGTCCAGCGTCAGGTTCGAGTAGAGGGCCGTCTCGAACCCCTTCGCAGTCGTCTCGACCTTGTATTCTCCCGGTATGAGCCCGGGCACGGAGTAGTACCCGCGGTCGTTCGTGGCCGTCATTGCAGAGACGCCCGTGCGGACGTTGGTAACCTTGACGTCGGCAGCCGGAACAACGGCGCCCGAGGGGTCGCGCACTTCGCCCTGCACGGTGGCCAACTGGCCCAAACAGCAGAGTGCCACGACGGGCAGCAGGAGCACAGCTCGGAACACCGGGCTGAAGCTGTTAAAGCGTTCAAAGATCGTCATGGTCTTATCCTTTTGCGTGGTTCCGCGGGAGTCCGGTTGCGTGGGTGGAATACGGAGATAGCAATCGACGTGGTCTCCCGTCATACGTGAGAACCCCTTCCCGCTTCGCGCCCTCGACCGCAAAGAGGGCCGAGCGAAGCTTCAATAAATATGCGCGGCGCTACCTGCAACCGGCGTTGGGTCGAACTGGCCGGGGCCGGCACGATCATGTTGGCTTTCGAGAGCCCAACCTCGAAGGGTATTGTGAGCGCGGAGGCGGTTTGCGTCAAGAAAACCGTCGTGAAACTAGATAAAAAGTTATAAAATGCTTAGTTAACCGTGGCCGCTCGAACGAAATACCGCTCGGGGCCTTTTGCTATCGAGCCTGCGTTACGGACGTTGCATCGCGGTGGCGAGTCCGTTGGCGTGACCCCTAAAGTCTTCGACATGCTGCTCGTCTTTCTGCAGAGCGGCAACCGGGTGGTCACACGGGAGGAACTCTCGGCCGCCTTATGGCCCGGCCAGCTCATAACCGGGGCCAATCTCAACCAGCATGTTTCCATGCTCCGGAATGTGCTCGATGACGCCAGCGAAGGCAGGCATTGCCTGGTGACGATTCCGGGCCGGGGCTACCAGTGGGTGCTTCCTGTAGAGGTGGAGGAGGGAACAGGGGAAGGATCGTCCGGGGGCTCCCATACCACCGTAAGCGCGGCTTTGCGAAAATGGCTGCGTATCGCGGCTGTGGCTGCAGCCGTTTTGGGCGTCGCGGCTTTTCTTGGCCCGCGCCTTCTTGGACCGGGCGACCGGCCCGCCCGAACTTCAATGGTGACGAAGCATGCGCTCACCCGGCTGCCGGGCAGCGAATACCAGCCGGCTCTCTCGCCCGATGGAACCAAAGTGGCGTTCGTTTGGCGGGAAAATGGCCGGCCCGGAACCGCCGTGTTCGTCAAAGGCCTGGGCGACGAGGAATCGCGGCGGGTCAGCAGCCCGGCCGATTCCGAAAGCAGTGACCCCGCCTGGTCGCCGGACGGCCGGCTGCTGGCTTACCTTCGGTACCGGCCCAACGTGCTGGACGTGGTCGTGCGGCCGGAGCGCGGCGGGGAAGAGCGCACGGTAGGCCGCCTCTACCCAAGCCGCTACGGTCTCGACTGCCGTCACCTGGATTGGTCGCCCAACGGAACCACCTTGGTGGTGGACGACAAGGCCGACCCCAACGAGCCATTCGGTTTGTTCCTGATCGACGTCGCGTCCGGGCTTCGAACCCGGTTGACCCATCCCCGCGAAGACATCATCGGCGATGTGAATCCGCGTTTTTCTCCCGATGGTTCGCGCATCTCTTTCATCCGCATGAACGATTATTTCGGCATGGAAGTGCTGACGATCGACCTCAAGCAACTCAAGCAGAAGGAATGGATCAGGGACCGCGGGGTGATCAGCGACCAGGATTGGTCCGCGGACGGGCGCCGGATTTTCTTCGGTTCCAATCGCGGCGGCGAATATCGGGTATGGACGCTGCCGCTGGATGGAAACGCGGTGTCCCCGACAAGCGTATCCAGCGCCAATCCGCTGCAGATCTCGGTGGCGCGAACCGGGTCAAAGCTCGTGTATTCGGATGTGCAGCACGATCTGAATATCTGGCGGCTGGAACTGGCCACGGCGGGGACGGCCAAGGAGAACTGGACGAGCATCGTTTCCTCGACCGCGGAGGATATTTTCCCGCAGATCAGCCCGGACGGCAGCAAGCTGTGCTTCCGGTCCGATCGCTCCGGGGAGGGGCAACTCTGGGTCAGCGATCTCGATGGGAACCATGTGGCGCAGGTGACCGCCAAGCCGGCGCATCCCGTCGCGGGCCGCTGGTCTCCCGATAGCCGTACGTTGGTGTTCAATGACGCCTCGGACCACCGCATGTACACCGTGGATGCGGCGGGCGGCGTGCCAAGGTTGGTGGGCGGGCAAGGAACGCATCCGATTTTCAGCAATGACGGGCGCGCGCTCTATTTCAACGACAGGGGCATCCGAAAACTCGACTTGAGCAACGGCGAGCAGAGCCCGGTTTTGGAATCCCGGCCGGTTCACCAGAAATTCCTCTCGCCGGACGGACGTTACTTATACTTTAGCGGCGCCCGCACGGATACGAATATCTGGAGATTCGAATTCACCACGGCAAAGCTGGCGAAGCTGGTGGACACCCTGCTGCCAGGCTATTGGGGCGCTTGGGCCATGGTCCGGGAGGGGATCTACTTCCTCACCGGCGACTCGCGATTTCCTGGCGGCGCGGCCATCAGCCTTCGGTCTTTCGCCGACGGCCGCACGCGGCGCATTACCCATTTTCCGGGCCCGTTGCCGTCCATTGGCGCCACCATGTGGTCGCTGACTCCCGATGGACACTATCTCTACTGCGTGAGAGTGGACCTATCCGCCAGCGATCTGGTCTTAGTCGATGGCTTCTTGTGATAATTCGAGCGGAAGGAACTTACGGAGCTTCGCAGAAGTGGAGGGCGGCTCCGGACTTCCGCACGATTGAGCGTCACACGTTCGCTTGCGCGAGATACTCGCGGAGCTTCTTCAGACCGCGCCGCATTTCGCCGTACACCATCTCGCGATTTACTGCGGCTGCTGCCCGGCCATCGGTTCCCCCGAGAGGATATTCGAAGTGGAGTTGCAACACTCAGTATAAGTTATTTGCAGACAACTAGATGGACGGAGTAGTCCGTTGATTTCAGCTCCATTAAGAGCGGATTCTGGACAGCCGGGAAGACTGTAAGTTGCTGAAAAGATGGAGCGGGAGACGGGACTCGAACCCGCGACGTCCAGCTTGGGAAGCTGGCATTCTACCACTGAATTACTCCCGCTTTCTGCGCTTTCCGCTACTTAGCACAATCTGAATCACTTACGTCCCTAACAAATCGTCTATACAGTCTATACTGTCTATCAAATACCCCCTGGTCGGACCCAAAAATAGACAGTAAATTAGACAGTACAGCAGCTTGAGAATGTGATCCAATCACGTTCCCAAATATATCACAGCCCCGCCATACTGTCTGTCGTACTGTCTATACCTCAGGCCGGGCGCCGACGAAGGTCGGTTTAGTCCCCGGCGGTAATATTGACTTTGAGGCGCGATACGCGGATGATAGCAATCAAGGAGATATATGTGTTTTCAAAAAGAGAGATCTTGAAGAAGCCACTAAATATCTTTGTTTCAATGATTTGACAGGGTGACGGAGTAGGAGTATTCTTCATCACCAGAGAAGTTCCCACCTCAAAAAGGTGCACTTCCAGTTAATCAAGTCCGCATGGAGCACTGGCCTTGGAACCGGTGCTCCTTTTTTTTGTCGGTCCAATTTCCATCAATTCGATGTATTCTGACTGTGCAAGGAGTTGCTGGAAGTACCGGTTTCCAAGACGGGTTCGACGCCGGCAGCTCAAGGACGACGATTAACTGGAGAATGCACAGAACCTAGTGCCCTCCAAACCGAGGAAAGGATGTGTCTCGAAAGGCCGCCCGACCTCACAAGTGCTGTTTTTAGGGGGACTTTTCCCCGAAATTTTGGAGGTGTGTCATGACCTCGTCTGTTCCGAAAGTGTCATCGAAGGTCTGCGGGTTAGTCTCTCCCTCAACACTTTACCAGTGTCCGCTTTGTGCGCTTTGTTCTGCCATTCTGAAAGCCACGCCGCTGACGCCGGCCACAACAAAGCAAGCCAAAATCGTGGAGACATGCGGTCCCGTCACTCTTGCTCCACCGGATCGCTGGGAGGAAGAGTTCAGTTCCAGCGAACCACTGCTCTGAAATTTAATACGCAGCATATTCTCATCGAAGAATGAGCGTGGAGACGGCAGTCAGATTAACGGAAGATTACAACGCGAGCAAATCCTCACCGGGATTTTCTGAGATCACCACAATGGAAGGGACGACTCCTTTGGGGCAATTTCAGCATTGTCCTCAAAAGGTGACGGCTCACCTACGGACTCCCCGGCTCCCTGGTTTATACTGCCGCTCCTCCATCCACTGCAACATCGCCGACCGCAGAAAGCGCACGTTGGATTGGATCTTCACATAGGGTAAAAGGCCGCGCTTCACATAGCTGTAGACGGTCTTGACATCGATGCGGAGCAGTTCCTCCACTTCCTTCGCCGTCATGAGCTCGTTCGGATCGATGGCCGCCGGCACGGCTACGTTCTTGGCTCCGAGGCTCTCGATATAGGAAAACGCCTCCTCGGGGGTACAAAACTTCACCTGCCTATACTGCGCGGTGCTGAGCGCCGCCACAAGCGCATGCCGCACCGAAGTCAGAAGCTTCTTCTCGGAAGAGATCAGGATGACCTCGTCGAACCCCGCCGCCAGGCATTTTTGGACATTGCCGGTTTCGTGTTCGGCATCGGTCGTGACCGACACCTCGCAGGCGATCGTGTGGCCACCCTTCTCCAATCCTACATCGACCGATCCTAAGCCGTCGAGAATCTGCTTTTCAATCGTCACGACATAGCCGCGGCCTTCGGCCCACCGCTTGACTAGCTGCTGAAGATATTTGTGGTGTTCGCCACCCTGTCCCAAAGTTCGCACAAGCGAGGGCGTTTCCTCGGGATGATCCGGAGCCGGTTTCGCGGGAGGTAAAGGCACTTCCATCCGGATTCTGGTTTTCCTGCCCGGCGTCCCGGTTTCCATCTCGGGAGAGGCATGGCGCGCGCTGATGATCGCTTCCACATCCTCCCGCCTCGCGGCACATCGTTCCCGCGAGGAGGCCACGACCCGTTCCCGGCGGCTGGCGGCAAGAGCGGCATCAACCTGGGGAAGCGGAACGGTTTTCAGGTTGAAGTCGTACTCCGCCCGCTCCATACGCACGATGGCTTCGCCGACGCTCAGATTTTGCAGGTCCTTGGCCGTAAAGAATGAGAATCCGTCTTCGAGTTTCTTGGCGTCAAAGTCGCCCAAGCGAAAGCAGACGCGGGTATACGGGTTGGAAATCACTGCGCTGGCCACGTCGCCATCGCGAGTCGAGAGCTGATGCAGTTCCTGGTGGGCCAGGACCAGCCCCAGATTATATTTCCGCGCCCCGGACAATATGGCGGTCAAGGACGGCGTGACGAAGTTGTGGAATTCATCTATATAAAGGTAGAACGGTTTACGCTCTGACGCCGCCATGTTCTGTCGGCTGGTGGCTATTTGGTTGAGCTTGGAGACAACGAGCGTACCCAGAAGATATGAGTTTTCTTCGCCGATCAGACCCTGCGAGAGCTTGGCCAACAGAATCTTCCGGCCGTTCATGATGGCCTCGAAATCCAGGCGGTTCTCCTTTTGGGAAACCATATACCGGATGACCTTTGGCCGCAGGAATGTGTCCAACCGGGTCAGGATCGGACCTTGCGGCTTGCCGGTCAAGAGCGGGAACTCCTTCTGCCAGTAGTACACAATTTCCGAATCGCGCACAGTCCCGAGGAAGCGCTCCCGGAAACCCGGTTCAATCAAGAACCTTCGGAGATCCGAGAGCGTCCCTCCCTCGTCGCTCTCCAAGAAAGCCAGGATGGCATTGCCGAGCACAGTGGTCATCTGGTCGCCGAAACTGGTGGACAGCCGGCGGAAGACCGATACCAGATCCGACGCCAAGAGATTCCGTTCCAGATCGGAGTGAGCCGAGAGAATATTGAATCCGACAGGGTACCCTTCGTCGGATGGGTCGAGTAGCACGACATCATTAACGCGTTCCTCGGGAATTCGGCCGACCACCTGGTCGATCAGGTCCCCGTGGGGATCGAGCACGGCCAGGCCCTCGCCGTTCTCTATGTCCTGGATGATCATGTTCAGGAGCAACGTAGACTTGCCGCTGCCCGAGGCGCCGATGAGATGCATGTGGCGTACGCGCTGCTCGGTGTCCAAAGATACGGGCACGGTCTTGCCGGCGTGATAATTTTGGCCGAGCCGCAGGGCATGCCCGAAGGCCAGGGCCGGCGGCGCTTTGGTCTTGCGCTCTTCCCGCTTCAACTTGACCGACCGGGCTGAGACCGATGGCAAATGAACGAGGGAGACCAATTCGTCCCGGTTCATGAGGAGCCCGCTGCGGCAGCTCCGGCGCGTCACGACATCATTGCGATGCTGCTCGTCGTCATACCCGTCATTTCTGAGCGGGATGAGTTCATTGCCAGCTGCATCGGCGAACTGGCGAAGGGATTTGCCGATACCCTGGGCGATGCGCCACGCCCGCCTGCTATTTGGACTCTGCGCGGCTACGCGAATGACCGCCGCGAAGAGCGGAGAAGATATTTTCTCTGTCGCCAGTTTGACCATGCCGGGATCATCAACGAAGAACGAATCGCCAGCTTCGTCCATGACCGCCCGCAGGATGCTCTCCGACCAGGGATGACGAACGGGAGTAAAGAGGACCTGAAAAAGGGCTGTGTCAGCCTGGTCGAGTTCTGCCATCGCGCCAATGAGTCCGGCCAATGAGTCAGGGTCAAAGCGCTCGAAACAGCGCAGAGGCCGCATGAACTCTTTGGACAATCCGTATTCGACTATCGCCGTACTTTTCCGGCCGCTCTCCTCCCAGACGGCTTCGAGGTAGCCATTGCGCGCGGCGAGTAAGGCTTCCGGAAAGTATGCCTGAAGCTGCTCGCGCATTTGCCGCTCGTCACGCCGGGCGGAGGCGAGCTGCACCAGGGTGGCGTCGCTCGTTCCCACAATTTCGAAGCTCGCCGGCCGGGAAACGTCGCCAAGACTCATCAGGAACTGTCCGGCGGCATCCTTCCCGATCTTGGTTTCCGGCGGCAAAACTGCCTGCACTTCAACGAGTTCCACCACATCGTCCATATACGTTGGCTCAGGCTCGATGTCCTCCGGAGGGCTCGCGGCCGAAAGAGTATTGCGACCTCTAACAAAACCACTGACAAACTTGCTGAGCAGCGTCGGCTTCCGGCCGTCATCAGCCGCCGCTTCCGGAGTTCCCGAAATGAAGTGGCCGAAGAACGGGCGGAACTGCGGCTCAAGAGCGACTGGCTGATCAAAGATCTGCCAGCCCCTGCCCCGCCGTTCCCACTCGTAGAACTGCTGTGTCAGTTGCTGCTCGCGAGTTTCTCCGGAACCATTGGCTGGAGGCATGTCAGGCTGATTTGGCAAAGCTCTCCAGAATCGGCTTGCGTTCGAACTCAGAGATGGCACGCACGCCCTTCCCGGCGGTCACTTGATCTATTACTTCCATGACGGCGTTATGGACCGCATCCTGGAACATCAGAGCCGTATCGATCTTGTAGTATGTTGCCGGATGGAAAGCCTTCTCGTATATCGCACCGATCCAAGGTATTGCCACAATGGCATCTTCGGCTGTGCCACCGTTGTTGTGGACCAGATTGCCAATCAAGGCCAGGACACCCGGAACGGCAATCAGGCTGAGCAAAACACCGACGATGAAGCCGGCTTGAAAGCAGATCATAATGGTGAAAAAAATCAAGAACAGAAGCCCGATGAAGTAGATGAACCACTGTGACGGCAATTCGGTCAGCCACCAGGAGAAAAAGAAGCCCGTTCCGAAGGGTGCGGCACAGATGTCAAAGGAGTGCTTGTCCCGCATGATGCGCAGATATACCCTTTTGGCGGTCAGAAGGCCACCCTCTTTGAAATCGATGCGGACGCTCTGCCTGTCCGGAATTTGACGGCGCTGAATGGCCGCTTCGACGGCGGCGTAGAAATCCAGCGGAGAGGTTTGAAACCCCTCGATCAGCCGGTGCCAGTGAGAAATTACGTTTGGCGTTTTGGCCATTGTCGCACTCCTTTTAAGGTACAGATAACAGGATACTTTAGTCCCATATATACCCAATAGCAAGGCCCGATGTCATTTGAAATATGTGTTTTGGCGCGCAATTCAATGTTTGGGGCAGACAATTGCAGTTCGGTACAAAGTCGTTAGACTTTCAATTCAGGGGCTTTGCCTCGACAATTGCCTGATGCCAGGCGATGACCATGTTACCCATTTTGCCCAGACTAACGCGCGTAACGACCGCCGGGTTTTCGGCATTCGTCGCCGCGACCGCCGCTCCCACATGTGGATCGTCGGGAAAACCGGAACCGGCAAGTCCACCCTTCTGCAAACGCTGGTTGCTCAAGACATCGTCAGCGACGAAGGCCTCGTCCTGCTTGATCCCCATGGTGACCTTGTCGAGCGAGTTCTCCGCGATGTACCGGCCCGCCGCCACAAGGATGTCATCTACTTCAACGTGCCGGACACAGCACATCCACTCAGTTGGAACCCTCTGGATGGAGTACCACCTGCAAAGCGGCCTTTGGTGGCTGCCGGCCTTTTGGAGGTCTTCAAGAAATTGTGGACTGATTCCTGGGGTACTCGTCTGGAGCACATTCTTCGCAATGCCCTCTTCACTCTTCTGGAGCAACCGGAAGCCACCCTCGCCGATATCCTCCGGCTGCTCGACGATGACCAATATCGCAGGGTGGCCGTCTCCAGGGTGACCAACCCGCAAGTACGTCGATTCTGGCAGCAGGAATATGATAACTATCCGGCGCGGTATCGGGCCGATGCCGCGGCGCCGATTCAAACCAAGGTCGGCGCGTTCCTGGCAGATCCGATCCTCAACGGGGTTCTGACCAAGCCCAAAAGCGATTTCGATCTTCGCTCGATCATGGATGACGGCAAAATATTGCTAGTCAATCTGGCCAAGGGCAAACTGGGCGAAGGGCCTTCTGCGCTCCTCGGCTCTCTCTTGGTCTCGCAGATTGGTTCCGTCGGATTGAGCCGGGCGGATATGCCGGAAGTGGCGCGACGGGATTTCTACGTTTACCTGGACGAATTCCACACCTTCACCACCTTGAGTCTGGCCGCCATGCTTTCCGAATTGCGCAAGTACCGGGTCAATTTAATTCTCGCCAACCAGTACCTTTCGCAGATTGATCGCCAGATTCTGGATGCAGTTCTCGGGAACGTCGGCACCGTCATCTCCTTTCGCCTTGGCCCGGCTGATGCAGCCTTCATATCGAAGGAGTTCTCACCAAAGCTCGATGCTTTCGATTTCATGAATCTGCCAAACTACAGCATCTACCTCCGGCTGATGATTGACGGAACGGTTTCGCCGCCGTTCAGCGCGGTGACCTTGCCTGAAATCAGAGGGCCATAGACGGTCAAGTTGCCCCGCCAAGCAACTTTGGCCGTCTTTGCCCTCGTTTCTCACTTGGTATTGTTCCCCCAGACTTCGGGGCTACGCCTCGTTTGTACTTTCACCACTGAGGAGAACTTTCATGCCAGAGGTAACGCTTTTGGCCAATCAAGGAAAACTGACCCGTGAAGAATTGGCTCTGGTGCCGACCCCGTTGGGAACAGCCACCCACCGACCGGTACCGCACATCGACGTGGTCAACGCCCTCGTCGAAACACTCGGCTTCCGCCATGTCGGCGTACTGAAGGAAGAGTACGCCGTGGACAGGACCGGCAACAAGATGTTCGGCGTCATGGAACTTGACCAAGGGATGGATGGTGCCCGGTTCGCTCTGGGCATCCGAAATTCGCACGACAAGTCATTTCGCCTGGCCATCACGGTCGGCTACCGCGTTTTCGTTTGCGAGAACCTGGCCTTTCACGGCGACTACAACCCGGTACTGGCCAAGCACAGCAAGCACCTATCGCTCCAAAATGTCCTCTCCGTTGGAGTGGACAATATGCAACGGAACTTCACACCGATGGTCGAAGCCGTGGAGCGGTGGCGCACTTCGCAACTGTCCGATGTTTCGGCAAAGCTTCTGATTTACGAGGCTTTCATCGAAGGGGCGCTGGAAGTGCCGCACCATCTCGACCGCCGAGTCCATGATTTGTACTTCAATCCCACGGTTGAGGAATTCCAACCGAGAACCCTGTGGAGCCTGTCCAACGCCTTCACCAGTGCGTTCAAAGAACTCGACCCGATTCCGCAGTACCGGGCGACGGGAAAGCTTGCTGGGTTTCTGGAGCGCGCATGACTGTAGCCCGCTTCCCTTTGGGACAGATCGTGGCCACTCCCGGCGCTTTGGCCGCGCTTGAGGAGGCGGCAGACAATCCCGCATCTTTTCTTCGGCGGCACGTCACTGGCGATTGGGGAGAGCTTGACGAGGACGACCGTAAGGAAAACGAAATCTCGGTCGAGCACAGTTTCCGACTCCTCTCTTCGTACACCCTATCAAACGGGACCAAACTCTGGGTCATCACGGAGGCAAACCGCAGCGCAACAACCCTACTCCTGCCATCGGAATATTGATGGCTACCAAACAGGCACCTTTTGTGCCTGTTTTTTCTTGGGTGGCGGCTGGTTCCAAGCCCGAGGCTAAATTCCTGTGAGTGGAAGACCCGATGCAACACAAGCGACAAACTTCGCCGCTTTCCAGAAACCAGGTATATCGTCCAGAATGTCGCATCTGCTCAACTTCAGGATGGCCGACCAGACGCGATCAGACCTTCCACTTTCTGGCTTTGAGCAGGAATTTGATGAAGTGGCCGATTGGCGCGGGTTTCAGGGTGTCGTCTTCTCAGTGCGATTTGCGGTTTAAGGTCACTTAAGCGGGTGAAATCCGCTCAAAAGTACTAGGAGAAATACACCCTACCGGCAGCGTAAAAAAGATATTCAGGCATGAAACAGCCCAAAAAGGGTGTAAAATATGGCTGCTACTAGGTGTCAAAACCGACAACCCGAGCGGCACATTCAAGGAGGAAGTATCATGCTGAAGACACACTCTCCATTGCTCACACTCGTTATTTTGGCGCTCGCGACGACCCTGGCAACTCCAGCTTGGGGACAACCGTCTTACAACGTGGCTGCCGGAAACGGACATTGGCTGATTTCCGGTGTGCCGGTCTCCACCACGCTGCCCACCGACACCATCCCTTTCAACACTCCGCTCTCGGGCACGCGGCGCTGGCACCTCAACTTGATCAACAGTTACCCTAACGCGTTCACCAATCCAACGATCTCCATCTCCACCACCCTCCCGCCGGCAGCGTTTGTCAACGGCTCCGCGCCCGGAACGATCACATGGTCCAATCTGCCAGCGAACGGCGGAATGGTCCAGACGGATTTTGATCTCTCGCAAAACGTCGATCCTAGCTTGCTCGCCTTCACGCCCGGCTTCGACTCTTCCCGCACCGTTTCGCCTCTCATAATTCCTCCCGGCGTCTCGCAGCAAACGGTCACCATCACGGTGACGACACGGGATTCGAGGTACACCAGCAACTCCCTTATCACCCCCGGCGCAGGTATCCAGATCTCCATGCCGGGAGCCAACATCCTCTCCACCACCGGGCCTTCGAATCTTTCTCAGGGCGTAGAGGGTTACTATGGCGGCTTGTCCTTGACGAACCCGCAGCTCAACAAGCCGTACACTTTCTCCGCGCTCGTGCAGGTGACGAATAGCGGCACTTCGCCAATTATCTATAAACCCAGCGTAGCGATAATCGGAATTGTTTTCGAACCAGGTACTCAGAGTGCCGGTGGCAGCGTCACGATTCCAGACAGTCTGCTGGGATCGGGAGGAGGAATCGCCTATTCGGTGGGAACCTCAGTCAATTGGAACGCGGGCATACAGGACAACTACAACCTGATCTACGGCGAAGTGACCGCGCAGCCCCAAGACACCTTGCCTCCTGTAATTTCGGGCATGCCGCCGGCCGGTTGCACACTTTGGCCGCCCAACCACAGTATGGTCCAAGTGGCGACCATCAGCGCCGTCGATGTGGCCTCACCCGGCGTCCCCCCGTCAGGCATGGCATCTTTGAACGTCGTTGCCACTTCGAACGAGCCACCGGACATCCAAGGAGCCGGCAACACCCCGAATGATATCGTAATCACCTCCCTTGGGGGCAGCCTGGGACCCTATATCGTCGAATTGCGCGCCGAGCGTTCCGGCACAGGTGACGGCCGCGTCTATACCATCACGGCAACGGCAGCCGATCAGGCAGGGAACTCGACCAGCTCTACTGCGACCTGCGTCGTCCCACATAACTAGACCAGTAACTCTCTGCATTTCAACCGCGCATTCTGGCTTCTTCGGGCACGCATAGAGGCATGCGATCCGCCCGTGCGGCTGTGTGATCAGCTGCCGGCAAACCCGCCGCTTCCGTGACTACCCGCAGAGCTCGTCGCCTCATCTCAAAGGCTCGCTTGCGTCCACTTGTAGCACGATGAACACTTGTGCCGGAGTGGATATACTTCGCTGCCTTTGTGAACACCGCCCACCTGGTAGGCTTTTGCATATGAAAAAGCATCCGGACGAAGATGAGGTACATCCGCTCCATGAACTCTGTCCGTCATTGACGCCGGAGCAACTGGATCAAGCGGAGGATAACCTCCAGGAATACGTCTCTCTGGCGCTTCGCATCTACGAACGCATCCGAAACGACAAGGCCGCATACGAACAGTTTCGCGCTTTGACAGCGGCGGACAAAGAGGATACGATTCACCCGCAACCAGAAAAATTACCCGATGACTCAACACCACTACCATGAAGGCCTTTTACGGATACATTCGCGTCTCGACCGCCAAACAAGGAGAGGGGGTATCCTTGCCGCAGCAGAAAGAGGCCATTGAGCGGTATGCGGAGCGTAACGGCTACCAGATTTCTCAATGGTTTGAAGAGCGGGTGACAGCAGCCAAAAGTGGCAGGCCGGTTTTCAACAAGATGCTCGGGCTGCTCAAAGCTGGCAAGGCCGCCGGTGTCATCATTCACAAAATTGATCGCAGCGCCCGCAATCTCCGTGACTGGGCAGACCTGATTGACCTCTCGGACAATGGCATCGAAGTGCAGATGGCCACTGAGAATCTCGATCTCCGGTCACGAGGTGGCCGGTTATCGGCCGATATCCAAGCTGTCGTCGCGGCGGACTACATTCGCAATCTCCGTGAGGAAACACGAAAGGGATTCTACGGTCGCCTCAAACAAGGCTTTTACCCGTTGCCGGCGCCCATTGGCTATCTCGATCGCGGCAAGGCTCAGGCCAAGGCCCTCGATGAGGCGAGAGCCCCCTTGATCAAAAAGGCCTTTCAACTATACGCAACCCGACGCTACAGCCTCGTCACATTGCTCGACGAGCTGAATGCACTCGGCCTTCGTAACCGGACGGGCAAACCGCTCTCAATCACCGGTTTATCGATATTACTAAACAATCCATTCTACATGGGGCTCATTCGAATTCGCCGAACGGGTGAACTCTTCCAAGGCGTCCATCAGCCCATTGTTTCCAAGGCCCTATTTGACCGAGTCCAACGGATACTGCGGGAAAGAACAAACACCACGCCGGTTAAACATGTCTTCACATTCCGTCCTCGGGGGTCACCCAAAACCGGCCAGTCGGGGTCACCTGAAAACCGGCCAGTTGTAGACCGCCATCCAGGACATT
>Ga0187888_1002949_pt1 | contig 13860 bp, 8 predicted proteins | sample June2016WEW_7_40_FD_132987 | JGI IMG/M metagenome (GOLD analysis project Ga0187888, IMG submission 132987) | Peatland microbial communities from SPRUCE experiment site at the Marcell Experimental Forest, Minnesota, USA - June2016WEW_7_40 | ecosystem: Environmental > Terrestrial > Soil > Wetlands... | reverse complement strand
TGGAGCAGGCCGCCCAGATCGTGGTGGAGGAAGTGGAATCGCTGGAGCGCCGCGTGCGGGCGTTCTCCCAATTCGCCGCCGAGCCCCCCGTATCTCCCAAACCGGTGGATGTCAATTCCCTGCTCCAGGAACGCATCGCATTTCTGAAATCCGCCCATCCCGAGGTGGCCTACGACACCCGCCTGGCGGACCATCCGCCGCCGGTCGTCGCCGATCAGGACCTGCTGCGCGGCATTCTCACCAATCTCCTGGAAAACGCCGCGGAAGCGGCCGGCGAAGGCGGACGCATCCTGGGCGTCACCGCGGCCGAAAGCGGCCGTGTCGCCATCGAAGTGCACGATTCCGGTCCGGGCTTGAGCCGCGACGCGCGCGCCTCGCTGTTTCAACCCACCATTTCCTTCAAGAAAAGGGGCATGGGGCTGGGCCTTTCCATCGCGCGCAAAAGCGCGCTGCTGTCGGGCGGGGACATTGTGGTAACGAAAGGAGAGCTGGGCGGCGCCGGTTTCCGCGTGCTGCTGCCAGTCGCAACCAATGGTATCCAAGCGCCTTCTGATCGTGGATGATGAAGAGAATATCGGCCGCTCCTTGCGAATGATCCTGGAGCGGGAGGGCTACGGGGTTAACATTTGCCGCTCGGTGGCGGATTTCAACCGGCATCCCGACGGCGGCCGCGCCGACGCGTACCTCCTCGACATGAAGCTGCCCGACGGCAACGGCATCGATTTGCTGCGCACCGTGCGGCAGAACGCGGCGGGCTCGCCGGTGATCATGATTTCCGGCCACGGCACCATCGCCGACGCGGTGGAGGCGACCCGCGCCGGCGCCTTCGATTTTCTCGAAAAGCCGCTCAGCCGCGACCGCGTGCTGGTGGCCGTCAAGAACGCTCTGGAGCGCTCCAACCTAGAGCACGAGAACGAGCGGCTGCGCGAGCTGGTCAGCTCCGGCGCGCCCAAAATGATCGGCTCCTCGGGCGCCTGGCAGCGCGCCGTCGATCAGGCTTCCATGGCCGCCCGGTCGGACGCCCGCGTCTTGTTGATTGGCGAGTCGGGAACCGGCAAGGAGTTGCTGGCCGCCCACATCCACAATTCCAGCCCGTTCTCTAGCGGCCCGTTCGTGAAAGTGAATTGCGCCGCCATTCCCACCGAGTTGCTCGAAACCGAATTGTTCGGCCACGAAAAGGGATCGTTCACCGGCGCCACCGCAACGCGGCGCGGCAAGTTCGAAATGGCCGATGGCGGCACCATTTTCCTGGACGAAGTCGGCGACTTGCACGCCGCGTCCCAGGCCAAGCTGCTTCGCGTGCTGCAAGAGGGCGAATTCCATCGGGTGGGCGGCGAGCAGATCATCCGCGTCAGCGTGCGCGTAATCTCGGCCACCAACCGCGACCTGGCCGCCCTGGTCTCGCAGGAACGTTTCCGCGAGGATCTCTACTACCGGCTTAGCGTGGTGCCCATCCGCGTCCCCGCCCTGCGCGAGCGTCCCCACGATATTCGTGTGCTGGCCGAATATTTCCTGGAGGATTTCTGCGTCCGCAATAACTTCCGCCCCAAGAAGCTGGACGATACGGTTTTTCCCCTGCTCGAAACTTACCCCTGGCCCGGCAACGCCCGCGAGTTGCGCAACGTGGTGGAGCGCATGGCCATCCTCACGCAGGGCGACCGGCTCACGCGCGACGCGATCCCGGTAGAAATTCGCGTGCAGCGCGAAGCGGGCCCCAAATCGACCATTCAGGAAGCCAGGGAATCGGCCGAACGCGAGCACATTTTGCGCGCGCTGGAAGAATCCAACTGGAACGTGTCAGGCGCGGCGAGAGCACTGGGGATGGAGCGAACGAATCTGCATAAGCGGATTCGAGCGCTGGGGTTGAGCAGGGCGAAATAAGAATCCGTGGCGCGGCTATTGCTGGCTGCCGAGATCCGCCTCGGCGTTCTTGCCTGGCGTAAGTGCGCCCCAACCGGCCCTCCGCAGACCTTCCGCGGGACGCCGTAAGCCCCGGCCGGCGCGACGGGAGCTAAATAAACGCTGGCGTCTGATACCCGAAATTGTGCAGGTTCGGGAAGACGTAGTCCAAGTCCGCTTGCGCGAGGCCGAACCATTTCGCCAGAGAGCCACAGTACTGGTCCTCGGAGGTGCTGGGGACCCACGTGCCGCGGGTCGTGGAATCGTCGGGGCCGGCTAGCGTGAGATTGGGGAAAGTGCCGTACAGGTTGCCGCCGTTCACGGCGCCGCCCATGATCAGGGCGTGGCTGCCCCATCCGTGGTCGGTGCCGGCGTTGCCGTTGGGCTGGAAGGTGCGGTTGAAGTCGGACTCGGTAAACGTGGTCACGTTGTCCTGCACGGTGAGCTGGCCCATCGCCTGGTCGAAAGCCGCCAGCGCGGCGGCGAGGTTGGTGAAGAGCGTCACCTGCTGCGGCAGTTGATTGGAGTGCGTGTCGTAGCCGCCCTGGCTGCAGAAGAAGATCTGGCGGGTGGCGCCGAGGGCGGCGCGCACTTGGATGAGCTTGGCCACCTGCCCCAATTGCGTGCCAATGTCGGTGCTCGCAAACGTGACGCCCAGGCTGCTGCTGCCGGCCACCGCGGCATTCACGGCCTGAGCCACGGCGATGGCATCCTTCAGCGAACTCTGCGCCGCCTGAATGAGGGTTACGCCGCTCGAAAGGCTGAGCATGTTCAGCAGGGCGGTGGATCCAGGATCGGTGGCGGGCGCCACCAGTCCGAAATTGCTGGTGTTCACGGTGGAGGGCTGGGTGGTCTCACCGATCAACTGAAGCGCGTTGCCGCCGATGCTGATGCAGGGCGGCACCAGGGTGCCGGAAATGCCGGCCAGCTTGTCGGCCAGCCGGCCGGACCAGCCAGTGGTGGCGCCGCCCTGCGGCACGGCGTTCTGCCACTCGTTCTGCTGGTCGGCATGCGAATAAAGGTTAACCGGCAGCGGCACGGAGGTGAGCTCCGGCATGCCATTCGAACCTCGCGGCACCGGTTGCACCAGCGAGCCCACGTTGGCCAGCAGCGCCAGGCGCTTGGAGGAGTTGTACAGCGGAGCGATGGGTGCGAAGCTGGGGTGCAAACCATAGCCGGCGTTGGTGGCCGGGTCGTGAATGGCCAGCAGCGAACTCTGCGGGAGGGCCAGGTTCTGACGGATCTTCTGGTAGTTGGCGTATGTCGCGGCGTCGTTGGGAACTAGCATGTTGTTGGCATCGTTGCCGCCAAACAGGAAGATGCACACCATAGCCTGGTAATTGCCGGACGATTGCGCCCGCGCAGTCATCAGGCCGGCCTTGCCGAAGGCAGCGGCCGCGCCGATGGTGGAAATCGTGCGGCAGCCGAGGCGAAGAAAGTCGCGACGCGATCGAGGCTGTTGCATTGTCATGACCGTTGTTCTCCCTTTACCGTTCGATTTCGTATTGCGGCGCGGCGGCAGCGGCATAAAGCGCGCTGCGCACGCGCGACGCCAGGCTGGTGGATGAGCTAGCGGCGGTGGTCAGAAGGCCGCGCACATTGGCATCCATTTCGCCCCGGAAAAGCGCCTGGTTGAGCGCCTCCACCAGGTCGGGAGGGTTGTTGGCGAGGTCCTGCAAATTGGCCAGGTTCACAGTGATGCCGCTGGAGATGCCGTTGGTGGCCACCCGGTAGGCGAAGTTGGCGCGCGCCAGGGCAGTGGCGGCGTTCATCGCCTGGAATTCGGGCGCCACCGGCGGCGGCGTGACACCGGGAACGCTAACGGTATAGAAGGGCGAGAAGTAGCTGAACACGCTGCCGGGCGTGAGCGCCGTCTGGCCCATGAGGGTGGCCTGGTTGGTAAGGGCGTCGGCGGCGGTGACTGTGGCATTGAGCGCGCGCAGCAGGCCGGTGGCATAGAGGATCGGTTCCGCCAGCTTGCCGGTGCCTTCGCTCTGCGCTTCGGTATCGGTGAGCAGGGCGGTAATCACGGTCTGCAGGTTGCCCTGCGAAGATCGGAATGCGCTCGCCACCCGGCCCACATAAGCCGGCGAAGGGTCGCTCAGCACGAGCCGCTGAATCAGCCGGTAGGAGACGAACGGAGCCACGTTGGACTGCTGGCAGATACAATCGATCGCCGCGCTCAGGTCGCTCTCCGCCGTCCCGCCGGCGAGGATGACGCAAGGCGTCGGCAGGTTGATGTTCTTCTGAGTGGTGTCGTGATAATTCTCGAACGCCACCATGGGCGCGAAATAGTACGGCATGTTTGTCCAGAGCGAGGCAAAACCGGGCGTCTCACCGTAGGTCCAGCCGGTCATCACCTTGGCCATTTCCGAGACGTCGGACTGGCCGTATTCCGGAACCGTGGCGCCGCCGGCCGCTATGGGAACGCCCTGGGAATCCAACTGTACCAGGCCCAAGGCGAACAGTTGCATCGCCTCGCGAGCGTAGTTCTCGTTGGCCGCGGTGCCCGTAGCGGGGTTGGCCTTGGCGTTGTTCACCATGTCGAGGAAGTAGCCCATAGAGGGATCCAAGGTCGTGGCGGCCAGCAGGTCTTGGTACGTGCCGAAGGCGTAGTTGGCCATGAGCCGCTGATACCCCACCATCTGCTCGAACGCCGTGTTTTTGACGGCGGATGCCACCAGTATCTGTGCCAGGGCGAACGACGCGCGCTGGCGAAGTTGATCGCTGCCATTGATGGCGACGTTGAAGAAGGCCGTCTGCAGGCGGGTCACGCCTTCGGTGGTGCTGTCCGGATCGGGCCACGCGCTGGCCGGCGCGGCAAACTGCGCGGCGAGCCAGGCGCTTTGCCCCATGGTCTGGATATCCACAACGCTTTGCGGCGTGGGTCCCCAGGTGGTCATTTCGAGGAAGCGGACCGCGCCGGCGTACGGCATATTCTCAACCGCCAGGCGGACGGGCACCGCGATTGGGGTTGAGGTGGCCGTGCCGGGGTTCGGATTGGTAACCTTGACCGCCGCCAGACGCCCGACCGGCATCGCGACCGTGCCGGTGGCCGTGAGCTTCGAGTCGGATACGAAAGTTGTGGGCAGCGCGGCGCCGGCAAAATAGACGGCGGCTCCATTCGCAAACCCGGTTCCGTTAACCGTGATGGTCACATTGCCGGGATTCACCGGGTTGGGAGTCACCGACGTGACAACCGGCAGAGGATTTTGGAGATTCACGGTCACGCTGGCCTGGGCCGTGGATTCAGCATCCGCGATGGCGGTCACCAGTACCGCCGCGGGACTCGGCAGATCGGCGGGCGCGGTGTACACGCCGGTGGCCGAAATCGTCCCCACGGTGGTGCTGCCTCCGGTTTGTCCGTTCACCTGCCAGATCACCGCTTGGTCGGTGGTGGTGGTCACCTTGGCTGTGAAAGACAGAGTGGCGCCGCAACGGATGGTGCCGCCGGCGGGCGCGATCGTCACCACTGCAGTCGAACTCACCGCGTTCAAGATCGGAATGAAGACCCCTGTCTGGGCACTCACACCGGCGATGCTTGCCAGAATCGGCTGATCGCCGTTCGCCAGTTGCGGGACGACCACATTGATCTGGTAGTCCCCGGCGGACGCGATGCCGGCGTACTCGACCGTTGCCGCCACACCGCCGATCGTTACGTGCAGTTGTGTGAGGTTCGACAGCGGCGCGGGGTTGCTGACCACCTGGCCGGCCGGCACCGCGGGCGTCGTCGGGCCAAAGCCGGTGGCGTAGATCTGAATCGTTTCGCCGGGCTGGGCTGGCCGCGACGTGACCGCGCTGCCCAAGTATCCGACTGGAGCGACCGGGACGCCATCGCTATTATGCCGGGCAGCGGCGTATTTCGCCTGAAAAGTGAAGAACGCCGGCGAGTAGCCTTGAAGCGTTGCCGTGCCGGTTGCGGCGCCGGAAGAGTTGCTGACCTCGACCGGCACCGGCCCGATCGTGGTATCCGTCGGCGCCTGAACGTTCAACAGTCCGGGGCTGACGTAGGAGATCGCGGCCTTCTTGCCGTCGATCTGGACGCTCACGCCATCGATCATGGTCGGAAGGTTATTTCCGGAGAAATCCGACGCCTGCCAGGACCGCGTCGTTGCGGACAGGCCGGTGCCGTAAATCGAGACCCACGAGCCGCTTTCGATGGCGGGCGCGCCGCTGGCGTTGTTCGAGACACTGGTAATGACCGGTCCTCCAGCGGGGGTCTGGCCGAACCCGGTGAACCCAACTGTCAGGAAGAGCAATCCACACAAACACCCTCGTTTCATCGCACCTCCATGGATACGCGCCAAGGCTTCCATATTGCCATCCGGACTACAGCGATCATACATCCAACCCGCGATTAGAAAAATATACTCGGATATTTTTACCTTTTTCCTCTTATTTAGGCTCCACATCCCACCATGCGGCCAACTCCGGCCGATTCGGGCTATTGGCACAACCAAGGAGGCAGGTCGAAGCTCCCAGTCGGAGCGTCGAAAAGGGGATGGAGCGGACTTGGCAACGTTCGCGGGCTCCGGCCATGGCTTCGGCGGTCGTGGCGATGACGAGCGAGTGGCCGCCCGGTTTTTCGCGGCGGCGGATTTCGCGGGTGGCGTCATAGCCGTCCATGACCGGCATCTGGCAACCGCGATGCCTATGCCCCTGTCGGTTACCGAGACGCGCATGTGAGCCCGGCCTTCGATCTGGCGGTCGCAGGTCACCGATATCACGACATGGCCGCTGGAGGTGAACTTAATGGCGTTGCCGACGAGAGTGCCTCGGCTCTGCAGGCTCGACGGCCTAATGCCGCATACTTTTGTGTCCGTGACACACCCGCACAGGTCGTAGGGCGGACCCCCTGGTCCGCAGCCGGCCCCCCGGCCGGCTCTTCGCCGGTGTCGGAGACTTGGTGCATAGGGAAAGAGCGGGACGAGGGCGTCCCGCGCGGACCGGGGGGTCCGCCCTACTATGATGCCGTGCCGGCTCCTTGCGAAAAGTACGTGGCATCTGGCTCGACGGCCCGCGCCACGAAACCGGAATGCACCCAGAACTGCTCCGCTCCCAACTCAACCGCGCCGCAAGCTATGCTAAATCTTCGGAGCGGAATCATTTGAATCGAATTGCACTGGCGTTTCGCAGTTTCTTCCAGCTTCTGTTCTCGGGCAAACTGTCGGAGGGCCTCGCGGCCGACTTGGGGCTTTCGCGGCGCGCCACCGCCGCGGCCAAACCGGCAGCCAAGGCCGCCCCCGCCGCGCCGCCGCCCGTGCGCGCTTCCGACGGCGCACTGCAGCTTCTCGGCATTCTGCAGCGCGACTCGCGCCTGGTGGACTTCCTCATGGAAGACATCTCCGGCTACGCGGACGACCAAATCGGCGCCGCCGTGCGCGAATTGCACGACCAGTGCCGCGACGCCCTGGCCCGTTACATTGGCCTCGCCCCCGTGATCGATGGCGTGGAAGGCACTTTCGCCAAAGCGCCCGGCGATCCCGCCGCGGTCAAGTTCGTGGGCAACGTGCCCGCTAAGCCGCCTGCCGGCGGAACTTTGCGGCACAAAGGCTGGAAAGCGGTCAAGGTGGATCTGCCGGCTTTGGCCGCCAAGCAGGACGCCGCCATCGTCGCGCCGGCCGAGATCGAAATCGAGTAAACCGCCTTGCCGCCCCAATACGTCATCGGAATCGATCTCGGCACCACCAACTCCGCGCTCTCTTACGCCCGCGCCGAGGCTGCCGCGGACCCGTTCGCGCCCGCCGGCGTCGAGTTGCTGCCGATCCCGCAACTGACCAACCCGGGTGAAGTGCGCGACGAGACGCTGCTGCCTTCGTTCCTCTATCTGCCCGCGGCTTCGGAATTTCGAGCAGGCACGCTGGCGCTTCCCTGGGATGCGGAGCGCACCTTCATCACCGGGCGGCTGGCGCAGAAGCGCGGCGGCGAAAACGCGGGCCGGCTGGTGTCCTCGGCAAAATCGTGGCTCTCGCATTCGGGCGTGGACCGCACCTCCGCGCTGGTGCCCTTTCGCGCGCCCGAAGGAGTCGCCAAGATCTCCCCGGTGGAGGCCAGCCGCCGCTACCTGGAACATCTGCGCGAAGCCTGGGATTACAAAATGCCGGAGGCGCCCTTCGCCGCGCAGCACGTGCTGGTCACCGTGCCCGCATCGTTCGACGCGGTGGCGCGCGAGCTGACGCTGGCCGCGGCGGAGCAGGCGGGCTTCCACAACGTCACTCTGCTCGAAGAGCCGCAGGCCGCCTTCTATGCTTGGATCGAGCGCCATCCGGACTGGCGCGAACGGGTGAGGATCGGCGACCTGATTTTGGTGGTCGATATCGGCGGCGGCACCACCGATTTCACCCTCATCGCCGTGACCGAATCGAACGGTGAGTTGCAGCTCGAACGCGTGGCCGTAGGCGAGCACATCCTGCTGGGCGGCGATAATATCGACCTGGCTCTGGCCGGCGCGGTGGCCGAGCGCCTGGCGCAGAAAGGCACGCGCCTCGATTCGCGCCAGATGCAGGCGCTCTGGAACAACTGCCGCACGGCCAAGGAAAAATTGCTGGAGCCGGGCAGCCGTTCCAAAGAGCAGGCCGTCACGATTCTGGGCAAAGGCTCCGGCCTGGTGGGGGGAACCATCAAAGCCTCTTTGCCGCGGGAAGACGTCGAGCGCATCCTCGCCACCGGATTCCTCCCCGAAGTGGCGAGCACCGAAATGCCGGCCCAGCAGCGCCGCGTTGGTCTGCAGGAGCTCGGTCTTCCTTACGCCGCCGATGCCGCCATCACCCGTCACCTGGCGCGTTTTCTGCGCCAGCAGGCCACCCAACACGGCGGCGTGCGGCTGGGGCCGAGCGGCCTCGCTTGCCCCACTCACGTGTTGTTCAACGGCGGCGTACTGAACGCCGCCGAAGTGCGCGATGGCATTCTGGCCACGCTCAACCGGTGGCTAGCGGCCGAGAGCATGAACCCGGTCGAAGCGCTCGCCGGCGAAGATTTGATGCATGCGGTCTCGCGCGGCGCGGCGTATTACGGATTGGCGCGGCTCGGCCGCGGCGTGCGCATACGGGGCGGCGTGCCGCGCAGTTATTACGTCGGCATCGAATCCGCCATGCCCACCGTTCCCGGCTTCCCCGCCCCGCTCAAAGCGCTCACCGTGGTTCCATTCGGCATGGAAGAAGCCAGCGACGTGCGCATCCCCAATCGCGAATTCGGCCTGGTGGTGGGCCAGCCGGCCGAGTTCCGCTTCTTCACCTCCACCGCGCGCAAACAAGACCAGCCCGGCGACCTGATCGAGGACATGGGCGAAGATCTGGCCGAGCTCGCTCCCGTAGAGGTCAACTTCGCCGGCGGCGAAAGCTCGAGTGAAGTGGTCCCGGTTTCTTTCGAATCCGTGATTACCGAAACCGGCGTCCTACAGCTCTGGTGCGTAGCCCGCGACGGCCGGAAGTGGAAGCTGGAATTCAACCTGCGCGAGAGGGTGAAAGCATGATTGGCGCCCGAGCCAAAATCCGTGGGGCAGACCATCGTTGTTTGTGGTCTGCCACCGAACCTCTTCCTGGCAGACCACAAACAACGATGGTCTGCCCCACAATAACCCCATGAAAATCGGCATCGATCTCGGCACCACCAATTCCGCCCTGGCTTACATCGACGACCGCGAAGCCGAAGACCGCGATTTTCCTCCCATCCGCATCTTCGAAACCCCGCAACTGGTCGCCGCCGGGCGCGTCGAGCCGCGCCGCACCTTGCCCTCGTTCCTGTTCTTGGAGGATGGCCAGCCGGTGGGTGTCTATGCGCGCGAGCAGGGCGCGCTGGTGCCCACCCGCCTGGTGCATTCCGCCAAGTCCTGGCTCTCCAATCCCGACGTCGACCGCACCGCCAAAATCCTTCCGTGGGATTCCCAGGAAACCGGCCGCGTGCTCTCGCCGGTGGAAGTGTCTTCGCGTTTGCTGGCCAAGTTTCGCGAAGAGTGGGATCGCACCGAGTATGCTCCGCTGGCCGAGCAGGACGTGGTGCTCACCGTTCCCGCTTCATTCGACGAGGAAGCCCGCGAGCTCACCGTCATGGCCGCGCGCGATGCCGGTATCGAGCGCCTGACCCTGCTCGAAGAGCCCGCCGCGGCGTTCTACTCCTGGATCTCCGCCAACCTGGCCCAATCGCGTAAGAAGCTCACCGACGGCCAAACCGTGCTGGTCTGCGACGTCGGCGGCGGCACCAGCGATTTCAGCCTGATCCGCATCTCCCGCGAAGGCGACCTGGTCAACTTCACCCGCACCGCCGTCGGCAAGCACTTGCTCCTGGGCGGCGACAACCTGGACCTCACCCTGGCTTGGCTGGTCGAGGCCAAGCTCGGCGCGCAACTTTCCATTCGCCAGCGTAGCGGTCTGCGGCGCCAGTGCTCGGCGGCCAAAGAGCGTTTGCTCAACGATCCGAACTTGCAATCGGTGGAAATCACCGTGCTCGGCACCGGCTCATCGCTGATCGGCAAATCGCTCAAGACCGAAATTCAGCGTTCGGAAGCTTTGGAACTGGCGCTTGAAGGCTTTCTCCCGTTTTCCGCGCGCGGCGAAGCGCCCAAAGAGGAAAAGCGCAGCCTGTTTCGCGAGCTCGGCCTTCCTTATGTCACCGACCCCGCCATTACCCGTCATCTGAATGCGTTTCTCGAAAGCTCCATCGGCGCCAACGATCCGCCGCCCGACGCCATCCTCTTCAATGGCGGATTCTTCATCCCGCAAATTCTGCGCGAGCGCGTGGCCGACGTGCTCGGCCGCTGGTACGGCCGCCGCCCGGAGATCTTCGAGAACAGCGACCTCGACCTGGCCGTGGCGCGCGGCGCGGCTTATTACAGCTACGCACGCGGCACCGGCAGCGGCATCCTGGTGCGCGGCGGCCTGCCGCGAACTTATTACATCGCGCTCGGCGAGGTCCGCGATGGCAAGTTCCCCGCTGTGTGTCTGGTCCCGCGCGGCGCCGAAGAGGGCTCGGCGGTCTTGATCGATAACGATGCCTTGCAGCTCGTCGCCAATCGCCCGGTGAGCTTCCGCCTGTATAGCTCGCTCTCTCGTGCCGAAGATAAGCTCGGCGACGTGGTGGAATTCGCGGCCGAAGACGCGAGCCTGCACCGCCATGCGCCCTTGCACGCCGTCATCCGCTTCGGCAAGAAAGTTGAAGAGCGCCTGATCCCCGTCAAACTCGGCGCTCGTCTGACCGAAATCGGAACTCTCGAAACCTGGTGCGAATCGAAGGTCAGCGACAACCGCTGGAACCTGGAATTCGCGCTGCGCAAGCAGGCCGCGCTGCCCACGGAACATAGAGCCGCGGCAGTTGTCAGCGAGCAAGCTCTGAAATCTTCGCTCGAAATGATTTCGGCCATGTTCTCCGCCAACGCCAAGGCGCCCTTTCCGCCCGAGGAACTTCCCGCCCGCCTGGAACAAAGCATGGGCTTGGGCCGCAATTCGTGGCCGCTGGCCGCGATTCGCCAGATGGCCGATGCGTTTTTGGCCGCCGCCGACGGCCGCAAAAAATCGGCCGCGTTCGAAATTCGCTGGCTGAATCTGGCTGGCTTCTGCCTACGCCCCGGCTTCGGCTTTCCCGGCGACGATTTCCGCATCGAGCAGGCACGGCGCATCTACTCGGCCGGTATCACCTACTCGAACCAGGCGCAATGCGAAATCGATTGGTGGATCTTCTGGGGCCGCCTGGCGGGCGGCTTGAATCGCAACCAGCAAACCGATATTTACCAGCGGCTCTCGGCGTTCTTGTTGCCGCGCGGCTCGAAGAAACCGCCGCGCCTGAATCCCTCCCTGCTGCGTGAAATGTGGCGCACCGCATCGAGCCTCGAGCTATTGCCCGCCGGCACCAAGACCGAGTTGGGCGATGCGCTGGTGAAGCGCGTCAAAGCCGGCGATTACAAGGAAAGCGAGCTGTGGTGCCTGCTGCGCCTGGGCGCGCGCAAGCTTTTCTACGGCCCCATCAACCTGGTGGTTCCCCCAACCATCGCCACGCGCTGGGCCGAGGCGCTGCTCCCGATTCCGGCCGCGGCCGATGCCCTCGCCGCCATTGCCCGCCGCACCGAAGATCCCACCCGCGACCTCCCGGCCGCGACGCGGGACGCCGTTCGCGCCAAGCTTGCCCAGCACGCCCATGCCGGCCGCCTCCTGCCCATCCTCGATGGCGAAACCGAGGACGACCGTGCCCTGGGCCGGATTTTCGGAGAAGAGCTGCCTTCCGGGTTGGTGATGGTGGGGCACACTTTATATAGCTTGCCCTAGAATAGCTGTTATGACCTTCTGCCGTTGCACCGCAGTCGCCGCTCTCTTCTTCCTGCCGGGTTTCGCCGTTGCGCAAACTGACGCTTCGCTGGCGATTCAAGGCCTGAATGGCGCCAGCGCCACCCTTTCCCTCTCCGATCTCGCCAAGCTACCGCCTCAGACCGTGAAAACCGTCGACCACGGCAATCCGGTCACGTTTGAAGGTGTGCTGCTGTCGGACGTGCTCTCGCAGGTCAGCCGGCCAATCGGCGAAGCGTTCCACTCCACTGTGGCGTCCTACTACCTGACCGTGGAAGCCAAAGACGGCTATCGCGCCGTATTCGCATGGGCGGAGCTCGATCCGAGCTTCATGGACAAATCCGTGTACGTGGTAACCAAGCGCGACGGCAAGCTGTTGACCGGCAAAGACGGCCCTTTTCAATTGGTCGCGCCCGGCGAGAAGAGAGCCGCGCGCTGGGTCCGTCAGGTAACCGCGCTGAGAATCCGCAAGGCCAATTGAGGCGGCACGGGCTTTAGCCTGTGTTCCGCCGCTTTTGCAATATCCCGGCCCAAACGTAGGAATATGGATCGATGAACACTTTCCCGGTTCTCCTGGGCGCTCTCTGTGTCTACGCCATTGCTTACCGCTACTACAGCGCGTTCATCGCGGCCAAAGCCTTGGTGCTGGACGACCGCCGCCCCACGCCGGCACATATCTTCAAGGACGGTCAGAACTACGTGGCGTCGCCTAAGTGGGTGCTCTTCGGCCACCACTTCGCCGCCATCGCCGGCGCCGGCCCGCTGGTGGGTCCCACGCTCGCGGCGCAGTTCGGGTTCGCCCCCGGTTTTCTGTGGCTGCTGATAGGCGCGGTGCTGGCCGGCTGCGTGCAAGATTTCACGGTTCTGGTGGCGTCCATCCGGCACCGCGGCCGGTCGCTGGCGGAAATCGCGCGCACCGAGATCAGCCCCTTTGCCGGCCTCGTCACCATGATCGCCGTCCTCTTTATTCTGTTGGTTACTCTGGCCGGACTGGGAATCGTGGTGGTGAACGCGCTGGCCAACAGTCCCTGGGGAGTGTTCACCATCGGCGCTACCGTTCCCATCGCGCTCGTCATGGGGATATGGATGTTCCGAAGCCGCGCCGGAAGAATCGCCGTCACCGGACCGAGTATCTTTGGCGCGGCGGTGCTGCTTTCGGCGGTGATCGGCGGCCACTGGTTTGCGCAGTCGGGCGCGGCCGGCGCGCTCACGTTTTCGCCGCACCAGATTACCTTACTGATAGTCGCTTATGGCTTTGTCGCCTCGGTGCTGCCCGTCTGGCTGCTGCTCGCCCCGCGCGGTTACCTGTCCACCTATGTCAAGCTGGGCACCATCGCCATCCTCATCGTGGGCGTCTTCATCGCGCATCCCGATATCCGCTTCCCGGCGTTCACACCATTCATCCACGGCGGCGGCCCCATCATCAAAGGCCAGTTATTCCCGTTCCTCTTTGTGACCATCGCCTGCGGCGCCATCTCCGGCTTCCACTCCCTGGTTTCCTCGGGGACTACGTCGAAAATGCTGGACAAAGAAACCGACGCCCGCTTTGTCGGCTACGGCGCCATGCTCTCGGAATCGCTGGTAGGCGTGTTGGCGCTTATCGCCGCCACTTCCATGCACCCCGGCGATTATTTTGCGATCAACACAACATCCGAAACCTTCGCCAAGCTCGGCCTCAATACCGTAAATC
>Ga0187888_1002945_pt1 | contig 13873 bp, 15 predicted proteins | sample June2016WEW_7_40_FD_132987 | JGI IMG/M metagenome (GOLD analysis project Ga0187888, IMG submission 132987) | Peatland microbial communities from SPRUCE experiment site at the Marcell Experimental Forest, Minnesota, USA - June2016WEW_7_40 | ecosystem: Environmental > Terrestrial > Soil > Wetlands... | reverse complement strand
GCTGAAACTCGGGGTGGAAATCTACTCCTATAATGATCATTGTTCGGCTCCTTTCTCCCGAGCCTGTTGGTTGGCTTCAGCACCACCAACTTTACTCGGGCATGGGAGCCGACATTGTCATGGGATCAATTACACTCGTTGACCTTGAGCCGGGGGTTCTGAGCGTAAACGCCTCCCTAGAAAAGAGCCGTAACTCATTGCAAACAGGTGGTTGGCGTGGGACCTCTTTTCATGCCTCGTTGTGACCGGATTCCGGGTCATGCTGACCTGTTAACAAAAGTTATGAGAGGCGTTTCCGTGTCAGGTGCGCGGCTGGGCAACATAGAAGAGCACGGCGAAGTAGTGACATGTGCTTCCGGCCAGCACAAAGAGGTGCCAGAACGCGTGGAAGTAAGACAGGCGGTCGAAAGCGAAGAAGACTATGCCTGCGGTATAGAGCAGGCCACCCAGGACAATCCAGAATATGCCGTGCCACGTGAGAGCGTGCAGTAAAGGACGCATCACGAATACGCCCAGCCAACCCATTCCCACATACACGACGACCGACGCGATGGCGAAACGCCCTATTGCGAAACTCGTGAACACAATTCCCAGGATGGCGAGGCCCCACACAATGGCGAACAGAAGCCAGCCCACCTGCCCGCGCAGCGACACCAGGGCGAAGGGAGTGTAGGTTCCTGCGATCAGAAGATAGATTGCCGAATGATCAATGATTCGCAGAACGTGACGCGCACGGGTGCGAACGAGCGAGTGATACAGAGTAGAGCAGACATAGACCAGCACCAGTGTGCAGCCAAAGACCAAGCAACTGGCAATCTGCCAAGCGGTCCCGCCCACCGCAGTGGCAACCAGTACAACCGCTCCTGCGAGAGCGAGCGCCGCCCCGATGCCATGGGTAACGGAGTTCGCGATGATGTCGCCCAGCCTGTGTTCCTTGACCATAGGAAGATGATAAACATTAGCGTGTTCAGCAGGCATACGCCCGCCCTCAAGTGGTGAAATATCCCGATATCACTCAAAAGCGCCATATTCGGGATTTCCCGGCATTCGCTGCCGTTTGTATCGAGGGCGCCATTTTGGGCTATTGCAAATCAGGCGGGTCAAAGGAGATAGCGCCTGAAGAACATTCTAGTTGGCGATCCAGACTGGGTCGTCCGCAATCGAGTAGTTTAAAGTCCCCTGACGCAGTACAGGACGACCCCATGCGATGGAACAACAGCACTGATGGTGCTGCTTGTTTTCTTCGTCTCGCCGGTCCACAGGTCGTGTAAGGAATAGCCGCTTTGGTTTTCGGGGAGGCCTACGGTGGATGCTGGAACGGAGACTTCCTCTGGCTTCCCGCCGGTGTTGAACAAACCGACGATCGTGTCTCCGTTCGGTTCCCTCTTGGCGAACACCTGCTGGTTGCCGGTTTTGAGCACCCTTTTCGCGGCGATCGAATCCTGGTCGACAGCAAGGACTGCGGAGTTCTCCAAGTATTTCTGCAGATCCGCTGGGTCGAGGTGAGTAAGATCGACGCCGAGGATGAGGGGTGCGGCCCCAAAGGCCCACAGGCTGAGCTGAGTCTGGCGCTCGACCGGAGTCAGCCCGTCGTTGCTGCCATTTCCTACCTCGATGGAGTCATAGTCGTTGAAAGCGCCCGGACCAGCGTAAGGCTGCCACTCCGCCACGTAGTTGAAGCGTTTGGCAACGTCGGCCCAGCTGGTCAGCGGGTAGCTGCTACCGCCCTTTTCGCAGCGATAGCATTCGACGTCAGGCGCGAATTCCCATTGATTGGCATACTTCATCAATGTCGGGGCGATAGCGATTGTAAGGTTCCCCTGCGTGACGTCCAGGACCATGGGCCGCCCGCTTTGCCGTATAGCATTCGACCATGCCTTAACGTCAGCGGCGTTGCTGTTTTTCATGCCGTCAATTTTGATGTAATCGACACCCCACGCCGCGAGCATATTTACCCATGAATTTGTATACTCCTGCGCTCCAGGCTTGTTGTAGTCAATGCGGACCATGCCCTTGCAGTTGTAGTTGTTCTCCTCTACAGACGGGTCCGCAATCTGGGCAGCCGTGTACGATGTGCCCTTGATGGGCGTGTTCCGGCTGACCGCCTGCTTGGAAATACCCGGCGTAACATAGGTCCCGAACTTCATCCCGAGACTGTGGATGTAGTCAGCCACTACCTTGATGCCATCGGTATCTCCCTCGGCCGGGAATCTCGATGAGTCTGTCAGCCAGCGGCCGTAAGGGTCGACGTTCGGACCTTGCGGTCCCGGACACTGATACCAAAAGTCGTCGAGGTTTACGTATTGGTACCCGATTTTCTGCAATCCGAAATTATGCAGGGCGAGCGCCTGAGCTTTCACTTGGGCTGCCGTGGGATTCTGGCGGAGGAAGCTCCAGCTACTCCAGCCGAGAACGGGCGTGCGCTCAAGACCATTATCCTCTGCGCTGGCGTTGTGCAGGATCCCGCCCGCCAACAGCGCGATCAGCAGTACTGCCCTTAAGCTGTGTGTCCATTCCCTCAAGAAAGTCATCCCTTTCCTTTATCACAAGCGGGGCGACAAAAACAATTACGGCATGTGGAAGCGGTGGCACATAACTGTATTCGTGATTGCTCCCGCGGCCCGTGGAGCACCCTGGTCAATTGACGATAAATCCCGATTACGCTCATTGACCCAGTGACCGGGGGTTTTGAGTGTAAATGCCTGTTCTCAACATTTGCGTGCAACTAGGTATCAGGAAGAGGGCCGCCAGACGCGACCGTGTTATGTGATCGCAAAGGCAGTGAACAAGTGGCCGACTACTTGGAAGTTGACGATCACGGTCAAGAATACCGGGTCTGCGCTTCACACACCGACAGCAAGACGCATGCTTCGCGGTTGCCGACGCGGAAACCAAGTCCTGATCTTCCCTCCGAAGCCGACCTGCCGCGTAAACCGTGGGCGGCGCCCCTGAATACAGCGACTTGCAAAGTACGTTGGCAAGAACACACAAACGAAAGCGCCCCAGACTCCAGTCAGAGTCATGGGGCGCTATCATCGAACAGCCCCCCCCAGGACTGCTCAACGGCAACCTAACGCTGTGCATGTGCCGTGCCAAAAGACGGCGAAACAGATGTTGTCGCAACTTGCTCATTTGATGCGGGATGCCCGGCAGCACTACGGTGGCCCAGGCTGCGCGCTTTTGAAGCTCCCGGCCGAACTCAACCAGAGGTGGTGGTTCTCAGCCACCGAGGGATGGCTGCGTTCCTCCAAAGCTCCACGCGAGCCTGTTGCTTGGACCGATTTCGCCTCGTCATAAGGCTCACATCTTGATGTGCAGTCATCAGTTACAGCGCAAGGCCACACGTCACTGTTGCAAAATCGCCATTTCACTCATTGACCGGCTTCGTGGGTGCCTTATGCGGACTGACAAGGAAAGCCGTCAAGGATATATTTCTTGGTGTGGACGCCTTCACTCAGCAACGGGTTTTAAAGCTGAGAGATGAGATCGCCTCGCTCCAATACGAAAATGAATTGTACCGGTCACAGAGGCACCACACTCCGGAAGAAAAGCATTCGACCAGCAGCGAGGCGTCCATGGGAAGATGCCGCTCTGATCACGTTAACGCTTCTGGCCGCCGCCTGTAGCTTCTGATCATCAAGGCTTAGCAACTGCTACATTGACGCTCTGTGCAACAACGGCTTGTTTGCTTTGGTGTGCCTCGATTGCTGCCACTATCCGATCAAGGAGACCTGCGAAGCCGGTGGAATCGATTTTCGCAGCGTTTTCTCGGATATATTGCGACAAAATATGCTTGCTGAAATACTGCGCCGGATCAGCCTTTCCCAGGAGAATTTGCCGATTCTCTTTCGCCTTGCATAGCCCCCAGAGAATAACTATAATATCGATAGACATACTAGACAATACCAGGAGGGAGGGCATGAAAACCAAAAGAGCAGCGGTCTACACCAGGGTGAGCACGCTCGACCAGCACCCTGAAATGCAGCAGCAGGAATTGGTCGAATACGTCAAGCGGCGCGGCTGGAGTCTTTACAAGATCTATTCCGACAAGGGGGTATCCGGGTCAACGGAGAGCCGTCCTGCGCTAAATCAACTCAGATCGGATGCTTGCAAACGGTATTTCGATACTGTTCTTGTCTGGAAGCTAGACCGATATGGCCGTTCACTGCGTCACTTGGTAAACGGAATTGCCGAGTTGGAAGCGCGAGGCATTGCGTTTGTGAGCCTACGAGACAACCTCGATCTGAGCACTCCATCCGGCAGATTGATGATGCAGCTCCTGGGTTGTATGGCGGAATTTGAGCGATCTCTGATCCAAGAGAGAGTTCGTGCGGGGCTGCGCCACGCTCAAGCCAAAGGAAAGAGATTGGGTCGGCCACCACTGCGGGTTCTTACGGCGGACGTTGTTGCACAGTTACGCAAAGAACGAGTTCGAACCAAAGCCACGTTCAGGGGGCTTGCCACGAAATACGGGATTTCGGTTTTCACCGCGTACAAGCTATGCCAAAAACGGAGCTAATTCTAGACCATGGGAATCTACCTGCGAGGGAAAACGTGGTGGATTAGTTACTTTGTTGGAGGTCGTCAGCGATTCGAGAGTTCGCGTTCGACCAAGAAACGGGATGCTCGGCAACTGCTAGAAATCCGCAAAGGCGCAGCCAGAGAAGGGAGACTGAGGCTGACAAAATCCAATGCTCCCCGCTTTGACGACTATACGCGCAGTTTTCTGTTAACCGTTCAACATCCAAACACCCAGAAACGATACAGATCATCGGTCCGAAATCTCACCACTTGCTTCGGGAATGTGAGGCTTTCAGACATCACAGCAGGCACAATCGAAGATTTCAAGGAAAAGCGTTTATCAGTTGGCGTCCGCACCGCCACCATAAACCGTGACCTCGCTGTGCTCCATCGGATGATGAGGCTGGCTGAACGCAAGCTGCTTATTAACGAGAGCCCGTTTCGAGATGTGGACTTCCTCGAGGAACGCAAGCAACGTCGTCGCCCGCACATTCTCACCTTTGAAGAAGAGGATCGTGTGCTCGCCGCCGCAGTGCCTCACATTCGCGCCTTGGCTGTTTTGATCCTTGAGACCGGTATGCGGTCACGGCGAGAAGCATTGTCGTTGCGTTGGATCGACGTGGATTTCGTAAATGACGTAATCCGCGTGTGTGAATCCAAAACTCGAGCCGGAGAGCGCACCATTCCAATCTCGGACAGGTGCAAGACCGAACTCTTGCGCTGGCGTAGCGTCATCGGTCCGGAATTCTCTCCCTACGTATTCCCAAGCATGCGCGACCCATCGAAGCCGCTCAAGGATCTGCGCAGAAGCTGGGCAAAGGCGCTGAAGGATGCCGGGCTGCAATACTTCTGGTTGTACGACTTGCGCCATACGCTGGCCTCGCGACTGACCCAGGCAGGGGTATCGCCGGTCTTCGTAGCACAGATCATCGGACACTCCAGCACGAGCATTTTGAGCACCTACGCCCGCGCCATTGACGAATACCGAAGGGACGCAATTCACAAGCTGGAAACTCTAAGAGGCGATCACGTATCTCGGGATGAACAGCTCCGTCCAGTAGCAACCATTACAATTTCATGACAATTTGGCTTTACGGGGATGTTCGTGAGGGGGCTTTCCACTCATCGCGAGTGCTCATAACCCATTGCAACTAAAAGCTCTGGCGGAGAGGGAGGGATTCGAACCCTCGGTACAGGTGTTAGCCCGTACAACGGTTTAGCAAACTAAGCCGTCCTGGGGCCCGTTGTTCGGATTCAGTGAGTTATGTCGTAGTGAGCCGCTCATTGTCGGGCGCCAACCGTCGTGTTCGGGAACAATTGTGCAGCAAGTGTGCACCACCGAAATAGCCGTGAAGAACGTCATTTATCATAGTTTCATACGAAGCCCCGCCACTCTTGCACGCCAATTGTAGAAGGACAATGCTAGAGGGTCCTCAACGGGCATGCTCCAGTGAACGATATGTCGTTAAACCCGAATATGTTCTGCAGCACCTCGAAGACGGTAGTTGTTCGAGTCTTTTCCTCAGCAGTGCACAGGAAAGATCTGTTGTTCACAGGCTTTGAACATTCAAACGATAGGTAGGCTCTGCCGCTCGGGTCGAAAGTCTGCGACTGTCTTGGTGTGGTCAGTGTTGTTGACCGGCCCGTTTTGCCAGTATGGGCAATATGTGGATTACGATCCGGTGCGTGTTGAGGGAAACACTGCGGTAACGAGGATGGACTCCCTCGATGGGTTGATTCGCACGGTTGCTCCCTCGAAGACGTGTTCAGTGCCAAATTGCAGACAGAGCTGTTCAACCGCGAGTTTTGGAGCCGCAGATGGTTGTCGGCCGATAACGAATCCTGCTGCAGTGAAGTCTACCTCCAGGATCCTCGCGATCTCCGTTACCAGATCCACCGGAGGCGGCGTCTTGCCATTCTCGTATGCGCTTAAACTCGGGCGACTCGTTCCGAGCCGCTTGGCAAGTTCGTCCTGCGTCAGGCGACGCCGCGCGCGCGCGTCTCGAATCTGCTTTCCAAGTTCCTTTAGAAGCACGTCAGAAATATTGACATGTGTTCCAAATAATGTAAAGATTACTGACGTAGCCCTAGCCTATAATGAAGTCGCCTCTTCGATTGTAGCGAACAAAAATCGAAAGGAGTCCTGATCATGCTAGCCGAATCAAACGCTCGTTACCTCTCACTAGCTCTGGACGCTCGCAAGGTCATTGACGCTCTGATTCTCTTTGTAAAAGAAACTGACACACCTCGAATGGAGACCTTGGTTGGCAAGGTTCTCGAATCACTCAACGCTTCTACCGACCGTGAGAGAATTTTCTCGTCGGCTCAGCGCCGTTCCCTCTTTGGGGATTATGAGCGGATGCAAACATTGGAGGAGGTGAAACGCGAGTTCCCCACTGAAAACATCGGGGAGAGGTTGCAGGAGCTTCTCCGCAACGACGTCGACGCTCAACTCCGGAAGAAGAGCGCTGAACAGGCTATCCAGTTCTTCTGTGCGTTAGAAGGGCGGGCTCTGGAACGATATACCCAGGCAATGGACATGTAGATGTGTCTGGGTAAGAGTTCATGAATCCTGAACAAGATGCAGTTCTCCATGACGCCGCTTCTCTATATCGCTTCGTGGATTCTGTGTGCGCTGCTTGCAACATTTCTGGCGAATTCCCTTCCTACTTAGAGTCCTCGCAACACTTCTTTCGTTACATACAAGTGCTTGGCGAGCGCACGCAGACCTTCTTGCAAAGCGTCGCTTTGTCATTGGCTACAGACAGCGCAATTACTTTCAATGCTGAAAGGCAAAAACTCGCAACGCTACGATTCACCTGGTTCGAGATTCATAAGTACGTGCGACCGGCAGTCAATGCACACACCTTGAACATTCCTTCTCCCCTGCTCTTGAGTTTGCTTCAGCGGTTCAGGTCAATCGAAGGGTTAGGGAACCGCGATTTTGTAATTTTGCACACCGACAACGTCAACTACTTCGAAGCACATGCAAGCGTTCGAAAGCTAACCAGCGAACTCCGACTCATCATACCGGATGCCCCAGGGTTTCCCGAACGTTTCGGAGTAATCGAGTTCCCTTACTCACAAGCAGAGTCTGTCTTCTTGAATACTCTTATTGCCCACGAGATGGGCCATTTCCTTTTTCAGGAACTCACTGATCTTGCATTTGACAAGTTGCTTCGCGCGATCGGTGACGGGATTAAAGCGGCATTCGGGACAGAATACCCACAATTAACAGATGATGACATCCGTTGGTGCAGAGACGTGCTTCTCAATTGGGCGGAGGAGATTTTCTGTGACTTCTTCGCACTGTGGATGGTTGGTCCGTGCTTTTCACTCGCATACATCGAACTGCTCGATCTAACAGTCGGTCTCTATCCATCGGCCGCGCCCTCCACGGCTTATGTGATGAGTCCCGTGTTTAGCAGCCATCCTGCAAGGCTGTTTAGGCTTCGAGAGCATGTGGAACTGCTCAAAACCCTTGGCTGGTGGCAGGAGGTCCTCCAGTACAAGACCCATTACGTGAGGCTGCTCCAGAAAGCAGAGACAACTCCACTAACATATTATATTTTTTACTCTGACGACCCTTCGAAACAGCACCTTCTGACCAAGACGTTGCAAGCATTCTTTCAAATTCCGAATACTGTACAGGAAATCGTTCGTGAGCGGATGAGTGGTATTGATCCAGGGTTAACAGAGTTTCAGCTTTACCATGAGTCGATAGAGCAGTACCTCCAAAATGGAGTTGTCCCGTCAACCGTCATCGTCGGCAATTCTGGGAGCGCCCGTTGCCTCTCGGCCGTTGGGCTCGGCGATGGTCCCCAAGTTCGTCACCCTACCTTCGTTGCCATTCTGAACACAGGGTATAAGTTTTATCTGGAATCGTTGCCGGCGCTGCTCAAGAACATCGACGGACCTGACAGCACTTCATGCTCTGATCGCAGTGCCTGGATGAAGCGACTCGAAACGTGGACGATGAAAGCGATCGAAGACTCCGAACTGCTTAGAGCAGCCCAGAGACGCTAGATGTCTATACTGTCTGAAATTCGAATAAAGGAAAGGATGCGGTTGCCGATTACTGATCCCAAGAGCTTCGTCGTCACACCGCTCTTGAGCCCTGACAAGTTCGATGTCGATTCTCTCGACCTAAGACTGGGCACACACTTTCTGCTTCCGCAAATTCCGCCCGAGCCCTTTTATTATCCCTCTAAAACTGTTGCACCAAGTCACCTTCGCGTTCATGTTCCAGTGGGAGCTTATATCGTCGTTCCAGCACACCAGACTGTTCTGGGCGTCACCCTTGAATTCATCAAACTACCTTTTGACGTGTGTGGAGAAATCCTAACTAAGTCATCGGTGGCCCGAACGTTCATAGTGATCGAGACCGCTCCTTGGGTTCATCCTTCGTACAGGGGATGTTTAACCCTAGAAATCGCGAATGTGTCGAATACCCCTTTACTTTTGTACCCAGGTCGCCTCATAGGACAACTCGTCTTGATGGACGTTGACAAGCCGGTAAAGCAGGAAAAACTAAGCGGCTCTTACCTCGGCCCTGTATACCCCGAGCCTCCTAAATTTCAAGATCCTTGGCAGGATCTGCGAGACATCGGCGTTACGCGATATCGCGATCCGCACCACGGATGGCGTGACACTTCGCGATCGCAGAATCGAGTCAATGTAGAGGCCCGCGTAGCCGACAACGGAGATCTGCAAAACTTGCGGGTAGTGTCGGGACAAGAACCCTTCGCGGTCGCCGCGGAAGAAGCCATTCGGTCCTCGACGTTCGCTCCGTTCAAGATCGGTGGAACACCGGTGTCCGTGACTACAGAAATCCAGGTTGATTTCGGAAACAAGACAAAGTAGAACGATCCGAAACTGACTCAAGGTCCCCTCGAACACGGCGTCCGGGCAAATGGCGTGACTTTTTCACAAATTTAACAGTTGACTCTCCGGTGTACGCAGTGTAAGCTTACGAATAGAACATGGCGAAAACGTTTGGACAACGAATCCGGGAATTGCGTGAAGAACAGGACTTGTCGCTTCGAGAATTCGCCAAGAAGCTTGGCGGACTATCTGCCGCGCATCTCTCCGACATAGAGCTTGGAAGACGCTTTCCGTCAGAAGAACTCCTGGCGAAGATGGCTCCGGTCCTTCGGGTTGAGATCGCAGAACTCCAACACCTTGATTCGCGGCCACCAGTTGAGGAGATTAGAAGGCTCGCCGAGGCTGACCCGACATACGGAATCGCGCTGCGGCGAATGATTGAGAAGAATATTAGTCCTGCTGACATAATGAAGCTGGTCGATAAGAAATCCAAAGAGGAGGATAAAAAGTGAAGACGCTCACTGCAAAGAATTCTCCGTTTTCTGAGCGTCCGTTCTACGCGGATTCGGACATCGAGAAAATGTGCACCACTGAGCTTTCGTGGGTTGGCTTGCTGCCATCCGTTCCTGCGCCGATCCGTATTGACCGTTTCGTTGAGAAGCGATTCAAACTCGTCCCCACCTATCAGGATCTCGGAGACGGGATATTGGGACTCACTAAGTTCACCTCACAGGGAGTCTCGGAAATCGTAGTTTCCAAGGCACTCGACGACGAGGGTGGCGAAACGGCAGAAAGACGCGTCCGAACAACGCTGGCACACGAAGCTGGCCACGGTCTCCTTCATGCGCATTTGTTTGTTCTCGCAACGAGCGACCATTCGTTGTTTGGCGATTTCGGCGATCCCAAGTCACCGAAAGTTCTCTGTCGCGATGAGACGGTCGGCGAGTCTGGCTATCGAGGGCACTGGTGGGAGTATCAAGCGAACCAAGTCATGAGTTGTTTACTCATGCCTAAACAACTGGCAATGGAAGCAGCTAAGCCGTTCTTGGAAAGTCGCGGCTTGCTTGAAATCCAAATGCTAAATCCCAGTAAGAAACGACTTGCGACGCAGGAACTGGCAACCATATTCAACGTGAATTCAATAGTCGCGAGAATTCGGCTGGAACATCTGTATCCGGAGACTAACGGACAGATGACACTGTAAATTTTTTTGCCTGTGGTGTACGCATCGTATGCGTACATTGCGAACATCAACGACCAGCGCCGAGAGACTTCGGCAGAAAATCGAGGAATCAGACAATGTCAGAAACGCTGAAAGTTATCGTCCACTACGCCGCGGCCAAGAGGCCATACGAGGAAGACCACGCAAGCCGTCACGAGACCGTTGGCACTCTCAAAGCGAAGGTACTCGTTGCGTTCGGATTGACCGAGGGCCAGGGCGCAGGTGGAAACACATACACCTACACTCTTTTTCACCACAAGACGCCTCTTGAGAATCCTAACGAATTTCTCGGTCAGGTCGCGGGGGACAAACATACCCTCGAACTGAAACTCAGTCAGCAGGTCACTCAAGGGTGGTCATGAGCGACGACCTGTCAAAGCTCAACATCAAAGATGATTTCGCGGAGTCTTCGGGCGTCTCAGACGCAGCAAGATGGAGGCTTGAGATGCCCGGAGATCTCGAAATCCTGGCGACCATGTCACCGGTGACCGGCACTACAGAGCAATTTCAAGCACGGTTGCTATGGGCAAAATACCCGGACGATCCACCGTCTCTGAAATTCCGCGATCCCTTGACTGGGCGTATTGATTTGCCGCAGGCGTGGCCGATCATCCGCGGTTTCAGACCGCAAAGTCTGGACGCCTGTGTCAATTGGTGCTCGGAAGGCTTTGCTTTGCACCCAGAGTGGAGAACCGACGCGCGTTTCAGATGGAATCCGAACGGCAATTCTTTGCTATGGGTGTTGCGCCGATTACAAGAAGAACTCGACGACCACTACCAAGGGAGGTTCAAGTGAACCGTTCATATTTCGCAGCCACTGACATCTGGCGCATTCCACAAACCGTGATCACCGATGTTTTAGAGGAAATGGCTATAGATGGCTCTCGCGGGAATGAGGGAATTGCACTCTTTCTCGGTCGCCATGAAGGGACCACTGCCGAAGTCACCCACCTGGTCAAGCTCCGAGGGCCAGGAATCCAGAAGCATCCTGACCAAATAAGAATAACAGCCGCTTTGCTTAACGAAGTCACTGATGTGGCCATTGAAAACGACGTTTGCTTGATCGGCCAAGTTCATTCGCATGGTCCCGGCCACTATGTCGACCTTTCACCGACAGATCGGACCTTTGGCATAAAGACGCCTTATTACCTGTCGCTTGTAGCGCCCGATTACGCCATGTCGGAGGCATTATTTCAAGATTGGGGAGTGCATGTGTACACGGAGAATCATGGGTACGAACGCTTGCCCATCCACGAGGTAGATCGACGAATTCAATTCGTTTCCAACACCTCACTTCCGTTTCTGACTGTCGGAGCCGAAAATGGATTCTGAGATCGCATACAGCCGCGTGCAAAAGACGGCGGACCAACTGGGGGAACTGGCAACAGATCGACACCGATTCCTCGACAAGAGGGTTCTAGTGACGGGCGAGCCAGAAGTCCTCTCATCGCCCAATGGCCGGGAGTGTCTTCTTAATTCAATCCGCCTCGTGGTGAGAATCTGTCCAAACATTGTCGTTTCACTGCCTTCTCAAAGCGGTGATCTGGCAAGACAAGCCCTGGACCTTGCTGGTCTGATTTCTTTCGGAAAACCGGTGGAGCTCCTACCGGAAGTGAAACACTTTGACGACTTCGATGCAATTTTGTCCGTTGGCACCAAGGCGAAACCGCATTTGCCCTGGACCGCCATTAACTCCAACGGCTTCGTGGCGCGCGTCACCTCCGGCGACGTCGACATATCCAGCGACTGCCGAAGAAGCAATCCAATTGGTGCGCTCGGAGCTGCGAGCCTGGGTGCTGGAGAGCTATTCAAGAGATTGCTGCGCGTGAAACCGGAACGGTGTGAGTTTCTCAATGGCTTCACGTTCTGCTTTCGAAGCTATTCCTCAACCACGTCTGACTATGGTCCGGAAATTCCCCCGTCGATCTCTCATGATCTTCTAGTCGTTGGAGCGGGAGCGATCGGCAATGGCATTGTTCACTTAATCTCGCGCTTACCCTTTAGAGGAAGGGTGAGCATCGTTGACCGACAACAATATGGTACTGAGAACTTGGGCACATGCCTTCTTCTTTCGCCGAACGATTTGAACAAGTCGAAGGCTATAGTCCTCGCCGCAAACCTCGTGAATGTGGGAATTGACGCGATAGGGTTTCCACAGAGCTTTCAGGACTATGCCAAGAATCTTCAGGAATATCCTACTGTGGTGTTGAATGCCTTGGACAATATAGATGCCCGACATGAAGTCCAGCGGACACTGTGGCCGGACATAGTGGTGGACGGCGCTATTGGCGACTTTGCGTGCCAGGTAAGCCGGCATCCGTGGGCAACCCAGAATGCTTGTCTGATGTGCCTATTCCAGAGACCCGCGGGCCGTTCCGCAGAAGATCTGCAAAGCGAAGCGACCGGACTGTCGAAGAACCGTCTCCAAAACCCCGATTCTCTCCTCACCGAGTCAGATCTTGAATATGCGGCAATAGAAAAGCAGGCGTTCCTGCGTTCACGACTAGGGCGCCCCGTTTGTTCGATCGTCCAAGAAAGCATCGTTCAGATGCTCTCCGAGGAACAACAGACCCGTGGCTTCCAACCTTCGGTTCCTTTTGTCGCCTGCTTCAGTGCTTGTATGGTTTTATCCGAGACTTTGGCCCATTTGTGCGACTGGGAATCGAGGCTTGAAACTCGGTTCCAGTTCGATTTTCTTATGGGGCCGGCACACGGTCAGGAACTCCCCCAAACTAGGAGAGAGAACTGCATCTGCGGTCGGCGGAAGAATGTCAATAAGGTGCGAACTTCCCATGGGTTGCAAAGCTATCGCGTCGCTACAGATCACTCCCACTCTGATGCCCATAGTGACTGAAGTTGTTCTGCACTCCACAGTATTCAAATACTGTTGGAGTCCACCCTGAAGCTTCCGAGAACGTGACGCATGACTGTCATAGGCAATCGTGGAATAAATGAGGGGCAGCCCGTAGGGAATCATCGTTTATGCCGCGAAACGTGCCTTGACTTCCGCCTGCGGCTGTTGGCATTCGGCGGCCACAATGTTTGGCTTCCGGATCTGAAGTTCGGAGGCGTCCTCGATGACGACAAGGCGCTCCTGGTCTGGAATGAAGTCAGCCAGTATCCGCAGGAGCGCAGGAGCGTGGTCTTGCCGGTCCCTGTTCCCACCACGGATAAGCAGCGTCTTTCCGCTGCGAATCTGCTCGGCTATGCTGGTCGGTCGTCAGCAGGAGATTCACGTATGCGGCACAGCGATCTCTTTCCCGAATTCGGCTGCACTGGCGAACTGATCCCGCTGCCCGAGTGGTC
>Ga0187888_1002944_pt1 | contig 13877 bp, 6 predicted proteins | sample June2016WEW_7_40_FD_132987 | JGI IMG/M metagenome (GOLD analysis project Ga0187888, IMG submission 132987) | Peatland microbial communities from SPRUCE experiment site at the Marcell Experimental Forest, Minnesota, USA - June2016WEW_7_40 | ecosystem: Environmental > Terrestrial > Soil > Wetlands... | reverse complement strand
TGGGCCACCAGCGCGCGGAACACGTCGTTGGCTTCCTGGAAGCGGCGCGCTTTCCGGAACGCCTCGGCCTGCTCCAACGTCTGCGCCGGCAGAAGTGACGCCAGCAACAGCGCGATTGCGCCCAGTCTGATCACTTCTCGAGCGCCTCCTGGGTTCGCGCAAGTTCCAGCAAAAGCAGCGTCAATTGCTTCTTGTACGCGTCGGCCGGCATGGCGGCCTTCTCGTACTTCAGCTTGTCTATGGCTTGTTCGAGCTGCTCCTTCTTTTCGAGCAGCGGCCGCTTAGCGGGGTCGCGCGCCGCGGCGGCGTTGGCGCCCAGCCGCACCACCGGGAAGGCCGCAGCCAGCTTGCCTTCGCCGTTTTCGACCGAAGGGACGCGCTCGCCTTCGCCCTTGCCGGTGTCTTCCAGGACCGCGTGCTCGGTGGCCAGGCGCTTCTGCGAATCGTAGAAATCGGAGGTCTTGTGCTGGGCGTATTGGAAGGCTTCCAGCGCCGAAATAGCTTCGTTCTTATCCACGTCCGCCGCCGGATCGCGCAGCGCTTCGGCCCAATAGCGGGCGAACACCGTGGCGTTCTTTTCCGTCCCGGTCTTGGTGGCGGCGATCACCACGCGGGTGGGCCGGCGCAGCGCCTCGATCGAACCGCCGCTGGAGCTGGTCATGTTCACCACAAGCTGGCGCGTGGCTGGCACGCGGTCGAGCAACCCCGCCAGCTCCGCGCCCGTAATGTCGGGTCCGGGAATGTTGAACTTGTAATCTACACCATCGAAGCTGCCGTGGCCGATCAGCATGACCACCAGCGCATCGGTGGGCTTGGCCTGCTGCGCGATTTCCGCGAAACGCGCGCGGATCTGTTCGCGCGTGGGCGCCACCAGCGTGACCACGTTGGAATCGCCGCCCGCGCGCTTCAAACTCGAATCGATGTCTTCGGCCCACATCTTGAAGCGCTGCTCGTAATCGGGCTCGCCGCCCAGGCCGGAGATGGTCACATAGAAAGTGGTGGCGGGCGCGGAGAGCGCGGCCAGCAGCAACAGCGAGATTAGCTTCATACCACCCCCCACCGTCTGCGCAGCAGCCACTCGCAGGCGCGTATACCGAGTGCCAGCAGGAAAATCGCTGGCATATCCCACAGGTCGCGTGTCTCGCGCGTCGAGATGCCCGCTTCCGAGTACGAAATCTCATTCGCCAGCTTGGACGCTTCATCGGGCTTGTAGTAACGTCCGCCGGTCTCGTCGGAGAGCTTCTCCAGGAGTTCGCGGTTCTGCGAGGTATGGAAATTCTCGGCCACGCCGTCTTCCCTTCGGAACGTCACCACGTCGCGGCCGATCTCTTCCTGTTCCCTGCCGGCGATGATGTCGGCCACGTAAGAGCCGGGCTTTTCGGCCGTCCATTCTCCGCTGTAGACGCCCTCTTCGAGCGGTTGCGGCGTCAGCTCGATGGTGGCGGAAGCGCCGTCGGGCCCCATGAAGCGGGCCTGCACGCTGGCGTTGGTCACGGGCTTGTACTGCTTGTCGCGCACTTCCACCCGCAGCGGCACCTTGGTTTCATCGGAGAGCACCGGTTTGGGCGTCGAGCTAGTCACCTGGCCGGGCGTATCGGTCACCAGGTAGCGGAGCATCTGCTGCCAGAAAGTGGGCTGGGTTTTGTCGTCATGGGGCAGCCACATCTTCCAGCGCCAGCTTCCCTCGGTGGCGAACAGCACGGTGCGGCCGCGGCCATAATTTTCCGTCACCAGCAGAGGCGGTTTGCGACTCCCCGCGGGGGTGGAAACCAGCAGCACCGTGGCGCCGGGCTTGGGGTCGCCGGCGTCCTGATAGTTGGCCATTTGCGGCATCTTCTTCCACCGCTCGAGGTTGCGCGCGCTGTCCTCATCCAGCCGGCAGAGGACGCTCTCTGCGCCCGCGGCAGTGAGTTCCTGGCCCGTGAAATCGCGGTGAAACGTGCCTTTGCCCTCCGGCAGGTTGGTGGGCACCAGGTCGGCCAGCGGCGAAGCCGGGTAGCCGCCGTCGGAAAGCGTGGCGCGCCCGCCCATGAACAGCAGGCCGCCGCCGCGCCGGTCCACGAAATCGCGGATCAACTGCTGCTGGGTGGGCGTAAAATAATTGGCCTCCACGCTGCCGATGATCAGTCCCTGGTAGGCAAACAGATCTTCGGCCTTCGAGGGGAAACCGTCCTCCAGTTCGTGCGGCTCCGGCGGGTCGGGCACGCCCTGGCGGTAGATCTTGTTCTGCGTGGTGCGCAGCATGGTCACCAATTCGATGTTGTTGTAGTCGTCCAGGGCTCGGCGGATGAATTTAAATTCCCAGCGTGGCTCGCCCTCGATATACAGGATGCGCGGCTTGCGCGCCTCCACGTTGACCAGGCGCGTCACCTGGTTGTTTTGGACGTTTTCTTCGCCGGGGATGGGGTCGAGCGAGATCTCGAGCGTTTTCGGCCCGGCGTCCCCGCAATTGAACACCAGCGATTCGGTTTGGGGCGCGCCCTCCGCTTTCAGCGTGACCTCTTGCGAAGCCAGCACCTTGGCGCCGTCGCGGATGCTGAGCTTCGTCTTGCTGCCGGAAAGCCCGTAATTCTGGAACGTCACCATCGCCGTGAGCTTGGATTGCGGCAGCGCGCGCGCGGGCGCCACCACGTCGGTGATTTCCACGTCCCGCTGCGGATGTTCGCGGCCGAACCCGATGGTGTGCACCGGAATGCGCTGGCGGCGGATGGCGGAGATGGTTTCCAGATCGATGCCGCCGGCGTTATCGGCCCCGTCGCTCAGCAGCACCATCGCGCCCAGCGGCAGCGAGGACGATTCCGCGAGCACGCGCTCGAGCGTATCGCCGATGCGCGAAGCCGGCGCGCCCGCCGAGAGCTGATCGAGCTTTTGAATCCTTTCCGGCTCCTTGCCGAACTTGTAGAGCCGCACCTGGAAGCGGTCCCCCAGCGATTTCAGCAGCCCGCTGTTGAGCACCGCCTGGGCGGCCGCTTCGCGCGTGCCTGAGGCGTCGGCCAGGGACATGCTGCGTGAGTCGTCCACCAGTACGGCCACCACGTTCTGCTGAGGGCGCAGTGTGGCGATGCTCAAAGCCGGGTGCCACAGCAGAAAAAGGATCAGCGCCACCAGGCCGGTTTCGAGCAGCCATATAACCACCGGCCGCAACCCGCTGAGCATGCCATGGTTGCGGCGCACGTGCCAGAACAGCAGCCCCGCGGCCGCGGCCATGGCCAGTGCCATCAGCCACAGCGGCCAGGGTGTCAGGAAGACGAAATGACCCTTGTGAAAAATGCTGGCCGGGTATTTAAACAGGATCTCTAGCATGAAGTTCAGTCAGGGAATCGTCGTGATCATGATGTGGACGCGCTCACCGCCTCCGGCAGTTACAAAAATCCCAGATTGGTGGGAAATTCGACATGCACGCACATTCCGCGAATCCCTCGTCTGTGAGACAGGATACCACGCGCACCGCGTGCCGTCTTTGCCGCCAAGACCGAATGTTTTCCACCGCTGAGACGCAGAGACGCAGAGAATTCTAGGGTTTTCTCTGCGCTCTCTGCCATCTCCGCGTCCTCAGGCCCTTGTTCTTTCTTGCTTGGTTTTCTCTGTGTCTCCGCGTCTCCGCGGTGAAGAGTCTTTGCGCCGCGCGGAGGTCTTTGCGATCATGGTAGAGGGCCGGGCGCGCCCGGTCCTTACACGTGCAAGACTTTATCCGGATTCGCGGGGCGCGGGTCCACAACCTCAAGAACATTTCGCTCGCCATCCCTCATAACCAGTTAACCGTCGTTACGGGCGTGTCCGGTTCGGGGAAATCGTCGCTGGCCTTCGACACCATCTACGCCGAGGGGCAGCGGCGCTACGTCGAGTCGCTTTCGGCTTACGCGCGCCAGTTCCTCGAGCGCATGGAAAAGCCCGAGGTGGATGAGATTGACGGCATCGCCCCGGCAGTGGCCATCCGGCAGAAGAATACCAGCCGCAATCCCCGCTCGACGGTGGCGACTTCCACCGAATGCTACGACTTCCTGCGCCTGCTGTATGCGCGCGTGGGCCGGACCTTCTGCCCGAAATGCGGCACGCGCGTGCGCCAGGACACCGTCGATGAGGTCGCCGCGCGCTTGATGGCGCTGCCCCCAGGGTCGCGTTGGTACGCCATCTTTCCGTGCGGGGAACATGCTTCCGTCGAGGCCCTGCGAGACCACCTGTTCGACCTCAGGAAGAAGGGGTTCAACCGGCTGTTTCAGGCGGGGCGGCTGTTTGAATTCTCCACTCCCGAATCGCTGCTGGATATCGATTTCTCCAAGCCCGTGTTCGTCCTGGTAGACCGCATCGCCATCGGGCCGGACCTGCACCAGCGGCTGGTCGACACCATCGAGATCTGCTATCGCGAGGCGGGCGAAGTCATCTTTGAGAGCGCGTCCGGCGGAGATCGGCTGCGCTTCAACGAGAAGTTCCAGTGCAAAACGTGCCTCCTCGAGTTGGCCCAGCCGGAGCCCATCCTCTTCAGCTTCAACTCGCCCATCGGGGCGTGCCCGCGCTGCCAGGGGTTCGGCAACACCATCGATTTCGACATGGACCGCGTCATCCCCGGCCCGTCCCTCTCGCTCGACCAGGGCGCGGTCGAGCCGTGGACCAAGCCGAAGGCTCGCTCGTGGCTGGGCAATTTCCGCAAATCGGCGCGCGGGAAAGTGCGTTTCGGAGTTCCTTTTGCAGACCTGAAAGACGAAGAGCGCGAAACTGTCTACGATTTCATCCGCCGCTTCTTCGACCACCTCGAAACCAAGAAATACAAGCTGCACGTGCGCGTGTTTCTGAGCCGCTACCGGGGCTACGCGCAATGTCCCGAATGCAAGGGTGCGCGACTGCGCAAGGAAGCCCTCTACGTGCGCGTGGGCGGCCGCAACCTGGCCGAAGTAGTGCGCATGAACATCGCCGCGGCGCAGCAGTTTTTCGACGCGCTCGATCTGAGCCCGGAAGAGAGCGCCATCGCCGATAAGATCCTCGTCGAGATCCGCCAGCGGCTCAAGTTCCTCAACGACGTCGGGCTGGACTACCTCACGCTCGACCGCCTGGCGTCCACGCTTTCCGGCGGCGAGGCGCAGCGCATCCAGCTCGCTACCTGCCTCGGGTCGCGGCTGGTCGGCGCTTGTTACGTGCTCGACGAGCCTTCCATCGGCCTGCACAGCCGCGACACCGGGCGGCTGATCCGGATTCTCGAGGAACTGCGCGAGCTCGGCAACACCATTGTGGTGGTGGAGCACGACGCCGACGTGATGCGGGCGGCGGATCACATTGTCGATCTGGGCCCCGGCGCCGGCGAGCGCGGCGGGGAAATCGTCTTCGAAGGGCCTCTCGAGAAGCTGGTGGCCAGCGGCAATGGATCGCTCACCGCGCGCTATCTGCGCGGCGAGCTGCGCGTCTCCGTGTCGCGCGCCCGCCGCGCCATCCATCCCCAGCGCGTGCTGCGGATTTCAGGGGCGCGCGCGCATAACCTGAAAAACCTTGAGGTGGAAATCCCTCTCGGCATGATGGTGGCCGTCACAGGCGTTTCCGGATCGGGAAAATCGACCCTCGTGCACGACGTGCTCTACCGGTCGCTCCAAGCCATGCACCGGGTGCGGGAATCGGAGCAGGAGATCGATGCCGAAGGAGATCTCTCCGCTGGTTCGCAGTTGCCGTGCCGGAAGGTCGAGGGCGCCGAACGGATCGCGAGCACCGTCATGATCGATCAGTCGCCCATCGGGCGCACGCCGCGCTCCAACCCCGTCACCTACATCAAGGCGTTCGACACTATTCGCGCCCTGTTCGCCTCCACGCGCGAGGCCGAAAAGCGCGGATATACCGCCGGACACTTCTCCTTCAACATCCCCGGCGGCCGCTGCGAGGTCTGCCAGGGCGATGGCACCGTGACCGTCGAGATGCAGTTCCTGGCCGACGTCGAACTCGTGTGCGAGGAGTGCAAGGGCACGCGCTACAAGAGCGGCATCCTCGAGATTCGCTGCAACGGACTCAATATCCACCAGGCGTTGCAGCTCACCGTGCGCGAAGCCATGGACTTTTTCCGCGCCACCCCCAGGCTGGTGCACAAGCTGAAGGTGCTGGACGACGTGGGGCTGGGCTATCTGCGCTTGGGGCAATCGGCCACCACGCTCTCCGGCGGCGAGGCGCAGCGCGTCAAGCTGGCGGCCCACCTGGCTATGGCGAATTGCGAGGGCACCCTGTTCATCTTCGATGAGCCCACCACGGGCCTGCACTTCGACGACATCTCCAAGCTGCTGGCGGCCTTTCAGCGGCTCATCGAAAACGGCGGAAGCCTGATCGTCATCGAGCACAACCTGGACGTGATCAAGGCCGCGGATTGGGTGATCGATCTCGGGCCGGAAGGCGGCGCCCGCGGCGGCTACGTGGTGGCCGCGGGAACGCCCGAGACAATCGCGAAAGCCGAAGCCTCCTACACCGGCCGCTACCTGCGAGCGCTGCTGTAGGAGCGGAAGGCCTACAATCGTACAGAAGGCTCCGCCATGCGCTCCATCCTGTTGGCTGCGGTGTTACCCGCTCTCGTGGCCGCCGCTCCGGCGCTCGAAATCGTCCGGCCCATCGTCGCTCAAAGCGATGGGGGCGCTCCCACGCCCGTCAGCTACGAGCACGTCGCCGGCGAGACTCTGTTCTTCACCTGCCGCGTCGCGGGTTATTCGAAATCGTCCGAAGAGAAGATCGACGTGGCCTATTCGGTGCAGGCGTTCGATCCGAAAGGCGTCCCGATTGTGGAGCTGTACAAGAACGAGCTGGTCACGGAAGTCGCGCCCCAAGACAAAGAGTGGATGCCGAAAATCGAGACCGAAGTGCAGATTCCGCCCCTGGTGGCCTCGGGAACCTACAAGATCGTGGTCAAGGCCGAAGACGTGCTGGCCAAGACGGCCGCCGAGCTGGCGGTGCCGTTTCAGGTGCGCGGGCACGATGTCGAGCCGAGCGACACGCCGGTGGTGCGCAACTTCCGCTTCTTCCGCGGCGAAGACGACGAGCAGCCGCTCGACAAGCCCATCTACCGCCCCGGCGACGGCGTATGGGCCAGGTTCGACATCACCGGTTTCAAGTACGGCCCCAACAACCGCGTGGATGTGAGTTACGTGACTTCGGTGATTGCCCCCAGCGGCAAGGTGCTCTGGACGCAGCCCGAGCCAGCCATGGAGCAGTCGGAGTCCTTCTATCCCAAGCGCTACGTTGCCGCCTCATTTGGCATCAGCCTGCAGGGCAACATCCGTGCCGGCGAATACACCATAGCGGTCGACGTCAAAGACGCCCTCGGCAACCAGAACTGCGAGATCAGGCAGACGTTCACCGTTTCTCAGTAACAGCCCCTACGCGTTCACCCGCCGGCGCACCCCTTTTGTCGACTGCGTCAGTTAGTTAGTCCTGTGACCACAGTGAAGAAGGTCCCCGGCTTGCTCTGATTGTTGTAGCTCGCAGTCACCCAGGCGGGCGAAAACACTACGCCTTTCGTCGAGACCCGAAGCTCATCCATGGAAGCGGTGGACATCTGATTCGGCCCTGCCCTGCCATTAATCGCGGGCGCAAGCGTATTCACCATCGATGACGTAAGAGTGTTGCCGCGGATTGCCAGCAACTGGTTCACGCCATCGACATAGATTCGCATTCCTGCCACTGTACTGGTCCCCGAGTATGTAGCCACCACATAGTGCCAAGCCCCCATCGTCACGGGCGGCGTCTCGCCCCACGCCCAGCTGCTTTGGCTGCTGCCGAAAAGCCACAGCCCCAGGGTGGGGTCGCTGGCACTAGGTTGCTGCAAAAGCAGCCAGCCCGCGCTCGGGACGGCGGGGAACTTCGAAAACAGGGTTCCTACGGCATTCGACGCGAGCTTAAACCAGCCGGAAAGCGAGAACGAATCGGTTCGCTCGAAACTGAAGTTGGCGGGATTGGCGATACTGGCCCAGGTATTTCCCTCAAAATTCACGCTGCCGTCAATCTCGCCGGGCTGCTGTTGGCTGGCCTGCACCGCGCCATTCATGGTGGCATGATTGGCGTTCGCCGTCGAGTCGTTCATTTGCGGTGCAGCCCCCGCGGGGTTTTCCTTCAGGTGATACACGGCCATGAAGTTGCTGCTCCAGGTCGCGGAGGGCGTTGTCTGCGGGGTGGTCACGGAAGGCTGCCCGTACCACGCATAGATGACCGTTCCGTTACTCAGATTCGGTACATTCACCCAGAGGTTCACAGCTCCTGTCGCCGGCGTCCAAGTTTCGAACTCCCAGTTCAGCAGCATGGTTCCCGCCGCATCCGAAGTGAAAATCAGATCGCAGGGCACGGACGTCAGGTTATTGCCCACTGTCTGCGTGCACGTATTGGAGATCCTGCCGCCGTTAGCAGTTGTCGCGAAATCCGTGAAGGTCCCCGAGATCAATGCGGGGAAATTGGTCTGGGCGCTGGGCACCTGGCCGGCAGCAACGGTGAAAGTGGCCTGGTAGCTGTAGCCGTTGGGCCAAGGCGCCGAAGAAGAACCGCTCGCCGTGGTGGACTGGGTTGCGGTCGCCGAGGTGTAGTTGCTATCCGCCGCCCACGTTGCCGTGAGGGTACACGTGCCGGTGCCGCTTGTCATCGTAACTCTATTCCCCGAAATCGAGCAGGCGCCGCTCGCCGTGATAACCGCCGTGGTGCTGGCATTGGTGCTTGACGAGACCGTGAATATGGAGTTGTCTGGCGCGCTGGCAGGTGCTCCGGTAAAGGTCACAGTCGGCGCAATCTTGCTCGCCGTGGTGGACTGGGTTGCCGTCGTCGAGGTGTAGTTGCTGTCCGCCGCCCATGTTGCCGTGAGGGTACACGTGCCGGTGCCGCTTGTCATCGTAACTGTATTCCCCGAAATCGAGCAGGCGCCGCTCGCCGTGATAACCGCCGTGGTGCTGGCATTGGTGCTTGACGACACGGTGAATGTGGAATTGTAGGGCGCGCTGGCAGGTGCTCCGGTAAAGGTCACTGTCGGCGTCGCAAGAAGCCCATATACGACGACAGCCTTGGAAGAGGTCGCTGCATATATTTTCCCATCGGCTATAGTCGGTTGCACGAATTTGCTGGCAAATCCCATGGCATTGCCGGAACTACTGTCCGAATTCCACAGTTCGCTTAGTGTGGAAGCGTTGAAAACGCGTAACGTGCCTGGTACCGTGTACGATATCACCGGCCCGGCTGCGGTAATCGCCCACAGAAGCTCCGTGCTTGCGATGCTGCCGTTCGATGAATAAGATAGTCTTGCGCCGGGCCTGGAATAAGTGTTGGCCGATATAGCCGCGGGGGTCGTATTGAACGTGGAGCCATTCCATGTATACGCCTTAATTGGACCAACGGCGTTCGGGCCTGATCCGGACAGATAAAGTACGTTGTTCCCGAACGCCATACTGCCTATCACCGTCGAAGTATACCGGCCGTTCGAAAGACCGGTATCCCAGCTCTGCGCAGCGGACCCGCCACTGCCGTTCAGGCCGCCGGCGGGATCGACCCACAAGATCCCACTCTTGCCCCATTGAAAAAGGTGCGAGCCGGCGACCATTATTCCCCCGGCGTCCTGATCCGTGTCGCCGCTGTTCAGTGTGGCCCAGTCGGCCGGCGTGAAATAATCCAGCACGGAAAGGTTGGCGCTCAATTTCATGATAGATTCGCCGTAATCGCCGACAGGTCCGTTCCACACGCCGTTCCCGGTACCGAACCTGATACTGCCCCCGGAGTCCACGGCAAATCCGACCCCGGCCTGCCAAATCCCAGCCCCTCCAATACCCGACACCAAATGGGGCACGACGGTCATGCAGTTCGTTTGAGCCAGTGTCGCAGCATTGTACTCGAACACCCACCCTCGGCTGCCGTCAGTCACCTCATCCCCGGTGAGAACGGCGGAAGCGCCAAAATAAATCTGGCCGCCGTACAGCAATAAGCCCGTCCTGACTCCCTCCACGTGATCCATCATAGTCACTCCGGAGTAAGTACAGGTGATCTGATTTGCGGCCTGGTAAGTGGAACCATCGGCCAAGTTCAGGGCGTATAGCCACATCCTGTACGCAGCGTCCTGGCATACTGCGTACACAATCGCATTGCCGGTGTCGACTACCGGGGTTGCAAGACAACCGTCTCCCGTTGTCGGTGGAGTCACGAGATTAACATGCCAGATCGGAGACGTTCCTGGCTTATCCGCATCGAAGGCGTACAGGCTCCCGCCATCGGCGGTCGCATTGCCATCCCAAACGGTCGCCACAATCAAGACTCGGGTAGCTCCGCCGATGTTGACGCCGTCGATAATCAATGGCTGTGCATAGACCGCGCCATCAACCGCAAAAGAGCCTTGCAGATGGAGGTTAGATACGTTGGACTGTGTCAGTGTCGTCTCATTCGTGGTCGCGGCAGTGCGCTGGATGTTGAACTGGGAAGTCGAGACGGTCTGCGCCGGCAAAAGGCGGCAACACACAGAGATGAGAACAAGATTGCGAATCAGGATCATGACAACACGCCCGCCAGTGCTGTAAAAAGCCAGACAGTCTTCACCACCCGTGCGGGCGCCGCTAAGGTGATATCGGAACACGGAACTCCCACCATCCCCTCCTCTATCTTCAATGGAGCGAGAATACCACGGAAAAACCGTCGGTTTCAAGGGAAATCCACTGGCCGCCGGGAGTTTAGGTACTGGTACTTGCGAAACCGGCAACCACCCGCGGAATGCATGATAGAATTTACCCAACAGGAGGGTTCTTCACATGCATGACCACGACAACCTGGGCCGCCGCGAATTTCTGGGTACGGTGGGCGGCCTGTCCATCGCCACTCTGATTTCCCAGGGCCTGTTCGCCGCCGACGAACATCAAGGCGACATGATTTACCGCAAGCTGGGGCCGGCCGGCGAACGCGTTTCCGCAATCGGGCTGGGCGGCTATCATATCGGCATTCCCCAGGAGGAGCGGGAATCCATACGCCTGATCCGCTCCGCCATCGACCGCGGCATCAACTTCCTGGACAATTCCTGGGACTACATGGACGGCAAGTGCGAAGTGCTGATGGGCAAGGCGATGCGCGACGGCTATCGGCAAAAGGTCTTCCTTATGACCAAGTTCGACGGGCGCACCAAAGCCGCCACCGCCAAGCAGATCGATGAATCGCTCCAGCGCCTCGAGACCGACCACGTCGATTTGATGCAGTATCACGAAGTGATTCGCATGGAAGATCCGGACCGCTTCTTCAACGAAGGGCCGGTGGAGGCGCTTCTCGACGCCAAGAAGGCGGGGAAGTTCCGCTACGTCGGCTTCACCGGGCACAAGGACCCCTACATTCATAACCGCATGTTGGAAGCGGCGCAGGCGCACAACTTTCATTTCGACACCGCGCAAATGCCGCTCAACATCCTGGACGCACAGTTCCGCAGCTTCGCGCGGGATGTAGTCCCCAAGCTGGTGGACCGGGGAATCGCCGTGCTGGGAATGAAACCCATGGCGGCCGGATCGATTCCGCAAAACAACTTCGCCACCGGCGTCGAGTGCCTGCATTATGCGCTCAACCTACCCACCTCCGTGGTAATCACGGGCTGCAACGATCAGCACCTGCTCGACCAGGCGTTCGAAGCCGCGCGCACCTTCCAGCCGCTCACCCAGAGCGAGCTTTCGGCGCTGCTGGCCAAGACCCGCGAGGCGGCGCTCTCGGGCAAGTACGAGGGTTTCAAAACCACCTCGCGGCAAGACGGAACGTCGCGCAATCCACAGTGGATGGGGTAGATCCCGCCCCAGATCTTGTCTCTGCTGTCTCTGCTGTCTCTGCGTTCTCTATGAACCCCGCCGGCGATGCACAGCCTCCATCCCCGCACCAGCCCTTATTCCTCTCAAACTCCTCTCCGCTCAGTGTTCTGCTCTGCGTCTCCGCGTCTCTGCGGTAAAACTGCCTTTGTTCCTTCCCCACCCCACGCCCCCGCGCGCGAAGCGCGCCACCCCCCTGCTATATTGGAATTCTCCCCATGCAAATCGACAAAGTGTACGAGCCTCAGCGGTTCGAACCGCATTGGGCGCAGTGGTGGATCGATTCCGGCATCTTCCGCGCCTCCAACCGGGCCGCCGACCGCGTATTCTCGCTCGTTATCCCGCCGCCCAACGTCACCGGGTCGTTGCACATCGGCCACATGCTCGAACACACCGAGATCGATGTCACCATCCGCTACCACCGCATGGCCGGCGATAACACCCTCTGGCTCCCCGGCACCGACCACGCCGGCATCGCTACCCAGATGGTGGTGGAGCGCAAGCTCGCCGAAGAGGGCCTCGACCGCCGCACGATGGGCCGCGAAAAGTTCGAGCAGCGCGTGTGGGAGTGGAAGGCCCAGTACGGCGACACCATCAAGCGCCAGATGATCCGGCTCGGCGCGAGCTGTGACTGGAGCCGCGAGCGCTTCACCCTCGATGCCGGCCTCTCCCGCGCGGTCCGCGAAGTCTTCGTGCGGCTTTTCGAAAAGGGCCTCATCTACCGCGGTGAGTACATGGTCAACTGGTGCCCGCGCTGCCTCACCGCCATCTCCGATCTCGAAGTGGCCCACTCCGACGTGCAAGGCCACATGTGGCACATCCGCTACCCCGTAAACGGCATGCCGGGCCGCTCGGTGGTGGTCGCCACCACGCGGCCCGAAACCATGCTCGGCGATACCGCCGTCGCCGTCAATGCCAAAGACGTTCGCTATCTCGATCTTCACGGCAAGACCGTGCAACTGCCCCTCATGGACCGCGAGATCCCCGTCATCCTCGACGATCTCGCCGACCCCGAATTCGGCACCGGCGTCGTCAAGGTCACGCCCGCGCACGACCCTAACGATTTCGAAGCCGGCCGCCGCCACAATCTGCCTAAAGTCCAGGTCATCGACGAACACGGCCGCATGACCGCCGCCGCCGGACCTTACGCCGGCCTCGACCGCTTCGAGGCCCGTAAACGCGTGGTGGCCGATCTCCAGTCGCAAGGCCTGCTGGTGGCGATCGAGAACTACCCGCTTAGCCTCGGCCAGTGCTGCCGCTGCAAGACCGTGGTCGAGCCGCTGGTCTCCACCCAGTGGTTCGTGAAGACCAAGCCGCTGGCCGAAAAGGCCATCGACGCGGTGGAATCCGGCCGCATTGAATTCATCCCCGCCAACTGGTCCAAGACCTACTTCGAGTGGATGTACAACATCCGCGACTGGTGCATCTCGCGCCAGCTCTGGTGGGGCCATCGCATTCCGGCGTGGCACTGCCAGGAGTGCCATGAGATCGTGGTGGCGCTCGAAACTCCCGCTATGTGCCCGCGCTGCGGCTCGTCCCATCTGGTGCAGGACCCCGACGTCCTGGACACCTGGTTCAGCTCCGCCCTTTGGCCGTTTTCCACGCTCGGCTGGCCCGATCGGACCGACGATCTCTCCATCTTCTACCCCACTTCGCTCCTGATCACCGGCTTCGACATCCTGTTCTTCTGGGTCGCCCGCATGATCATGATGGGCATCGAATTCATGGGCGATGTGCCCTTCCGCCAGGTCTATATACATGGCCTGGTGCGCGACGCCGAACGGCAAAAGATGTCCAAAACGCGCGGCAACACCATCGACCCGCTGTTGATCACCGACCAGTACGGCACCGACGCCGTGCGCATGGCCCTGCTGCAAGGCGCATCGCCGGGGGCCGATATCGTTCTCACCGAAGAGCGCATGGAAAGCTCGCGCGCCTTCGCCAACAAGATCTGGAACGCGGCGCGGTTTCTCTTTCTCAACATGGAGCGCTCCGGCGTCCAGCCCTGGGTCCCCGAGAGCCTCGAGCAGTGCCGCCCGCTGGCCGACGCCGGCACCATGGAAGTGCCCATCGAGGACCGTTGGATCTTCAGCCGCCTGAACACGTGCGGCGAGCAAGCCAGCCGCG
>Ga0187888_1002937_pt1 | contig 13894 bp, 8 predicted proteins | sample June2016WEW_7_40_FD_132987 | JGI IMG/M metagenome (GOLD analysis project Ga0187888, IMG submission 132987) | Peatland microbial communities from SPRUCE experiment site at the Marcell Experimental Forest, Minnesota, USA - June2016WEW_7_40 | ecosystem: Environmental > Terrestrial > Soil > Wetlands... | reverse complement strand
CGACGTTGCGTACACGGCCAAGCTGGAAGAGGAGCTGGACGATATAGAAGAAGGAAAAGAGAAGTGGACGGATCTGCTGAAGGGCTTCTACGGCTACTTTGAGAAGGAACTCAAGGTTGCCGCCAAGAACATGGAAAGCATCAAGCGGATGGAGCAAGCGACGAAGGAGAAGTGCGACTTGTGCGGTGCGCCCCTGCTGCTGAAGTGGGGCAAGTTCGGCAGCTTCTATGCGTGCTCGAAGTACGACAAGAAGGATCCCGCGAGCTGCACCTTCACCAAGGAGAACATCGCGGCCAAGCCGGACATGAATACGCCGGAGGCGCAGGAGGCGGGCGAGACCGAAGAGTACTGCGATAACTGCGGGCGGGTAATGGTGCTGCGGCGCGGAATTTTTGGGCCTTTCATGTCCTGCCCAGGGTACAACGAGGATCCGCCCTGCAAGACCTTCCGCAAGCTGAGCCAGCAGCAGCAGCAGAAGCAGAATACGGCGCAGCCGACGGGCGAGGACTGCCCGCTCTGCGGCAAGCCGCTGGTGCTGCGCCAGGGGGCTTTCGGGGAGTTCGTTTCGTGCTCCGGTTATCCCAAGTGCAAGTACGTGAAGCAGAACCTGATTGAAGGGATGAAGTGCCCCAAGTGCGGCGAGGGCGATCTGGCCGAACGAAGGGCGCGGCGGGGGAATATCTTCTGGGGCTGCACGAATTATCCCAAGTGCGACTTCACATCGAACTCGAAGCCGGTGGCGAAAAAGTGCCCGGAGTGCGGGAGCCCGTACCTGGTGGAGAAGACGCTGCGCTCGGGCATCTACCTGGAATGCCCCAACAAGAAGAAGGCGGCCGGGGAGTTTACGCCAAAAAAACGTGCCAGGAAAGCGGCGGAACCGGTGGGTAGCGCCGTGGTGTGCGGCTACTCGAAGCGCATCGGCGATGCGCCGCCGGCGCCGAAGCCGACGGCCGAGACGCACGGGCCGGTGGTGGAAACCAAGGCTGCGAAGAAGGGCGGCAAGAAGGCGTTGCAACCGGCGTAGCCACGCTCATTCTACATCATCCATCGCAAAGCATGACTGAGTATCGTCCTCATCCTCTTCATTCTCTAAGGCCGGCTGTTCGGCCCTTGGGGCTATATCTTTCGCACTCAATCCCGGCTCCCGGACAAGAAGTTCGCGAACAAACGATATATCGAGAATTTTGAGTACGCTGCTGATTGCCTGGTCAATCTGGAGACGTGTGGCGTCTGAGTTCAAATGCGAGACTGGGTCCAGGTGTTGTGTCGAAAGAGAGTCGTATGAATCCGCGAGTTTAGCGAGTTGCTTGGACGAAAGTGAACGCACATTGAGGACAGGCATAGATTCCCAAGCTGGTTGCTTCATCTGCATCCATGCACCTTGTGTGATGACTCGCCTACCGAAAAAAAGCAATATGGACAATGAACTATTAAGCCACAAAAGAAGAGATTTTCTTTGTCGAGAATCGAGACTGTTGGATTTTAACGCCCACCAAGTGTTACCTAGTACTTCGTTCTCGAAACCAACCGCAATGACTCGATGAGTGTTTGAGCGAAGACGCTCTACTAACAGAATGTTGCCAGCCCGTTCCCACAAATGTGCCCCATAGTTTGGTCCACGCGGGGACTCTAGCCATGCTGTTAGTTGAGCATTCGGCTGTTGTCCTATAGTCAAGACATTAGCGGATTCGTGACCCCAAAAAGCCGGATACGGTGTCAAATCATCTCTTGTTACTTTGAAACCTTCATGAATACGCTTGCGATCTGGGCCAATATCTCCCAAGTTACTCATTGGGCATAGCGGCACTGAAGTATCTCGCTGACATCCTGGAACTCGAAGCGTTCCATGTTCGAGCGTCCAGCAAATGCGAAGTAGCTCACTCTGGGCAAAAAGCGCCCCCGTCCAATTCTGCGTACCTTTAGCGATTGGCATGGAGACCATCTCGCCGAGTTTTCCACTCGGCCCGCCAATTGTGGTGAGTCCAGCCCCTTCGACAGTTACTGTGTTGTCAACGTGCGTGATTCTATTTGCTAGATCAAGCGCCTCATGAATTGAGCGCGGATTGCGCCATAGGCTAATGTATTTGGTACGAGCCTCAGATTCCTCGCTCGATCTCTTCCTCGCTATAAACAGGATTTCAGAAAGGTCGGTGTTCTCGGAAAAATTTGGGCGTTCGGCGTCATGGCTTGATATGACTGTTTCCAGGTGGTATCCCTCTGCAATCAATCTTCGCGTGTCGCCCCAAGCCTCGCCTGAAACAAGCGCTGCCGGGAGAACGAATGCAAGGCGTCCATCAGGCTTGAGCCACCTATCTGCAAGTGCAACAAAAACGCTTCCCAGTCCGGCTGTTGCGCTGGCTCCGATATCCTTCACCCTCCGTTTAAGTTCCATTTGAAGCCTTCCCCTTTCATCCGGGAGGGAACCAAATAGAAGATTGCCGCCCACACTGCGAACGAAGGGCGGATTCATCACACAGAGGTCGAGTGGCGGAACCGTCGCCCTCGCTGCATCGGAAGAACTTGCACCGGCGCGGATGGCCTCGGTATGCGAGTAATCGAGCTGCATCTGCGTCTCAATCTCGTTGGTAGTGAGGAAATCTAAGCTGCCGAGTTTGGCGATTCCGTGGTCCATCCCAAGGGGCATCACAAATAGGCCCATGCGAACGAAAGCCACCTCTGGAGCGAGCATCGCCAGAGTCGATGCTGTTAGGTGAACCGCCGAAGGAAGTACGTCATAGCCGTGCAGAACATTCTCCATCAGGGCGCGATGCAATGTGGACATATCTTTAATGCCAAGCGGGAGGCCTATGTCTGCCCGTTCACGAATATAAACGTCCGAAATCGCTTGTGCGCTGGCCATCAGAAGTGTCCCCGTGCCGCAGGCAAGGTCTGCGATTTTGAAGGATGCGAGTTCTACGGGGTCGCTGAAATCCTGCTTCCATTTCGCGGCGAATGTCAGCTTCATTAAAAGGGTAGCTGCAGAAACCGAGGTGTAGTAGGTTCCAAGGTATTTCGCCTCATGCAGAAGCCAATGATAGATGCGCCCCATGAGGTCGTGGCGGAGGGCCGCCTGATTGGAACAGATCGATATGGCCTCTGTTAGAAGTGCGCGGGTAGCAATTGTGGAGTTGGCACTGCTTGGTAGTTCGTTTAGTACTCGCTCGCCAAGCTGGAAGATGGGAATATAATTGATATTCTCCCAAACCCACCTCCAATGCTTCGCCGTCGCTGTAACCGTGTCCTCGTCTCTTTCTAATCTCCGCAGCGAGTAAACCCGTTTGTCGCTGCCTGCAAGCTGTTCCTGAAATATGAAGGCATTTGCCAGCACAAGTGCCGAAACCTTTGCGGCTGTTTCTCTTCTTAGTTGCGCCTTCTCCGAGGCCTCTCCCTTCGGCGCAAAAATCCCAAGAATGTCCGACAGGCGGTCACAAGCTCCCTTTTGCCCCGTCCATAGTTTTGCCACGCCCGTCAACCGCCCGGAAAGAGACTTAGCTGTTTGCTCGACAATGTCATCCTTTGTTAAATACTCTTGCGCGTGGCGAAGAGCATCCATCAGGGACGCAGGATCGCCTTCAAACCACTCTTCCGTCTGGTGAGTCTCGGAGACGATCCGGTACTTCAGTTGCGAGGTGCGAAGCTTATCCAGAACCTTTGACGTCGTTGTGTTGCGCAGGGCAATCGGATAGATTGCCGCCGCCGCAATGTGAGCGATTCCGGAGCGGACACGCTTGCGGGCATCCTCAAGGACAACTTGCTCTGCGTTGGGGTGGTCTGCGAATTTGCCCTCAATGATTACGCGGAGTCCGCGCAGTTCAAAAAGGACGTCGGGGCGCTGCATACCGTGAACAAGGATGGTCTCCGCGTCAGCCGTCACGCCTAGCCGCGAAATCAAGATTGCAAGCTGGGTATTGATTACCTCTTCGCGGTTCCGCTGCGGTGCCATCTAGAACTCCTCTTTCATACTTTACTTAAACATCGCCAGCAGGATATCTGGCTTCCACCCTACAGTAAATTGTAATTATTGCAGAGTGAACCGGGGTTGTCGGGTGTTGAGGTGGATTCCTCCTTCGTCGTCGGGGTGAAGATTCGATTCTGAGCCTGGGATCGCGGCTTCGCCGCGTACGTTGATTTCTAAAACTTTTGGATGGATTATGCCGGGGTTGAAACCCCGGCCTACCATCCTAACCCTACCCATCCCCAACTTGCCTCCAAGTGCCCCAGACGCGGCAAGGGCGCAGCCTGATGGCTGCGCCCTTGTTGTTTGCCGGTTGGTTGACTAGCTGGTGGTGTGCGCCGGCCCGGTCTGCTTCTCCTCGAGGGCCGCTTGCGCGGCTGCCAGCCTTGCAGTCAGCAGACGGAAGGGCGAGCAGGAGACGTAGTTGAGGCCGATCCTGTGGCAGAACTTGACGGACTCGGGATCGCCGCCATGCTCGCCGCAGATGCCGACCTTGAGGTTGGGCCGGGTGCTGCGTCCCTTGGTTGTGGCCATCTTGACCAACAGGCCTACGCCGGCCTGGTCGAGGGTGGCGAAGGGGTCCTGCTTGAAGATGCCGTACTTGAGATAGGCGGGCAGGAAGTTGTTGATGTCGTCGCGGGAGATGCCGTAGGTGGTCTGGGTGAGGTCGTTGGTGCCGAAGCTGAAGAACTCGGCATCCTCGGCGATCTGGTCGGCGGTGAGGGCGGCGCGGGGGAGCTCGATCATGGTGCCCACCATGTAATCGACCTTGGCGCCCTTTTCTTTGAAGACCTGCTCGGCGACGCGGCGGATGATGGAGGACTGGTTGCGCATCTCCTCGATGGTGGCGATGAGCGGAACCATGATTTCCAGATGCGGATCGCCGCCCTTGTTCTTGACGGCGACGGCGGCCTCAAAGATGGCGCGGACCTGCATCTCGGTGATCTCGGGGAAGGCGATGCCGAGGCGGCAGCCGCGCAGGCCGAGCATGGGGTTCATCTCGTGGAGTTCCTGGACCCGCGCCAGCAGCGGACGCAGTTCCCTGAGCCGGGGCGAGCGGGGCTTGGTGTCTTCAAGATGCTGGATTTCGACCAGCAGATCCTCGCGCTGGGGGAGGAACTCATGCAGCGGAGGATCGAGCAGGCGGATGGTTACGGGGAGCGACTCCATGGACTTGAAGAGGCCGACAAAGTCGGCGCGCTGCATGGGCAGGAGCTTCTTTAGGGCTACGCGGCGATCCTTTTCATTGTCGGCCAGGATCATGGTGCGCATATGCTCGATGCGGTCCTCGGCAAAGAACATGTGCTCGGTGCGGCAGAGGCCGATGCCTTCGGCGCCGAAGAGGCGAGCCTGCTTGGCGTCGCGAGGGATATCGGCGTTGGCGCGAATGCGCAGCCTGCGGACGGGGTCGACCCAGCTCATGAACTTGACCAGATCGGGATCGTCGGGCTGGGCGGGGAGGGTCTTGAGCTTGCCTTCGATAACGCGGCCGGTGGTGCCGTCGAGGGAGAGCCAGTCGCCATGCTTGAAGACCTTGCCTTTGACGCGGAGTTCCTTTTTGGCTTCGTCGACTTTGAGGTCGCCGGCGCCGGCCACGCAGCACTTGCCCATGCCGCGGGTGACGACGGCGGCGTGGGAGGTCATGCCGCCGCGGGAGGTGAGGATGCCGGCGGCGACTTCCATGCCGGCGATATCTTCAGGGGTGGTTTCTCCGCGTACCAGGATGATGGTCTTGTATTCGCCGTTGGCGTGGTGCTTGACGGCGTCCTCGGCGGTGAAGACGATCTGGCCGACGGCGGCTCCCGGCGAGGCGGGCAGGCCGGTGGCCAGGACTTCTATCTTCTCGCCTTTTTCCACCAGGCGGGGAACCAGGAAGTCGTACAACTGGTTGGGCTCGACGCGGAAGATGGCTTCCTCCTTGGTGATGAGGCCTTCACGCACCATATCGATGGCGATGCGGACAGCGGCCAGGCCGGTGCGCTTGCCGTTGCGGGTTTGCAGCATATAGAGCTTGCCATCCTGGATGGTGAACTCGAAGTCCTGCATATCGCGATAGTGTTTTTCCATCTTGCCGGTGATGGCGCGCAGTTGCTCGTAGACCTTGGGCATGGCGCGTTCCAATTCACTGATAGACAGCGGAGTGCGGACCCCTGAGACCACGTCCTCGCCCTGGGCGTTCATGAGGTACTCGCCGAAGAAGGCGTGCTCGCCGGTGGCGGGATTGCGGGTGAAGCCGACGCCGGTGCCGGAGTTCTCTCCCAGGTTGCCGAAGACCATGGCCTGCACGTTGACCGCGGTGCCCAGCCAATCGTCGATGCGGTTGATGCGGCGATAGGTTTTGGCGCGTTCGTTCTGCCAACTGCGGAAGACGGCGTCGCGGGCCAGGACCAGTTGATCCAGCGGGACCTGGGGAAAGTCTTTGCCGGTTTCCTTGCGGATCAGCTTCTTGTACTCGGCGATGATTTGCTTGAGGGCATCGGGCTGGAGCTCGTAGTCGAACTTGACCTTGGCGCGCTGCTTGACGCCGTCGAAGATGTTCTCGAATTTCTTTTTCGGAACATCGAGGACGACGTCGCCGAACATTTGGATGAGGCGGCGATAGGAGTCATAGGCAAAACGGGGATTATTGCTGCGCTTGGCCAGGGCTTCGACGGCCTTGTCGTTGAGGCCGAGATTGAGGATGGTGTCCATCATGCCGGGCATGGAGAACTTGGCGCCGGAACGGACGGAGACGAGCAGGGGATTTTCGCCCATGCCCAGTTTTTGACCCTGGAGCTTCTCCAGCCGCTCGAGGGCGGCGTGCATCTCGACGTCGATTTTGGGGCTGACGGCGCCACGCATGTACTCGCGGCAGGCCTCGGTCTGGATGGTGAATCCGGGAGGGACGGGCAGTCCAGCGTTGGTCATCTCGGCCAGGCCTGCGCCCTTGCCGCCCAGCGTATCTTTCATGCTGCCGTTTCCGTCAGCCTTGCCGCCGCCGAAGAAATAGCAATACTTGATTGGGGTTGAGCTCGAGGTCGCCGCGGCGACCGACTGATCCACCACGCCCTGCGTCATGGGATAAAGCCTCCGTATATTATGATTCCGTGACGGTATCTATGAGAGGGTGGCGAAACAGAGGCTCAGCGCTTCAACGGGAAGAGCAGTCAAGAAGCTGAGCGCACGCCACTCACCCGTACATACTACCGCGCGTCGCGGCATTGGGTCGTCGATAGTACGAATATCGTTTCAAGTATACAGTTGCCTGTGTTGAAGGTCACATACGATTCGCCTGGGCTTTGAGGCCTGTACCATTTTGGGAGGGTAGATTTCGTTATTTGAGAGGGGAGCCGCGCAAAGGCAAGGTTTTTGGAGACTATGCGCGGAAATCAGGCGGCATACTGACGGAGCCGAGGTCCGGAATGTGAAGTTCTGACCGCATTCTGAGATAGGAGAATGCGGTCCAGGCCGACGAGGGCGAGAATTTTCGCCACCCGCGGGGAGGCATTGGAGACGGTGAAGCGGTGGCCCGCTTCCTGGGCGGCGCGGTAGAGCGCGATGAGAGCGGTGATACCGGCGGCGTCGATACGCTGGACCGAGGAGAGATCGAGCGAGAGGGATTGCCGGCACACGAGCGGCGTTACACGGTCCAGCAGGCGCCGATCATGGCCGCGGACAAGCTCAGTCAGATCGAGCGGCTCAACTGCCGCGATGGGGCCAGTTACTGGCTGGTCGCACATTGTATTGGTCATCAAAAAACCTCCTGAGGGGAAACCTCTTACGTCGTGGGGGCGCCTGAGAATGGCAGTGGCCCTACTCATGGTGGAACCGGCTCGCGGGCGGCCAAAGCCGCACGAAGGGAATATGCTGCAATGACAAGGAGTACGAGCTTTCGAGAATCCCCTGCAGCGGACCTACGTGTGCGAATTCGATCCGAGCGTCCGCAATTGAACATGCTAGTCATCCATACGTAAAGAGGAGTGCCTCCGGTTCCATGTTTCACTTTTCTTCCAGTCCCGCAGACGGCGTGAGCCCCAGATTGATTCTGGACCGAGTGCGCGCATGGGCACTGGAGGAGGGGTTTGCCGAGGCGGGTTTGGTGGCGCTTCCTCATGTGGGCGAGGCGCGGGATGCGGCGCGGTTTGAGGAATGGGTGCGGGCGGGGCGCGCGGGGACGATGCGGTACTTGAAGAAAACGGGCGAGGACGGGAGGATGCTGCGGACGCGGGTGGGGAATGCGTTTCCGTGGGCGCGGTCGGCGGTGGTTTGCTTTGCCGGGTATGAGAGCGCGCAACCGCGTTCTACGGAGCCGGCCGGGAAGGGCGCGGGGTGGATTGCGCGGTACGCGTGGACTGGCCGCGTGGATGTTCAAGCAGCCGAAAAAACTTCCTCAGGGGCTAAAGCCCATGATGGCTCAATGGCATCAATGTACGGGCTAAAGCCCGTACCCTTCACCGGGACTAGTTCTTCCGCTCCCCTTGCGGGGAAAGAAGACGCGAACGGTGTGCGGCGGGCTAGCGATTATCACAAGGTGCTGAAGAAGCGGCTGAGGGCGCTGGAAGAGCGCATCAGAGAGGCGCGGATGCGCGAGGGGTTGGGCGGGTTTGAGGCGCGGGGGTATGTGGATACCGGGCCGGTGATGGAGCGGGCGCTGGCTACGGCGGCGGGGGTGGGCTGGACGGGAAAGAATACTTGCCTGATTCATCCGCGGCTGGGATCGTATGGATTTCTGGCGGTGCTGCTGACTTCGCTGGATGCGCAGGCGGAGGACGCACCGCTTGCCGTTCCCGACCGCTGCGGAAGCTGCCGGCGGTGCCTGGAGGCTTGCCCGACGGGCGCGCTGACGGCGCCCTACCAGATGGATGCTGCGCGGTGCATCTCCTATCTGACCATCGAGCACCGCGGGGCGATTGAACCGGGGTTGATGGAGGGGATGGGGCGGCAGGTCTTCGGCTGCGATATCTGCCAGGACGTTTGCCCGTGGAATTCGCCGCGGCGCACGCCGGTGAGCGCGGACCCGGAGCTGGAGGCGCGGGCGGAGCTAGTGAATCCGGCGCTGGAGTGGCTGGCGGAGATGGATGAGGCGGAGTTCGAGCGGTGGTTCAACGGCTCGCCGGTGCGGAGGGCGGGATTTGAGGGGCTGCGGAGGAATGTGGCCATTGCCATGGGGAACAGCGGGATGGAGCGGTTTGCGGCGCGGCTGGAGGAATGGGCCGGTGCCGCGGATGAGGGGCTGCGGACGGCGGCGCGGTGGGCGCTGGAAAAGTTGAGGGGATCCCGATGAATGCCGGTCGAGGTTCGTGGTATCCCACCCTTTCCGCGAAGAACGCGAAAAGGATGGGGCACCCGGCGGTGGGCGCTGGAAAAGTTGAGGGGATCCCGATGAACGCCGGTCGAGGTTCGTGGTATCCCACCCTTTCCGCAAAGAACGCGAAAAGGATGGGGCACGGAACAGCTATGGGGCCGGACAAGCTTAGCGGCTCTTAGCCCCCAGCGGCTCTTAACCCCAGCGGCTATCCTTGAAGAATGACCCATTGGACAGATGTGCTTTGCGCGCATTTATACAGGGAAGAGTTTTTGGCTCCGGAAAGGGAGTAACACGTGGCTGATGTTGCAAATTTTGATGCGCGGCGCGATGCGGCGATCGAGGTTCCAAGAGCGGCTAATGCGGTGGAACCGGCTACCAGGTCGAAGTGGTACCGGTGGCGCAAGGACGGCACGGCGCTGGTAAGCTACCTGCTGGACAGCGAGGTGCATACCTATTCCTTCAGCGTGGCGGCCAATGCGATAATTTCGTTCATTCCCTTCATTGTGCTTCTCTACACGCTCTCCCGGTCGGTCTTCCATTCAACGATGATGGAGGGCGTGATTGGCGACATGGTGCACTACTTCTTACCCGCGAACCAGGATTTTGTGGCCACGAACCTGGATAAAGTGGCTATCGCGGCCTCGCGGCATGGGGTGCAGGTGTTTTCACTGGTGATGATTCTGGTGGCCTGCACGGGCATCTTTCTGCCGCTGGAGGTGGCGCTGAACCAGGCGTGGGGAGTGGTCAAGAGCCGCAACTACATTTTCAACCAGGTGGTGGCGTTTGGGCTGGCGCTGCTGATGCTGGCGCTGGCCATGGCAAGCATCCTGCTGAATGCGGGCGTGCGCGACGTGCTGACCGTGATCTTCTTTCACCACACAGATAACTTTGTCTTCCACGGGATCAGCTTTCTTTTGCTGGCCGCAACCACGGGCGTGGCTTCGATCCTGTTCTTCTTTTCGATTTACTGGCTGCTGCCCAACCGCAAGGTTCCGTGGCGGCCGGTTCTGCGCACCTCAATCTATACCGGAATCACCTGGCTGGCAGCCAAGTATGTTTTTATGGCCGTGCTTCCGCACCTGGATCTGGAGGCGCTCTACGGGCGGTTCTATGTGTCGGTGGGACTGCTGTTCTGGGCCTATATTTCAGGGTTGATTCTGTTTGCGGGGGCGCAGTTCAGCGTGGCGCGGCTGGGTGCAGAAAAAGGGATAGGCGGGACTCGGGAGACAAGATTTCCGGCAAATACGGTTTGAAAGGATGAGTATCTCATCATGCGGATTAAAGCTTTGACGATAGTGGGCCTGTCGGCGGCTGTGGCAGTGCTGCTGACAACTGGAATGGTTCATGGGCAGGAGACCGCCGCACCTACGGCGCATATTCTTCGCGCCAACGGAGATCACTTCGAGCTGGATGGGAAGCCGTTCCAGATCATCTCTGGAGCGATTCATTATGAGCGCGTGCCGCGGGCCTATTGGCGGGACCGGCTGCGCAAGGCCCGCGCCATGGGCCTGAACACCGTGGAGACGTATGTGTTCTGGAATTTTCATGAGATTGCTCCGGGGGCATTCGATTTTACAGGACAGAAGGACGTGGCCGAGTTCATTCGCGCAGCGCAGCAGGAGGGACTGTGGGTGATTCTGCGGCCCGGTCCCTATTCGTGCGCGGAATGGGATTTCGGCGGCCTTCCGTCGTGGCTGCTGCGCGAGCCGGGCATGGTGGTTCGCAGTTCGAATCCGGCTTTCATGGCCGACGCCGCGCGCTGGCTGCATCGCCTGGGGAAGGAACTGGCTCCTTTGCAGAGCGCTTACGGCGGACCCATTCTGGCCGTGCAGGTGGAGAATGAGTACGCCAGCTTTGGAACCGACAGCGCCTACATGCACGGGGTGAAGCAAATGCTGCTGGACTCGGGCTTCGACCAAGCCATGCTTTACACCGCCGATGGAGACTCGCAAGTCAGTAAGTCGCTGCTTCCGGAGTTACCCGCGGTTATTAACTTCGGGCCTCCGACAACGGCGGAGACAGCGTTTGGCAGGCTGGCTAAGGCCCGGCCGAACGGTCCGAAGATGAGCGGAGAATACTGGGACGGCTGGTTCGACAGCTGGGGAGAAAAGCGTCGCACGACGGATGCAGCCGCCCAGGCCGCGGACCTGAAATGGATGCTTGCGCGGGGCTACTCGGTCAACCTGTATATGTTCCATGGAGGGACCAGCTTTGGCTGGATGAACGGCGACGACATGGACGATGGAAAGTATAAGCCGGACGTGACCAGCTACGACTACGATGCGCCGGTGGGCGAGAGCGGAGAATTGACGCCGAAATTCTATCTCTTTCGCGACGCGATTCGCGAGGTTACCGGCAAGACGCCGCCCGCGCCGCCCGCGCCTCTTCCGGCAAGAGCGATGCCGCCGGCGAAGCTGACGGAAGCGGCCTCGATCTGGGACGCGCTGCCCAAGCCCATCCAATCGGAACAGATTCTTTCAATGGAAGACGTTGGACAGAGTTATGGGTACATTCTGTATCGCACAACGATTGGGCACGCACAGAGCGCCGACCTGCACATCGATGAGTTGCACAGTTATGCGCAGATCTACCTGGACGGAGTGCTGGCCGGGACGCTCGACCGGCGCCTCAATCAGTCCACGCTGCCGGTTCATACGACGCACGACAACACCCGTCTGGACATCCTGGTGGAGAATACCGGCCGCGTGAACTACGGACGCGAGTTTGTCAACGAGCGCGCCGGCATTACGCATCGGGTTACGCTGGGAGATGCGACGCTGACCGGCTGGCAGATCTATCCGCTGCCCATGGATGACGTAGGCCCGGACAACTATTTGTCTAACACGTGTACCGGCGCATGCTTCTATCGAGCGTACTTTTATGTGGCTCAACCCGCGGACACCTTTGTGGATACAAGGCAACTGGGCAAAGGCGTGATTTGGATCAACGGCCGACTGCTGGGGCGCTTCTGGAATATCGGGCCGCAGAGGACCCTCTATCTGCCCTCGTCCTTGCTGTCTCAAAGGCGGAACGAGATTGTGGTGTTCGATCTGAACGGACAGGCGGGGCGGACTGTGCATTTTTTGGACAAGGCGATTCTGGACGATAGCAAATAGGAACGGGAAATGGAGCAGCTAGTTAGCGCCCCGCTGCGCGGGGGTAGCAGGTTAGCAAGTTAGCGACTTATACGGGAAAGTGGCGGCATCGGCGCTGCCGAAATCAAGAGAGTGCTGGCTGGGGATCAAATCCCAGGTCTCAAAAGCGAGATCTCCACCCCACGGACGAAAACCTGTCCGTGGGGACCCCGGACCTGGGGCACCCGGCTATTGCAGAGACACGCGAAAAGCAACCGCAGGTCCTTCGACTGCGCAGGCCGCAAAAAACGCGACCTGCTTCGCTCAGGATGACAGCTCTCTTGGGGGAACTAAGGTAGAGAGCTAGGGCAGGTTGAAGGCTTTGACGGCGATGGCGTTGGGGTTGCGGCCGGTGGGGATCAGGGTAAAGAGGGAGCGGGAGGCGGTGCGGGCCACGGCAACGTCGGCAGAGCGGGCATCTACGACGAAGAGAAGGAGGCCGGAGCTGGAGAAGGCGAGGGCGGAGGGGCCGTCTCCGACGCGGATGGAGCCGATGCGCCTGCCGTCGTCGATGGAGTAGACGGTGACGTACTGGGAGCTGAGGTTGGCGACGTAGAGGAGGGAATTGTCGCTGGAGACTTGGCCACGGACGGGATTGTCGCCGATCATGGTTGCGCCGCCGACGTCGTTGGTGTTGGTGACAACCTCGGAGATGGAGTCGGAGAGGGAGTTGAGGACGAAGAGCTCGCCGCCGTCGGGTTTGAGAGCCAGTTGGACGGGGGCTCGGCCTACGTCAATGAGGGTTTCCAGGCGGTCGGGCTGGGCGGGATTGGCATTGGGGCGGGCCAGTGCGATGGCCATGACCTGGTGGCCTGCGGCACAGGCTACAAAGGCTTTGGAGGAGTCGGGGAGGATGACGGCGTCAGAGGCGCCGGGGCAGCCCGCGAAGACGGCGCGGATGCCGCGGGCAGCGGGATCGATGATGCTGACGCTGTTTCCCCGGCGGCTGGCGACGACCAGGGATTTCGAGTCGGGGGCGATGCGGGCGGAGACGGGCTCTTCGCCGGCGGGGATGACGGCAACCTCGCGGCGGGCGTTGAGGTCGAGGACGGAGATGGAGTTGGAGCCGGAGTTGGCCACATAGGCCAGAGCTCCCGCGGGGTCGAGCTCGATGGAGAGCGGCTGGCTGCGGACGGGGATGGTGGCGGCGACGGTGTTGTTTTCAGCGTTGATGACGGAGACGGTACCCTGGCTGCCCTGGGCGCCGGAGTTGACCACGTAGACCTCGTTGCGGGTGGGGCTGGCGGCGACGGCGACAGGATTCTGGCCTACGCGGAGTTCGCGGTCCAGGCGCACGTTGACCACGTCTAGGACGGTTACGGTGCCGCTCAAGCCGTTGGTGACGTATGCGTATTCGCGATAGTTGGGCGGGTATTGAGGGAAGTCGTGAGAGCGGCAGGCGGTAAGGGCGAGCAGGGTGAGGGATAAAAGACGGGCTGTGGGGGCGTGCCGCTGGTTCATGGAATGAGTCCGGAGATCAAGAATGGAGCGGGTTTAGTTTTGTGGTTTCCCACCCTT
>Ga0187888_1002920_pt1 | contig 13940 bp, 8 predicted proteins | sample June2016WEW_7_40_FD_132987 | JGI IMG/M metagenome (GOLD analysis project Ga0187888, IMG submission 132987) | Peatland microbial communities from SPRUCE experiment site at the Marcell Experimental Forest, Minnesota, USA - June2016WEW_7_40 | ecosystem: Environmental > Terrestrial > Soil > Wetlands... | reverse complement strand
GGCCGGGGAACCCTCTCGCCGTCCCAACCACCGCATCCAGGGCGGCGGATATTCGATGGCCGCTCTCAAGTTCGTTCAACGTGACATTGTCGATGGCTACCTGCAAGTGAGCGACGACAAGGCGATGGAGGCAGCGCGGCGCTTGGCAAAAGAAGAGGGAATCTTCGCCGGCTTCTCCTCGGGCGCAAACCTGGCCGCGGCCCTGGAGCTTCTCGCGGGGCCGCACCGGGGCCGGACCATCGTCATCATCGTTTGCGACTCCGGCCTGAAATACCTGACCACCGACCTGTGGGAATGAGATAACAAACCGCCCGTCATCCTGAGCGCAGCGGGAACAAACCCCTCACCCGGCTCGCTACTCTCGCCACCCTCTCCCCAAGGGAGAGGGCTGAATCAATCATGGTTGACGGCCCTCTCCCTTGGGAATAGGGTGGCACGCCGCGCGGGCATCTCATTCAGCTTCTGCTGGACCGGTGGGCAACTCAATGCCGGAAAAATGCTGGCAGGCCTCGAGCAGTTTTCCCTGCGTCCCGATATCGTGACACGCAGGGTGCGGTGTGCGAGAACGCTGGTGGTAGAAATACCCGCCCGTGACCATCGCCGCAGGCTCTTGACTCGTTACAAGCCATACTTGAGTGACGTGCCCGGCCTGAAGGTCGTCCGGCGCTCCCGGGCCTCCCATCTTGGTCGCTACCCAGCCCGGCTCAACAGCGTTTGAAAGAACCTTCGGCCAGCGGCGCGCGACTGCGAAAGCCAAGAGCGCGTCATGGAATTTAGAATCGGAGTACGCCTGCTGTCCCTGCCAGGGACGCCGCTCCCAGGCAAGATCCTTCAGCGTTGCATCACCCCTCTGATGAAGCGCGGAGATGAGGTAGACAAGGCGCTTTGGCCTCTGAATCAGCGCGGTGAGTATATAGGGCGCCAGGGTGTTGACGGCGAACACATGCGGCAAACCGTCTTCGGTTGCGATTCGCCGGGGCTCCCGATAGCCGACGGCGGCATTGTGAATTATGCCGTCGAATGCGCCGAGCCGATTGACCTGATCCGCCACGCTGCGACTCTGGGCCATGCTGGACAGGTCGCCGATGACAACGGTCTCCGCCCCAGGTACGGCCGCGAGCGCCTCCTCCCCCCGCGCTTCATTGCGAGCGTGCAGAACCACCCTGTGCCCCTGCTCGATAAGCAACTGGGCAGCCATTCGGCCAAGTCCATCGGAAGAACCGGTAATGAACACACGCGCCACGGTTTCTCACCTCCCTGCCCAATAAGCTTAACAGAGAGTCCATTCGTGATCCTATGGGTACGAAAGGTTCCATGAGGGTTGACGAGCGCTTCTCGGCGAAGCGATGACCAATTTCGTGCAGTGGCCCAAAAGCACCACCCTGCGGTGCTTTTCGGTCAGGGGTCGACACTTGCTTACCTTTATAAATCAAGGACTTCGGGCGACTCGAGTTGGCACGTCAATTGCCCAAACACCACTTGGCAGCTCCCTCCCAGAGGAGCAGCACAAGTTCGGGCAGGAGGCGTGACGTGAAAAGCTTGATTATGACGTTGGTGGTCGCTTTGGCTCTGTCCATGACCGGCTTCGCCCAGCGAGGCGGCGGGGGGCACGGCGGCGGAGGTGGGGGCGGACACAGTTTCAGCGGGGGAGGCTCAAGCCACGGCGGCGGAGGCTATGGCGGCAGTTATCGCGGCGGCGGAAGTTATGGCGGCGGTTATCGCGGTTACGGAGGCTACGGAGGCCGCGGCTATGGCTACGGCGGATACGGCTACGGCCGTGGATGGGGCTATGGCGGCTGGGGTTGGGGCGGTTGGGGGTTCGGCTTCTCCTGGCCTTATTGGGGAGGCTACGATTATCCGTACTACCCCGATTACGGCTATGGCCCCGGGTACAACCCATACTACTATCCCTACGGGTATTACCCATATTATGGACCCGGATTCGGCTTAGGATTCTATGGCGGTGGCTATTGGGGCGGCCGGGGGTATGGCCGTGGCTATTGGGGCGGCCGAGGGTATGGCGGTGCAGGCGGCGGTTGGCATCGTTTTGCAAGGTAAGACCTGAGCTAGATTCTATAACACGATTGTTCCTGACTCCCTTTCAGCCCACGGCAAAAGGCAGATCGCCGTGGGCTTTTTCTTTTTCCCTCGATCTTCCACCATCGAACTCCGCGTGCAGTGCCGGCCTTTTGAGCCTTTTCTGAGCGGATCGTAAGCATCGAAAGCGTTTTCAATTGCATTCCCCCGCCGCGAACTGTCATTCTGAGCGAAGCGAAGAATCCCTGCAGTTTGCTTTGAGAAGTTCGCGCGTGACTGCGGGGATTCTTCGCTTCGCTCAGAATGACAGCGAGCGTAAGGAAGCTGATAGCTGACGGCTGTAAGCTGACCGCTCATATGAAAACCGCCTACTCCATTCACATTCGCGGCGTAGTGCAGGGTGTTGGCTTTCGGCCGTTCGTCTACCGACTGGCGCGCGCCCACGGCCTTTCCGGCTGGGTGATCAACGCCGAAGCAGGCGTCGAAATCCACGTCGAAGGAAAGCAGGCAGCGCTACAGGCATTCATACACGAACTCGAGACCAAGCCTCCGCCTGCTGCGCAGATTACGTCGCTTGATGTGCAGGTGGAAGAGCCGCAGGGCCTGAGCGAATTCACGATTCGGGAGAGCCTGCGGCGCGATCGTCCGACCGTCCGCATCTCGCCGGACTTGCCGGTCTGCGAAGCCTGCCTTACCGAGCTCTTCAACCCTCAGGACCGCCGATACCTCTACCCTTACATTAACTGCACAAACTGCGGGCCGCGCTACACCGTAATTCTGGGCCTGCCCTACGACCGGCCGCTCACCACCATGAAGCGCTGGCCCCTGGATGAATACTGCGCCGCAGAGTATCACGATCCCGCCAATCGGCGTTTCCACGCGCAACCGGTGGCCTGTCCGGCTTGTGGGCCGCACTACGAACTTCGCGTGGGCGGTGAAACCGTGCAATGCGATCAAGCAAGCGTGCGCAGGACTGCGGAACTGCTGGTGTCGGGAAAGATTGTGGCCATTAAAGGTCTGGGCGGCTATCACCTGGCTTGCGACGCCAAGAATTCCGGCGCCGTGCTGGCGCTCCGGGAGCGGAAATACCGCAAGGAGAAGCCCTTCGCCCTGATGGTGAAGGATCTCGAAGCAGCCCGCAAACTGATCCAACTCTCGCCGGAAGCCGAGCAGGCTCTCACCTCCGTGGCGCGGCCGGTTGTGCTGGCTCCGGCACAGGTGGAATTGCCCGCGGTCGCGCCCGACTGCGACGAACTCGGTGTGATGCTTCCTTACACCCCGCTTCATTATCAGCTCTTCGCGGCCGGCGCACCCCAGGTGCTGGTCATGACCAGCGCCAACCGTTCGAGCGAGCCCATTTGCTATGAAGATGAAGACGCGCTCGATCGACTGGCGGGCCTGGCCGATGCCTTCCTGATCGGCGAGCGCCCCATCGCGCGGCGCGTGGATGATTCCGTCGTTCGGGCTTTGCCGTCTGGACCTGTAATCCTGCGCCGGGCGCGCGGTTATGCTCCCGGCGCAGTTGCAACTCTGCCGGCGCGCCGGCCGGTTCTGGCTGTGGGCGCCGATTTGAAAAACTCCATCACTCTCGTCGTCGACGGCCAGGCATTTGTTAGCCAGCACGTGGGCGACCTCGATCATTACGAGTCTTTCCGAGCCTTTAACGAAACCATCCAGGACCTCGTCAGCATGTACGGGGTTCGCTGGGAAGATCTCCTGGTGGCCTATGATGCTCACCCCGAATACGCTTCCAGCCAGTATGCGCTGGGACTGCCCGCGGCGGAAATGCTGGCGGTCCAGCATCACCGCGCCCACGTGGCGTCGGTGCTGGCGGAGCTTGGTCAGTTTGAGAGAGAAGTGGTAGGTGTGAGTTTCGACGGCACGGGTTACGGCGATGACGGCGCCATCTGGGGCGGCGAGATCTTTCGGGGCAGCGTGGCAGGAGGCTTCGAGCGAGTCGCACACCTGCGTCCCGCCGCGCTGGCCGGCGGCGACGCCGCGGCACGCCACCCCGTGCAAGCCGCAGCCGGCTTCCTCGCCCAAGTCAGCGACGCTTACGGTTTGCCCGATCTTGCCGCGCCGCCTTTCGATTTCCCGCCGCGTTATCGCCGCGCCTTGGAACTGGTCCGGAAAAACGTGCGCACCTTCGCAACAACCTCGGTAGGACGCTTGTTCGACGCGGCGGCTGCGCTCCTCGGATTTGCTCGCGAGGTGACCTTCGAGGGCCAGGCCGCAATGTGGCTCGAGCACCTCGCGCGCTCCGTCCCAACGGTCGAGCCTTATCCCTTTCCGTTTGCAGACTGCGAACTGGATTTCCGGCCTCTGCTGTTTGCCCTGGCCGCCGACCGGTTGCGAGAGCGCGATCCCCATGAGGCGGCGCGCGCTTTTCAATTGGGAGTCGCGCAGGGTGTTGCCGGCGCCGTGCAAGACCTCAACCGGGTCAGGCGGGCCGGCGCCGTCGTTCTTTCCGGCGGCGTCTTTCAAAATGCGCTTCTGCTCAGCGATCTCGGCCTGCTCCTCGGCGGCACGGGCATCGAGGTGTTGACGAATCGTAGGGTGCCGCCCAATGACGGCGGAATCAGTTTGGGACAAGCGGCGCTGGCAGCGTTTCGTGCCACCGGCTCTTAGGCGACGAGGAATCCTAACGTGCGATGGGCCAACAACCAAGCGTTGCACTGACGTTCGACGTTCAATCCTCGCGACCGCACCGGTCCTCTTGCCTCATTCCCTTTTTTTGCCATCACCACAACGGCGCGAAGTGGGTATAATAAGCGTTGAGACGGGGGGCAGATGGCTGAGACCGAAATCATCTTCAGCGTGCAAGAATCACCGGAAGGCGGGTATGAAGCCCGGGCTCTAGGTTACCCGATCTTTACCCAAGCCGACACTTTAGATGAACTGAAGACCATGATGCAGGATGCTGTCCGCTGTCACTTCGAGCCGCAAGACGCACCCCGTCTCATTCGCGTCCATCTCGTGAAGGACGAGGTAATTCCTGCTTGAAGCTTCCCCGCGACCTCGAGGGAATAAAACTCGCCGCTCTTCTGCATGGCCTAGGATATGAAATCACCCGTCAGACTGGTGGCCACATTCGCTTGACGTGCTCCAAGGAAGGCAGACAGCATCACATCACCGTCCCCGCACATAGAGAACTGCGTGTCGGGACACTGCACTCGATTCTTCGCGAAGTCGCCGCCTTTCTTCACACCGAACAAGCGCAGTTGTTGGAACAATTATTCGGCCCTTAGCGTGACAGTGTCGGGATCGCGGAACGAACCGGGAATGTCTATGAAAACAAAGGAGCGGCTCCGAAATCGACCACCCCTAACCCCTCCTTATCCAAGGAAGGGAAGTACGAACTCCCCTCCTCAGATGAGGAGGGGGTGGGGGTGGTGCGACTTTGCGGGCTTCGAGTGCCTTGCGCCTGGGCGTGAAACCGGGTTTTGGTTGCAGAATCGACAGCCCTCTCCCTTGGGGAGAGGGCTGTTCATTGGTTAGTATATTATTATATATAATACTAGTAGAGATATTATATCTATATCTATGATCGGAGGACAAGATGGGGCCACTCGCAGCCATATTGCTGCTCGCAAACCTGGCGGCGGCTCGCCTGAACTTCTGGGCGCCTGTCATCCCGCCGCGGGCGCACTACGCAATCGAGGCCAAGTTCATTGCCGACGCTTCACGTCTGGAAGGCACCGAGACGATTCGATTTCGCAACCTTAACCGGCAGCCAATTGGCCGCGTTGCACTAGGATGGTACGGAGACGTGCTGCACGTGCGGGCCAACGGCGAGCCTGTCGCGGCCGCACCGGCGAATTCGAGCGTCGCGCTTTTCGATCTGCCTCGCGCTGTACCGCCCGGCGGCCAGATCGAGCTTGTCGTTTCTTTTGGCGCGCCCTTCAAGCTCAATCCACACACTGAAAATGGCCTCACGTCAACGCTCGCTCCGCATCTGTGGTGGGGCTTCGGCACGCTCGACGATTACGAAGTCCGGCTCCAAATCCCCGATGGTTATACAGTGGCAACCAGCGGACGCTACGACTCGCGCGCCGGTCTGTACAAAGGCGACGGCATTCGCGAGTTCGGCATGTTCATTGGAAAGGGATACGAGAGCGCCGAGGCAGACGCGGGCGACGTTCGCGTTCGCGCCGTCTTCACCAGCAAAGGCCGGCCCTGCGCGGAGCTGCTTTTGAAGACCGCAATGGATGCGATCAGCTTCTATCGCCAACAGTTCGGCTTCTATCCCCACCGCTCGCTCTCGATCGTGCCGGGTATGGATTATCCGGCAGGAGGTTATCCGCCTGCTACGGCCTTGGTCGCCATTCATGGCGAAGAGCGGATGTCAGAACGTCCGGAGGCCCATTGGCGCTGGATCACCGCTCACGAGATCGGCCACATGTACTGGTCCAACTACGTCCTGGCGCAGGGTTCGAACGATTTGAACTGGCTGATGGTCGGACTCGGCATTCACGCGGATCGCGAGTACAGGCGGGCCCGCGGCATCAAGAGCGACGCTATTCAATTGGAGCAGGTCTACGTCAGCGGGGCGAAGCAGGGGCTGGACACAACCATGGATGTGACCGACGAGCAGTTGGAAGCGATCCACTGGGACTTCAACAATACCGTCGAGCATGGCAAAAGCACGGCAATGCTCAACGCTCTCGAGTCCGTCCTCGGAGCTGAGACATTCGCACGCATCTACAGCCGCTGCCTGAAAGAATACGCCGGGAAGCAACTCGGCTGGCGGGAATTTCAGCGCGTCTGCGAGAATGAGGGCGGACAGGATCTGGACTGGTTCTTCGAGCAGTGGGTGCGCTCCTCGGGCAGCGCAAACTACCGCGTGGCCGGACAGGAATGCTCGCCGGCCGGCGGTCTCTTCAACTGCACGGTGCGCGTGGAGCGGCTTGGCCTGATGCGGATGCCGGTGGCGGTCTCGGCCCGCTTCGAAGATGGCTCCGAGCAAATCGCCCAAACCGAGCGCCTGGCCGATCTCGACGAGTTGAAGTTCCAAGCGAAGTCGGCGCTCAAGGAAGTCGTGCTCGAGCCGAATGCGGTAGTGGCTATGATCGATTCTCCACTCGACCGCCGGCGGGCATTGGCCGCAAAGATCAACGAAATGCACTGGACAGGTGTCGGAGATGCCGCAGTGGACGCCTATCGCCAGGCGTGCGACTCAGGAATCGAAGATCAGTTCACCTGGTTCAAGTTGGGACTGCTGCTCTACGACGGCCGCCATTATCCGGAAGCGCTCGAGGCGCTGAGTCGCGTGGGCGGGAGCGATCCTGATTGGGGTTTCGCTGCGCTCGTGTGGCAGGGCCATTTGCTCGATTTGCTGGGACGGCGGGCAGAGGCCGTGACGCGCTACCAGGAAGCCCTGAAAGTTCCCGGTTCGCCAAAAATGCGGCACAGCCAGTACGACTTGATCATCGACAAGACCTGGGTCGAGGAGCGGCTGAAAACACCGTTCGAAAGAAAGTAATAGCGCGCCTGTGGAGTGCGGCAGCGAAGCTGCCGCCTTGGAAGCGAAAAAGGTGCGCAGCGCCTGCTGTGATTGCCTTCGAACGGGTTCCAAGGCGGCAGCTTCGCTGCCGCACTCCAAAGCTTTCAGGGTGCAGCTTCTCTTGGTTTCGCTTCCGGTTCTTGCAGGGCCGCCCATTGCGAATTCTCCTGTGAGACCAAAGACTCAACCCTTTCCGCAAGTTTGGCGTGAGCGTGCACCCGGTCTTCAGTTGCGTAAGCGCCCGCCGCAGCCAGGTAGAGGTACTTCTCGTGTTTCAGGGCCTCGCACGTCGCACGATAACTGATGCCGTTCTGATGATATTGATTGAGCTGCAGCAAACCCTCGAGCACCGCAATCAATACCCCCAGGCTTCCTGTCAGCGCCGCAGGAAAGCGGAGGCCGGAGGACAAGGGCACAAGGGCCGCCGCGATGATTTCAACGCCCTTCAGCCATTTGTACATCCGGCGATTGTAGCTGCTCTTGCGATCGTACCAATTGATCTGGTCTTCCAACCTTTCCAGGGTTGGGTCGGTCTCACCCATGTGTGCACCTCATGTCGGGCTCGTAGCGAATCTGGCCTCAACTGGAAATTCCATCACGGTCCTAAGAACCTGACTCTTGAGAGAACTGCAGCCCGTCCTACCCGCCGCCTTGAGCGGCGCTGAGCAGCGAGACGATCTTGCCCAAGGTCTCAGGAAACTGCGCGCCGAGCAGAGCCAGGAGAGGCGCGCCGATATAGAGGAAGCTCCGCAACACCAACTCACGGCTGATATTGATCTGACCAGGCTTGCCGCCGTTCAGGATGCTCAAGACGGTGTCGCGGTCCATCTGCACGAAGATCCAGAAGATGGTCCCCATGAAAGACAAGATCACCACCCAATTGAAGAACAGGAATTCATTCCTGGGCTGAAAAGGGTAAGAAGTGACAGCCAAGAGCATCAGCAACAAACCGACTAAAACGAAGTAGCCGAGATTCTGCAGGCACGGAAAGACAAGGGCGAGGAAGTTCACGACCCGCGTGACGATGAACTCCTCCGCTTGCTCGAAGAATTTGGTGACGGCCGCGCTTTCCTCATGGCCGGCTGACCAGTGCTTTTCCAAAGGGTCGGTCAGCGATTGCATGAGCAGCAACAGGGCGTGGTGGGCCTGCCAACGAGAAGCGAGCGATTGCCTCCAATTCCCGTGCAAGCGTGTGGCGCGTTTCTTACGGACGGGCTCCGGCGACGAATGACCTTCGCCCGGCGTTGCGTCGGTCCATTGGAATCGCAGAGCCTTGTAAAGCTCGGACTCTGCAGTTTGCACTTGAGATTCCCATTCGGGAATCAATTGCCGCACCTGTTCGCGCAGGTCCGGATCGGTAACGGCTGCCTGAGCCAGAGTCCTGCCAGCCTGCAACAGGCGGCCGGCCTGCTCCACGGACGCCTCGAGCGCCGCAAAGCTGGAGGGTGGATGCGTCAGATTCATCCTCGCGTGAGTCGGAAAACGCTCGTGATATCGCTTAAAGGCAGCGCGCAGCGGGTGCCAGGAAAGCCGTAGCAGGAGAACGTGCAAGCTCCGCCAGACAAGGACCAAGCGAATGCACTCCATGAGCAGGGCCCAATAAACAATGAAGAAGGAGGCCTCAAAAACCCAATAGAAAGGCCGCGCCTCGAGGGCACGAACCAGTCGCTCGCTAAAGAAATAGTAGCCCACCACCCCCGCGAGGGCCAGCAGAGCCGTGTACCCCCGCACCGAGATTACGGACGCGCATTCCAGATTCTGTTCGATGTTGTTCTCGAGTTCCTGGACGCCGGTAAACGAGCGTCCTTCGAGCGAAAGGAAACTCAGCCAGGAGTTTCCCTTCTCGACGCTCCCGGACGCCCTGAGGATGTCGATCAGATGCAGCCGGCGGAGAGAACAAAGCCCCCACAAGCACGCCCCGACGGCGACGCAGGCGAGCGGCAGGAGAGGCGAGAGGCCACCTCGAAGATCAAACGAGCGTAGAAAGCTGAAGAGGCCACTGGCAGGGTATTCCCTCACGGTCTTGCACCAGGAAACCCCAAGAAACACGACAAGAACGAAGACGAACGCGCAACTCAGAAGCGCAAAGATCGTCACCTCGCGTGCAGACCCGCGCTGCCCGGCAGGCGCCGAGCGGAATGCCGACGCCAGCGTTTGGGTGGCGAACACCAGAAGGAGAATCGTGATCCCCCCGAAGACGATCGCCACTTTGGGTGTTAGAGAAGTCTGCACGCTCCTGCCCAGCTCTCTGCCTGCAATGAAGGGTAGGCAGAAATCCACCATCACCACAACGTAGAAAGTGAGCAGGCTCGCGCAACAACATAGAAGGTAAAGGCGTCCCTCCGACCAATAAGCTGGAGAAGCGGTATCCCCCAACAGGGCGGAGATACGGCCCGAACTCCTCTTCTGAGCGGAGGTTTGGTATTGACTGATCATCAGCACCGAAAAGGCGGAAAGGAGCAGACTGAGGACGATAACCACCACCACGGCATTCTCGTTGTAGAGACCGCGGCCCACGTTGGGCTTTTCCTCCCCCTCGGCTTGCGCTTCGCCCGGAACCGCCGCTGGAGCCGGCGAATAGGTATACCCGCTGCGATCTTCCCACCTCAGCAAGCTGATCGGGAGAGTCTCTCCGTTCCCGATCGCTGTGACCCAAAGCGCGGGTTTGTGCACCGTAGGCGAGGGGACGCCGGCTGGCCTCGACAAGGGGCCGCCGTAGTCGACCAGCTTTCCATCCTGCCCAAGGAGCGCCATGGTCGCGTTGTAAACCCCTTCCGCAGCCTGGCTCGAAAACTGCAGGCGTGATTGACCGCCGCGATAAGGGTAAGTCCACAACTGCTCGAGGTTAAAGAGCGGATAAGGAGTAATGACGAGCATGCCGCGCGTATAGCGGTTTACCGAGGGGTAGGCGTAAAGAAGATCGGAGTTGAAGGTGAAGAGCACGGTGGCAGGGGCGCGCCACTTCACTTCCTGAGCCAGAAACGTGGCATCGCGGACATCGGTGGCTAGAATCCCCACGTAGGTGTACCGCTCGCGCCCAATCGTGGAGAGTAGGTTCGAGAGCGTCAACTCCGCCGACTGAACGGTCAGCTCCGAAAACGGCGGAAGGACCTCCGGAGGCACAACGGTGTCGCCGGATGCGAGCGGCTCCGCGGCGGGCTTGGCGCTCTCGCTTCCGGATCCCGTCTGCTGTGACGCGGTAGTCTTTTGAACCGAGGCTTCCCGCAGCTCCGAAATGTGCAACGGAAACGGAAGGTCCAGTATCTCCGGGACCTGGTTTGTATCCCGGCAGAGCATTTGAGCTTTACCACTTCCCTTCTCGCCTTCGGTGATGTCATGGGCCAGGTTCTGGCCATAGGCGGTGTTGCTTTCCGTGAGAATTGCAATCCGGGGGTAGCCGAGGTGCTCAATGTAGCAGGCGGCGGCCTGAAGTGTTTCACGGTCAGGCGGCACGGTAGCATGGAAGGAAACCTGGTCATGACCGACCGGCGAGAAGCTGCTGGGGTCGATGGCCGTGGCGCTTCCCGAAATGATTTGAAAGCGCAAATTCGGATTGTTTCCGCGCGACTTGAGCCAACTGTCCAGCACGAAGCGCAGCGAGACCGCTGAGCCCGAGAACGCCGGACCCATTACGCGCAGCGCGTCGGACGAGCTCAGATTCTTGATCGTCGGAAATTCCGGCGGGAGTTCCGCGTGATGCGGGTCCCAAGGGTAGAACTGCGCCATCTGATCGAGGGCTGAGAACAGCGCTTGCTTGTGGATTCCGGTGGTGGGAGTTTCCCCGACCACGAAGACCAGAAGGAGTTCGTGCCGGCGGGGATTGCGAAAAAGAATCAGGCCGGGATCAGAATCGTAAATCGCTTGGCGCCAGAGCGGCTGGTTCTTTTGACCTGTGACATCCGCTTCGGTCCAGGGGAAAGCAAACCGATCCAAAGTGTAACCCGAGGCTTCCGCCGCGCTGGAGATGGATTCCACGAAGCTGTCGAAGAAATTGGGCAAGCGGGAATCGATGGGGTCAGGTACGGTGGCAAGGAGAAGTTCAATGCTGTATTGCGGTGTGCCGGCCTTCTCCGCAGGATTCGCCGGGCCGGCTGCCTGGCTGAAGAGAAAACGAGAGACAATGTCCTTGGCGTTGGGGAATTCCTGCTTCCCGGATCCGCTCTCCGCAGTTACCGAAATGCCCTTCAACGACTTTGATGCAATTGCGTAATTGCCTTGGGATGTCCGGACACCCAAGACCGGATAGACGATCGCCAGTGCGGCGAAGAGCGATATGAATAGTGGCGCGGGATTGCGAGTTTGCATGCTTCACGTCACGCGCCCAGCAGGTCACGGAAGAAGCCGTTCAGGAGGCGGTTTTGAGGGTCATAGGTTGTGCGTGTCTTGGCGAAGACCTTCAACCGGTCCCCCAGGCCCTTCTGGCCTTGCGCCGCCGTGACTCGAGCTGTCTGATTAAATAGAGGAGTCCCGCCTTGGCTGCTGGAGAGCTCGTTGTAGGCATCGAGGAATTCTTCCCAGCCGGGATTGGCCGTGGAAACCGGGTCCACCGTCATGGCATTGCCGTCGTAGGAATAGGAGAACAGGGATTTTTGATCCTGGGCCACACGGTATCCAACGCTGAGCATGTTGTTGCGATAGCTCTTTTGCTGGTAATAGTCCCGGCAAAATTTGAAATACCCCGTGAGAATGTCGGTAAATCGGGATTCGGGAAATGCCCAGAAGCTGAACGTGTAACTGCTGTTGGTGGCGGGATTGGGATAGCGGATCATCTGTTCGCTGGCGATCGTGTAATCGCTGCGGATTATGTTCGTCAGCTTGAAACGCCACATGGCGCAGAAACCATCGATCACGCCGTAGCGAATCTTTGTATCGGCGATGTCGGCGGTCACCTGGCGGCAGAAGGCCGGTCCTGTCGTTCCCCACAGATAATTGCGCAGCGGCCAGATGACGCGGTTGGCAGTTCCCGAAGCACCGGGATTGTATTTTCGGAATTCCACCGTGATCTGATTGTCGAAGGGGAAAACGTAGTACATCATGGACTCGTTGCGGGCGAACAGGCTGGGAAGTTTCTGCACGAAATCTTCCAGCGTAAAGGATTCGTGGTAGACCGCCATGGGGAGAATCGGACGAACTTTGAATGTAGCCGCGGTCACGATGCCCAGCAAACCGTAGCTGGATCGAATCTGTGCCAGCAATTCGGGCTGGCTCTCGTCCACCTCGAGGATGTCGCCGGAAGGAAGCACCAGCTCGACCTGGGTCAGATAAGAGCCCACCTGTCCATATTCTCCCGGCATGGACCCGTCCTTGGTTCCGCAGCACGCCGCGCTGCCCATCGAGAGGTTGCCGATCTCGGTGTTCACATAAAACTGCAAATTCTTCTTCTGGAGTTCCTGGGCCACGTCGATGTAAATCGCCCCAGCCTGGGCTGTCACCGCGTCGTCAGTAATCTGCACGATCTGGTTCATCGAGGACATCAGCACGAGCGTCCCGCCCTCCACCACCCCGCAAGGCGCCGTCGAATGGTTTTGGCCGATGGCGCGTACGGGCGAAGGATATTTCACCGGGTCCTTCAGAATCGCAACAACGTCCTGCGCGGAGTGGGCTTCGACGACGACCTGCGGGTGTGAGACCAAGTCTCCAAACCAGTTTGTGACGGTGAGCGGTGGCATATGATTTTCTCCTTGTGGTGCGGGCGTCTCGCCCGCTGTTACGTAGTGGCCTGTCTCCCGGCGCCCGAGACCTGTGAAAGACTGGAAAACTGTCATCCTGAGCGAAGCGAAGGATCTCCGCAGTTATTCGCAGGTCCTCCGACCTAAACATGAACTGCTGAGATCCTTCGCTTCGCTCAGGATGACAGCAGTTGATGCTTCCGCACTTTCTCAGTCGCGGCTTTCCTCAGGGGCAACCGGGTTGGCCGACGCGGGCGAGACGCCCGCGCCACAACTAAGTGGCAGTCGGCAACGCCAGCGGATCGTACTCGACTTGCACGAACTGCGCGGTGAAGGCAATAAATCGCATCCGAGCCTGAAGCTGGAGAAGCGGATCGTTGGTGCCCGTCACCTGGAACGAGGCCAGGAAACCAACCAGGTTCCCCGCCGCGGCGAGATCTTCGAAGGTCCGAAACTTTAGGTAGCCCAGACCCACTTGCGTGTCGGGCTGGCCGTCCTTGCGCTCATAGATATGCGCATAAAGCGTCGTGTAGTCCTGAAGCACATCCGCCAGACCGCGCAACTTCCCGGTGGGATCTCTCTGCATGTACTTTATTCCGTCGAGGTAGAAATGCCGCCCCGCGGGAGTGGAAAACTCCAGGTGGTACCTCATTTCCGCCTCGCCTGTCGCGGGGTTGACCTCAAGGTAATTGAACCGGCTGTTTTGTGCATCCACCGCATAAGTCACCTGG
>Ga0187888_1002905_pt1 | contig 13994 bp, 8 predicted proteins | sample June2016WEW_7_40_FD_132987 | JGI IMG/M metagenome (GOLD analysis project Ga0187888, IMG submission 132987) | Peatland microbial communities from SPRUCE experiment site at the Marcell Experimental Forest, Minnesota, USA - June2016WEW_7_40 | ecosystem: Environmental > Terrestrial > Soil > Wetlands... | reverse complement strand
CTCCCTGCGCACTTGCGGCCAGGTCGTGTCATCCCGTCTTGTGATAGCACAAAGGAGTGTGCCGTGACAAATGCGAGTGCCAAGATCGGCGGCTACATGGCGGTGCTCGATGACGATGCGGAAGAGGCCAGGTTCCTCAGGTCGGTTCCTTGGATCCTCGATGTCCACGATCAAAGCCCGGACATGCTGATTAAAGCACTGCGCTGTGAGACCAGCAGGTTCAAGGAACTTCCCCGCCAGCCCACGTTCTCCTTGTTGACTGTGCTCCGCGATACGACGCCACGACACCTGGGTGAATTGATCCTGTCTGCGCGCTGCCAATCGTATCAAGACTGGCAATTGATCCTGGTCGACGACGGGAGTACGTCGCTCGAGCATCTAGACATAGCTCGGTCATGGGCTAGCCGCGATGAGCGGATCCTCCTGAAGTGCGTCGAGGCTTCTTTGGGACCAAGTCGAGCCAAGAACCAGGCGGTCGAGCAGGCTACTGGCGAATTCCTGATCGTTATCGACGGCGATGGCGTGCTCCACCCGAGGGCGTTGGGAGTGTTTGCCCGCCACGTCAACGACGACCCCAAGGTGAACTTTCTCTTCTCGAATGAAGCGGAGATCGATTCCCGTTCATCCGAGCTGACCAACTTCCTCCTGAAGCCGCTGCTCGATCTGTTCACGCTCTTGCGTATCAATTATATCGGCAGGCTCTACACTGTACGGCGAAGTCTGCTGGATACCGCCGCGCAGGATGGGGAGGTGTTTCGCCACCAGTACGACGGTCTAGAGGAGCACGATCTGTTGCTCCGCCTGGCCTTGTCCGGCGCTGTGGAGTCTAGACATGCTCAGTTCTTTCTCTACTATCGACGCGCCAGAACCGCAGGGCTAACGCGCCTCGCGTCCCGCGAACTGTCCGAGAAACGGCGGCTCATGCTTGCCGAAGGCGTACCGAAGGCTTATCCCGGCATGACCTGGACGGCGCAATTGACGGAGGACTCGGACCCCCTGGCCCCGTCGCGCATCTGGCTTACCGACCTTCCCGGCCGGCAAGCACCAAAGCTCCTTATTGTTGTACCGTTCAAGGACCAGGTCGAAACGACCATCCAGTGCCTGGAGTCGATCGAGAAGCAGGAGCATCGACTGGACGTGGTTGTGGCTCTGGTCAACAACTGCTCGATTGAGCCGGACACCCTGCCGCGACTGCGCTCCTGGACCGAGATGCCCCGCACGGCGAGATATGAAGTTCTCGATCACGACGGCGCGTTCAATTTTGCGACCTTCAACAACAAGGCGGTCTCGCGTCTGGGAACTGACTGTGACCTGGTCCTGATGCTCAACAATGGCGTCGAGCTTGCGACGAATTCTTGTCTGCAGACGATGGCGATGCTGCTTGTTGCCGATAAGTCAGCCGGGTTTGTTGGCATCAAGTTGTACTACCCTGGAGGCAAGGAGATCCAACACGGCGGGATCCGGCTCGGCGCGTACCTTTGCGGCTCGGGCATCAACGAGATCGTCCACGCCCGATCCGCCGGAGAGTTCGTGGACGCCGATCGTATCAGCCTCGGAGTGACCTTCGCCTGCGCGATGACCCGCCGCGAAACCTTCGAGAGATTGGGGGGTCTGGAGGAGTTCTTCTTCCCGAACGGTTACAGCGAGGTCCACGCCTGTCTGAAAGCCTTGGAAGCAGGATACCGAAATTATTACCTGGGCAGCCTCTATGGCATCCATCACGAAGGCAAATCGCGAGGTTTCACGAACGAGGACCTCGAATCCAGCACCTTATTTGAGCGACATGGTCCTACAATCGCGTCCTGGCGGCTCCGACACCTGCACCTATCGTACCGCCGCGCGTGGCCGCTTGTCGTCTTGCCCTGGAATCACTCACCACCATTGCTTGATGAGAATCTTGAGGCTTCCGAATTCGGGACTCAGCGTTCATTGCGCCGCTCCGACCTGGGACTTTCCCCTCGCCTGCCACTGCGTTATCGCCTGGCCGACCGGGTCGTCGCAACTCTCAAGCGGGGACTCGGCCCCCTTTATGCAACCCTGCGATCGGGCCTCTCTAGGGCAGGCAGTATCTATCGGGTCTTCAGAAGACCCGGCGCGATATACGCGCTGATCAGAAAAACGATCAAGCCGATCCCGATCTTGGGGCCCGCGAGCGGGTCTGCCGTCCGTGGGCTGCGAAGGTTCAGGGCAAGATGGGCCAGGGTCGCAATTTTGATGGATCATGTCCTGCGGCACCCGGCAGCAGTCACGAGCCTCGCGATCGCGTACCGCGACCAGGGATACCGGGGTTTTCGCGATGAACTCGCTTCCCAGCTTCCGGCCTTCAGGGGTCTCTCTGCGCAGGAGTGGTTCAGGCGGACCCGCCTCACAGAGAATCAACTTGCCAGACTCCGAGCGCAAGAATGGACGGCGGAGGCGCCCCGGATCTCCATCATCATGCCGGTGTATAACGTCCGGGAATTCTGGCTCACGCAGGCAATCTCCAGTGTGATCGCGCAAACCTATCCCCACTGGGAATTGATCTGCGCCAACGATGCGTCACCCGCCGCTCACGTCCGCCCGGTCCTTGACGAAATGGCCGCCCGCGATTCACGGGTTGTCGTGATCCACTGCGCGAAAAACCGAGGCGTAAGCGCCGCCACGAACATTGGCCTCCAGGCCGCCAAGGGCGACTACGTGTTCTTCATGGACCACGATGACTTCCTGGAGCCCCATGCCCTGCAACGGTGCGCCGAGGCCATCCTCGAAAACAGGCCCGATATGATATACAGCGACCAGGCGTTCACGGGTGAAGACATCGACGAGATCGCTTTTGTCTCTGCCGTCCCGGCGTTCTCGTACGACTATTACCTGAGCCATCCTTACTTCGTTCACCCAATCGCCGCGCGCACCGAAGTGGTCCGACAGGTCGGTGGACTTGACGAAACAATGAACATTTCGCATGATGTGGATTTTAACCTTCGGCTCATCGAGGTCTGCCGGACGATCTGCCACATCCCCGAGGTGCTCTATCGCTGGCGGCTACATGCCGCCAGCCTCGGCCATCAGAAAATCGATCATTGCCGGACCATGACGCGAGGGGCGCTCGAGCGGCATTTTGCCCGAACCGGGCAGGTCGTTCTGTTCGACGACGAGTCTTATTTCAACTTCCGCGACCTGCGCTTCCAGCACGAGACCCGCGCTCGAGTGGCCATCCTGATCCCCACTACGCATGGCTCGGAGCGCCTTCGTGCCTGCATCAGAAGCCTGGAGCGCACGGTCGACCGGGCGCTCGCGGATGTCATTGTGCTAGACAATCGATCGGAAGAAGACGGCTGGACGGATAGACTGGCTGGGTCCGGGCAGAGACACCGGTTGGTGTCCTGTCGTGGGCTGGACAGTATCCCTGCGATCATCAACCGCGGGGTGGACTCGGTGCGCGGGCCCTACACTCACTATCTGATTCTCAGCCAGGATGCCGAGGCGATCGACCCTGGCTGGCTCGAGCACATGCTCGGCTATGGGCAACGTACCGACGTTGGAGTCGTTGGGGCTCTGTTGATCGACCGGTCCGAACGGGTGCAGCATGCGGGTCTCTTCATCGGATTCAATGGCCTGGTCGACAGTGTGTACAAGGATCGATCCTACCGAGGCTGGCTCTCGGGCAGGGAGCCAGGGCAGGATGGCAGTCTGCTGGCGAGCCGCGACGTCAGCGCGGTCTCATCATCGTGCCTGCTGACCAAGGCCGACCTCTTCCACCCACTGGGCGGAATGGACGAGCAACTGGCTGTCGCTCTGTTCGACGTCGATTACTGTCTGCGCGCGTCCACTCTGGGATACAAGACCATCCAGGATGCCCACGCGATTCTCTTCTATTCCCAATTCGAGACGCACGATGCGGACCTGGCCAGTCGGCGAGCCGAGGACGTGCGCCGGTTTCGCGACCGCTACAGTGAGTTGATTCGACAGGGTGACCGGTTCTACAGTCCCTTATTGTCGAGATCCACGGCCTCCTTCCCCTTCGATGATCTGGCCCGACCCGACCGGATACACCCGCCTCGGACGACTCGGGTCGTTCTTCCCACGTCGATGAGCAGAAGGAACATCCGGTTTGACAAGCCCCAGGCGGATCGGCCCGTCCCTCGACCTAATCAGCCGGGTCTCGACCCGAGCCAGAGCGAGACACTTGCCTGAACCCGCGGGCCCAGAAAGCCACAAAGGACTCGTTGGGGATTCTCAAGCGACGACGACATCAGGTGAACCTGCGGGACCAATGCTACGGTGAAGGTCGCTGGCCAGGTGATCAACTTGTGGGAGCGCCCGGAAAGCAAGTATTCGAGGTCTTGGCCCGCCTCGCGCTCTGGCGGAAGTTCGGCTCGAAATAGGCAAGGCGAACGCCTCGAGGCTGCGGTATGATGGCGCGATGTTCCGCTCCATTTGAACCGGACAACCGAGCCTCGCGAGGTCGACGCCGTGCGGACGACGATCCGGTTTCTCGCACCCGACGAGGTTTGCGGCTATCTGCCGGATCAGATGGCCAGGATGGAATATGAGCGAGTGGCCGAGTTGACGGCCCTCGAGTATGCCGAGCGGATGATGGCCGGATGGCGGCGGTTCGGCCACACGCTGTTCCGACCGCGGTGTTCACGCTGCCAGGCTTGTCAATCCCTGCGAGTCGAGGTGGAGAAGTTCCGGCCCAATCGCAGCCAGCGCCGCGTGCGGAAAATGAACGAGGGCGCCTTTGCGCTCGAGATCGGTGAGCCCCGCGTCTCCTGGTCACGGCTCGATCTCTACCGCCGTTTCCATGCCGAGCGGGCCGAAAAACGCGGCTGGAACGACCGTGAGGAAGACCCGATCTCCTATCACGACTCATTCGTCTCCAACCCGTTCCCGACCGAGGAATGGGCCTTTCGCATCGACGGCTGCCTCGTCGGACTGGGCCTGGTCGATTCGTTGCCCGTCGGGCTATCGGCGATCTACTTCGTGCACGACCCCGACCACCACCGCCACGGGCTGGGCACCTGGAACGTCCTCTGCTTGATCGACGAGGCTCGCCGCCGCGGGCTGCCTCACGTGTACCTTGGCTACTGGGTTGCCGACTGCCTATCACTGGCCTACAAGGCGAGTTTTCGTCCCCACCAGATCCTTGGGCCGGATGGTCAATGGCACTCCTCGGAGCGCCGTCCCTGACGAGCGTGAAGCTCACTCGCCGCCGCGAGTCGAGCCGACGTAGCGCTCGAAGATCGTCCGCGTGCAGGAGCTGTGGCGGTCGGCGTCCGCGAGGAAGGCGCCGACGGCTTCCTCGGGGGCGGTCGCGTGATAATTGAGCCGGCGCGAAAGCCCGAGCAGTTCAGCGGGATTGTCCGGAAGGTCTGCAATGGCACGATCATGGATCAGGCGGAGCCGACCCTCCACGGTCCGCAGGAAGTCGTAGGCTTCACGCAGCTCGGCATGAGTTGCGGCCGGCAGAATAGCGGCTCGCTGCAGGGCGTCGAGCGCCTCCCACAAGTTGGCCCGCAGCAGGTCGGGCCGATTGGCGGCGTGGATGAGCATCAGATACTGGACGATGAACTCCAGATCCGCCAGGCCGCCGATTCCGCGTTTCAGGTCGTTGCGGCGGCGTGATTCCTCGAGCCTGCGTCGCATTGCCAGCACCTCCTGGACGAGACTTGCCTGGTGGACCGGCCTACACAAGATTTCCCGGATCGCGTCGGAGACGTGCCGGCCGAACCCTCCCGTGGCGAAGATGACTCGAGCGCGGGTCAGCGCCAGCCGTTCCCAGGTATGCGCGGATTCCTCGAAGTACTGCCGGAAGCTGGCAAGCGTGACGACCAGCGGGCCGGACGCCCCGTGGGGCCGCAGGCGAGTGTCCACACGGTAAAGCGGACCGGTCGAGGCGTCACCCGCCAGTGCCTTGAGCACGCGCTGGGCAACCTGGGTGACGAACTGCTCGTTCGAGATGGACCGGCCGGCTCCCGAGGTCGTGCCGTTCGCCTCGTGCAGGAACACCAGATCGAGATCGCTGTGGTAATTGAGCTCGCGGCCGCCGAGCTTGCCCAGGGCGAGCACGGCCCAGCGGTCGCGGCGGCCATCGCCAGGACGGATCGGCGTGCCGAACCGGTCGGCCCTGCGCTTCCACTGGTCGCGCGCCACCTGGGTGACGACTGCCTCGGCGACGTCGGCAAGCTCCCGGGTCACCTGGCGAATCGGTTCCCGTCCCAGGATGTCTCGGGTGCCGATTCGCACCCATTCCTTGTTGCGGAAGCTCCAGAGAATCGGCGCGAGGTCTTCGGCTCCCTTGGTCAGCTCTGCGAGCTCGGCCTTGATGGCCGCGGCGGGCACGGGACGGTCCACGACCAGCGAGTCCATGAGGTCGTCGATCATGCCGGGATTTGTGGTCAGGATCTGCGAGAGGAACTGGCTGGTCGCACACAGCTCCACGTACAGCCGCAGGCTGGGAGGGTTGAAGTTGAACAGCTCCCAGAGGATCGCTTTTGCGCCCAGAGACGCAGAGACCTTCTCGAGGTTCGTGAGCGTCATGTCGGGGTCTGCCGTGCGCGCCACCGCCTGGAGCAGCCGCGGGGCGATGGCCGCCAGGAAGTGGCGGCAGCGGGCTTGCGACAGGAAGAGAAAGTCCTCGCGGGCCAGGGCCATCAGGTTGTGGTGCGCCGTTTGCCGGTCACGGAACGGATAGCGGCCAAGCACCTCGGCGATCTGTTCCTCGCTCGGGTGCGGATCGAGCACCAGGTCCACCACGGGGTCGGCGGCCGAGCCGTCGTCGTCCAGAAACGCGTCGTGCAGAATGTGGTTGAGGATGCGGCGATTCACCTCGGTCTTGCTGCGATAGTCTGCCAGGAAGCGGTGCGCGGGGATGGCCCGGTCCGCGCCCGGTCCAGGCGGCGCGTAGCCCATCCGGATCGCCAGCGTCCGCAGCTCTTCCAGGCTCCGCGGCATCTCGTGAGTCTGGCGGTCGAAAAGAATCTGGAGCCGGTGCTCGACCCTGCGCAGAAAGCGATAGGTGTCATCCATGATGCTTCGTTCATCGGCGACGAGGCAACCGACCGCTTCGAGCTGGTGAATGGCCAGCAAGGTATTGGCGCTGCGCACCTCGGGATACTCGCCGCCGTGCAGCAACTGCAGGAACTGGACCACGAACTCGACGTCGCGAATTCCACCGTGGCCCGTCTTGACCTCAAAATCGGCTCGCCCCGCCGAGACCGTGCGCTGTTCGATCCGCCGCTTCAGCGCCTTGATCTCCGAGATCTCGCTGGCACCCAGGTAGCGGCGGTAGATGAACGGGGTGACGGCCTCGATAAACGTGCGTCCCAGGCCGAGATCGCCGGCGACCGGCCGGCACTTGATCAAGGCCTGGCGCTCCCACGTTCGACCCCTGGTCTCGTAGTAGCCCAGGGTCGCTTCCAGCGAACGCGCCAGCGCGCCCTGTTCGCCGTCGGGGCGAAGCCGCATGTCAACCCGGTAGGCAACGCCCCGCGCGGTGTGTTCGGCGAGCAGCCTGACGATCTCGGCTCCCATCCGTGCGAAGAACTCGGCGTTCGAGACGACTCGCGGCCCCGAGGTGCGGCCATCCTCGTCATAGAGGAAGATAAGATCGATGTCGGAGCTGTAATTCAGCTCGGTGCCGCCGAACTTGCCCAGGCCCAGGACGACGAACCGGGCGGGGCTGCCATCGGCCCGAAGCGCGGGCCCGAACCGGTCCTCGGCCCACCCCCGCGCCAGGCGCGTCGCGGCTTCGGTGCAGGCGTCGGCAAGGTTCGACAGGTCGAGCGTGATCACCTCCACGGGGAGGCCGCGGACGATGTCGTTATAGCCGATGCGCAGAGTCTCCCGCAGCCGGAAGCGGCGAATGGCCAGTGCCTGCTGCGCCTCGGTGGACGCCCCGCTCAGCGAGCTCCAGAGGTCCTCGATCAGGGCCTCCCGGTCGGGCCGCTCGGCCCCGGCCTGAAGCCAGCCGAGCAGCGCCGGGTCGCGGATCAGGACCTCGCTCAAGTACTGGCTGGTGCTGAAGACCTGGAGCAGGATCTCGGTGGTCTTGAGGTTGTCGGCCAGCTTGCGCAGGGCCGGCTCAGGATCGGACTGCCCGGCGACGAACCGCTCGAGATTGGCCAGCGCCATCCCCGGCTCGGGGCAGCGCGGCAGCACCGTGTCGAGCTGGATGGCAATCCGGGTGATCAACTCCATGCGGCCGGGACCGGCGCGATCGATCAGGTCCTGGAGATCGCGGCCGGCGCGCTGCGGATCGCGCACTCCCAGCCCGATGAGCCAGCTCTCGAGCAGCTCGGGGTTGTCGCGATAGCTCAGAAACCCGTCAGCGTTCATCAGCGGAATCTTCCTGGCAACCGGCTGCCCGGCAGCTTGGACACTGCCCACCGATCTGCCCCGTAGGGTGGGCATTGCCCACCGATCCTCTGCGATGTCACCCGGTATACATAGAGTACGATGCGTGAACCGATCAAAATGAGGCTCGTCAGGACGGTGTCAGATCGGGGGCGATGTGCTGAAGGTGGCGGAACAGCAGTTCGACGTCGCCATGGGTCAGTCCCAGAACATGGGCGATCTCGCGCTCCTCGACCCGGGCCTGCATGAGCGGCAGGATCTGCTGGGCAAACGGGCGGAGCCGGTCGGGCAAGTCCGGCTGCGGCGTATAGCGGCGATGCGCCTGCCACGGATCACCGAGATCGACGAAGTCGCAGTCGAACCAGTACTCACGGCCGCCATGGCGCAACAGATCGAGTAGCCATTCCTCGAAGCTGCGCGCGATGATCCGGGGCACCCTGCGCGAGGCCGCATCGCCCGAGGTGAAGACCGGGTAGCTGCCGCCGGGCCAGCGATAGGCAAGGTCGATGCATATGGTCTCGACGTTGGGGTTTCCCAGCTCGAACCAGCTCTCAGGCTGCACCACCAGATCGTGGATTCGCGAGAAGATGACCATGGGACCGATGGCCGAGATCGGGTGGATGATCGGTCCCTGAAGATACAGCCCGTTGGAGAGCATCAGCCAGGCTCGCAGTCCCGCCGGCAGGCGGTAGCCGTGGCGATGCTCCCAGGCGGCGATCGCCCGGGGATCGACGCCCGGCCGCACCGGCTCGGCTGTCGTGCCGAAGCCGGCCTCCAGCGCCTCGGGAGGCGGCGCCAGACCCTCATCGATCCCACCCCAGGCCATCCAGCATTGCACCAGCTCTTTGAGCTGGCTCGGCATCGGCTCTCCCTTCACATCACACCGCCGCCTCGATCCGATCGGTGGTCAGCACCTCACCGAAGAGGGTCACCGCGCTGGCATCCTCGACCCGAACCTGGATCGATCGCCCGACCAGCCGCTGGTGTCCCTCAAAAACCACGATCCGATCACACGACGTTCGACCGGTCAACTGATCCACGCCGTCCCATCCTTCACGCCGGGTCGTGGATCGGCTTCGCCCTTCAACCAGGACAGTCACCTCGCGACCGATGAACTCGCGATTGTCCTGCAAGCTGATGGCCGTCTGCACGGCCAGGAGATCGTTGTTCCGCCGCTTCTTCACCTCCTCGGCAACGTCGTCGGGGAACAGCTCATCCGCCTTCGTCCCCCGCCGGGGACTGTATTTGAAGATGAAACTGTTCTTGAACCTCGCTCGTTCCACGAGCCGCACCGTGCGCTCGAACGAATCCTCGGTCTCGCCGCAGAAGCCGACGATGAAGTCGCTCGAGACCGCCACGCCTGGAATCGTTTCACGCATCCGAGCGAGCATGTCTTCATAGAAACCAACCGTATACACCCTCTTCATTCGCCTGAGTACCCCGTCGCACCCACTCTGCGCGGGAACGTGGATGTATCGGGAAGCCACGGGAAGATCGCGGACGGCCTGCAGCAGGTCGTCGGTCATATCGTTGGGGAAGCTCGTGATGAACTTGATCCGCTCGATGCCGGGCAGCGCGCCGATCCTGGAGAGCAGGTCGGAAAGCCGGGTGATCCGCCCATCGGGCTCGCGATACTTGTAGCTGTTGACCGTCTGTCCCAGGAGCGTGATCTCCTTGACTCCCTGGTCGACAAGCAGCCGGGCCTCGCCCAGGATTGCGGCTGGCGGCCGGCTTTGTTCGGGACCACGGACTGACGGGACGATGCAATAGGTGCAGAACTTGTCGCAACCCATCATCACCCGGACGAACGCCTGAAAGGGACTGGGTCGCATCGCCGGTTCGCGGTCGGCGTCATAGCCCTCGAAGCTGGCCGTGATCGTTGCTCGCGATCCGGCGTCGCGGTCGAGGCTGACGGCGACCTGCGGCGACCCGACTTCCCTGGCACGAGAAAGCAACTGGGGCACTCGTGCAAGCTGACCTGGCCCGACAACCACGTCCACGTGCGGAGCCCGCTTGAGGATCTGCTCCTGATCCTTCTGGGCCATGCATCCCAGCACTCCGATCGACACCTCCGGCCTGCGCCGCTTGATGTGCTTGATCCGCCCCAGAGCACTGTAAATCTTGTCCTCGGCGTGCTGCCGGACCGAGCAGGTGTTGTAGAGGATCGTATCGGCCTGGTCGATCTCGGTTGTCAGCTCGTACCCCTGTTCGCGCAGCCGAGCGACGACAAGCTCGCTGTCCAGCACGTTCATCTGGCAGCCGACCGTCTCGATGTATAGCTTCTTGCGCGGTTGCGAGGTCGATTGATCGGCCATCGGCATGGCTCCCCGGGGCCATGGAAAGGCCGCCGGATCGGGAAAATCTCGTCGAAAATCAAGCCAGCCGCAGGCCCGGCTGACTTCGGCCTCGCCACTGGGTAGTCTTTGGTCATGGATTCTACCAAGGGCCTTCACGAAAGGGAATCAATCTGGCTGGAGATGGTGTACACCCGTGGGAACACTCACGTGGGAAATGCATCTGGCCCGTGACGAGTCACGACCAAAGAGCCCGCGCCACGCCTCCCTCACGCCGGACTGGATGCAAGAGCGAAAAACTGAGGGGACTGGGAAGGCTTTCCGGCCAATCTGGTCTCGGTTGACTTGCGGCCCGGTCAGACGACCGGCAAAACCAAGGCTGGCCACCCAGACTGTGCTAGCGAGCGGTTTTGCTTCTTGATATAAGCTATTGACTAGATGCTCTTGAGATACAAACGACTGCTTGCGATTCGCCATGAAAATACTGGCAGTTCATCCCAGCGCGCTCTTGTACACGAAGATCTTCCTCAGGCTGGAGCCTCTGGGAATCGAGCTCATCGCCGCCGAGCTGCGGCGTGCCGGGCACCAGGTTCGCTTGCTCGATCTTCAGGTGGAGCGCCATGCCGGCTTCTTCCGGCTGATCAACGAGTGGCGACCCGATGTTGTGGCATTCTCCTGCAACTATCTGGCAAACATTCCCGAGCTGATTGACCTGGCAAGGGCCACGCGGTCGATGCGTCCGGAAACCTTCATCTTCGTGGGGGGCCACAGCGCCTCGTTCGTGGCCGGCGACCTGCTCGAGCATGCCGAGGGAGCGCTCGACTGCGTGCTCAAGGGCGAAGGCGAGGCGGCCACCGCGCAGCTCTTGGATGCGGCGAGCTCGCGTCAGCCGCTGGCGCTGCTCGACGTTCCCGGCGTGATCACCGAATCGGGCGCGGGGCCCCCACCGAAATTCGCCCGTAACCTTGACGACCTGCGCCCCGCTCGCGACCTTTTGCGTCATCGCCGCAAGTACTTCATCGGCGTCCTCGACCCATGTGCCTCGATCGAGTTAAGCCGGGGTTGCCCGTGGGACTGCTCATTCTGCAGCGCCTGGACATTCTATGGGCGCAGCTACAGGATCAAGTCGGCCGAGGCCGCCGCGGATGAGCTGGCCTTGATCCGCGAACCCGGCATCTTCATCGTCGACGACGTCGCGTTCATCCAGGCCGAGCAGGGCATGGCCATCGGCGAGGCCATCGCCAGGCGGGGCATCAAAAAGCATTACTATCTCGAGACCCGGGGCGACGTCCTGCTGCGCAACAAAGACGTCTTCCGGTTCTGGAAGACCCTCGGCCTGCAATACATGTTCCTCGGTGTCGAGGCGATCGACGAGGAAGGTCTGAAGAAATACCGCAAGCGCGTGACCCTCTCGAAGAATTTCGAGGCGCTCGAGTTCGCCCGCTCGCTGGGCATCATGGTGGCGATCAACCTGATCGCCGATCCCGACTGGGACCACCGCCAGTTCGAGGTGATCCGCCAGTGGTGCCTCGAGATCCCCGAGATTGCCAACGTCAGCGTGAACACGCCCTATCCGGGCACCGAGAGCTGGCTCACCGAATCGCGTCGGTTGACTACGCGTGACTATCGGCTCTTCGACATCCAGCACGCGGTGCTGCCGACCCGTTTGCCGCTGGCCGAGTTCTACTTCGAGCTGGTCCGCACGCAGCAGGTTCTCAACCGCAAGCACCTGGGATGGAGAGCACTCAAGAGCCTGGCGGGGATTCTCGCCCACAACCTCGCCCGGGGCCAGACCAGCACGCTGAAGATGCTCTGGAAGTTCAACAGCGTCTACAACCCGGCCCTCCAGCTTGCCGACCATCGCCAGCCCGTTCACTATGAGATGTCCCTTCCCCCCGAGCATCGCGATCTCATCGATCCCCGGTCGATTTACGTCCACTCCCCGCGCGGCCGCCACGGCCGGTCCATCGACGATGACACCGAGCAGTTCGTCGAGCAGACGCGCATGAACGGCAGCTCGTCGGCCTAGAGCGATCTGCCAGGGGTTTGGTATCCACATTATCTGACTTATTGACCGGGATGATAGAAATCTTGCTCCCCGAGCTTCAGCCGTCGAACGATTTCTCGTTGGCCGCGAATTGCTCCGCCAGCTCGGCGGCCTTGGTGTCGTAGGCGTCGGGATCGGACCAGGAGGAGCGGCAGTTCAGCAGGCCCTCGGGGATGCCGAAGAACGACTCCAGTGCGCTGAGCCGGAACACCGGGTCGGGCCGGGTGGGCACATTGTCGAGTTTGCCCTCCAGCGCCGCGGCGATCAGCCCGCGCGTGAGCTTGATGGCGGTGCGCTGTCCCACGCCGTACGGCCCGCCGGTGATCCCCGTGTTGACCAGCCAGCACCGCGCCTGGTGCTTCAGGATCTCTCGATGAGCGTGTCACCGACCTTGAGTTCCTGTTCCTGGCGGCTGGCCACCACGGTTTCGCCGGAAGCTGCCGGCGCGACTGTCAGAAGCAACTGTCCCTCGACGGGACTCGGACTCGTGTTGCGGATGCAGGTGTGGGGGACATTCAGGCGGGGAGGGGCGGAATGCGAATCTCGTTTCCTTCCGGGCGGCAGGCCGTGCTATAATGAACGGTTAATAGTAGTTACGCAGAGGACCAGCAATGAGAACCACCGCGACCCACGCCCGCGAAAACGAAGTTACCATCCTGGCACGTGTCTTCGGCAAGGAACGCGGCATGCTATCCGAAGAAATGGCCCGACACATCTTGGATCTCGGTTTCAGCGATCGTGATAAGGCTCGTATGCACGACCTGGTCGTACGCAACCAGGACGACGCCCTGTCGCCCAGCGAGAAGCAAGAGCTTTTGGCTTTTGGCAAGGCGGGCGACCTGCTTGCCATCCTCAAATCCAAGGCCCGCCGCACGCTCAGAATTAAACTAAGAAAAGGCACCCCATCCTGAACGCTCATGGACGCAGCGTTGACGCGGCTGGTATGGCAACGGGCAAAACACCGCTGCGAATATTGTCAATTATCGCAGGAGTACGACGACAGACCGTTCGAAATCGACCACATCATCTCCAGGAAACATCAAGGGCCTAGCGTCTCCAGTAACGTCGCCCTCAGTTGCTTCCGGTGCAACTCATCCAAAGGTTCAGACATTAGTGGCCGAGACCGACTGACGCGGAAGCTAACGCCGCTGTTTAACCCGCGTCGGCACAAGTGGTCGCGGCATTTCCGGTGGGAGGGAGCACGCCTTGTCGGTCGCACGCCGATTGGCCGCGTCACCGTCGAGGTGCTTAATGTCAATGATCCGTTTCGTGTCGAGCTCCGTGAAGAGTTGATGGAGGAGGGCCTGTTCCCACCGGCG
>Ga0187888_1002898_pt1 | contig 14027 bp, 17 predicted proteins | sample June2016WEW_7_40_FD_132987 | JGI IMG/M metagenome (GOLD analysis project Ga0187888, IMG submission 132987) | Peatland microbial communities from SPRUCE experiment site at the Marcell Experimental Forest, Minnesota, USA - June2016WEW_7_40 | ecosystem: Environmental > Terrestrial > Soil > Wetlands... | reverse complement strand
ATTTATATCCGGGCTGGAAAACAATTTGTCCATCAATAGAATTCGTGTTCGGCAAATATACAGGGATTGGCTCAAGTTCAGGCTTGGGTGGAAATGCCGTATTGTCAACTGGTATAGTGCGGCACCTATACTTCTCGCTTATGATCCGGGCGGGAGTATTTCCAGCAACTTGTATTTGCCAAACGATACCAGGAATGATGCCTTCTTCGATAATACTTTTGGTAAGCGGTTCTTTGGGCTGGCCGACAACGCTTGCAAGCACCCAAGCGCGATCTGCGTCCATTTGGGCGTTGGCTTGCTTTTCAATAGCCTTGAGTGTGCGTAGCGCAAGACAGACACCGCCCACGCCCACTGTGGCAAGAATTAGCGAAAAAAGCCAGCTCGTGTAATCTATCCAGTTCTTCGGAATGTCGGCACGCACATCGAGAGGCTTGGCGGCGGAAACAGCGACACTTGTCTCTTTGGGCGCTTGCGCGGACAACTGCGCGACCGACAGAAGCAGAGCCAATATCAGCGTTCTCATAGCGAGGAAATCTTAGCAGGATTCGTTAAACCGCGTGATTCAACGGTAAGAGCGTCAAACTGGGACACTACCCGGTTTCGCGCAAACTTACCTCACGGACTTTGTCAGTGGCCGGGCTCGTGGTCGATGCGAGCAAGCCGGATATTCAGAGTGCCCCAAAAGAGCCGCGTTCTCACCTGTACCAGGGTGTGATTGGGATCATCGGAATACCAAATCCACACCTTGCCGCGGTTTTTGAGCACGCCCGCGTCAGCCGAAAGCTGTACGCGCACCGTTCGGAACGTCCCCGCGTCGGTTTTGATTTCTTCGCGAGCCTCGACCTCGGCGCGCACGTTCACCGTCTGTCCACCGTCGTTCAGCGGGAACATGGAGGCGCTGCCCGGTTCCAGCGGCAGCGATGCCAGGTAGTACATGCCCGAGAGCACATCGGTCACGCAGCCGGGAATATCCTGTTCGGTATGCTTGGTTTGCCCGTTACGCAGGTTGCGTTCGTCGAGAATGGACTTCCGCCGCACCTGATCGAAGCGGATGATGGTGTGGCGCTGATGCAGGCCTTCCTCGGATCGCTTGGTGAGACTCAGCGAACAGAAACTACGGCGGTCAAAGTAAGATTCGAATCGGTCCTGAACGCGGTAGAGCATGGCAACTACGCCAATTGCGTCGGCGCTGGCGGTGACCCGCTCTTCCGGACCGGCTGCATCGATCCGCATGGTAGCCGTGCCCGCCTTCCACAACCTCCACTCGGCGTCGTAGTGCAGAACCGTACCGTGAGGGAAACTGTGGCCCTCGGGGACCGGCCGGATCATGGATGCCGGGCCGATGGTGTCTACAGCACCGGGGTGCTGCGTATCAGGCGCGCTGGCAAGCAGCGCACTCACCATCAGGAGGATCAGGATCAGGACGTGCAGGCATCTATGTCGCATGTATCAGTTAACGCGGATACCAAATGAGCTTTGCGATCAGGACAACGATAACCAGCAACGCTCCTAGAATGGCATTGTACTCGCGGTGCCGAAGATAAAGCTCCGGTGAAAAGCCTGAGCCAGGATTCGAAACGCTGCTGAGACGCGGAATGAGTCGCGGTACGCGGGCAGCGTAGGCGGCGTATTCCGGAAACTTCGATTGTAAATACGCTTCTTCGGCGCGAATCACTGGCACGTAGATGGCGGCAAACATCGCGAGGATCAGCACCACGATCCAGACGTTCTGGGCGGCGACGGCAAAACCAGCCGCGATGATGACGGAACCGAGATACAGAGGATTGCGGGTGTAAGCATAGGGTCCGGTGGTGGTCAGCTCCTGGTTCTTCTTAACGTGGCCCGAAGCCAAGGCACGCAGGATGATGCCGATGCTCGCCATGGCAGCTCCTACAACGATCGAACCCCAATTCGGCCGCGCGAGCCAAAGATACACGACAGCCAAGACGAATCCGAGAGGCACTCGGGTTCGCCGCGCAATTTTGCTCCAGCCTGTCGAGCCGTTTCCGCTCAAGACGTTTCCTGTACTGCCGCGCAACTTTGCTGCTGCAGCAGCGCGAGCGCGGCATGCGCCACCGCGGCAGGCGATATCGATTGCAGAGCCAGGTCCGGGCGGGCGGTATGGTGGTAACTGGTCGCGCTCTGCTGGCTGCGCAAAACGATACTGCGCGTGCCCCAGGGACCATTACGCTCCGGATTCGTGGGTCCGAACAGACCCACCACCGGCACGGCAAGCGCTGCCGCAAGGTGCATGGGACCGGTATCGCCGCCGATAAAAAGCTCGGCCCAGCGCGTGAGTTCGATGAGCTGCGAAACGGTGCAGGAAATCGCTTCCGCGGCGCCGCCGCTGGTCTCCGCGACCTCCTGCGCCAGGTGCTCCTCGCTGGGGCCGAAATTCACCAGCGAGCGAACGCCAACCTCAGCAAGCCGGCGAGCGACTTCCGCGAAAGAAGATGGCGGCCAACACTTTGCTCCCCAACCTGCGCCGGGGTTAAGGATGCAGAAACGCGGCCCACTGGGGTCCCCAATACGCGCCGTAGTCGCGCGCGTTGGGGTGGAACGCTCGATCAGCAACTGCGCACACCACTTCGTCGAGCCGCTGTCGTGGGGAAGCAAGGGCGCACAAGAGTCAAGTGGAATGCCGGCCACGGCGGAGATGAGAGCAAGATTCTGTTGCGCAACGTGGCTGCCCGAAACCGGCACTGCGTGCTGGTAAAAAATCGCGGCGGAAGCCTCTCGCGGGTTGCTTTCGCCCCAGCTTTCAGCAGCGCCGCTGAGGCGCGCAATAAGAGCTGAACGGACCGCGCCTTGAATGTCGACAACGTGGTCGTAGCCGGCGGATCTCAGCTCGGCAAAGCAGGTGCACATTTTCTTCCAGATCGCCGGCGAAATGGGATTCGAGCGTAAAGCGCGAATGTCGAGGGTAAACAGGTCGTCGACCAGCGGCCGCTGCTGGCTGCGCTCGCCACGGCGGGCAAACCCCGGAGCGCACAGCAGCTCCGACCAGCGTTTCTCAATGACCCAGCCTATTCTGCACTCGGGCAACGCGGCGCGCAGAGCGCTGACGGCGGCAATGGCATGTATGAGGTCACCCATTGCGCCGAGACGCACAACGAGAATACTGCGAACCGGATCCCGCCGGGTCACCGGCACATGCTGGGACAGGGAAGAGTTCATCACTGCTTAACGCTTCTCCTCCACATTACCAAACTCGCCGGCAGGAACACTTCTCGAAACCGCGGCAACAATCTTGCGCAGCAACGCCGAGCTCGAGTGGTCTTTGGGGTCGCCAACAATCTCGACGCGTCCACCGCACGCGACAACCTCGTCGCGCTCGGGAACGCTATCGACGCTGTAATCGGTGCCTTTAGCCTGCACGTCAGGGCGCAGTTCTCGGATCAAAGCGCGCACATCCGGTTCGGAAAAGATGACGACGGCGTCGACATCAGCCAGGGCGGCAATGATTTCCGCCCGCTCGTTCTCGGACATGAGCGGCCGTCCCGGGCCCTTCACCGCGCGCACGCTTTCGTCGGCATTGATGGCGACCACCAGCCGCCCGCCAAGCTGCTTGGCGGCATGCAGGTAGCGTATGTGCCCCACATGCAGCACGTCGAAACATCCATTGGCCAGGATCACCGGCTCGCCGGCACGCTTCCAGGCTTGCACTTTTTCACCCAGCGCCTGGCGCGAAAAGATCTTGGAACCTGTGTGCTGACTACCGGACATGGACTGCCTTGCTGCTCTCTTCCAGGGCCTTGAGCAATTCGGCCTGGGTAACGGTGGCTGTGCCCCGCTTCATGACGACGATGCCGCCCGCCAGGTTTGCCAGGCGGGCCGCCGACTCGGTGTCGGCACCGGCGGCGATGGAGGCGGTAAACGTCGCAATCACCGTGTCTCCCGCCCCGGTCACGTCGGTTACTTCCTTGGAGCCGTAGATTGGAATTTCGACGGGCTTTTTGCCGCCATCGAAGGCGATCATGCCATCGCTGCCGCGAGTGATGACCAGCGACTCCAGCTTCATGCGCTTTATCAATTCGCGTCCGGCGGAGCAAAGTCGCTGACTATCGTTGCCGAGGTCAATCTCCAGCTCGGCCTCGACTTCCTGCTGGTTCGGTGTCGCGGCCGTCAGTCCGCTGTACTCGAGCAGGCGGTAGCGCGAGTCGAGGGTGACGGGTAAGTGGTCGAGAGCGCCCTTGGACCGGATGAACGTGAGCAGGCGGGGAGTCGCCGCGCCGTAACCATAGTCGGAAATGAGCAGGGCGTCGGAGGCCTTGGCATATTCGCGCACCGAGGAGACCAGATTCAAAAGCGCTGGATGCGTCTCGCCGAGCGGCTCCGGTTCACGGTCGAGACGCACCACCTGTTGCCGCGACGAGTGCGGCATTCCCGCCAGAATACGCGTCTTGGTCGGCGTCGTGTGGCCTTTGAGACGATTCACTCCACTTAACGATACCTTCTTTGCCCGCAAAGCCTGAAGCAGCAAGCGCCCCGGCTCATCATCGCCGACGACGCCCACCGGAAGCACATTCACTTTGAGATCGGCCAAGTTCATGATCGCGTTTCCGCCGCCACCCGGCACAACGGTGCGCTCGCGGTGCTTCAGAATGAGCACCGGGGCCTCGCGCGATACCCGCGAAATCTCGCCATAAATAAATTCGTCGGCCACCAGGTCGGCGAGCACCGTTACGGTAATGTTCGGAAATGACTGCACAATCGACCGGAGGCGTTCGTGTTGACTATCGTTTCGCTTCATCGAGAGGTTCTCAGATTTGAAATTGTCTCACACTGCACGCCGTAAGTCGCCCGGACCTGTTTGTGATACGTATCCCACGAAGTTGATAACTCCTGGGGCATGCCTATTCTGAAACACTGTAGTGTGGGATCGGGCGCCAGTTTGGCGCCACTCGCCACGATTCCTCGCACCGGTTCACCCTGTCTTCACCTTGTCGAGGATCGTCGCGAGAACTTGCTGTGCATTTTCCAATTCCAGCGAGAGCCTGGCGACGGCCAAGTTCGGTAATTGCGCGCCCAAGGCCTCAAGCTTGACCGCATCTTTCTCCGTCGTCAGGAAGCCATTGGCTCCGGCGTGGCTGGCCTCGCGGCAAAGCTCGCGGATGTCAACCTCGGTGTAGACATGATGATCGCGAAACCAGTGATGGCCGGCGGCTTGAACGCCGGCGCTTTCAAGATCGCGCAAAAAGCGTTGCGGCCCGGCAATCGCGCAAAGTACGAAAGGTTTCGAGGGAGATTGCGGTGCAAGCTCAAGCTGCCTCCGCACCCTCCAGACAGGTATTGACGCCGGCAGCGAGGGGATATCCCCCGGCTCGGACCAGACCACGGCGTCGGCGCGAGCGAGCGAGGACAGCGGTTCGCGCAGCCGTCCCGAAGGCAGCAGGCGATCCTGAAGATCGCGCCGCGAAACCAGCACGATGTCGAAGTCGCGCGCCAACTGCCGGTGCTGAAAAGCGTCGTCCAGCAGATGAACGTCGGACTCGAAACGCCGCTCGGCCTCCAGCCCTGCCTGGTACCGGCTTTCGCCGACAATCACGGGCACGCCCGGAAGCCGCCGCGCAATCAACAGCGGCTCATCTCCGAAGCGCAGCGGACTGCCATTGGCATCGACAACCAACACTCCTGACGTCTTGCGTCCGTAGCCGCGCGATAGGACATCAGCGCGCAGCCCGTGCTGCCGCAGCAGTTCGGCCAGCAGAATCACAAATGGAGTCTTGCCGGCGCCGCCGACGGAGATGTTGCCGACGCTGACAACCGGGCGGCGAAGCCGCTGCTGCTTCAACACGCCACGGTCGTAAAGTGTATTGCGCGCAGCCACCACGGCCGAGAACAGGGCGGACATCAGTTTGTCCTCCCGGCCAGCAGCTTTTCCAGTTCGGCGAGTGTGCGCTCGGTAGCTCCCTGGTCCGCCTTCAGGATCTCCAGCGCGCGTTCGCCGAGCTGCTTACGTTCCACCGGATCAGACAACAGGCGGAGCAGCGCGGATTGAAGTTCGTGCTGATCGCGCACTACCAGGACTCCGCCGCCGTCGGCGAACTTTTGCACGATGTCGCGGAAATTTTCGGTGTGCGGTCCAACGATGATCGGGATGCCGAACCCAGCCGGTTCCAGAATGTTGTGTCCGCCACGCGGGGCCAGGCTGCCGCCGACAAAGGCAACATATGCCAACGAGTAGATCGACGCTAATTCTCCGATGGTATCGAGCAGGAGAATGCTCCCGGAAGTCACGTTCCGCGGCCACTCCGGATACGAGCGCCGGGTGAAAGGAATGCCGTAATTGCTCAGCAGCCCGGCAACCGCGTCGAAGCGCTCTTTATGCCGTGGAGCAAGTATGACGAGGGCCCGCGGATGCCGCCCGAGGATGGCGCGGAGAGTGGCAACCAGCATCTGCTCTTCGCCTTCCACCGTGCTGCCGAGCACGGCGATGGGTCCGACGCTGATTTCCTGCAGCCGCGCGAGCAATTGTCCGACTTCAGGCTTGGCAGCCGGGGCAGCGGCGTCGAACTTGAGATTGCCCGCCACCTGGATGCGGCCTTGTTCGGCGCCAATGCCGGCAAGGCGGCGTGCATCTTCTTCGGTCTGCGCGAGGAAACGGTCCACGCTCCGCAATACGACGCGCAGCAGAGAAGCAAACCTTCTGTAGCGCGGATAGGAACGGTCCGAAATGCGCGCATTCACAACGGCAACAGCCGCACCGGAGCGGCGCGCGACCCGCAGAAAATTGGGCCAGAACTCGGTTTCGGCAATTACAACCAGCTTTGGCCGAAGCAGGCGCATGTAACGGCGAACGGCAAAGCTGAGATCGAGCGGGAAGAAAAAAACATTCTCCAGACCGAAGCGGTCTCCCGCCAGCTTGTGGCCCGTGCTGGTGGTGGTGGAGATGGCAATGGCGTAGCCCGCGAAACGCTTCCGCATTTCCTGTATGAGTCCAGCCACGGCAAGAATTTCGCCAACCGATACCGCATGCACCCAGATCACCGGCTTGCCGGCCGCGGCCAAGGAACGCAAATGAGGCGGCAGCATTCCGAGCCGGTTACCGACTCCCTCACGGTACTTCCCCTGCCGCAGCAGGCGAACGAACCAATAAGGAGCGCTGGCCAGCAACGCAACCGCCAGCAGCAGGTTGTAGATGACGTACACTGCTTCCATTGTATTGCGAGCAGGGTTGCGCCAAAAGGCCTGTGTGCTTCGCGGCCGGATTGAGCAGCCGGAACTGCTCAGTGGCTGAGAATTTTCGAGAGGAACAACTGCGCCCGTTCCGAGTGCGGCGCGCCGAAAAAGTGGTCTGTGGCGGCGTCCTCCACAATTGATCCATGATCCATGAAGATGACGCGATGCGCGACTTTCCTGGCGAATCCCATCTCGTGAGTCACGACCATCATGGTCATGCCTTCGAGAGCGAGCTTGACCATGACATCGAGCACTTCGTTGATCATTTCCGGATCGAGAGCCGAGGTGGGCTCGTCGAACAGCATGCATATGGGGTCCATGGCCAAGGCTCGGGCAATGGCCACACGCTGCTGCTGTCCGCCCGAAAGTTCGCCCGGATGCTTGTGGGCCTGGTCCCTGAGCCCAACACGGTCCAGCAGTTTGAAGCCTCGTTCCACTGCTTCCTCTTTGCCCCGCTTGAGCACCTTGATCTGGGCGATCGTCAGGTTTTCCAAGACCGTCATGTGGGGAAACAGTTCGAAGTGCTGGAAGACCATTCCGACGTGCGCACGCAGCTTGGGAAGGTCGGTCTTGCGATCGCCGACGGAAGTACTGTTGACAATGATCTCGCCCTTTTGAAACGGCTCAAGACCGTTGACACACTTGATCAGCGTGCTTTTGCCGGAGCCGGAAGGGCCGCAGACGACCACGACCTCTCCCTTCTTAACTTCAGTGCTGCAATCCTTGAGAACCTGGAAGCTGCCGTACCACTTGGAAACGTCGCGAATCGATATCATGCCGTCACCTTCTGCTCTTGCAGCCGTTTGACCAGGTAAGACAGCGCCGAGCAGATTACGAAATAAATAGCGCCCGCAAACAACAATAGCTCCACCAGCCGGCCGTCGCGCTCGCCCACTTTCTGGGCGCTGCCGAAGAAATCCGCCAGCCCGATCACGTACACCAGCGAGGTGTCCTGAAACAAAATGATGGTCTGCGTCAACAACAGCGGGACCATGTTGCGAAAGGCCTGGGGCAGCACGATCAGGCCCATGACTTGGCCATAACCCATGCCGAGCGCATAGCCGGCCTGGGCCTAGCCCTTGGGGACGCTCTGGATTCCCGCGCGGATGATCTCCGAATAGTAGGCCGCCTGAAACAGCGAGAAGGCCACCAGAGCGGAAGTCAGCCGGATATCCCGCGTAGCCCCGCCAAATACTGCCTGTATGGCCTGGGGCACGATCAGGAAGAACCAGAGAATCACCATGACGAACGGGATGGAGCGAAGCAGGTTGACGTAGGCCGCGGCGGGTTTCGCCAGGAAACCCCAGGAGGAGAGCCGCGCCACCGCCAGCAGTGTGCCCCAAATAACACCGAAAACTACCGCCGTCAGCGTTATCTGGAGCGTAATAACTGCGCCCTTTACCAGAAAGGGGAGCGCGCCGGGAATGGAACTCCAGTCGAATTCGTACATCGTTTGCCTTTACTTGGCTACCATGAATCCCGGAACGCGCGTGCGCCGCTCGAGCCAACGCATGAAGTACATCACGATGCTGTTGACGACCAGATAGAGCAAGGTGACGGAGATGAACGCCTCGAACGGCTGCGCCGTGTAATCCACCAACTGCTGAGCCTGGCGGGAGAGTTCAACGAACCCGATCGTGGTTGCGACCGCCGAGTTCTTAATGCAGTTGAGAAACTCTGACGTGAGCGGAGGCAGAATGATGCGAAACCCCATCGGCAATAGAACATGGCGATAGGTCTGCCCGAGAGTCAAGCCCATGGCGAGTCCCGCGCCCCTTTGTCCCCGGCCCAGCGAGTCAATTCCGGCGCGGACCTGCTCGACAATACGTGCGGAGGTAAACAGCCCCAGGCACAGCCACGCCGCGACAAATTCCTGCAAAACGGGATTCAACTGTTTGAACCAGTCACCGATTTTTACCGGCACCAGCTCGGGGATGACAAAGTACCAAATGAACAACTGCACCAACAGCGGAATGTTCCGAAAGACCGCCACGTACGCCCCCGCCAACCCTGACAGGAAACGGTTGGGCAACGTGCGCATGACACCGAGAGGGGTACCGATGATGAGAGCGGTGAACCAGGAGCAGAGAGACAACGCCACCGTCCATTGCAGGCCGACCAGCAGCCAGCCAAGGTACGTTGTCTCTCCGGACGGGACCGGTTGCAGAAAAATCGACCAGTTCCAGTGATAGTTCATCCCCAGCTACACTCCTATCCCCACATTGACGATGCGGCGCAATGTGCCTCGTTCTACCTGGCTTTCATCGGCCGCCGCCCACGTACACAACCGCCCTTGGCGCTGACGACGTTCATCCCACGCTTTTTGTGGTGTTCATCTGGCTCAGAAGAACTTCCGAAGTCGGGCCGTTTGTTACGCTTGCACACTTTCTGGGGCTGCGAAGAAATTCGCCAGCCCTAATCGAACCACCATGGCCCTTTCGGGCACAAACTAATGACTCGATCTCAGAGGCACGATGGATCTCGCGCACGGACAACGTTAAAGACATGAGTTGACCGGGCGAGAATTGTCACAGACCCTGGCACGGCACCTTCATCTGTTTGTTCGTTCTTGTAAATACCACAATTTCTGCCGATGCGCACGTCATTTCCGCCGTTACCGGCGCAGCATTCATCGGCCCCAGTACGCCGCCAACCCGCGAGCCGGGCTGATGTGCGCACGCTTTCGGTATGATCGGAGTAACCGTGGCAACGGCGACGGCGTACCTGCTTTCGCGCGTGCTGCTGTGATCGGCGGGCGGCAACGGTGCGCGTGGCGGTTTTTGTTCAGCTATGTAAGAAACAGGCCGTCAGGGCCAACCACCGGCACCTACACGGGCGGCAGCCCTTCCCCAATGACCGTCATCCACTTCCGCACCCGCCACGATTTGATGAGACCGTTGATGACATAGGGGTCCCCCTTGGCGAACGCCTCGGCGAATTGCGGTGTTGGACCGCGGAACACAAGCACGGCGCCGTCTACCGGGTCCGCCAATGCGCCGGCCAGAACCAGTTCTCCGCGTTCGAACGCCTGCATGGCATGTTTCATGTGTGGTTCGCGGAACTGCGCCCGCTTCTCGACATAACCTTCCACAACTTCGTAAAAGAGGAGGTAATGCATCGTTGGCATCTCCAGGCTAGAAGCTTTTTCACAACTCGGCTTGAAGGGGAGCGGCTTCAGATGAAGCCGCTCCCCTTCAAAAACCGCGCCCCTTCAAGCCGAGTTGTGAAACAGCTTGTACACGGCCGCGGATTCCGGCTCAGCTCCGCCTGATGGCCAGCGTCAGCGCGCCGGCTCCGATCAACGTGCAGCCGCCCGCATAGCTCACCTTTCGCTGCGCGGATGCGGCCGTCAGCCTGCCGCCGATCAGGCTTGCCATGAGGCTGTACATCGATGAATTCAGCATGCTGAGGCAGGTGAAGGTGGCGAGCAGCAATCCGCTTTGCGCCAGGAAGGACCCCTGCGCCGACATGAATTGCGGCACGAAGGCGACGAAGAAAAGAATGCTCTTCGGATTCAGGACGGTTACGGCGTACGCACGGCCAAAGCGCGCCAGCATGGTTGGCCCGGAATCACCCGCAACCACCTCGCCCGCGTGCGCCGCGGCGCTGCGCGCGCCTAGAATCGACTTTACCCCGAGGTAGATGAGATACAAGCCCCCGAGTGTCTTCATGAAGGTAAAGGCGGCGGCGGAGGCTTGCAGCAAGGCTCCTGCACCGGCTAAGGATAGGGTCATCGCCGTGGCGTCGGCCATGACGACGCCGGCAACCGTGGCCCAGGCACGCCGGGAACGGTTTGCCAAGGCGTCGCCCACCACCATCAGCACCGTTGGGCCTGGAATTAACAGCATAATGACGCTGGCCGCCACGAACGCCAACCACACCTCGAAGGTCATCGAAGTCACTCCTGAAAGATCAATGAATACAGTCGCGTGAACGCAGCCGCGAACTAAGAACTACCCCACTCTAGCCAACAGCGGGCTAGAATGGGCCACCCGCCTGCCAGAATGGGCACCCTTACTATGGGGCACCCTTGCTATTGTTGCAGCTTGGCCTCGAGTTGGGCGCGGGCAACCGCAACCTGCTCTCCGCTGCCAAGGTTTTTGACCGCAAAAGTATCGCTGGCAACTTCGTTTTCGCCCACCAGGACGGCATATTTCGCCCCCAGCTTGCCGGCGGCCTCAAAGCCTTTCTTCAGGCGAAAGCTCTCGTCTCCGACATCGACGATCAGACCATTGCGGCGGAGTTCGCGCGCCAACTTGAGGGCGTGGCGGTTCATGCCCGCGCCGAGCGGAATGATGTAGGCCGCGGGCGCTTGTGGAGGCGGCGGCGACTGGGCCTGCAACGCCAGCACCAGGCGGTCCTCGCCGATGGCGAAGCCGGTTGCCGGAGCTCTGGGTCCTCCGAGCAACTCCGATAGTCCGTCGTAGCGGCCGCCGCCGAGCACGGCGCTCTGCGCGCCGAGTTCGCCGTGGGTGAACTCGAATGTGGTACGCGTGTAATAGTCCAGGCCGCGAACCATGCGCTCATTGATGGTGTAGGCGATCGCCATGCTGTCGAGGATGGCGCGGACTTCGGCAAAATTCTTGCGGCAGTCTTCGTCGAGGTACTGGCTGATCTTGGGCAGCGCATCGATGATGGGCTGGTCTTCCGGCACTTTGCAGTCGAGAACGCGCAGCGGATTGGTTTCGGCGCGGCGCCGGCAATCGACACACATCTTGTCCTTCACATTGGCCAGGGCCTCACGCAAAGCCTGGTTATACAGCGGACGACACTTGGGGCAGCCGACCGAGTTCAGTTCGAGCGACCAGCCTGTGAGACCGACGGCATCGAGAATCGCGGTGAGCATGTCGATGATTTCGGCATCGCGCACCGGCAGCTCGCTGCCCGACGAAGGCGGTCCGATGACCTCGGCGTCAATCTGGAAAACTGTCGGTAGCGGCCTTTCTGCGGGCGCTCGCGACGGAACATCGGCCCCATCATGTAAAGCTTCTGCAACAGACCCGTGCGGTTCAGATCGTGCTCAATGTAGGCGCGAACGATGCCTGAAGTCGCTTCCGGCCGCAGGGACAAGGACTGCGGCTTCTCGCTGGCGGCACGGGCGCGGTCTTCCCAGGTGAACATCTCCTTGGAGACGATGTCGGTCTCTTCACCGACGCCGCGGGCGAATAGCTCTGTACTTTCGAAGACGGGGGTGCGGATTTCGCGGAAGTTGTAGTTGCGGAAGACCTCGCGCACACGGGCCTCGACAAAGTTCCAGAGATCGGTGTCAGGAGGCAGGAGATCGCGGGTACCGCGAACGGCTTTAATCATTTCGATTCAGTTCTCAATGTCAGTTTGGGTCTGGCCGGAGTTCGTCTCCCACCTTAGCGTCGAACTGCGCGACGCGGAAGGTGGGGCACCCTCGGCAAAATATGATCTTAACAGGCGCGAGAAGAATGGAGACCCTCGTTTGTGCGGACTGCGCCGAAAGAAAGGACTGGGGGTACGGATCAGAAAAACCTAGAAAGCGCGGATCAGTAAAGTTGGATGGGACCCTTCGCTACGCTCAGGATGACACGATTGATATTGCTGTGGCGTCGCTTCCCTACACCAGCGAGCAACTACCCCACTCTAGCCAACAGCGGGCTAGAATGGGCCACCCGACCGCCTCAGCCTCTTCGATTCCCACATTCGCGGATGTGGGCCACCCGACCGCTCAGGATGACATTCTGGGGTGAGGGCTGGTTAACGTCCCTTGGTGGCCGCGAGTTCTTGCAGGTACTTCTCGCGAAGGCCGAAGTAGTTGCGTGCGTTCCAGAGAATTCTTTCGCGGTCCTTGTCATTGATAGCATGGCGGAACTTGCCCGGCGAACCCATCCACAGCGAACCCGGTTCGACAACCGCATTCTCCGGGATCAGGGTACCGGCGGCAAGGATCGAGTCGTGACCGACGCGGGCGCCGTTCAGAACGATGGCGCCAATCCCAATCACGCAGCGATCTTCGATGGTGCAGCCGTGCAGCGTGGCTCTATGCCCGACCGTGACCCATTCGCCAAGTTCGACGCGATACAGGTCAGTCTGTCCATGCAGAACCGAGCAGTCCTGAATATTGCTGTTGGCGCCAACGCGAATCGAATTGACGTCGCCGCGCAGCACGGCGCACGGCCAGACGCTGACGTTCTCGGCCAGCACCACGTCGCCAATCACCTGGGCCGATTCGTCCACGTAGCAGGACGGCGGAATGGTTGGCGTGATTCCTCTGTAGGAACGGATCATACGTGCTCTCTCCTTCCCACATCTGCTAACGGCAGCAGATATGGGGCACCAACCTCTCTCCTTCCCACATCTGCTAACGGCGGCAGATGTGGGGCACCAACGGCCGTAGCGAGGACCCGGATCAGTCGTCAATCCGAGGCGGGTTCGGTTGCCAGCGCCGCAACCGGCTCCGGCTCCTGCGCAGTGCACGGCGGAACGTGCTTGGCTCCGGTGACGAGAATGACGCTGACTACGACAATCACGCTTCCGGCAAGAATATAGGGTGTGATTCGCTCGTGGAGCACGAGCCATCCCAGGAAAACGGCGACAATCGGATTCACGTAAGCATAGGTCGCGACCTTGGAGGTCGAAACGTTATGCAGAAGCCAGACATAGGCGGTAAAGCCGATCCAAGATCCGGCTACGATCAGGTAGCCGATGGCAAAGACAGCCGGACGCGTCCAGGATGCCACCTTGAAGCTGCCCAGCAGCAGGCAGGCAAGACAATTCGCGAGCCCCGCCATCAGCATTTGCCAACCGCTGGCGCTATAGGCATCCACTGCCAAATGCCATCGTTTGGCAATAATCGACCCGCTAGCCCAACAGATGCT
>Ga0187888_1002879_pt1 | contig 14096 bp, 12 predicted proteins | sample June2016WEW_7_40_FD_132987 | JGI IMG/M metagenome (GOLD analysis project Ga0187888, IMG submission 132987) | Peatland microbial communities from SPRUCE experiment site at the Marcell Experimental Forest, Minnesota, USA - June2016WEW_7_40 | ecosystem: Environmental > Terrestrial > Soil > Wetlands... | reverse complement strand
ACCAGCAGGATCACCAACCAGGCGAAGGTGTAGCAGGTCCGGCGAAACACTACATCGATGAAGGTTTGCGCGTGCGTGGGAGCCTGACTGATCTCGCCGGCTCGCGCTTCAAAAGCAGCGCCTCGGTTTGCGCCGAACTGGGGTGCCGTGGGGCTTGTCGATGCCATAGTCGCGACCTACTGTTTAGTCGGAAGTGATGTTCTGCAGAGCCGCCGTAGCCTTCGCCACCACAGTGGCAGGAAGCGGAACGTAGCCTAACGACTCGGCATCTTTCTGACCGACGGTTAGGCCGTATTTCACAAGTTCCTGAACGGCTTGCTGCTTGCGCTTGTCGGGATACTTCTTGTAGCAGATCAACCAAGTGTAAGTGACAATCGGATAGGCTTCCGCGGATTGCGGGTCCGACGCCCACACAATCAAATCTTCGGGCAGTTCCGTCGATGCCAGGGCCGCCTGGGCGGAAGCGGTTGTGGGAGCGACGTACTTGCCGGCCTTATTCTCAAGCGTAGCCATCAGCACTTTCCCACTACTCGCGTAGCCGTACTCGATATAGCCAATGGAACCAGGAGTAGTCATGATCGCGGCGGTAACGCCTTCATTGCCCTTGGATTTAGTGCCCACCGGCCAGTTCGGCATGGTATTGGCGCCTACGGTTTTATCGAACTCGTCGCTGATTGCGCTGAGATGCTTGGAGAAGACGAAGGTGGTGCCGCTACTATCGGCGCGTACGACCACGTTAACGGGAAGATCCGGCAGGCTCACCCCAGGATTCGAGGCGACAATTTCGGGAGCGTTCCAGCGTTTGACCTTGCCAAGAAAAATTTCTGAATACGCCTTGCGCGACAACCTCAGGTTGACGCCTTTGAGGTTGTAAGCGATAACGATGCTGCCAGCGGTCATCGGGAACAGCTGCACGCCACCCTGCACCCGCGCCATCTCATCCGGCTTCATCGCCGCGTCGCTCGCGCCGAAATCCACAGTGTGGTCAATCACGCTCTTGACGCCACTACCGCTTCCAACCGACTGATAATCGACCTCCACATTCTTATGATCGCCGCTGTACTGCTTAAACCACCTCATGTAGAGGGGGGCAGGGAAACTGGCACCAGCGCCTTGCAACTTCACCGTGTCGCTGGAGGAGGTTGCGCTGCTATTGCAACTGGCCAGGAAGAGTGTCATCACTGCACAAACCACGACCACAATCCAGAAACGCAGCTTCATCGCATTTCTCCTTCCTGCCCCCGAAGATGTTGGACACGCAAGGCGCGATTATCGCGCGAGATTACGGTCGTCAGCGGAGGAGCAGGCAATTGCCGATCTTATTTCGGCGGAGCTGAAGGTCGTGGGCATACACAAGGACACAACCGAAGCCAAACTTACATTTGCAACGTTACAGCAAGGTTAACGGAAGGTTAATAAAAGCCTCCGGCACCGGGTGGCGCCACGGAATCGCAACAGAGAGGCTGCCTGATGCCGAGTTCGACGAACTTGCCAGATCCAGCAGAATGGAACACTGAGTTGGTACGTTATTTCAGCAACTACGTGCCAGTCTTGTCCACGCGGACCATAGTTGTTGTCGTGAGTGTGCGACAACAGAGTCTCAGCCGCGACTTGCTCTTCAGCCAGCTTCTTCACCAGATCGAAGATGAAGCTGTGGTTGGGAGATGGTCGCCGCCACAGAACAGCTATACTGACGATCAAGACAGCCGCGAGCGCTACAATAGCCACGCCGGACATGAAACGCCTCGCGCTTAAGCTAGTTCACGATTGTTACAGGACGATTAAAATTGCACGAGCTCTCCCTGTAGGGTTCACGCCACCTCAGTTCGCCTCAAAAGCGTCGCGGACGGGCGAGTTGCCAGCAACCCGATGCGGACGGGATGCACGGTTCATCCCCCACAAACAAAACCAAAACAAGTTTCATACACCACGATGGGCAGAGTGAGATTATTACTCGGTACTGCGGATTGCAGTAGCAGCGGCTGCGTTTCGCTTTGCCCGCGCATAACGGGCGGACACGGGATAATGCATTGGCGGTCCAACGATCGGACGCACTGGCATCGGTGACGGTCTATCGGCGGCCCCGACGGTATGTGGAGACTGTGAGTGCATTAACAACTGGCCGTCCGCAATTTTCCAGTAGCCTTTCAACACGCCATGCTCAAATGCTATCTGTACGACGGACAAAGGCACATCCAGTCGCCTGGCTGCCTCATTGAGGTCGGATACGCCTTCCCAGAGAACCCCGCTTAACTTGTCGATCAAAAAGAAGCACTCCAAGTTCACTCCTCTCTGGACAGCAGCACCAACTGGGATTGGCGGTAGGTCGCTGCCATACGCCGTAAACAGATCACACTATCAAATCTTTATTTCACCGTGATGAATATGACCACGTGTGAAACGCAGCGTGATTTAAGACTGATTAACACGAGCGTAACCGAATAAGTATGACCATTGGAAGGTGGGGTTCGGATTCTGTGCTGTGGCAACGTCAGGTAACGTTCCAGTGCTGAGACGAGGATCCGGCCTGCGATCCGTCCAATACTGTGAGCAAACGTTCAAGCTGCTCATTCGGCGTCGTTTCCAGCACAGAGCCGTTGCCCCTGCGCACCAGCATGAGCTTGGTGAAAGGCAAAGCTTTCTTCTTCTCGACGTAAATTAATCCAATTTAAATGGACATGCGGGCTAGAATTGCTCGACTCGGACGAATTCACAAGGTGCTTGATGCCAAACACAATTCGGACTAATTTGTTTGAGCGAAAGCTCCACCACGAAGGATTATGGATTCGTATTGCATCCCGATGCCGTAACTGCGGAACAACAATCATCGGCAGTGTTGCTGGGTCTTTGCTTCAAGACGAGGAGCAGCACGCACGGGCATGTACCCAAATTAGTCATGTTAATTTGGAGGTCGGCACAGTTCGTTTGAGAATCATGGCGTCAGTAGATGTCGGCTCCACGGCTATCGCCGACTAATGGGGTAAGCATGGCCGCACCACTTTGGGCTCTATATGTCGCAGTGTGTTTCTTGCTCGTCGCGGCGTGGTGCACGGGGGTCTTCCACACCTCCCCTCCCGCACTAAATAATAGGAAAGTGGCCCGGCTCGGTATGAGAGAACTGCTGAGTGACGCCGAATTCTTTCGAGCATTTTACGGCATGTCGGGGCTGCCTAAAGAGGCAGTACTTCACGCGCTCAGGCTCGTTGCAGAGGCGACAGGAATTGCCGCGGGGCTAATAAGGCCGCCTGACAGCCTGCGTGAACTGGCGCGTGTAAAGCTTTGGGAACTTGACGAAAGCTTGCCTGCGCTCAAGCGGAAGCTCTATAACGAAGAACAGAAAGCGAACATCGTTCTCGACTACCGCAATATCAGGACTGTTGACGACTACATCAGAACGCTTGTGGCTCTATGGCAAGGTAGCGTTGTGCCGGAAATGCAATACGCGCAACGATTCTCGGAAACCCGATGCGCAATCGTCATATTCCTGTTAAGCGTGCTGAATTTAGTCATCTTTCTCGCCATGTCGAGTACGCTTCGACACTTGGAGCTTGAAGTGGTTCAGTGGATTTCTTTCACGATTGTAGTTATCGGCTTTATCGTCATTCACTTGTGGCTCAGGCATGCGGTTCGACGCTTCGAGTTTGGGAAACATAATCGCTAGTACTGTCACCGAAGTCAGCCATCGCGTCGGACTCCTGCTCTGGCTTTAGAAGTCAGGATCAGGCGAATATCACCAACTGCTCGCCTCGGCTCGTGGATGGTAATCAGGACACCGAATAATCAAGTCTGGGAAACACGAGCAATTGGCAAGCACCTCCTGGTGCTGATCGGGCAGCGATGGCGCTGGGATCGCGGCGTTTATAAGCTGCTGTTTGCAAATCGAAAAGTGTGCGCCACGCCAAATCTCGGCCAATTGTGGTTGATATTAGAAGCTGTTTCATAACCTCCGCAAGACGATCATGAAGCAGGCGATCTGAAAGAACGCCTGGTAGATGTTCAGGTTGCGGTCGTACCGGACCACCAGATGGCGGAAGTTTCCCAGCCATGCATTGGTTCGTTCGATCTTCCAGCGTTTGCGATAGCGCCGCAGGGCACGTCCGTCTTGAGTCGCTGGGCGGACCCTGCCAGCCTTGTGAGGCACAATCAGCTCAATGCCTCGCTTTTTTAATCGTGCCCGCAGCGGATCGCTGTCGTAAGCCTTGTCGCCAATCAGCCTTTGCGGTTTCTGCCGCGGACGGCCACGCCGACATCGGTTCGGGACGCGGATCGCCGCGAGGGTGGTTTCTGCAAGTTTGACTTCCGCCGGGGAGGCCGATCCCAAGTGGTTTCCCAAAGGAACACCCTTGCCATCGACCACCACCATCCACTTTGTACCCTTGCCCCGCTTGGTTTTGCCGACTCCGGCGCCCCCTTTTTGGCAGAGGCAAAACTGCCGTCGATAAACGTCTCACTCCAGTCCAGCCGCCCCTTGCGATTCAGTTCGCCCAGAAACGTCCGCCAGATTGTCAGCCACACATCTTGCTCTTCCCAGTCGCGCAACCGCCGCCAACAGGTCGAGGGCGAGGGATATTCCGCTGGTAGGTCCTGCCACCGCGCCCCGCTGCGGGCAATCCACAAAATACCTTCCAACACTTTGCGGCTATCCGTCCACGGACGCCCGCCGAGCTTACCCGTACGCAACTTGGGCAGCAAGGGTTCGATCTTTCTCCACTACTGGTCCGTTAACATCGGGCCGCCTCGTGGCATTCGAAGCTCCTCCTGCCACGTTATCGCCCTCTGTCAACCGCCCCTCCAAGTGCCTCTCTCGATTCCGCATCAGGTTATGAAATAGCTTCTAAAAACTCCAGGGATTCTGCCTCACTCAAGTTTTTCACCAGCTATTCACGAGATCTCAAACTCAGCTTCACATGCCTCTGTTATCCCTTCGTCTGGGAAGTATTTCCTCGCCGAGATCCCCCCGCTCTGGCGGCAACAGGGAAACCACCGGCGAAACGTATTAGCACACAGCTTTTCTTACCATTCGCGAGAGGAATAACTATGCATACCAAAGAATGGGTGAAGGCCGGTTGCGCTTCACTGCTGACGGCTACAATGATGATGCAGCCAGTCGCCATGCTGGCCGAAAGCCCAAAGGGTAAAGAGGGCGTCGACCAGAAAATTCTGGAAATCGGACCGAGGTCTGGCGATGAGGTTACCCGCCACACGCTTCGTGTGGAGGACTCACCTTATCTCACACATGATCAGAAGCTCGATCTGCTGCGCAAGCACATCAAATACATCTTCGTTTTATTCCAGGAGAACCGGTCCTTTGACTTCTACTTCGGCACCTACCCCGGTGCCCGGGGCCTGTTCTCTCAGTCCGCCGCAATGACTCCTGGCTTTGTCCAGCCGATCGTTAAAACGGACGGCACGGTCGGCACCATCTCTCCTTTCAAAATCCCTCAGTCGATCACCGACATCCATGGCAATACAGTGCTCCTCTATCCGGAGGACACGGACTCGGTTAATCATGGCTACGCAGCTATCGACGCCAAGCTGGACCTCAATGCGAGCCATATCGCGCAGAATGATCGGTATGCCTTTGTCGAGGAAGGACTGAAAGGGACACTGAGCGCCGATGGGAAGACTTATACCGGACCAGCGCCGACCGAGAAGCAAGTGCAAATGGGTGAACTGGTCGTAGGCCACGTGGATTGCGATACGGCTCCATTTCTTTGGAACTATGCGGATCGCTTCACGCTTTTCGATAACTTCTTTGACACCGTGATCGGACCTTCGACGCCAAACGCCATCGCCATGATCGCCGGCCAGTCGGGGGAAACGCAGTGGGTCAAGCATCCCGAACTGAGTAGTAAGAATAATTCGACGAACGCGCAACTGCCCGTTACCGGCGATCCGCAACCCTTCTGGGGATCCGCTCTGGACATTTTTACCCCTCCGGGTGAAAAGCAGCCAACTGAGAGCGGGGGCGCTCCATCCACAAACCCGTCGTCCAACCTGACCTTTGCCAGCTTGCCGCTCTCCTTTATGGGAGAGCAGATTTTTAACATCACGGCCAAGGATCTGGACCCCGTCTTTGATCTTCTGGATGTTCAAGCGGACATTCAGAAAATCGCCGGTGACCATAACAAGCCGGTGAATTGGGGCTGGTTCCAGGAAGGCTATGATCACGAGTCGACCGATCCTTCCAGCACCGCGACCCATCTCACTTACATCGCCCATCACAACGGCCCGCAATACTTTGGCTACGAGGCCAACAACCCGATCGAAACCAAGGCTCACCTGAAGGGCCTCGGTGATTTCTTTACTGCGATCAACGCCAACGCGTTACCTAAGGAAGGTGGTGTCTTCTACGTCCGCGGCGGGTATGGCAACCTCGATGGCCTAATTCCTCGCTCGCCCAGCGCGGCGGTCAAAGCGAATTTCCAAGGAAACGATGACCATCCTGGCTACTCCGACGCGCAGATCAGCGAGGCCCTCCTGGCTGACTCGATCAACGCGATCGCAAACAGCAAATATTGGCCCGAGAGCGTTATCATCATCACCTACGATGAAACCGATGGCCTCTACGACCACACCCAGCCGCAGATTCGTTCCTTCGATCCCCTTGGAAACGCTCTCGATCAGGGCCCCCGAATTCCAGCGATCGTGATCTCGCCTTATAGCGTAGTCCACGGCATCTCCCATGAAGCCACCGAGCATGGCTCGATCATCAAATTTATCGACGAGCTCTTTAACCTGACTCCACTTGCCGATCTTCCGGACGAAGCCGCTGCTCGCGCGTTGGGCCAGACGACATACGGGCAGAAATACCTTGGGCCCTCCGATGATCAGACTCCTGGCGTCGGCGACCTCTTCTCTGCTTTTGACAATGCGCGATTAACAGGCGCCGAGGCACCATTGCCAGCCCAGTACGCGGAGATTCCGGCCGCTCAGGTTCTGAGTCTGCCCCACGCTGGTGGGCAAGGCTGCCGAGCCCTGCAGATCATCCCGACCGATATCGTCGGCGGCGTACTGATCGATCCGGCTCCGCAGGACTTCAATCCTCGTCCCAGCACCAACCCGGGTACACCCTATAACAATTTTCCCTCTCTCACTTGGCCGACGAACTAGCTTTGTCAAACCCTCACCAGGCGACCGGATTGCCTCTCCGGTCGCCGCATTTTTACACCCATGTCCGGCTAGCGATCTTTGAAAGGAACAGAACCCGCATGAGCAGAATTTCCGCACTTCTACTTTCAATTGCATGGCTGATGATCGGAATAACGGCGACGGCTCACGCCGGGGCTACACTCGACAAGATCAAAGCCGCCGGTTCACTCCCGTGCGGAATCAACACCGAAGAGCCAGAGTATTCCACTCAAGATGCCCATGGGAATCATTCCGCCCTCGACTTGGATATCTGCAAGGCAGTGGCAGTGGCTGTGCTCGGGCCAAACGCCAAGTTCACCGTTGCGTACTTTCGAGACGAGCAGGATGCCCTGAAAGCCCTCAAAGCTGGCGAGATTGCGCTGCTCGCCACAGGCTCTCCTGATTTCATTAATACCGCCAGCAGTGGCCTTGGCTTTGCGCGGGCCTTCTTCTATGACTACCAAGGCTTTCTTGTAAATAGAACGATGGGAATCACTTCCCCGAAGGAGCTTGCTGGCAAAAAAATCTGTTTCCTCGGTGGCACCGAAATCGAGACCCAGCTGGAAGGTTACATGAAGCGCGAAAAGATCAAGTGGTTACCCTTTCCTTTCCAGGAAGAAGGCGAGATGGAAGCGGCATTCATCACCGGCAACTGCGCCGCCATCACTGCCGATGTATCGCAACTGGCCTACGAGCGGATCGCCTTTAAGAACATGGCACGGAATTTTGAAATCCTTCCGGACGTCATCGCCAAAGACCCGCTGGCACCGACCTACCGCCTCGACGACCAGCAATGGGCCACCATTGTCAACTGGACTGTCGAAGCTTTGATTCAAGCCGAGGAGAGCGGGGTGACGCAGGCGAATCTCGCAGAGATGAAGAAAAGCGACGACCCTACGATTCGGCGTCTACTCGGCACCCATCGCGGCTGGGGCCAATTAATTGGACTCGACGACGCTTGGGCTGCCCGCGTCATCGAAGCCGTGGGCAACTATGGCGAGATCTTTGAGCGCGACCTCGGAGCGGGGTCGGCAATGAAGCTAGTCCGCGGTCCAAATAAACTCTGGACTCAGGGCGGGCTCATGTACGCGCTTCCTATCCGCTAAGGTTCTGCTGTCGACGTCATACATCAACGTCATCGACCCCGCGAGCGGAACACGGCCGTACCCGACCTTCGGGCAGGTAGAATACCGCGGCAATGACAACAACAGCAGCTTTAACGGATTGCAGACGTCGTTGCAACGCTCCTTCACTCGGGGATGGCTGGTATCGGCAAACTATCTCTGGTCGCATGAGATCGACGACGGGTCTCTCGGCGGAGGAGACGCGGACTTCCCCGAAAATGTTGCGTGCCGGCGTTGTAGTCGCGCCAGTGGCGATTTTGACGTTCGTCATAGCTTCAGCGTCAATTCCGTTTACCAGTTTCCATTTGGCCAAGGCAGACCTTACTGGACTGGACCTGGCATCTTGCGCAGCGTGTTTGGTTCGTGGGATTTGGTAACCATCTTCACAGCCCGCAGCGGCCTGCCCGTGAACGTGACGGTGGACCGCTCCGCTTCGGCAGTACCGGATGGGAACGTCAGCAGCCCACAGCGACCGGACCTCGTTCCCGGCGTTTCTCTAACTCCGCCGGGTGGCTCCTCCGTCTCGCAATGGATCAATCCAGCAGCGTTTGCTGTACCCGCTCCTGGAACCTTTGGCAACGCTCCGCGTAACCTCCTGCGAGGCCCCGGGCTGTGGCAGACTGACTTGGCACTGGCCAAACACATTCAACTTACCGAACAAGTGCAGGTTCAATTTCGCGCTGAAGCGTTCAACATCTTCAATCGGGCGCAGTACAGCTCCCCGAATGCCGACATCTCGAGTCCAACGTTTGGCCATCAAATATTATCGACCGTCAACACCGGGCCGGTTGGAACCGGTACGCCCCGTCAACTTCAGTTCATGTTGAAAGCGCAGTTCTGATAATCCCGGACGATTCAAGATGGCCGGTATTCCGCCTTTTGGTTGGGGTTCCAGAACCTCCGCCAGAACGGCAGATGTGCTTGCGTTTACGGACGCGGCTGCCCAGGCATTCTAGTCTGGAATGCGAGGACGCCATTAAGACCACCTCCGGATCGAGCATCTGCCCAAGAAAGCGACTTTGGATGAGGACTGAAGCACATGCGCAGCGGCTCACTGCCCTTGGCAGCAAGCGTGCGTGCCGAGACGAGGGATAGGGACAGTCTGCGTGCGCAAGCCTCAGGCCGTTTTGCACTGGTTCCACCTTTGGCACGGGGCGCGAAGTTAGTCTTCGCTTGAGACGCTATGCCGGATGCAAACATCTGTCTTGTGCCACTTCTGATATCGTTCAGCGTGAGGCCGGAGCATTCCTTGCAACCGGTTGCGGCGGGCTACTCAGTTCCGCTTGGACTTGGAATGCCGCAAGGGCGTCTTGCTGGGATGGATATACGTGGAGCACCTTTCCGAGATTTGCCTCGTGAATCGCCTGGGCCACATTCCCACTCGCGCACACCTTGATGTGGCGGCCTTGCCTTACCCCCCACATCTGCAGAAGCCAGAGAATCCCGACATCTCGTGTGTCAATGTTTTCCAGGCGAGACAAGTCCAGCACTACCTTCGAACTGTTACGAAACGTGTTGTGGACTTCCTCCCAGAGTGCACGAGTTGCCTCCGCCCCCGTGAGACCGTCATCATAGCGCAAAATTGCAACGTCGTCGTCCAACCCGTTCGTTTGCAGACTCACATCCATGAATGTTACCTCTCGCGCAAGTCGTGACATGCTTTTTAATTATGAACAACTGCTGTTTCACGGGCATGAACCTTTGGTAAATCTCATGTAAATTTGGGCGGGCGTGGAGACTTCCGGTGATGATGATCGATGAAAAATACTTGAGAGAATTGATGTCGATCCCTCGTGGCCGGATTGCCGAGGGGTTGGGCGTTTTGCTGGCGCTACGGTCTTCTCCAGGCAGGGACGGTACGCAGCCGACATCAAAATTAACCGTATCGGGGATTTGCTGGCCTGCCGGCGATCTGTCTTCGTCCATACATAAAGGCAGGACAGCACCGCCAGCTTGGCCCAAAAAGCCTCAGTGAACTCTGCACCAGCATGCCGCACCGGAACCATGGAGCGAGGGTCGCCCCGCCTGCAATCGCCTCTGGGTTGACCCACATTGAATGACTCATCACGACAGATCCCAATGCGCCAGCTCTGGGCAAAGACATATGCAAAGGCGTTAATCGCGGCAGATTCCCAGTCCGCCGCGTTGCACGCCGATCCAGAGGCAACTTCTAGTTTCTGGAATCCTCCGCTCAGGACGGACTTTTGCTCACGTCGGGACGGACCGGGCGGACGGCCAGGATCAGCAGTCCACCGATCACGCCGAATACGCCAATCAGACTAAACGCCACGGTGAAATTGCCAGTCATCTGTTTGAGCGTTCCGACCATCTGCGGCCCGACGAATCCGCCGAATAGATTACCCACTCCTCCGATCATTGCAATTGCAGGAATGGCCAAGGGCGACGGCAGAATATCCGTAACCAGCGTAGAGATCAGAGGCAGGGTCATGTACATGGTAAAGCCAACCAGGATGAAAATTACCATCTGCAGGACACCCCAGCCCACTTGCGTGCCCAGAAAGAGGAGCACACCCCCGATAATCATCGGCAATCCGGCGTGCCGGCGCCGTTCCTTGTGCCGATCTGAGCTTCGCGTACACCATACCAGTCCGATGCCGCTTGCCACGTAAGGCAGAGCGTTCAGGAGACCGACCTTACCGATGTTCAGGGCGCTCGCCGCCTTGAGCACAGTCGGCAGCCATAAGCCGAAACCGTAAAAGATCATATTGTTGAGGCAGGTCGCCCCTAGCAACAACCAGACCGCCGGCTGGCGCAACATTCCGTGCCAGTCTTTGGATACATGGGTCGCGGCGAATTGCGCTTGTTCGAGGGCGAGGCCATTCTCCAGCCGACGTCGTTCCTCCGCCGGCAGCCAATGCGCATGGTCCAGGTCCTTAGGGATGGTCCGCCACCAGACGATCGCCCAGATCCAAGCGGGTAATCCGCCCAGCACAAACATCGTGTGCCAACTCCAATATTGCAGCACAAGGCCGGAGAGAGGGCCCGATAGGACCGCCCCCACCGGAATACTCAGATTCCACAACCCAAAGGCCCGGCCACGTTCGGACTTCAGAAACCATTGCGACAGCAGCAAGGCGACAGAGGTCCAGAGCGGTCCCTCCGCGAAGCCAAGCAGAAAGCGCAAGCCCACCAACTGGTAAAAGCTACTCGCCAGCCCGGTGGCCATCGAGAACAGACCCCACGTCACCAAGGATCCCAGGATGACGCGCCGTGCACCGAATCGTAGCGCCAGCCACCCTCCCGCCAAGAAGCTGGGCAGATAGCCCCAGAAGAAGACTCCACCGACAAACCCCTGCTGCGAAGGCGATAGAGCAAGATCCCTCGACATGCTGGGCAGCGCCATGCCGATATTGACGCGATCGAAAAAGGCGATCGTGTACATCAGGAAAATAACGGGGATCAGGTGCACCCAGCGTGCACGCCCCACGCTTTCCGCAGCGATTGCAGCAGCGCTGCCGTTGTGGATGGTATTCGACATCACACACCTCTGTTTGGCGCCAAGGCGTCAATAATGGCCAGGCAGAATTCCGGCAGATCGTCAGGGCATCGGCTGGTGATCAGGTTGTGGTCCACGACCACCACGCTATCCTCCCAGAGCCCTCCGGCGTTCACTAGGTCGTCCTTTATGCTGATCCAGCTGGTCACCCGGCGTCCCTTGACGATTCCGGCGGAGATCACCAGCCAAGGGGCATGGCAGATGGCGCCAATCGGCTTGCCGGCGGCATCGGCGCGACGGATGAAATCGACGATATACGGTTCTCGGCGCAGTATGTCGGGGGAGAAACCACCGGGAATCACCACTGCGTCGAAGTTCTCCGGCTTCAGCGTCATTATGTCTGCCAGCTCGAAACGGCGACCTTCCACCATTGGCACCGGCGGGATCGGGTAACCCAGGCGGCCGGTGATGGGCTTCGTCTTGCCGACATAGGGTCGGGCGCTGAAGCTTGCCTGGTAGGTGCCGATAACAATGCGCGCTCCTTCCTCAGACAGGCGTAGCAACGGGAACAGAAGTTCGAGATCCTCGAACTCGTGTGCTACAGGCATGCAAATTGATTTTCCCTTGAGCTTCATGGTCGTCGCTTCCTTTCAACCAGTTTTGTTGTACGAGCAAGGAACTTCGTCGGACGCGAGAGGCTTGCCTCGTTTCCCTGAGGTATTCGATATAACATCTTATATGTCATCCAATCGTCTTGCGCCAGTACAGCGCCATTTCTTATGAGGTCACGATGAAAATCGTCGAAATCAAAGCATTCCCTGTTACCGTTCCCGTCCCACCAGAGCACCGCGTTCGCCTGGGGATCGGCGTGATGGTCAAGCGCGACATGGTGTTCGTCAAAGTGACCACGCAAAGCGGTCTCGTTGGCTGGGGCGAATCACACCACGGGCGCGCCCACTTGGCCATCGCCACCTTGATCAACACGACCCTGAAACAGTTGGTGCTCGGCATGGAGGCGACGGACGTGAACGGCGTCTGGGCGCGGATCTACAAATTCCAGCTTGGCAGCCACGGCATGGGGGCTGCCTGTGCCATGGGAATGAGCGGTATCGACATGGCCCTTTGGGACATTCGTGGCAAGGCGGTCGGTTGGCCGCTGTACAAGTTGCTGGGAGGAACCAGCCACAAGATTTCCGCCTATGCTGGCGGGATCGCGCTGGGCATTCAGCCCCCTGAGTCGCTCGTCGAGGAGGCCAAGTGCTTCGTCGCGGCCGGCTTCCGCGCGCTGAAGCTCAGGCTCGGAGGCGATACCGTGGCCGCGGACATCGCCCGTGTGGAGGCGGTACGTGCCGCCCTCGGGCCGGAGATCGACATCCTGACTGACGTCAATACCGGCTACAGTCTGGCCGACGCGCGTCGTGCCATGCCGGCCTTTGCCGCCTGCAATGTCGGCTGGCTGGAAGAGCCGTTTCCAGCACATGATTATCGCCTCTACCGCGAAGCCAAGAGTTTTGCTCCGGTTCCGCTGGCGGCCGGCGAGAATCATTTCACGCGCTTCGAATTCAGCCGCCTGATCGAAGAGGGTGCGGTCAGCATTCTGCAGCCTGACCTGTCAAAGTGCGGCGGCATTACCGAGGCGATGAAGATTGCCGCCATGGCCTCGGCCTACAAACTGCCAATCAATCCCCATACGAGCCAGGGAGTCAACATGACGGCGGCGGTTCAGTTCTTGAGTGCTATTGAGAATGGCGGCTATTTTGAGGCGGATTGTTCACTCAACAACCCATTGCGCGACGAGTTGATCGACCCGCCGATCCGTGTCGCCAAAGACGGAACGATCTTGCCCAGCGAAAAGCCGGGTGTCGGGGTCGACGTAAATGAGGATATGATTCTCCACTACGCCGGGGTAGAGGGCCCGTCCTTCGTATGATGACGCTCGCAAGAATAGCTGTCGGCAGGACAGGATGCCGGGGAGGCACCCTGGCCGCGCCGCATGGGTCAATTCCCTGCTGCTCAGGCTAGACGTCGTCTTTCGAGTCACTGAAGAACCGCTAAGCTTGTGAGTACGTGAGGCGAACTCCGGCATCCGCAACGGTTCCAATTGTGGTTCCAAATTGGTTCCAATAATGGAGTCGTTTTGATGCGATAAGCAGAAGGCAAGTAGCTTTAAATCAGCAGGATAGCTCCGGGAGACTACAGCCCTGAAAAGGCTGGCGTCGGCGGTTCAACTCCGTCCCTGGCCACCATCTTTTCAACAACTCACAAGCCCTCAATATCACAAACCTGTTCCATTCTGTTCCAAAACTTAAACGGACACGCCGGAGTTTGCCTCAACTCCAAGACAAAAACACACCGCTATTTCACAGTTCACCTCACGTGCGGTT